>Ga0209834_10000621_pt1 | contig 21544 bp, 19 predicted proteins | sample Mar14236cmmetaG_FD_184134 | JGI IMG/M metagenome (GOLD analysis project Ga0209834, IMG submission 184134) | Marine hydrothermal vent microbial communities from Guaymas Basin, Gulf of California to study Microbial Dark Matter (Phase II) - Marker... ...
GCTTCGCGGGAATGACAAAATCAGGTTATCTGGCCACAGGAGCGTCGCATGCCCTAAGATCATTGATGTTTGAAACCGTGCCCAGTTCTTTTTTGGACAACACTGGGAATTGAAGAACTACGCTCGCTAACAGGTAATTCATTCAAGCCTAACAATTGACTTTTCACTTGACAAGGAATAGTTGCAAGGATAGGAATCCATCAAATGATGGAGGCAAATGCTAGGGGTTTGTTAGTGATCCCTGCCTTGCAAAAGGCCCGCAAAGACCCGGATTCCATGAAGGCCAAGATATTGAGTGCCGCACGAAAGATCTTCGGGCAATATGGTTTTCATGGAACCACCACCAGAATGATCGCCTCGGAGGTTGGAATTGACATTTCAACATTGCATTATCACTGGGGGGATAAAGCCGACTTATACGAGGCTGTCGTACTGGACATTCATGATGATCTTCGCAACAAGCTCATAGAGGTGGAAAGCATTATCCATGGTCGGCCACTGGCCGAAAGAATGAAAATTGCCATTGATGAAATGACCGATTTTCTTTTCGACCATCCTGAGATCTCAAACCTGATCCTATTCAGATATTTTGGAAAAACCCGCCATAAATCCGCATTAGACATTCACGTGCCGGAATACGTATCCGACATTGCTCGCTCCATGGACTTGTGCACTGACAAGAGGAATGTCCCTGTCTCAGCACGTATGAAGGTGCTCGCCATAATGAATGCCATCCATAACTTTATATCAGGTGAGGATTTTTTCAGGCCCATGCTGGGCTTTGAACGAGATGAGTATATTGCATCTGTGAAGGAGATACTGAAGTTTTTGTTAATTCCGGCGTTTGTTACAGAGAAGCTAGGAGTCAGGAGTCAGAAGGATGAGCGTTCAACGATCAGCCAGCCGCCCAGGCTACGGTAGCTGAAAGGATCAAGGGGAAAATGTTTACCGTTGGCCGTTCACCGTTGTCCGACAGCCCCTATCGGCTAGTCCTTTCGCGAGAGGGGACAGGCGGGCCTGAGGCACCAGTCAAGAGGTGGGAAAGGCGGTGCACGGCGGGCAGTGACAGTCAACCTAATAGGCATGGGCTCTCGCCTGGACTGAACGATGAGAGACTGAAATCAGAAGGGGAGGTTAGCGCATGGCCCTCAATTTGGATGCTATTGGCAGGAAGATCGGTCCCATCACCAAGGACTATCAGTGGAAGGACGTGGTCCTCTATGCCCTTGGAGTGGGGGCGGGATTCGATGAGCTGGAGTATTGCTATGAGAACAAGCTAAAGGTGATCCCGAGCTTCTCCATAGGCTCGGTGTTCGATTTTATGGCCAGCGTGGCCATTGAATCCAACGTCAACCTGGCCGGTATCCTCCATGCCGAGCAGGATATCATTTTCCACAATCCCATTCCCACGGAAGGCACGCTCACCACAGAGGGAACGATTACCCACATCTACGACCGGGGGGCAGAGAAAGGGGCCCTCGTGGTAGCGGAGGCCGATACTTTCCATTCAAACGGCAAAAAGCTTTTCACCAACATCTTCACGCTCTTCAGCCGCCTTGACGGAGGCTTTGGCGGCGAGCAGCCACCGAGCGAGAAGGTGGAATTTCCCGAGAGGGACCCGGACCACGAGGTGAAGGACCAGCCATCGCCAGACCAGCCTCTCATCTACCGGCTTTCGGGCGATATCTTTCAACTCCATGTGGATCCCGAATTCGCCAAGGCTGCGGGGTTTGAAAAGCCCATCATGCACGGGCTTTGCACCCACGGATTTGCCTGTAGGGCCGTCATAAAGGCCCTGTTCCCGGGTGAGCCGGAGCGGATGACCCGTTTCAAGACCAGGTTTTCTCGTCCCCTGTACCCAGGTGTGCCCATCAAGACCCAGATATGGGAGCTGGAGGAGGGCAAGGCCGTGTTCAGGAGCCTTAACGATGAGACGGGCGAGGTGGTGATTGAACAGGGCATCGTGGAGTGGGTGAGCCGGGAAGAGATGCAGAAAAGGCTCTCCCGCCAGGGCATCCGTTTTGACGGCCGAGTGGCGATAGTGACGGGAGCAGGGGGTGGCCTTGGCCGGGTATATGCGTTGGAGCTTGCGAAGCGGGGGGCCAAGGTGGTGGTGAACGATGTTGGAGGGGCGAGGGACGGCTCGGGAGAGGGGTCCCAGAGTCCTGCGGACAAGGTGGTGGAAGAGATCAAGGCCCTTGGGGGCGAAGCGGTTGCGAGCTATGACTCGGTGGCCACGGTGGAAGGGGGCGAGGCCATTGTGAAGAAGGCGCTGGATGCCTTTGGTGGTGTGGACATATTGATCAACAACGCGGGGATATTGCGTGACCGCAGTTTTGCGAAGATGGGAGCTGAAGACTGGGAGAAGGTGATTTCGGTGCATCTGATGGGTGCATACAATGTGACGAGGCCTGCGTTTGTGGCGATGCGTGAGAAGGGGTACGGGCGAATTGTGATGACGACGTCAGCGGCGGGGCTGTTTGGCAATTTTGGTCAAGCGAATTACTCGGCAGCGAAGATGGGTTTGGTGGGATTGATGAACACTTTGAAGCTGGAGGGTGAGAAGTACGGAATCAAGGTGAACACTGTGGCGCCTTTGGCGGCGACGAGGCTGACCGAGGACGTTTTGCCGCCTGATCTGTTTGAGAAGCTGAAGCCCGAGTACGTGGCCCCCATGGTGCTTTATTTGGCGTCCGAGGAATGCCCTGTCACGGGTCGGATATTCAATGCCGGAATGGCTTACTACGGCCGCGTGGGAATCGTCCAGGGAAGGGGAGTCGTTTTGAGCGGGGATGACAAGGCCCCCACACCCGAAGAGGTGGCTGCAAGCATTGACAAGATTAAGGATATGAGTGGGGCCCAAGAATACTACAACGCCACGGTGGCGCTGACGCCCATGCTGGAGGCTGTGAGTGGAGGGGCTGAGGGAGCACAGGAAGGCGGTGAAGGGCTTACGGTGAGGGGAGTATTTGAGAGGTTGCCTGAGATGTTTCAGTCGGACAAGGCTGCTGGGGTGGACGTGGTGTTTCAGTTCAAGATAGAGGGTCCCGGAGGCGGGGGCTGGCACGTGGTGGTGAAGGACGGGAAGTGTGAGGTGAAAGAGGGGGAGCATGGGAGTCCCACGACGACCATATTGATGAATGAGGAGGATTTTCTGGCGTTGATGGGAGGGCAATTGAATGCAATGGCTGCGTACACATCGGGGAAGCTGAAGATAGAGGGGGACCTGATGAAGTCGCAGTTGGTGGAGAAGCTTTTTAAGTTAGGAGTGAGCTAGAGTGCCTAAAGTGAGCTAAAGTTGGGGAGAGATGGAGAACAGGGAGCTTGCAAAAAACCTAGAAGGAAGGACAAAGAAATTTGCTGTTGAAATAATCAGACTTTGTTCGAGATTACCCAATAGTCCTGAGGGTAGAGCGGTAAGGAATCAACTAACCAGATCTGGGACATCCATAGGAGCGAATTATAGGGAAGCGAACCGTGCTAGGAGCAGGGCTGATTTTAGGAGCAAGATTGGGATATGCGCGAGTGAAGCGAGTGAGACTGGATATTGGCTTGAGGTTGTAGCTGAGATAGGGTGGGTTAGTGAGGGGGTTTTGAAGGGGATCAAAGAAGAGTGCGATGAGCTATTGGCGATATTTTCATCCATAGGGAAGAACGTAAGGTAAATGGTAAGCGGGGCTCACAACTTTAGCTCACTTTAGCTCACTCCTAACTCATAACTTTGTGGGAGGTAATTCGATGTCCACAGGAATCAGGGATAAGGTTGCCATTATAGGGATGGGGTGCACTAAGTTCGGAGAGCGATGGGACGTTGGAGCAGAAGAACTCATGGTGGAAGCGTTCGAGGAGTGCATCCAGGATGCCGGGATAGACCGCGACGAGATTCAGGCGGCGTGGCTGTCCACGTGCCTGGAGGAGATAAACGTGGGCAAGAGCGCCTTGTCTCTGTCCACGACCCTGAGGCTGCCCTTCATCCCGGTGACCAGGACCGAGAACTTCTGCGCCAGCGGCACCGAGGCCTTCAGGGGTGCGGTGTATGCCGTGGCCTCAGGCGCCTACGACATCTGCCTTGCCCTGGGTGTGGAAAAGCTCAAGGATACCGGCTACGGCGGGCTGCCCAACCCGGGGTCCAACTGGGGATCCCTCGCCTGGCTGTGGTGGCCCAACGTGACCGCGCCCGGGGCCTTTGCCCAGCTTGCCACGGCCTACGCGGCCAAGTACCGGGTCCCTGAAAACGATCTGAAGAGGGCCATAGCCCATGTCTCGGTCAAGAGTCACGCCAACGGAGCCCTCAACCCCAAGGCCCACCTCCGCAGGCCCGTGACCGAGGAACAGGTCATGTCCGCCCCTATCATTGCCTATCCCCTGGGACTGTATGACTGCTGCGGGGTGAGCGACGGAGCGGCCTGTGCCATTGTGACCACGGTGGAAAAGGCCAAGGACATGGGCAAGAAGGACTTGGTGACGGTCAAGGCCCTCCAACTGGCGCTCAGCAATGGTGAGGAGATGGGCTACAACCAATGGGATGGAGATCACTTTGTGACCACCGCAAAGTGCAGCGCGAGGGCCTACCAGGAGGCCGGGATCAAGAACCCGAGGGAAGAGATCAGTATGATGGAGGTGCACGACTGCTTCTCAATTACAGAGTTGGTTACTTATGAGGATCTTCACATATCAGAGCGAGGTCAAGCAGTCAAAGACGTGCTCGACGGCTTCTACGACCGCGACGGCGGTGTGCCCTGCCAGGTGGACGGGGGTTTGAAGTGTTTCGGCCATCCCATCGGGGCCTCGGGGCTGAGGATGCTTTATGAGATGTATTTACAATTTCATGGCCGAGCAGGCGAGAGGCAGATCGAAGACCCGCGGTTCGGTCTCACTCATAATTTGGGTGGAGTTCCGTTTATGAATATTTGCAGCATTGCGATTGTGGGGAAATATGGGGATTAGGCTTAAGGCGTCAGGCGCAAGGCAGATGGCAGCGATTCGGAAACGGGAGCCGGAAGCTCAGAACTTATTATGAATGATGAAGGCATCCATGCTGCGAATTAAACCCATAATGAACTCATCAGCAGAGGACGTACTGTCGTTTAAGACGTGCTGTTCCCTTCGGGTATGGGACCAGAACCTTGAGATTCATGTCACCAACACGGGCGGGGAAGAGACGGAGGTCCACAGTTATTTTGACCTTGTGGGGAAGCGTGGAACGAGGAGGGTGGAAAACCTCATGCCGTACGGCACGCAGCGGCTCAAACCCGGGCAAACCGTTGCGTTTTACTGCTACATGGACGAGAAGGAGTGGGAGGAGGCCCGGGAAATAGTCTTTTTTGATGGGAAGGGACAGGCCTACGCCGTGAAAATAGGTTCCGTAGGTAGGGGGGGACGTGAGGCAGAATGGAAAAAGGCGGAAGGATAAACGATGGAAATCATTCAGTACAGTGAAGAGCACAGGATTTTTAGAGAGGCTGTGCGAAGGTTCTTTGAAAAGGAGGTTATTCCCTACGTGGATGAGTGGGAAGAGGCGGGTATCGTGCCTAAAAGCGTGTGGCGAAAAATGGGGGAGCAGGGTTTCCTCTGCATGCAGGTCCCGGAGGAATACGGGGGACTGGGTGCAGATTTTCTCTACTCGGTGATCCTTTCCGAGGAACTGGTTAAGACAAATCACACGGGTTTGGCGGCCCCGCTGCACAGCGACGTGATCGTCCCTTATATCACCTCCTTTGCATCGGAAGAGCTCAAGAAGAAGTATTTGCCAAAATGCGTCTCCGGGGAGATAATCACGGCCTTCGGCAAACCCATCTCAAAGTTCCAGAACACCCAGTTCAAGCTGGTGGAAATGGCCACGGAGGTGAAGCTGGGGCGCACTTTCCTGGACAAGCTCATTGTGGACCATATGGAGGGAAAGAATATCGTGGTGGAGGTCTCCATGGCCAAGTACTGGACCACGGAGATGGCCATGCGGGTGGCGGACCGCTGCGTGCAGCTCCACGGGGGCTACGGGTATTGCGAGGAGTACCCCATGGCCCGGGCGTGGCGGGATACCCGGGTCCTTTCCATATTCGCGGGGACCAACGAGATCATGAAGACCATTGCCGCTAAGTTCATGGGGTTATGAGGTTAAAGGGACTGGAACACCGATGCTAATGCCCTATCAAAGGTCTTGATCCGCCTGATGCCGTTTCTTTGGCACACGGCCACGTGTAACAGATCCCTGAAAAAAATCTTCTCTAGCCGCCGGAAACAGGTATATGCAGGTCCACTACGTCGCCGTTGCGCAATGGGTAATCGTACCCCTTCAGCTCTCCGTTTACAAACACGTGGATCATGATATCGTCCCATTGCTCCGAAGGTCCGAGTGAGGGGAGGGCCCACAGGAGGTCCCGCACCGTGGCTCCTTCTTCCAGGTCCACGGTTTGGGCTCCCCCCTTTGAAGCGCGTTCGGCCCCAGTGGTGCCCCCCACGGCGAAGGTGGATCGTAGGGTGATCTTCACGGGATCCTTCTCTTTTCTTGTCCGTTCTCAGGCGTTATTGGCCAGGCCGTGCTTTTTCACCCAGTGGCCCGCCTCTATGGGCGAGGCGAGGATGTGAACCCCTGCCTTTTGCAGAGCCTCGTGCTTGCCCTGCACCGTGCCGGCCTTGCCCCTCACTATGGCCCCGGCGTGACCCATCCTCTTGCCGGGGGGCGAGAGTTTTCCTGCAATGTAAGCGGCCACCGGCTTTGTGACGTGGGCGGCGATGAACTCCGCTGCCATCTCTTCCTGGGCCCCTCCCACTTCTCCCACGATGATCATGCCGTGGGTGTGCTTGTCTTCCTCAAAGAGCTTCAGTATTTCCGGGAGGTTCATGAGCACCACGGGATCAGCCCCCATGCCCACCACAACGCTCTGGCCGGCGCCGTTGTCAGACAGGATTCCCGCAAACTCATAGGACAGGGTTCCGCTGCGGGAGACGATGGCCACCTTGCCCGGGGCAAAGAGGGAGGCAGGCATGATGCCCAGCTTGCCCTTGCCCGGGACGAGGATTCCCGGGGTGGTTGGCCCCAATGCCACGACCCCGCTCCTCCTGGCAGTTTCTTTCATCTTCATCACGTCGTGAACCGGGATGTGTTCAGGGACGATGACGATGAACTTGATGCCCGCATCCACATTTTCATAAAAGGCATCCAGAACAAAGGGTGCGGGCACAAAGAAGACCGAGGCATTGGCGCCGGTTTCCCTGACCGCCTCCTCCGCGGTGTCAAACACGGGCACACCATGGACTTCGGCGCCGCCCTTTCCCGGGGTCACGCCGGCGACCACATTGGTGCCGTACTCCAGCATCCACTTTGTCTGGACGCTGCCGATTCGTCCCGTGATTCCTTGGACCAGTACCTTGGTGTTGTCGTCTATAAGCACTCCCATTGATACGTCTCCTTTAAACCATTCCCACGACTTCGAACAGTTTCTCCACTGCCTTTTCTGTGGGTGTTTCCGTGACTACGTGAACCCCCCCGGACCTGAGGATCTCCCAGGTTTCTTCCTGCCTGTTGCCCAGTGCCTTGGCCACCACGGGAATCTTGAGGTCACGCTCCTTGATGAACCGCACTACCCCTTTGGCCCCTTCGTGGATGGGATTGATCCCCCCATAGACGTTGATGAGAAGGGCCTTGAGACCAGGCTTGCTGGTGACCAGTTCCATGCAGCGGTACAGCAGTTCTTCCGTGATTCCGCCTCCTGTCTCGAGGAAATTGGCCGGTTTCAGCTTGTCACCGATGATGTCCATGCTGGTCATGCCGAGCCCGGCGCCGGAGGAAATGATGCCAATGTCTCCGTCCAGGTCCAGATAAGTGACCCCGATCTCCTTGCCCTTCTTTTCCAAGGGATTTTCAAGGTGGGTCTTGGGGTCCGGAATCACTCCTTTCAGCCTCCCGACGGCCGAGTCATCCACTTCAAGAACCGCATCCAGTGCCATGAAAGACCCTTCAGGGGTCATAGCGAGCGGGTTTATCTCGCATATAAGGGCCTCGTATCTGGAAAAAGCCTTGTAAAGCTGCGTCAGGACACCGGTCGCCTTGCCCAGGAGGGGCCCGGTCATCCCGATTTGCCGGAGGAGGCCCCTGGCATGGTACGGATGGAAGCCGAAAAACGGGTCCACGGACACGGAAGCAACGGCTCCGGGGCTTTTCTCCGCGGCCTTTTCTATGTGGACGCCCCCCTCCATGGAGGCGATGACGACCGGTTTACCCTCGAAACCGTCCACTGTGATTCCCATGTACATCTCTCTTTCAACGGGAACCTTCTGGGTTATGAGGACGGTTTCCACCTTGAGCCCCTTGATCTCTTTTCCCAAGAGCTGCCCGCAGACCTTTTCCAGTTCTTCCTCATCCTTGGCATCTTTGATGCCCCCTGCCAACCCCCGGCCCCCCACCAGGACCTGGGCCTTCACCATCACGGGATAGCTGAGATCCTTCGCCACCAATCGGGCTTCTTCGGGCGAGGAAGCCAGGCCCCTACGGGGTACCGGAATGCCCAGCTTCTCAAAGATGTCAGCCGCTTCGTGTTCGTGTAACCGCATGAGTTCATTCTCCTTTTCTGTTACTCGCCAACCTGTGAAAAGATTGGCAAAAGAAACCCCCCAAGGTTCAGGGGGTCCGTGTTGATGCCAAAAAATGCTTGACAAATTGATTTTATACGTAAATTCTAACTAATTATCAACTTGTTTTTGCCTTTCCCCGGGGAGACGATCGCATCGGCCCCTGCGTGGTCGGCTACCCTTCGAGTTTCCCTTGCCCTTTCGGGCCCGCAAGAGGCAAATTTCCGGCCGTTGTCAGTCCCTGGAATGATTTCACGCGTGCTGGGGATCATTCAAGGGAGGGGGGAATTTGTTATATTTGAGGCGGGATACACGCGGGCGCCCGAAGGAAAGGCTCAGTCAGAGGGAAAGACACAGCTAACCAAGACAGAGGGAGGTCAACATGGGACTGAAGACAAAAGAAGAATACATAGAATCCATTGCCGCTATGAAACCCACTGCATACATGTTCGGGGAAAAAGTGGAGAGCGTGGTGGACAACCCCCGGCTGAGGGCCGGAATCGAGGCCACCGGGGCCACTTATGAGGTCGCACACTTGGACGAATACAAGGACCTGGTGGTGACCCAGAGCCCTCTTTTGAACGAGCCGGTCAACCGGTTCACACTGCCCCCTTCCAGCATCGATGACCTGGTGGCCCGCGTAAAGGTGAACCGGATTTTGGGTAATTACGTAGGAACCTGCCATCAGCGGTGCACCGGGCTGGATTGCCTTTCCACCCTGTCCATCGTCACCTACGATATCGACCAGAAATACGGTACCAACTATTATAAAAACTTCATCGAATTCCTGAAACACATGCAGAAGAATGACCTGGTGGGCAACGCCGGAGTGACGGACGTCAAGGGTGACCGGTCCAAGGGACCGTCCGATCAAGAAGACAAGGACATGTACGTGAGAGTGGTGGACAAGAATTCCGATGGTATCGTGGTGCGGGGGGCCAAGGTACACCAAACCGGCTCTCTGTCTTCCCACGAGATTATCGTACTGCCCACCCGTGCCATGAGAAAGGGGGACGAGGACTATGCCCTGGCCTTTGCCATCCCTTCCGACACACCTGGGCTCATTCACGTGGTGGGCCGCTCCAGCCTCGACAGGAGGGAGCTGGAAGGGTGCGACATCGGGAACGTGAGGTATTCCAAGTACTGCCCCACCCTGATTTTTAACGACGTCTTCGTGCCCTGGGAACGGGTATTCATGTGCGGGGAAGTGGAATTTGCCGTTGACATGGTTGTGAAATTCTCCGCTTTCCACCGGCAGAGCCACGGGGGCTGCAAGTCAGGGAAGATCGACGTAATGCTGGGAACCGCCCTCACCTTGATGGACTACAACGGCACATCCAAGGCTGGTCACCTCAAGCAGAAGGCCATTGACATGATCCACCGGGCCGAGACCCTTTACGGGTGTTGCCTTGCTGCCTCCTACGAAGGCAAAAAGATGCCTTCGGGGACGTATTATATTGACACAGTCCTGGCAAACGCCTCGAAGATACACGAAGGCAAGGAGATGGCTGAGGCCATTAGGTTGATGGTGGACATGTCGGGCGGTTTCGTGGCGGACCTGCCGTCGGACAGGGACTTTGAAAATCCTGAAATCGGAGACCTGCTCAAGAAATACATGAAAGGAGTTGCCGGAGTGCCCGTGGAACATCGCGTGAAGATGTTTCGCCTGGCCGAGAAACTGGCCATGGAAAGCGCCGATACCATCTCCGATATCCACGGGGGAGGCTCCCCGGAGGCCCATAGAATCACCATTTTCAGAGAGACCGATGTGGAGGCCAAGAAAAAGGCGGCCAAGAGGCTTGCGGGAATAGAAGAGGGCTGATGCTGCCAGTGGACCGAACATTCCGCAGGGGGCCATGCCCCATATCTCTGTGGTCCTCCTGCGGAGCTTTTTTTGCATCTCCTGCCAGATGCAACAGCGCCACAGAATGGTGCGATTTCCAGGAGTGTGGCTTGAGACCCCCAGTGAGGCCGCTTCGAGGACACCCCGTTCCCCGGGCGGACAATTGATCAGATTTTACACGAACATGGTCAAGACCCATGGGTAATTCGGGAGCCAAAGAAACAACAAGTGGAAGTTCCACACCACAATACGACGTGGTGATCATTGGCGCCGGCGTGGTGGGCAACGCCATTGCCAGAGAACTGTCCAGATATGCGCTGCGGATCGCCGTTGTGGAAAAGGAACTGGACGTGGGGATGGGCACCAGCGCCAGAAACAGCGGGGTGTTGCACTCAGGGATCCACTACAAACCGGGGTCCCTCAGGGCAAAGCTCAATGTTGAAGGCAATTCCCTCATGGAAGGTCTGTGTCGTGAGTTAAAGGTGAAAATCCAGTATATCGGGAAACTCACTGTGGCGGCCGAAGATGAGGAGATGCCCACCCTCCATGCCCTGAAGGAGCAAGGTGAGGCCAACGGGGTGCCGGGCCTGGAGATACTGGATCCGGAGGACATGGAGAAGCTCCAGCCGGGGGTGAGAGGGCTCAAGGCCCTCTTCTCGCCTACCACGGGCATCATCTGTCCTTACACCTTCACCATAGCCCTTGCTGAAAGCGCTCTTCTCAACGGTGTGGACTACTTCCTGGGGGAGGAGGTCCGTGAGGTCAAGCGGAACGGACAGAAATTCACTGTCCGCACGAGGAAGGGGCTTGGGCTCGTTTCCAAGGTCTTGGTGAATGCTGCCGGGGTCCTTTCAGACAAGGTATGCCGGATGTTGGGGATCAACGACTATACTATCTACCCCTGCCGGGGGGAGTACCTCGTGCTGGACAAGCGACTGGGGCACCACCTTTCCACCCTGGTGTATCCCGCTCCCCACAAGGGCAAGGCCGGCCTCGGGATCCATCTGACTAAGACTGTGGACGGCAACATCCTGGTGGGCCCCAGCAACGAATACGTGGACGGCCCCGAGGACTGGGCCACAACCAGCTATATCATGGGGAAGTTGAGGGAAGAGGGTGAGAAGCTCCTGCCCTCCCTGACCACTTCGGACATCATACGGAGTTTTTCCGGGATACGGGCCAAGCAGGCCCCGCCGGAAGAGGGAGGGTTCAGGGACTTCGTCATAGAGTCCAGGACGGATGTTCCTGGGTTCGTCAACCTGGTGGGCATAGAGAGCCCCGGGCTCACGTCATCGCCGGCCATCGCCCGCATGGTAAGGGACATGGTCTCAGCTCTGGTGCCGTTGCGGGAAAAGCCTGAGTTCAAGCCGGAGCTGGACCGGATGACGGGCTACTTTCATGAGCTCTCAGCCGAGGAGCAGGCGGACCTGGTGGCCAAGGACAGGGATTACGGGGAGATCGTGTGCCGGTGCGAGCAGATCACCCGAAAGGAAGTCCTGGAGGCCATTGAAAATCCCATCGGGGTCAAGAGCGTCACGGCCCTCAAGTTTCGGGCCCGGGTGATGATGGGGCGCTGCCAGGGAGGCTTTTGCCTTCCCAAGATTGTGCGGATCCTGCAGGAGGACTTTGGATACAGACCGGAGGATTTCTTTCTCTACAGGGAAGGCTCCCACTTGTTTACAGGGCGGGTGAGGAGTTGAAGGGCTGATGGGACCGAAGGAGTTGAAAAAAGGTGTCGTTGTGGTGGGTGGCGGGCCGGCCGGGCTTGCCGCGGCGGTGTCGGCCAAGGCCAGTGGATGCGATGACGTTGTCATCATCGAAAGGGGGAGGATGCTGGGCGGCATCCTCAACCAGTGCATTCACGACGGTTTCGGCCTGCACCGGTTTAAAGAGGCCCTGAGCGGCCCCGAGTACGCGCAGCGTTTCATCGACCAGGTCCAAGACCTGGGAATCGAAACCCTGCTCAACACCATGGTGCTGTCGATCAACGATTCGCGGGAAATACTGGCGTCCTCCCGGGAGGGCCTTTTCAGGATCCGGGCCGGTGCCGTCGTGTTGGCCATGGGATGCAGGGAAAGGACAGCCGGGGCAATTTTCCTTCCCGGAACACGTCCTGCGGGAGTGTACACCGCGGGAGTGGCGCAAAACCTTATCAACCTCCAAAATATCATGGTGGGTGAAGAAGCGGTCATCATGGGCTCGGGGGATATCGGATTGATCATGGCCAGGCGCCTGGCCCTGGAGGGGGCAAGCGTCAAGGGGGTATACGAGATCCTTCCCTACCCCAGCGGTCTCCCGCGCAACATTCAGCAGTGTCTCAAGGATTTCGGGATCCCTCTTCACCTGAGCACCACGGTGGTGGAGCTCCATGGCAGAGCCAGGCTCAAGGGCGTCACGGTAGCGCGTGTGGATGAAGCCAGGAGAGTCATACAGGGGACCGAAAGTTTCATTCCCTGTGACACGCTGCTGCTGTCAGTGGGGTTGATACCTGAAAACGAGCTTTCCAGGGAGGCTGGGGTGGCCATTGAACCCCTGACGGGCGGCGCCCTGGTAGACGATACCCTGATGACAAGCGTGGAAGGGGTATTTTCCTGTGGAAACGTGCTGCACGTGCACGACCTCGTGGACCATGTGTCAGAGGAGGCGGACATGGCGGGGCATTTTGCGGCCCGTTTCGCTGTCGGTGAGATGAAACCGCGAGACTCCTATATTCCTATTGCGCCCGGCCGTGGCGTAAGATATGTGCTGCCGCAGAAGATCAGCGGCGAGATGGACGTGGTGATCTCCCTTCGGGTGGCGGAGCCCATGGAGCAGAAGGCCATCGTGGGCAGGGACCAGAACGGCAGGGGAATCTTTAGAAAGAAGCAGGTGAAACTGCATCCCGCGGTCATGATGCGCATCAAGGTCAAGAAGGAGAAACTCCAGGGTGTGAGTTCTATGGAGGTGGGAGTGGAAGGATGAAAAAGGAGCTGGTGTGCGTGATATGTCCCAACGGCTGCTTTTTGGAGGCGGACGTGGTCCAGGGTGAGAGCGGGACCGAGGTTCGCCAGGTAGAGGGAGCCCTGTGCAAGAAGGGGGTAAAATGGGCCAGCCAGGAGCTGGTGGAGCCCCTGAGGACCATAGCAAGCAGTGTGCTGGTGGAAGGGGGTGAAATTCCCCTGGCCAGTGTCAGGACGGATCAGGCCATACCGCTCGAGGCCATAGGCCGGGTCATGGAAGAGATAAAAAAGATCACCGTACGGGCACCCGTGCGTATCGGCGACGTGATATTGGTTAGGCCTTCAGGCGCTGCATGCAACATCATCGCCACGAGAAACGTGTCTCCAAAGGGGGGTCAATAGGGTCCGAACCCTGCCGAGGGTTTCGCGCTACCGCCCTCAGGCTCCGCTGGAGGGGGGGTAGTCCAATCCATTGAACCTGCTCCAATTTCTCCACTCACGTGGGGAACCAGGGCCCCGGTCCCCGGAAAGACGCACCAGATGATCCGGGCCACGGCGCCCAAGGGGTCTCAGTTTCAGCCACTAAGTGCAGCGCACGTGAGGCTTTCGGGAAAGGAGCGCGGTGTCTCGTCCCGCCGGGGATACCGCCTGAAAGGGGTGCCCCATTAGGACGATTCCGGTCTGAAGAGGGGGACGTAAGTATCCTCGCCCGAGTAAACGTCTCCTTTTACAAGATGGCGATCCATGTGGACCCTTTTGCCTATGAGATCCATGGTCGCCTGGTCCGGTTGAATCCCATCGAGGTTACCCAGGACAAAAGGCCCTTCGTCCAGTTCCACCATCACCACGATGTAAGGAGGCTTGCGTCCCTCTGGAGCCACACGAATGACCGTAAAGGTCTTGACGGTGCCTCCGCCGCCGAGAGTAACGGGTTCCAGGGCAGTGGCACCGCAGGCCCTGCACACCGCCGTGGGTGGAAAGCTTACGGTTTGGCACTTTTTACATTTGAGGCCCACAAACCGGCCTTTCTCGAGGTTTTTCTGGTACTCGTCGTAGGTAATGGGGTAAGCCATGTCCTAACTCCTCAGTATAATGTTACATACGGTGCCGAGGTCGCCTCCCAGGGTATCCACCAGGCCGACCGTGGCCCCTTCCACCTGGCGCTCATCGCATTCACCCCGCAGTTGCTGCACAATTTCCGTAACCTGGGCTGCTCCAGTGGCCCCTATGGGGTGCCCCTTGGCCTTTAAGCCACCGGAAGGATTTATTACCACCTTACCCCCAAAGGTAGTCTCTCCCTTTGTGGCTGCATCGTAGCCTTTGCCAAATTCGTAAAAGCCAAGGCCTTCAATGGCGAGGATCTCTGCAATGGTGAAACAATCGTGCAGTTCTACCACGTCTATATCAGAAGGGGTTAGGCCTGCCTGGTGATAGGCCTGCCGTGCAGCTTCTTCCCTGGCTCGTACCCTGGTTATGTCCCTTTGTAAATAGAGACCTCCGCATGCGGCCTGACCCATCCCTGCGATGTATATGGGCTTGTCGACTAGATCCTTTGCCCTATTTACCTCCGCTATGACGACCGCCGCAGCTCCATCCGAGAAGGGACAGCAGTCGAACAATTGAAGGGGGTCGGCCACCATCATGCTGTTTAGCACCGTATCCACGTCAATTTTTTTACGGAAATGGGCCTTGGGGTTCAGGGCGCCATGGCGATGATTCTTCACTGCCACCTCAGCCATGTGCTTCTTGAGCTCAGGGAACTCCACCCCGTACTTGGCCGTGTACATGTGCGCTGCCATGGCAAAGACCCCTGGAAAGGTTATGCCCGCTGTGGACTCGTGCTGGGCATGGGAGGCCATGGCAAATGTCCTGGTGGCAAGAGGGGTTCCCATGATGGTGGCCCTTTCGGTACCACCAGCCAGAACAAGGTCATAGATTCCACCTGCCACCAATAAGGCGGCCTGCCTGATGGCCACTGTGGCAGTGGCGCAAGCGCACTCAAAACGGACAGCAGGGGCAGAAGTGGGTAGTCCCAGTTCCGAGTGAGCAAAGGGGGCCATGTGGAGCTGTCCCTCTTCAAAACCTCCAAGGCAGTTGCCAAAAAAAAGGGCCTGGATGTCTTTTGGCTCCACGTTGGACTTGGTTATTGCCTCAAGGCCCGCCTCAGCGAACATCTCAAGGTTGGTTTTCTCTGAGACCCCGAATTTTGTCATTGCTACGCCTAGAACTGCTACTTCTCTCATTGTAACTCTCCCTGTGGAAATCCACCCTTGATCCCTGCGATAAAGGGCGATTGATTCGGTTTATGTGCCAATGGTCAGGCTCACTTGAGCGAGTGTTGGAAAAGTCTGCCAATAATCATTCTTTGCACCTCAGATGTCCCCTCCACTATCTGGAGTACCTTTGCCCCCTTGTATATACGCGATACAAGGTACTCGCTCATGTATCCGTACCCGCCGTGAATCTGGACCGCATCACTTGCCACTTTCTCAGCCATCTCCGAGGCATATAGCTTTGCAGCAGTTGCTTCGAACGTGTGATTCCTGCCTTGGTCCTTAAGCCAGGCGGCCTTGAGATACTGGTTCCTTGCCAGTTCTATGGATACGGCCATATCGGCCAGCTTGAATTGCACCGCTTGAAAGTTAAATATGGGCTGGCCAAACTGAATCCTTTCCCTTGCGTACCTCACTGATTCATCAAGGCACGCCTGGGCCATACCCACGGCGATTGCTGCAATGCTTATTCGGCCGGTTTGCAGGACCTCTAGGTGTTGTGCAAATCCCCTTTTTGGATCGCCCAAGAGATTCTCCTTGGGAATGCGGCAGTCATCGAATATTACCTCGTGGGTTGCGGAACCATGCCAGCCAATCTTGTCATACCGTTTACCCAGACGGAAGCCTGGAGCGGTCTTTGGCACGATAAACGCTGATATGACGTTCTTGACTTTTGCTCGCCTTTCGGTCACCGCAGCGGCCAGTATTATGGAAGCATTATCCAAGCCAATGTTCGTGATGAATTGCTTCGTGCCATTGAGGACCCATTCATTTCCTTCTAGGGCGGCCCTGGTTTGTATAGACGCCGCATCCGAACCTGCATTGGGTTCCGTTAGGCCGAAAGCGCCTATTTGCTTTCCTTTGACAATAGGAACAAGCCAAGTTGTCTTCTGCTCTTCTGTACCAAATGCGTAAAGCTCTTGAGCAACAATGCTTGTTGTAACATCCAGCAGGGCACCCAGCGTCATGTCTCCCCAAGATATTTCTTCGATGCAAAGATGCATCCCAACCCAGTCTCCGCCGCTCCCTCCGTAATCCTCGGGGAAGGGAATGCCCATCATGCCTAGCTCGGCCATTTTGTCCATGATGTCATAAGGGTAATGGCCGGTGCGGTCTATTTCTTCCGAGCGGGGGCGAATTACATCGCGGGCGAAGTCCCGGGTCATATCCCGGATCATTTTCTGTTCTTCTTTGAGATCAAAGTCCATAGGCTAAACCTTTCCCCGCTATGCTAACCCTAGCCGAATCATTTTGGTGCCCACAGGAAGAACTGGACACGTGAACTGATGGGCCTAAAGATTTCTCCCTTAGGTCCAAATGAGTTCCAGAATTTCAGAGCCGGATTTGTTTCACTGCCTTGTGCCTTCAGCCTTCAGCCTAATGCCCTAGTTTATTTCCCTGCCATACGGAGAGCTGCGTCCAGTCTAATGGTTGTGCCGTTGAGCATGGGGTTTTCAACAATATGTTTGGCCAGCATGGCAAATTCCGAAGGCCTCCCAAGCTCTCCGATACACCCAGGATAAGACCCCCTACTATTGCGCCTGGTAGGCTGTTTAGTCCACCTCTTAAATGATTCTCGAGAGGTAAAGTTAGCGGGTTAACACAAAGTAATTAACGAGCGATGAACCATAACGCTACTATATTCAGCAACGATTGATAGGTTAATCGATTTATTGCTGTGGCCCCACTCCTACTGTATTAAAGAATTTACCCTGGCTATGGTCCCTTTAAACTCTTCGACGATTTCTGAAATAATTTCCCTGACCGGCTTGATCTCTCTTACAAGGCCTATTCCCTGCCCACAGGCCAAAAGGCCTGCGTCTGGATCGCCTTCAAAAAACAACTTCTTTGCCTGGTCTCCAGAGATAACTTTAAAGAGTTCTTCCAGTGTTGCCCCTCGTTGCTCCATCTCCGCCGTGATTTGTGCGGCCTTGTTCTTCCACACGCGGTGGGTGTTCCCCACACTCCGAAGCACGAGCATTGTGTCCAGTTCAGAGGCCTCAAGGAGTTTTTGTTTGATGTAGGGGTGAAGGGGGCATTCTTCGGCGGTGAGCAACCTTGTACCCATTATAACACCCTCGGCCCCAAGGGATAGGATAGCTGCCACGCCGCGACCATCGGCTACTCCTCCACCGGCAATCACCGGGATATTCACATTGTCCACAACCCTCGGAACAAGACACAGGGTGGTGATATCGAGGACTCCTGTTGCGCCTCCATTTTCATAACCCACGACGGTTACGGCATCTACTCCGAGGCTCTCAGCCTTTCTTGCATACCGCACTCCCACGCACTTGTGTATCAACTTGACCCCTGCTGATTTGAGTCTATCCACGTATTCCTCCGGAGCCTTGTGACCAGAGGTCTCCACAATGGGTACACCTTCTTCAAGGATGACATCGATGTACGCGTTGTTGTCAAGTCTCTTGCGTGCGGGAAACATATTAAGGTTGACAGCAAAGGGTTTATCGGTTTTCTTTCTTATTTTTCTTATGGCATCCCTAAAGGACTTCTTATCCATGTAATTTGCGGAAGCAAGTATCCCCAGACAACCCGAATCGGAAATGGCCGCGACAAAGTCTGAGCGTGAAAGGTGCATCATTGTTCCACCAATTATGGGATACTCAATACCGACCAGCTCTGTTATTTTGGTTTTGAACATGAGCTTTAATCCTCCCACATATACCCGCTGAAGGTGATGTTTTTTGCCTAAAGCCTTAGACCTAACGCCTTAAGCCTGATTTTATCCATAATGCTTCTCTTCTTCGTCCGGTGTGATGGCGTCCTGCTCCACGTCCCTGGTTTCCTCCTTTTTACGGGCCAGTTCTTTATAATATTCATGTTGGATCAGGAGATTCATGATTTCGTTGGTCCCTGTCCATATCATGGCGAGTCTACAATCTCGAAGGAACCTCTCGATAGGATAAACCGTGGTGTAACCTATGCCGCCCATGATCTGCATAGCATTGTTGATAACCTTCCATGCAGCCTCGGTACCTATTTTCTTTGCCTCTGATACAAGTCTGCGGGCATCCGCTCCAGAATCCACGCGCTTGGCTGCTGTATAGACGAGGGATCTAGCGGCGTCCAAAAGGGCAACCGAGTCGGCCACCATGAAGCTCACGGCCTCAAAGCTGTTGATGGTTTTTCCAAAGGCCTTTCGCCGGGTGGAATACCTGGCAGCTACTTCCAATGCAGCTCTCCCGAGGCCGACTGCCCCCGCGCCGCTAGTCAGTCTCTCTGGAATCATCATACGGTTGAATATGGCATAAGCCCCGTTGAGCTCGCCCACCATGTTTTCGGCCGGCACCTTGACATCGCGGAACACGAGTCTTCCCGTACCACCGCCCCGGGTCCCCAGCAGTGTATAGATGTTCTGCACTTCCACACCCATATCCCTTTCCACGATGAAGCAGCTCATGGACTCGTGTGGATGGGCTTCGGGGTTTGTCTTGGCGTAGACAAGGAACCAGTCGCTGTCCTGGGCGCCCACTACGAATCGCTTTTCCCCATTGAGGACGAAGTAATCCCCTTCTTGGACAGCCGTGGTGGTTGCGCCAAAAAAGTCGGATCCTCCCCTTGGCTCAGTCAGTGCTTCGGCGCTGTAAAGTTTTCCCTGATTGGTGGGTTTCAAGTACTTTTCTTTTTGCTCTTTTGTCCCGAACAGATTTAGTGCCTGGCCCACGATGCTGGGCATCACGAATGCGCAGGAAATGGAGTTACCAAGCACCCCCACTTCTTCCACAGCCGCGATTTCAGCGGCCCAGTTGAGGTTTCTTCCCCCGTATTCTTTAGGAAAACGGGGGCCGAGCAAGTTTTTTGCCCCTGCCTTTTCCACAATGGGCCGGCCTGTTTCGATCTTGCTGCCGTCCATATCCCTAATGAGCTGGCTCGGAATATCGTTTTTCACGAATTCCCGGACCTCCAGCCAAAAGGCCTTTTCTTTTTCGTTTAGTAAGAATTCAAACATGGCTTACCTCCATATGGTGTTCACCGTTGACCGTTGACTGTTCACCGTTCATTATCAATTATTCGTTATTAGTATCCCTTAATTCCTAAATTCCTCAGTTCCTTAACCCCTTTCCCATTATTCCCCCATCCCATCATCCCATTATTCTTTCTTGCTTGGTGGTATCACAACTGCCTCACCCTCTGCAATAGTCTCGCCCCTCTGGTTCGTCCAGATGAGAGCCATTTTTACCCACTTCTTGTCTTCAAGTTTTTCTGCTATCCGAGCCGTGGCTGTGATGGTGTCGCCAAAGTAAGTGGGAGCCTTGAAGCGCGTTGTTACCTCCACCAAAATGGTTCCCATGCCCGGCAGGTGCATGCCCAGAACCGGGGCTATGAGACTCTGGGGAAGGGCGCCGTGGGCTATCCTGGCCTTGAATGGGGTCTTTTTGGCGTACTCCTCATTGAGGTGCAGGGGGTTGAAGTCCCCGCTGATGCCTGCAAACAGGTAGACGTCCGTCTCTGTGATGGTTTTGGTAAAGCTTGCCTCTTCACCTATTTCCAGCTCGTCATAGCTTTTGCCTAGCTGCAACTTCATAGTGAGCCCTCCTTCAATCTCGCCAAAATAGCAAATGGCAGATGTCAAATTAAATCCAAATGAATAAATGACAAAAGATTCAACTCTCACCTCGAGCAATATCCAAAATAAATTAAGAACTCATGTACAGATCCTGGTCTCCCGTAAAAGCATCATGTCCAAACAACCCGCTTTATGAAGACTATCGATGCTTCAACCCCAGCTTCTCCCTGCATTCTTGCACCGTGGCCACTTCTCGCCCCTGATCGCGGATCATGCGGGCCGCCTTTTCCACCAGTTCGCCATTGGACTTGGCCATGACACCGGGGGCAACATAAAAATTGTCCTCAAGACCCACGCGCACGTTCCCTCCAAGGGCTATGGCAGCAGCCACCATTCGCCACTGGTCATGGCTTATGCCAATGACCTCCCATTCGCTCTGGTGTGGCAGCATCCTCACCTGATGAGCCAGGTTTTCCACTGTGGGGGGAATTCCGCCAAGGACTCCCATTATCAGGCTTACCTGATGTGGTGGCTCGAGTAACCCCATGTCTATCAACGGGTAACAGTTACCCACATGACCCGTGTCAAAGCATTCCATCTCGGGCTTAACCCCGGCCTCCTTCATGGCCGTTAGAAGTGGCACTATTTCCGAAAAGGGGTTGGCGAAGACGAAATCAAAGACAAAGGTCCTTTTCTTGGGATGATACTTGGCGTAATTCATGGAGCCCATGTTCAGGGCCGCAATGGCAGGTTTTATCTCCTTTACGGGGGCGATTTTTTTCTCCACGGGTATTCCCACGGCCCCTGTGGAAAAGTTTATGATTACAGGGCATTCTGCTGTTACGGCATCGTAAATGTTCCGGTAGTCCTCAACTTCATAGCTGGGGCTGCCGTCGGGTGTGCGGGCATGGATGTGGACCACGGCCGCACCGGCGTCATAGGCCCGCTTGGCCTCCGCCGCGTACTCTTCCGGCGTATATGGAATCGCAGGACATTGCTTACGATTAGCCACAACACCCGAAAGGGCACATGTAATCATGCAGGTGCGCTCGTAGTTTTGGTTTTCTTTGATCCAGAAAGACATAGCATACTCCTTCGGAGTGTTGACCGTTCACCGTTCACGGTTCACAGGTTAGTGTCTCTGGTTCACCGTGGACCGTGTGAAGAAATTACCTGATTAGGCTTTTTTTCAGGGCACTGATCTTGGCTGAGATCATGTGCAAGTCGCTCACCAGTAACTTGAATTGATGGTTATCAAGATACTTTCGTCTTTTCGGTATCTCCAATAAAGGCAAACACTCATATGCAGAACCCAAAGCGATGTTTAGGAATCTTATGAATTCTTTGTTTCCTCTGCTGCTCCCTTCAGCGATATTGGATGGTATTGACGTTG
>Ga0209834_10000625_pt1 | contig 21478 bp, 16 predicted proteins | sample Mar14236cmmetaG_FD_184134 | JGI IMG/M metagenome (GOLD analysis project Ga0209834, IMG submission 184134) | Marine hydrothermal vent microbial communities from Guaymas Basin, Gulf of California to study Microbial Dark Matter (Phase II) - Marker... ...
TAGGATTGTTTTTTGAAACCATTGCGAAGGTTGGACTTGTCCGCATGCCGGCGGAAAGAAACCATTCGCAAGGTTCAGATACCAAACGGCTGATTAGGGTAACCAACCCTAAAAGTTTAAGTTTAAGGTTATAAAGTTTGTAGTATGAAAATTGGAATAAAAACGGGAGAAAGAGCAGAAGCCCTTTCTCCCAATTTCAGAATTGAATCTGAAACGCGATGGACAAAAGATTGGGTTTGGGCGCCCAATCAATCCATCTAAGGAATTATGAGAAAATTTATGTTTATTTATAAGGAAAAATGATGTCAAGAAAAGTTAAAAAAGTTTGAAGGTTAGAAGGTTAAAAGGTTAAAAGGTTTGATCCGGCTTCATTACATTTCAGTCTTCTCTTCGTTACACCCCGACAGGTCAGTCTTCTACGCCAGCCAGCGGATTGGGGTCGGGAATCCAGAATATTAATTAAATGGTGGATGTGTACAACATCGCAAGGTTCAGATGCCAAACGGCTGATTAGGGTAACCAGCCCTACATGAAAAGGTAGATTCAGGTTTATCGAACAGAACTTATATTGTGTTACAGCGTACCCAAGTGCAACTTAGGTACGAGAAAAAAAGGGGTAGAGATGGGTTTATCCCGCCGGATTTGTACTTCAGGTATGCTCAGAGTGACAATTATTTATTGTGTTGATTTTTGGAGTGCATCGAGCGTCTCGATGCAAAAGCATTGAGTACTTGAAACGGGCTGAGCTAGCTACTCCAAATAAAGAACAGTGTGTCATTCCATCGGAAGCGGGAATCCAAAAATTGATTCATAAAATTGAGTTTATATCTTTGTGCCATAATGACCCCACAATTATTCTGATATTTTTATTGACATACAATTATAGAAGTAATTAAAAGAGTAGTGTTAAATTACTTAAAGTTTAGAAGTTATTTGTTATAATTTAATAAAAAGAAAGATTAAAATATGCAGCAAGAACAATTATTTCCAGCAAAATATAGAGAGTATACTGCAAGGCAAATAAACATTTTAAACTCACCTAAACGGCTTGGGAATTGCGATGTAGACTCGGAGCCATATCTAGAAGAATTGAGAATTGATATTTTAAATAAAAAACAACCAATTCAATTTACCCCCAATGTCAATGAAGCTATTCATAGGTGGGCGCCATATGTTCAAGGTTTTTCGGCATCTTTTGTTCAATCTGTTTTTGATCAATATGCTTTTGAATATAAAAATCCAACTATTTTAGACCCATTTACTGGGTGTGGGACAGTACAAGTACAATCAAAACTTAATGGATTTCGATCAGTCGGCACTGAGCTTAATCCATTATTAAAATTTATAGCTGAAACAAAGCTGAATTCTTGGGATGTTTCTCCGAAAAAGTTATTAAAAATATTTAGTAACTTAAAATTAGACAAACCTGCCGTTGCACCAAGTTTCTTAAAATCTGAAAAGCAATTTTCTAAAAAAGTTTTAAAAAATTTAGAAAAATTAAAAGGTGGTATCGAAAATTTATCGAATAGAAAAGACCCTAAAATTATTGATTTACTTAATCTTGCTTTTTCATCAATATTAGTTGAGGTTAGTAATTTAAAAAGAAGCCCGTGTCTTGGATATTCAAAAAACAAAAAAGTTGATCCTCATTCTCCATTTGTACTCTTAAATCAAAAAATACATCAAATAGCAGAAGATATTAGAATCATTCAGAATGAATATCTTGAATTTATCGCTACTAAAAGTCTCGTAATACTAGCTAACTCTATGGATTATAAGCACGAAAATAAATTTGACTTAGTAATAACATCACCCCCATATATGAATGGGCTTGATTATGTAATTAATTATAAGATTGAGATGGGTTGGCTTAATTTTGCAGAAAAACAAACTGAGCTTAAACAATTGAAGGATGAAATGGTGGTTTGTGATAATGTGTCAAAAGGTTTAATAAGAAAATTTGATCCTATTTATACAAATGATTGGATAGAAAATATAAAAACAAATATTCAAGAAAATATCATACGGCGGGGAAAATATAGACGTCAAGATATGCCAATTATAGTCCATAAATATTTTGACGATATGTATAGAGTGTTTAAAAGGATAATACCTAAAATTAAAAACAATGGACGGTTTATTCTTGTGGTTGGGGATAGTTTGATAGCAGATGCATACGTCCCAACTGATCTTTTACTCGCCAAGATTGGAAAGGATTTGGGTTTGAAAATAGAAAAAATTGAAAAGGCAAGAAATAGGCGATCTGGTCAAATTAGAAGTTATAAACTAAGAGAAACAATAATTACATTAAGGAAATGTTAATAATATGGAAAATAGATTTGGCTATTCTGAGTATCCACCCAATGGAGAGAAAATAGTAAGGGCAAGAACAAATGCACAAATCCGTTCTTGGGAGTTTCCAAGATCAACTAAAGCATTAGAAAAATTTAATCAAGAAATTGGGAAAATTGATTATCCTGGCATTTATTTATTATTTGAAACTAAACAAAATAAGATATATGTTGGAGAGGCAAAGAATCTATATAATAGACTTAAAAAACACAACTCAAAACCTGAGGAAAAAATAAAAGACTGGGATAAAATTATTATTTTAAATGACGGTCGTCCTGCAACACAATCAGATTTTAATGATAATGTTGTTAGACTTACTATCGAGGAATACTTAATAAGACTCTTTAAGGCAAATAAATATAAAGTTGTTGCACAAGGGGAAAAACAAAATTTGAATCCTTTGCAAAAAGTAATAACACAATCTTTGATCGAAGAATTAAACTTTTTTCTTTATAAAAAAAATCTTATCACAAAATTGATTGCCGAAAAAGGTCAAGAACAAGTTATGCTTGATGATCTAAAAAAAATATTATTAAAAAACAAATACAATATAAGTTCATTAACTGCTTATGAAGGCATAGTAAATAACGAAAAAGTATTTATTCGTCCTGGAAGTGAGAAGAAAAAAGGGTGGCAGGTTACCTTTAGAGACGTATTCAAGAATCATCTGAAAGAAGAAGATGGCAGTCTTATTGTTCCCCGAGGGGGAATAATATTTATTCCATTTTCTGAGATAAAAAAAGTGATTAATGATACTTCTGCATTTGAAAGAAATACCATAGATGTCTTTTTTGCATTTGATGAAAATAAAGTGTTTTTAAAATACAAAGATGCTGAATTAGATGTCACCAAGTTTCTGGTTAGCAAAAAATAGCATTCAAAACAGACAAATAAATATAAGCGATTTACTATATAATACCTTCAATATTTTAAACTTAATATATCATCTTACCTTGTATGAATATTATCAATTTAATAATTCATTTTCATAATATTTTCTTGATATTTGCTTTTTATTATACCAGAATAAAAACCTAAATTTTTTGACAAAGAAATATTGCCTGAAAATTCTTTCACTCAATCTGTGGGTGATTAGCTCAGATGGTTAGAGTGCTACGTTGACATCGTAGAGGTCACTGGTTCGATTCCAGTATCACCCACCATTTTAATTTAAGGGGAACAATATGCTCCATATATATACAGGCAACGGCAAAGGCAAAACAACCGCATCACTTGGATTAGTAACGCGATTTCTGGGTCATCAAAAAAAAGTATGCATCATCCAGTTCATGAAAAAGAATGTTGAGTACGGTGAGATAACTTTTTTTGAAACTATACCGAACATCGATATCATCCAGTTCGGCACACCCGATTTTGTGGATAAGAAACAACCCAAGCAGATCGACATCGATGAAGCTGTTAAAGGTTTTCAAAAAGCAAAAGAAGTTATCTTAAGTAAAAAATATGACCTGGTCATCTTGGATGAATTGAATGTTGCACTGGACTTTGAGCTGGTATCCCTTGAAGAAGTTCTGCCATTCATAAAAGAGCATAAAGATGAGCTTGAGCTCGTCATAACAGGAAGATACGCAACTGAGGAATTGATCGAGATCGCAGATCTTGTTACCGAGATGAAAGAGATAAAACATTATTTAGCGAATGGTATTTCTGCATGCGAGGGAACGGAATATTAAAAAGATATTGAGTCAAGCTTAGGACACACTAATTTTAGTATAATGAACCACGAAATTTACCCCCGATACAGTTTACCCCGTTGAATTTTTTTATTCAACTGGGGTCATTCCTCCTTACGGGGTAGGCGAAAAAAGCGAAAAAATTAATATGAAGCTTTGTAGTCACATAAATCTTAATTTTATTCATTTTTTGGTAAAATTTTTTTAGCAGCTTCTATAAACGCTTTAGTAGAGAGGATTCACAGTGATAAAAATTCTAAACAACTTTTATATTATTATTATTTTAGTAACGAACACAGCACACAAATCAAACAAACAAAATAAATTATTTTAACTCTTTATATTCTTAGTATCTTCGTGACTTTGTGGCAATTTCTTGGTTTCTGTTTAACCGAGTTAGGATTAATTAATTTATGTTGTGCATTAAAAAATTATTAAAGCAATTGACGTAAAAATTTTGTGCTTTTCAAATTACACCATCCTGAAGATTAACTGCCAAAGGATGCTGAATCAAATCACGGAGGATTTCAATGGAGCTTTCTGATAATGCTCGAGCAGTGCTGAAAAGAAGATATTTCAAAAAAGACCAGATGGGTGATATTATTGAGGATGAGAAGGCGATGCTTTCGCGCGTGAGTGATAACATTGCAGGTGGGGATAAGGGGAAAGCAAAACGTTATTTCAATCTCATGAATAACTGCTATTTTCTTCCGAATTCGCCCACCCTTATGAATGCCGGCAATGATCTGCAGCAGCTTTCCGCATGCTTTGTGCTTCCTATTGAAGACAGTATGTCCAGTATTTTTGATGCGGTGAAGAATGCAGCTCTTATTCATAAAAGCGGTGGTGGAACCGGCTTTTCCTTTTCAAAATTACGTGAACATAATGCTCGAGTAAGATCAACCAGCGGAGTTTCCAGCGGTCCGATCACTTTTATGAAAGTATTCAATTCAGCAACCGATGCAGTCAAGCAGGGAGGTTGCCTTGTTCAGGACACTTTGATTCATACCGATGAAGGAACAAAATATTTAAGTGATATTTGTGATACTAAACAAATTGGCTGGAAAGATCACAATTTCAAGGTTCCAACCCATGAAGGGCTAAAAATATCAAAGCAATCTTACAATAATGGTGTAGTCAAAACGGTCAAAATTATGACTGAAAATGGTTTCGAATTGTGTGGAACTCCAGAGCACAAAGTGAAAGTTATTACTGAGAAAGGTTTGGTGTGGAAAAAAATATGTGATCTCGGACAGGGTGATAAATTATATGTTAAATTAGGACAACATATAGGACTGAATGCAGATTTGTTTACAGATATTGAACTAATCCATCCAGATCAGAATGAGTGCAAATTGCCGAAAAATCTAACGCTTGAGTTTGCCTTTTGGTTAGGTTTGCTTTGTGGCGATGGCTTTGTTGCAAATAATGAATCGGACTATCGTATTGGAATTTCCATTAACAAAGATTCATACCTTGTTGATTATATTGAACAACTTACAAGAGAACTCTTTGGTGTTTCCTTAACTAAATACCAGAAGAAAAATGACAACTCGGTCACGTTTGTGATCAACAATAAAAAATTAAAAACATTTTTGATAAAGAACGGATTTAACAAAACCGATAGCAAAGTATGTTCAATCCCCCAAAAATTACTACAAGCCAAAAAAGAAGTTATTGGTTCATTTCTAAAGGGACTTTTTGAGGCAGATGGAACAATTACACACAATTATCCTTCCCTATCAACCACTTCAAAAAAATTAGCCAATGAGATCGCAGTGCTTCTACGAGGGCTGGGAATTCCATGTAAAAAACGCATAATTGACAGTTCACCCGACAGATTCGGAGACTATCCTTTATTTGTTGTTACTGTCTATTCCTATATTGGACTGAAACGCTATTTGAAAATTATAGGTTTTAATGAAAAATCCCGATTTTCAGATTTAACTTTAGAAAAAATTGATTTAGCAAGAGAGAAAAGTTTTCCATTATTTAATTACAAGGAAATAATAAATCTTGTTCTTGATAAAATTACTTTACCGCAAACCGACAAACGAAATAGGGGGAAAGGTAATAATTACACATCAAATTTTCCTGAATTAAGAAAATCTTTACTTCGCTATTTACGTGGCGAAAGGGTTTTTTCAGCATCCTCATATCTTTATTATTCAGAAAAGTATGAAGAATTTAAAAAAAATGCGCCACAAATTGATTTTCTTGATTATTATGATGAAGTAACCTCTATCGAAGACGGAGGAGAGAAATTAACCCTCGACATATCAGTTGAAGATAATCATACTTACATAGCAAATGGATTTGTTACTCATAATACACGTCGCGGCGCCAATATGGCGATCCTCAATGTTGACCATCCCGATATCATAGATTTTATCAAGGCAAAAGAGAAGAACACAGAACTTAACAATTTTAATCTCAGTATCGGGCTAACAGAAACCTTCATGGATGCTGTGAAAAATAATGATGAGTATGAACTTATTGCACCTCATTCAGGGAAAGTCAAAAAGCGTTTGAAAGCGCGGGATGTGTTCGAACTTATTGTTGAAATGGCTCATAAAAATGGCGAGCCGGGAATTGTTTTCATTGATAGACTCGATAGATACAATCCCACACCCAAGGACGGCAAGATCGAAGCGACGAACCCATGTGTAACCGGCGATTCGCTAATATCTACCGCGAATGGTTTGATAACAATCGAAGATCTCTATAAAGATCATGAAAATGGTGAGATTGAAATCGCAATAGATAAAAGAGCATACGCAGAAAATATTCCAAGTAATTCTGAAATAGAATTTTCAGATTCCCAAAAAATTGGCACAGATTTCAAGCCCGTTTCTCAAGTATTTATGAATGGCGAAAAAGATGTGTTAAAATTAACAACAAAATCCGGGTTTGAATTAAAAGCCACCCATGATCACAAATTTCTTACAACCACCGGTTGGAAACATCTTGAAGATATTAAGATTGGTGATAAAGTATTGATTCAATCTGGTGAGTGCAACTTTTTGTCTTCAAGGCAATTGCCTTTTATAACAAAAAATATTTTTAAAGGTGAAAATGGTAAAACCTTTGAATTTAATTTGCCTACAACATGGTCCAAAGAATTGGGACAAATTCTGGGTTGGCTTATTGGGGATGGTTGGGTAAAAGCAGGAGATGAAAATTGCAGAGTCGGTTTTAGTTTTGGAGATTCGGATGTTGAAGTAATGGAATATTTAAAACCGATAATTAATAAAATGTATAATAAAGAGATTAATGAAATAAAAAGAGAAAATAATATTTATCACCTTTCATATCACAGTAAATATTTTGTAGATTTTTTTATAAAATTGGGGGTTCAACCGGTAAAAGCTGCTGATAAAAGTGTTCCCCAAAGTATATTCTCCGCTCCTAAAGAAGCTGTTGTTGGATTTTTACAGGGACTTTTTTCTGCTGATGGAACTGTTTCCTTTGATGCGAGTCATGGAAATTATTATGTTAGATTAACTTCAAAATCGGAAAATTTGTTAAAAAAAGTTCAAATACTTCTGCTGAATTTGGGTATTAAATCCAGCATATATAATAGAAGCAGAAAAAAGCGCAAAGGAGTTTTTAATTATACAAACAAAAACGGAGAAAATGTAGAATATGATACAGACGGTGTGTTGTTTGAATTAAATATTTCTCGCACTTCTTTAATCAAATTTCATGAAACCATCAACTTTATGACTACGCTAAGAAGAGACTTATTAGCGAAGGTAATTACAAAAAATTTATATAAAGAAACATTTGTTGATGAAGTTATAGAAATCGTTCCTGCCGGAAAAGAAAGGGTTTATGATTTACACGAACCATATACCCATTCCTTCATTTGCAATTCCTTTGTTATTCATAATTGCGGGGAGCAGCCATTGCTTGCGAACGAAGCATGTAATCTTGGCTCTATCAATCTTGCAATGATGCTTAAAGACGGCGCAATAAACTGGGATCTTCTCAAAGAAACAGTATATACTGCCACAGATTTTCTGGATGATGTCATCGACCGCTCGGCATTTCCACTTCCTGAGATCGAGAAACAGGTCAAGAAGAACCGAAAGATCGGATTGGGCATAATGGGCTGGTCTGATATGCTTCTTCAGCTTGGCATTCCATATTGCTCGGACGAAGCTGTTGATATCGGCAGAGAGATCATGGAATTCATTGATTACTATTCAAAAGAACGCTCTATGCAGCTCGCTGTGGAAAAAGGTTCGTTTCCGAATTTCAAGCAGAGCATATACAACAAAGGTACTCTTATCCGAGAAGGTTATAAGCTGAACTGGGATGGGCTTATTGCTGAGATCCGGAAAAAAGGGATCCGCAATGCCACGACAACGACTATCGCACCCACAGGAACTATAAGCATGATCGCAGATGCTTCAAGCGGTGTCGAGCCGATATTTTCATTAGTATATATAAAGAATGTTATGGACGGCGAGAAACTGCTCTATATGAATAAATATTTTGAGGAGATTGCAAAGGAACAAAAATTCTATTCCAAAGAATTAATGGAGAAGATCTCGGAAAATGGCTCTCTTCAAGATATCGATGAAATCCCAGATGAAGTAAAACGCATCTTTGTTACAGCTCATGATATTACACCTGAATGGCACATCCGAATGCAGGCAGCATTTCAGGAATTTGTTGATAATGCAGTTTCTAAAACTATCAATTTCCCGAACTATGCCACAAAAGAAGATATTTACACTTCCTACATGCTTGCATATCAGCTTGGTTGTAAAGGTGTAACAGTCTATCGTGACGGAAGCCGCGACGAACAGGTGCTTCATGTCGGCAAAAAGATGCGCGAGCATGACAGGACAAGGATCGAGCCACGTCATCGTCCGGAAACTACAATTGGTGTAACTAAAAAAATAAATACCGGCTGCGGTCATCTTTATGTAACTATAAATATTGATGAAACAGGACCCTGCGAGGTCTTTACTCAAATGGGTAAGGTTGGCGGATGCGCGTCTGCACAACTTGAAGCAATCGCACGTCTGATCTCGCTGGCACTTCGCTCAAATGTGAAAGTAGAATCAATCGTAAAACAGCTCCGGCTAATCAGATGTCCTTCACCGATGTGGTCAAAAGGCAAAAAGATACATTCCTGTGCCGATGCTATTGCAAATGCGCTTATTGAATTCCTCGAGCAGGACGGCAATGGTTTAAAGAAGACAAAAGAAGCGGCGGGAAAAGACCAATTAAAAGTCATATCGGAAAGTCCTTCTTTTGATGAAACCTCACCTGTCGGTTCAATGTGTCCTGAATGTGGTGCAACACTGGAATTCAAAGAAGGATGTAAAACCTGCCCGATCTGTGGCTGGTCAAAATGTAGCTAAATTTATTGGGGGAGATACCATGAAAAAAATCGCAGTACTGATCGCCATCATATTGATTAGCACTTCGCTCTTTGCGCTCGAACCGCATTTTATGCAGAAACCTGCAATTTCGCCTGACGGGAATACAATCTGTTTTTCTTATATGTCCGATCTCTGGACTGTTCCATTTGAAGGTGGGGAAGCAAAACGGCTTACCGTTTCCAAAGGCAATGATACTAATCCTGCCTTTTCCCCGAATGGAAAAACCATTGCCTTTAACTCCAACCGTGATGGGTTCTGGGGAATCTATCTCATTCCAGCAGAAGGTGGTAGTGCAGAATGTATTTCAAAGGAAGGGCTTACTGTTGTGGACTGGTTCAAGGGCGGGAAAAAACTTCTTGCAACAGGGTATGAGCTTCCAAATGGAACAAATTTTATGGAAGTTCCTCTCGACAGTACTCATCCAACCCTGATCACCGAAATTGGAAATAGTCTTGCACAGCTTTCTCATGATAATAAGAAGATCATTTTCAGCAATAGAGGGTATAATACACGTGAAAGATACATAGGAAGCATTAATGGTCAGATATGGGAATATGACATAAAAGACAAATCCTATACTCAGCTTACTGATACTGAATATACAGAAAAATATCCGGTTTACTCATATATAAATGACAGAGTTTATTTTGTCGGTGCAGAATTCGTAAGGGATAACAGAGCGGTTTTCCAAATCTATTTTGTTGAAGATATGGACTTTTCCAATCCTCATAAGCTCACTGATTTTGATTACTGGTCAGCAACACAACTTTGCATTGCGCGCCGGAATGATAATATGGTTTTCAAACGATTTGATGAATTGTGGTCTTATAATGCGAAGTCCTGTAAATTCAATAAAATACCGATCGAGATCAAGCAGGATTTCCTTGAGAGTTTTGAAGTGACTGAGGAATATATCAATAAAGCATCGGACTTTGCGGTTTCTCCAAACGGTAAAATGGTTGCATTTACTTACAAATTTGACCTATTTGCAATGCCGGAAAAAGGTGGTGAAGTAAAGCAGCTTACTTTCACTCAAAAGGGTGTTGAATATGTGGCAATTGCCGATGATGATCAAACAATATATTTCACAAGTTTTGATAAACGTAATATGCAATTATACAAACTAAACATAAAAGAACCTGAAAAGATTGAATACATTTCATGGTTCAAAAATGCTTATGTTAATGAAATATATTATATAGAAGATGTCGGATTGATCGTCGAGTATTCTGAGGAAGAAGCAAAAAGGAATATTGCATTGATCGAACCCGAAAAAGATAAAGTGCAACCGCTTATAGTTGATCAGGTGGTTGGATCGAAATTCGTTGTAAGTCCGGATGAACAATATGCTCTATATTTTGTACTCACTCCCGGCACGTGGGATGAGATCCTTTATCTTTATAATTTTGAGACAAAAGAGAAAACAGCGCTTTATCCGTATCATGGAAACATGCACTCTCCGATATGGGGTGAGCAGGGCGCCTATGTTTTCTTCAACAGAAATCAGGATATATGCCGAATGGACATTCATGCAAAAGAGGATTTCTGGGATTATAAGGATTATTGGGAAGAAATTCTAAATCCCGAAGAAGATGAGGAGGGGCAGGATAAAGATAATAATGATAAAGAAAAAGATGAAGATGCCGAAAAAGAGGATGATGAGAAAGAATCCGATGAAGATGTGATCATCACGTTCGATTTTGAAGATATCCATAGAAGAGTTTCTGTAATCACATCCAAAATGGGATACAACTACATCGTTGCTACCGATGATGATAGCACTCTGTACTATGTGAACTGCTCATACGATAATGATATCTATTCATTTAGAAAAGTTGATTATGAAGGGAAGAAAGACGAGGAGATCGCAACATTTTCCTCCCGTCCCTATCACATAAAATACAATAAAGAAAATGACTGTTTCTATTACATCGAATCTGGATCGCTAAAAAAGATCACGAACAGCGGCACAAAGAAAACTCTTGAAAATGAGTTCGAATATAAATATAATACTTATACTTTAAATAAAACCGTTTTTGAGCTGGCATGGAAAGCATTTGAAAAAGGATTTTATGATCCTGATATGCATGGCATTGATTGGGATAAAGCGTTCAAGAAGTATGCCCCTTATTTGGAATATGCTTACACACCGAAGATCGTAGGCGAGATATATTCTGAAATGATGGGCGAAGTAAATGCCTCACATACTGGTTTTTATGCGAGAAATGACGATCCCATCCCTCAACATGATATTGCTTATGGCGGATTTGTGCTTGACTATAAAGACATTCCTAAAAGGGGGATCAAGTTCAAAAAAATATATAGAAAATCTAAATTGAATAAACCATATAATATCAAACCCGGTGATGTACTGTTAGAAGTTGATGGAACGGAAATCACGGAAGATACTCCGATAAAACCGTTGTTCTTCAACAAGATAGATGATAAGATAAAACTGAAGATCCAGACACCCGACAGCGTTGCAACAGTTGAATTAAAAGGGCTTTCATGGTGGCAGAATTATACATTGAATTATGATAGTTGGGTAGAAGAGCGCAAGGAGATCGTGAAAGAATTGACCGATGATAAAATCGGTTATGCGCATATCAGGCATATGGGATGGAGCTCTTATGAAGATTTTGTTCAGGATGTCTTTGCGAAAAATTGGCAAAAGGATGCACTCATTATCGATGTACGCAATAATCCGGGCGGCTGGATACATGACTGGTTGATCGAGCTTCTTACAAAAAAGCCCTATGCCTTTACCACGAACAGGGTCTTTAATGTCGAAAAGCAACCCTTTCCGGGAAATACCTGGACAAAACCGACAATTTTACTCATCAATCAAAACTCCTTTTCTGATGCTGAGATCTTTCCGAATATCTATAAACACTTTAAGCTGGGAAAAGTTATCGGTATGCCTACAAGTGGCTCAGTTATAGGAACCGGATATGTGAGTTTTATGGATGGTTCGAGCATGCGTATGCCCGGCACTGGCTGGTACACAGCAGAAGATATAAATATGGAGGGCACAGGAGCTACACCTGATATTTATCTGGACATAACTTATGAGCAAAGGATCGCAGATGATGATGTTCAGTTAAAAAAAGCGATTGAGGAAATATTAAAAGAACTTCAATGAAACGGAGGATAAATGAAAAATAAAGGATGCGTTATCGCAATTATAATCGTTGCCGTTCTGGCAATTCTTGCAGTGTCCATATACGCCTATGTCAAAGGGAAATACAACTCCTTTGTACAAGAGCAGCTTGATGTTGATAACAATTGGGCTGAGGTGGAAAACCAGTTGAAGAGACGCTACGATCTCATTCCCAATCTGGTTGAAACCGTGAAAGGATATGCTTCTCATGAGAAGGAAGTATTTATTCAGGTAACGGACGCAAGAGCCGGTGTGGGCAAGGCAGAAACCCGCCAGGAAGCGATCACTGCTAATAATAAGCTCACAGGAGCACTTTCACGTTTGTTGGTAACTGTGGAGAACTATCCGCAATTAAAAGCAAACCAGAATTTTATTCGTTTGCAGGATGAACTCGCGGGAACTGAAAATCGAATTGCTGTAGCACGGAGACGCTATAATGAAGCAGTTACGATCTACAACAAGAATATCTCGATCTTCCCGAATAATCTTTTGGCAGGTATGTTCAATTTTGAAAAAGAACCGCTCTACAAGATCGACGAAAGCGAAAAAGAGACTCCGCAAGTTAAATTCGATTAGCAATGTCTTTTCACACATTTATTGAAAAGCATTGGGTAAAGAGAAGCATTCTCTCTTATCTCTTTTTACCCTTTGCTTTTCTTTTTTCTCTCATCCTGATCTGCCGAAGATCACTCTATAAACTGGGAATATTTCATCAATATAGAGCGAATACTTTTGTAATTTCCGTGGGCAATCTTACCGTTGGTGGTAATGGGAAAACTCCTTTTACAATTCTGCTCGCAAGCGCTTTGAAAGAAGAAGGATTGAAAGTTGCAGTTTCTCACCGCGGCTATAAAGGTGCTTATGAAAATATGACAAAACTGATTTCCGATGAAGATCATCTGTTTGAAGATGCTCGGAATGCTGGAGACGAACCATTGCTTATTGCACAAAATCTGAAAGGAATTCCCGTTATTGTCGGGAAAAACAGAAAAAAAGCGATCGAATTCTTAGAAGAAAATGTACGACCTGATGTTGTTATTCTTGATGACTCATTTCAGCATCTCAAGGTACGTCATGATTATGATTTTCTTCTATTTAATGGGGAAAATCCAATCGGTAATGGATTCCTCACCCCAGCAGGCATGCTCCGCGAACCAAAGAGTGCAATGAAATATGCTGATTGCTTTGTGCTTAATGACATATCGGGTGAAGTTAGCATTCCAAAGATATTCAAGAAATATTCCACACCTCTTTTTACCACATCCTATCACATTGCGCATTTTATTCATTATAGTGATTTAGGAAAAAGTGAACCCTCGCCTTTTGTTAGAAAGAAAATATATTTGCTGTCGGGCATCGGCAACCCTTCATCTTTTGAGAGGAGTATTACGGAATTGGGTTTGAGTTTTGTACATCATTACCAGTTTGCGGACCATCATGAGTTTTCAGAAAATGATATTGCTTCTATTCTGAGAAGGGCAAAGAATCAGAATATTGATGCGATCATAACAACAGAGAAGGATTTTGTAAAACTCCAAAAATTGGATATAGCCAAAGAACTAATTTATTACGCAAAGCTACATGTTAAGATCAATGAAATGGATACGTTCAATGGGATTGTGGGTACATTGAAGAAGGAAATCGGAACATGAAATTCATAGACACGCATGCACATCTGCATTTTGATTCCTATAACAAAGACAGGGACGAAGTTATTCGACATGCATTTCAGAAAGGTGCCAAAGCGATCATCAATGTGGGAACTGATGAAGCCACTTCAAAACAAGCGATAGAACTTGCCCGGAAATATAAAAATCTCTTTGCAACAGCCGGCTGGCATCCACATGATGCTACATCTTTTGATGAGGAAAAATTGATCTCATTACTTGAAGATAAAACGATAATTGCACTTGGTGAGATCGGATTAGATTATTATCGGAATCTGAGTCCGAAAGATGTCCAAAAAAGAGTGTTTGAGGCACAGCTAAAGATCGGTATTGAAAGAAAATTACCTATAATAATTCATGACAGAAATGCTCATGAAGATATCTTTAATATTTTGAAAAAACATAAACCTGAACGCGTTGTGTTTCATTGTTTTTCAGGAGATTATAATTTTGCCCTGGAGATTCTGCAGCAGGGATGGTATATCTCTTTCACAGGATCGGTTACATTTGATAGGGGACATTACTACGGCATCATCCGGGATGTACCTGATGACAGGTATTTCGTAGAAACTGATTCGCCATTTTTGACTCCATATCCCTATCGTGGAAAGATGAACAGGCCCGAGTATGTTGAATACATTATTCAGCACATTGCAGAGATCAAGCAGAAAAGCCCTAAAGAGGTCGCAAGGCAGACCACTGAAAATGCAGAAAACTTTTTCTCGTTGCATAAAAAACTTGATTAGAATAATGCCTGTGAAATATTTCGAACAAAATATAGAAATGAAATGTAAAAATTCGTGGAGGAAACCATGGCAGTAAAAATCGATAAAGAAAAGTGTGTTGCTTGTGGTGTATGCGTTGATGTATGTCCTACGGAAGCTCTTTCTGTAGAAGGCGACTTTGCAGTATGCGATGCCGATAAATGCGTTGATTGCGGTGCCTGTATTCCGGAATGCCCAACCGAAGCAATTTCTGAATAAGTAACAGAAATATTAAATATGAGCCATTCGCTCAACGCGGATGGCTTCTTTTTTAGTATGAAAAAATATTATTTAATTTTTTTAATCGTAGCTGCAGCTGCCGGTTGTATGACAGTCAATAAGCAGGAACCTTGTCTTGATCTCCGGCATGAGATAATGATTTATCAAGATCAGATCGATAGTCTCAGGCACATGAATTTTGCGTATCAAATGTGTGTCGATTCTCTATATTCCGAGATGTCAGCACTTCAAGACTCAATCGCCTTTTTAAGCAGCGCCACACGCATTAAAAACCACCTTGATTTCCCTGACACACTCTATTATGCAGGATATGCCTTTGACCTTACGAATGAGCGTATCTTTCAAAAATTTCATTACTGGTATCGGGCAGAGCTCAAATTTGCCTACAAATACATCCCCCGCACAACAAAATACTTTCCTGTCATCGAGAATATCCTTACCGAAAATGGACTCGATGACGACATAAAATATCTTGCAGTTGCGGAAAGTTATCTGAGCCCTCTGGCGCATTCTTCGGCTGGTGCAACTGGATTCTGGCAGTTTATGAAATCCACTGCAAAATATTATGATATTGAGATGAATCAATTCGTTGACCAGCGCAGAGATATATTTGCATCCACAAGAGCAGCATGTGAATATCTGAACTGGAGTCTGAAAGCCCTTACAAATAAAGGCGCGCCGGATATTTTGCTTGCGATATGCGCATTCAACTCGGGTTTGAGCAATATCACGAGAGTTATCAATGAGCAGGGAGGCACGGATTTCTTTAGTTTGATACAGAGAAAAGCAGAAACAGATGACTATGTGTGGCGCACTCTCGCAGTGAAATACATTATTGAAAATGAGAACAAAATATTCACAAAGCCCTTCAAAAAAGAACCGAGTATTTATGAATCCTGCCGAATAGTTCCATTAGTTTTGGAGGGTCATTATAAACTCGATGCCTGGGCACAAGCTCAGGGTACTGTTATTCGCGAAGTGTGGGAATTGAATCCATGGCTGAAAATTTATAAAAGAAATAATTACACACATTCGCCAGTAAACGATGTGGTGGTCAGTCCCGGAGAATTTACAGTTCTCGTGCCGAAAGGATCGGTTCCAAATGCGGGTGAAGTTGCTCGGATTGAGCAGCAGTTCAAGGAAGAGAATAATGGTTATTTCACAGAGCATGTAGTGAAAAGTGGTGAGAATCTGTGGATCATTGCATCCCGTTATCACACTTCTGTTTCTCATCTTATGAGTATAAATGGGCTTAAGTCTGCGACAATTTATCCAGGGCAAAAATTGAATTTGATTTCTCTAAAAACAAATCCAAAGAAATATTATTTAGTGAAAAAAGGGGATACGCTTTCCTCGATCTCATCGAAGCTTGGCGTGGCAAATCAAAAGTTGATCCAAACAAATAATCTTAAAGTTAAACGAAGTAACGGACGGAATATTGTTCTTATCTATCCGGGACAGAAATTGTATTATTAATGATTTAATTCTAAAAAAGGAAACACTTATAAGCCAGTAACTTTAGCTGCTGGATTCCCGATTCAGTCTCCATTTCATTACGACACGACAGGGGGCTCGGGAATGACATGCGAAATTTATGAGATAGGCATCTCGTAGATTCGATATTTTTTATAGAGCTTTCCGCCAACCTTTTCATCAAATTGATTTATAAGATCGTTGTCTTCGAGGTTCCATGAAAGCTCGCACCACTTGTAACCACGCTTCAATCCAGCTTGCATAGTTTCGTGATAAAGAAGTGCCGGCAGTCCGAATCGGCGGTATTTCTGTTTGAATCCGAACACTATCGCACGTGTGCCCACGATCTTTCGTTTGTATAGTAAAAATCTAATAATACCCATCAGTCCTAATTTGCCATTCAATTTCTTGAAAACTAGATTGTAATCGGGCAGTGTGATAGCAACACCAGCCGGATCATCTTTGTAAAAGGCAAACCATATAAGATGCGGGTCAGCGACTTTTTTGAGCTCATCAACCATAAGGTCGAACTCTTTGTCTGTCATTGGAGAAAAACCCCAATTTTTTTGCCAGCTTTCATTATATAGTTCTTTGATGAGATGTGCTTCCTCTTTAATACGTTTCATATCAACATGCCTTGTTGAGATATTCGGATTTTTTTTCAGGCGATCAACTGCAATTTGAATTTGGGAAGATGGAGCAGTTTTATGAGATTTGTAAAAAGCGTAGAGGTCTTTGGCTTTTTTCATACCGTATTTTTCTGTTAGAGTAAGATAATATGGCGGATTGTAGGACATCATCATGACTGGCGGAGAGTCATATCCTTCCAGCAAGAAGGCGCATTCGTCATTTTGAGAAGGACTGAGCGGACCACGCATTTTATCAGCGCCGTGCTCTTTCAGCCAGGTATATGTCGCATCAAGCAGTGCTTTGGCAACTTCGAAGTCGTCGATTGACTCAAAGAAACCGAAAGCGCCCATGTGTTCGTCCCAGAGTTGATTATAATTATCATCAATAATCGCTGCGATCCTTCCCACGACAACACCATCCTTTTCCGCTAGAAATACTTCGCGAATTGCGTGTTCCCAGAAAGGGTGTTTAGTTGTATTGAGTTTAAAAAACACTTCTTTTTTAAGTGGCGGAACCCAATTCTTATCTTCCTTATATAACTTGAATGGAAGATCAATAAATTGTTTCCAGTCTTTTTTTGTTTCGACTTTTTTTATTGTGATCATGTTAGTTTCCTTCTGGTTCGATAGCTATCAACACACCATACAGGTCTTCGTGTACGAGCACTGGAATAAAAATGATTCTCCCTTCACCTCCCTCAAATAGAGGTGCATGAATGATATTCTCCTGCTTCGAATTAATGACCTGATCAAGTGTAGCGTCAAAGTATTTGTTTAGTTTTTGAGAATTGCAATATCCAATTATGGAATTGCACGGAGGCCATCCGCTTATGATAGTTCCAGTAGTGTCAGCCAGTTGAACGGAATATACTTCCGGATTCTGGTCATACATATATTTCAGAAGTTTTTCGATATCTTTGGGTTGTTCCTCGATAATGGGGTCAATGAGTGTGTCTTGAATCGCATAACTGCGGAGTGTAGAAAGCAGATATACATCTTCTGACCGCTTTTTTATACTTCTGTTTAAATTACGGACAAGTGTAACATAAAAGGTCTCATCATAAGATTGGATTGTGTTCCAGGTATAGATTTTTCTCAGATTTCTTGATTTTTCTTCGATGTTAGTTTTGAAATAATCTCTGGCATTTTCCGTCATCATATTAAAGAGATTTTTCAATGCCGGATCGTAATCATCTGAATCGATTTTTGTAAGGAAATCTTTTCCAATCCTCATTGGGTCAGAATCATACACAACGTCCTGTTGGTCATTTATAACGATGAGCGAATAGGGATAAGGTACTATGTGTTCCCGTTCAATTTTTGAAAAGAGCACAGCAGTATTAACCAAAACAATCAGAATATCACGATCAACTTGATCATTTGTGATGAATGGTATAGTGATGCAGATATAGACATTAGTATTTTTATAAATGGAATGCCCGATAAAGGGTTTGGTAATGGCTGAAATATTTTTTCTGTTCTGAATAGTCAGGCAGTTTTCGGTTAGATTATTAGGATTGATATTTGATGGGTATTTTCTTTGAAGTTCTAAATCATTGTTATATAGTAACAAAGCAAAGATTTCAGGAAATTGATCTTTAAGCAGCTTGTAATTCTGACTTGTTACCTCAGATGGCTCTTGGAAAATATTAAGAAGGGAAGTCATAAGAGTAGAGAGATAGGATGATATCTTTTCCGATACAATAAGTGTTATTTCTTCCTGTTTTTCTCTTTGCGCTTTTTCGAATTTTGAAGTACATCCTGTAGTCAGGAACAAAATAAAAATCACCATCAAGAAGCTGTTTATAATTCTAACCATCGTGGTCACTCAATTTTTTAACATACGTGCTGTCAAATTTTCTGTTACCAAATAAACGCATGATCTCGGTAGCTGCTTCCTCAATAGATTTTGAAGTTACATCAACGATTTTCCAATTGTGCTTGTTGTATATCTGCATACAATTTTTCAGCTCTTTTTTTATAAGTTCTACATCGATATATTCCGAGAGTTGGATATGTGTATATCTGCTCGCACGTACTTCCCGAATGATTTTCAGGCGGCTGGGAGAGATGGTCAGACCAACGATTTTATTCTGATTAATTTGGAAAAGCTCCACAGGTGGGTCAATTCCAACTATCATCGGAATATTAACAACCTTATAATCCCTGTAAGCAAGATATATACTGATAGGAGTTTTCGAAGTTCTGCTGGGACCGACAATTATAATATCAGCTTTGTACAGGTCGCCGGTTTTCTTTCCGTCATCATGCTTAACTGCAAAGTCGACACACTCGATGCGCTGGAAATAGTTCTTATCCAAGCTACGGAACATACCAGGTACTGCCATAGGTGAGATATCTAAATATTCTGTAAACCTGCTCAGTAGGGGACCCATCACATCGATCGTTGGAACTGCACACTTTCTTCCTTCATCAAAAATGAGATCACGGAGCTCGTTGGAAACAAGAGTATAAGCAATGACCCCATCAACTTCCATTACCTCCTGGACGACATCCTTTATTTCCTTTTCTGTTCGAACATAACGAACCCTATGAAGATGTACATCGGTCGTTCTGAATTGACTTAGTGCAGCTTTGACGACCATTTCGCAGGTGGAACCTGTTGCGTCAGATACAATAAAGATGTGCCGTATTTTTTTCGATTTACTGTTTTTTGTTGAGATCATGATTTTTATTCTCAAATTTACATTTCTTCAATAGAACACACTTTGCACAGTGCGGATTTTTCTGGCAATATTCTTTTGCATGACGCACAAGCAAAGCATGAAATTCGTTAAATAATTTTGTATTATTTTCAAGATTTTGCATGAAAAATTTCTGTGCTTCTTCATATGAAATGCCACCAGGTAAAAATCCTAATCTCTGAAATATCCTGGTTGTGTATGCATCAATAATAAAGACCGGCTTTTCAAATGCATAGAGAAGTATTGAATCGGCAGTTTCTGGACCGATACCCTTCAGAGTAATTAGTTCCTTACGCATATTTGCTATAGAATGAGCGCCGAAACATTGTAAACTATTCCTGTGAAAAAATTTGGCAATTTCCTGCAAGCGAGTTGTCTTTTGGTTGTAATAACCTGAAGGACGAATGCATTGTGCGATTTCTTTAATTTCTGCATTTCTCAATGCGGTGAGCGTAAGCAGGTTTTTATGTTTGAGGTTTTCGATTGCTTTTTCTACGTTTTTCCAGTTAGTGTTTTGGGTAAGAATTGCTCCGATAATGATCTCATCACGGGTTTCGCCGGGCCACCAGTGCTGGGGACCGTGACGATCATACAAAAGATCGTAAATCTCGATCAATTCCCGTGAAAAGTTCATTTTAGAATTTTCTTGAGATCTTCCAGCACCTCGATATATCCCAGTACTCTTAAGCCCGCAATAACCTTTTGGCAGGCGAGACCGTTTATAGAAGTTCTTCTGAATTCCTCTATGTGATAGATGTTGTAGAGATGGACTTCTATGGATGGCAAGCTGATGGATTTAATGCAGTCATAAATAGCGATACTGGTATGGGATAAGGCAGCCGGATTGATAACCATGCCGTGAGCCCATTCAGAATTATTTTGGATATAATCGATGATTTCACCCTCGCTATTACTCTGGAAAAACCGCGCCTGCCACTCCTCATTTGTTATCCACTGATAGATAATTGAATGAAGGTCAGCCAGCGTTTCTTTTCCGTAAATGCTCATTTCCGGTCTTCCAAGAAAGTTAAGATTTGGTCCGTTAATGATTAGTATATTTTTGCTCATAAGGATTGACGTCAAAATGAATTCATTTTGTGTCAAGATTTTGAAGATTTGTTCATGCATACCCACAAAATTTTTTTCTCCTCTCATTCCCAAGCCCCTGCTTTCCTCTCATTCCCAAGCCCCTGCTTTCCTCTCATTCCCAAGCCCCTGCTTTCCTCTCGTTCCCAAGCCCTTGTTTTCCTCTCATTCCCAAGCCCCTGCTTTCCTCTCATTCCCAAGCCTCTGCTTTCCTCTCGTTCCCAAGCCCCTCAGACTGTGTGAAAACAAATTTCATCAAAGTCAGTTTTATCCATCTGTTAACCATAATTTGGTATTTTTGTCTTTGTA
>Ga0209834_10000632_pt1 | contig 21247 bp, 16 predicted proteins | sample Mar14236cmmetaG_FD_184134 | JGI IMG/M metagenome (GOLD analysis project Ga0209834, IMG submission 184134) | Marine hydrothermal vent microbial communities from Guaymas Basin, Gulf of California to study Microbial Dark Matter (Phase II) - Marker... ...
CCTGATGTAGATATCACAGAAATAGATATCGCCAGGATGCTACCTTTTGAAAATAACCCAGCCTATAGAAGGGATCGGGTTGTTGAGACCCTGGGGGTGATGTTTGAAGATGGTTATCCAAATAAACAATTTAAACAGGCGCGCAATGCCCGAAAATCTGCCTTCCACGATCGACTAGCAGAAGCTGGAGCCTACTTCGGCGCCTATGCCGGCTGGGAGTACCCCGATTGGTTCGCACCAAAGGGTGTGGAACCCAAAGTAGAATATTCCTGGGGCAGGCAGAACTGGTTCGAGTATTACGCTGAAGAACATCGCGCTACCAGGGAAGATGTATCCTTGCTGGATTACTCAGTGATGGGCAAAATCCTTGTACAGGGACTTGACGCTGAAAAATACCTCAACCTGATTTGTGCCAATAACGTGGCGGTCCCTGTAGGTCGTTGTGTGTACACCCAATGGTTAAATGAAACCGGAACTATTGAAGCAGATCTAACTGTTACCCGGATGGCAGAAGATCAATTTTTGATACTAACTGGAGATAGAACTACTACGGCTGTACAGGCTTGGTTAAGGCGCCATATCCCTGCAGAAGCTCATGTTTTTGTGACCAATATTACCTCCGCATACAGTGTTCTGAACCTCCAGGGACCAAAATCTCGTGACCTATTGAGCCAGTTGACACATGCTGACATGTCTAATGAAGCCTTCCCGTTCCTGACCATGCAGGAGATCGATATTGGTTATTCCCCTGTAAAAGCCATCCGCGTGACCTATGTTGGTGAACTGGGATGGGAGCTGTACATTCCCACTGAATTCTCCCTGCACGTTTTTGACAGAGTTGTAGAGGCTGGTGTTGAATTCGGATTAAAACATATTGGTCTGCAAGCGCTGGAATCACTGCGCCTGGAAAAAGCCTATCGTGACTATGGTAGTGATATCGACAATACCGATACACCTCTGGAAGCAGGATTGGGATATTTTGTGAAAATTGATAAACCAGGCGGATTTATAGGTCGGGATGCTATCTTGAAACTAAAAGAAAAAGGTTACTCCTATATGATGCCGCAGTTCTTGCTAAAAGATCCAGAACCGATGATGTATTATGGGGAGATCATTTACCGGGATGGAAAGCCAGTAGGGAATATCATGGCTGGCGCCTATGGCCATACCCTGGGCGCTTCTGTTGGCGTTGGACCTGTCGAAAATGAGGGGGGGATCGTCACCCCTGAATTTGTGATGAGCGGATCCTACGAAATTGATATAGCCGGCGTCCGTTATCCTGCTGAAGTATCCCTGAAACCTATGTATGATCCCGGTTTGAAACGAGTTCGGTGTTAATAGGGGGATCCTCCAAAATAAGGGGCTGTCTTTTTTGACAGCCCCTTATCAGTTTAAGTCTGATCCTGATTATTTTGCGGTCCAAGCCAGCCCCAGTTCTTCCAGTTTTTCTGCGGTCGGTATACCGCTCTTGACATCCCATCCTGAAAGTTCAAAATAGGTATCGAGGGCACCTTCCACCTCATCCTTATCAAGCTTCCAACCATCACTGGCGCCACCTTTCAGAGGTTTAAAGAGCTTCTCCGGGACGAGATCCTGCTGGCGATCGAATCCTTCCCTGGCGTTAAACATGCGCATCATATTGATCCGCCTTTCACCGACATTCTCAATATCGGCATAACTGAAGTCTTCCCAACCCGTCACAGCTTGTACGAGTTCCACAATATCATCGGGGCCGTACAGCTGCCAGGCAGGGCCAAACACAAATTGGCATAGATTTAAACTGTCCATGGCGCTGTAAAGCCGCTGGGTTGCCACTGTAAAGCGTATTTTTTCGCGGTTAAGGGAGCGTGTTTCTACACCTGCGCTGAAACCCAACACACCTAAGCGTTCTTTGTAATACTCAAAATCATCTTCAATGACTGGATCGTGTTCGTGGGACTGGTGGTCCGCACCAAAGGGATTGACAGCATAGATTACTGCCAGTGACCGTTTCACACGAGGCATGTGAGCCGGAGCTTCCTGGCCCTTAAACGTGATTAAATATTCTTCTGTGCCCCGCCCGATCTTTTTGGCTGCCCTTTCAGATCCTTCTGCCAATAGATCTCCAAAACCTTCTCGTTTGGCTATTTTTTCTGTTAATTTGACCATTGATTCAGCATTGCCCCAGGAGAGGTCCAGGCCATCCGTATCTTCGAGGGTCAGTTTGCCTTCATTAAAAGCTTCATATGCCCAGGAGATCGTTGCCCCGCAGGAAATTGAATCCATTCCATATTTATTGCATGTCTCATTGGCTTTGCAGATAGCAGCCAGGTCATCGATGGCGCAGTAGCTGCCAAATGTTGATGTGGTTTCATATTCCGGCCCGCCGTATTGAGGGTCAACTTTGTAGGGGCCCTCCTTGATCTCAACGACTCTCTTGCAGCGGACGGTGCAGGCAAAGCAGGTATCCCGGCCCACACGGTCTTGTTTGCCTTCTGCAGCGCCTTTGAGAACGGTATCGTACATGGTTGGCCCGTCGATCTTCTCCCAACCATCAAAAACGCCGCTGTTGTAATTGTAAGTTGGAAGTGTGCCGGAATTCTGGTTGGACCCGGTTGTTTCGTTTGTGCCGTATTTTGCCATCCCGGCGATATCAGAGTCGGCCAGATTAGCTGCACCCCATTTGGCCAGCGTTGACAATCTGGTTTTATCAGCAATGCTGGGGCGAAGCTTTCCCCGGACGGCAACGGCTTTGAGGTTCTTGGATCCCATAACCGCTCCCATTCCGGTCCGGCCATTTGCACGATTGGTGTTGCTGAAAATACCAGCGAAGCGGACCGCGTTTTCTCCGGCAGGTCCAATTTGCATGACTTGGATCTTTTTATCTCCCAAATCTTCCCGGATGGTTTGTTCGGCTTCACCTGTGATCGATCCCCAGATATGGGCAGCGTCGCGGAGCTCGTATTCTCCATCATGAATCCAGAGATATACTGGTTTGGGGGATTTCCCTTTGATCACCAGCGCGTCAAATCCAGCATGCTTAAGTTCAGCGGGAAAGAAGCCCCCGCCTTGTGAATCACCGATCGCCCCTGTCAGTGGCGATTTTGCGGCTGCGGTCAACCGGCTTTGGCCAGATATGCTGGCTCCAGTTACAACGCTGAGAGCCAGGACAAGGATGTTCTCTGGTCCCAGAGGATCTGCCCCTGGCGGCATATCTTTCAAGAGATAATGCAGCGCCAGTGCACTGCCGCCGAGGTATTTTCTATAAAAATCCTCTCCAGGTTCTTCGACAGAAAATTTCCCTGCGGTCAGGTCGATATGCAGGATTTTTCCATGATAGCCATGAGCCATGATATTTCTCCTTATTTCATTCCCGATTCGGGGATTTATCCTCCACCAACTGAGGTAAATATTTTTACTTTATCACCATCTTTGAGTGTACGTGAGTGGTCTCTCTCCTGCGCATCGTTCACGCTGATTGCGACTCTCCGGTATATATCAAGTTCAATTAGGAGGTCTTTGAGGGTAGAACCCGCGGTTAATTGGATCACCGTTCGCCCTTTTAATTCGGGAGGAAGTTTATCCCGCAGGATGGAAAACAACTGCAAATGGATCTCCAAGATCTCCTCTTTTTGATACTGATCCTCTGGTGTGATTTGAAACTTGTTGATTTTAACCATAATCGTTGTAACTTGAATAGAGGCCAATTTTCAACCTATCAGGACCGAACCCTCTTCCCTTCTGGATCATACATAGGTGTTAATGATGCTTTGGCCGGGTAGCGATTTTCGGCTATATCAATTTCATATTTACCGCTGTTGATGAATTCTTTCGTAGCTCCTTCTTCATTCTCAACAAATCCCATGCCGACTGCGCCGCCTAGCGAAAATCCATAGGCGCCAGTTTGTAGGTATCCCACATTCTCACCATCCCGGTAGATCAATTCGTTGCCATAAAGCATTGGTTCCGGATCTTCTAACAGGAACTGCACCATCCGATATTTCAGTGGGCCGTTCTCCTTGTGGCGGAGCAGGGCATCCCTTCCAATAAAACCGCCCGGTTTGGCAAATTTGACGGTGAACCCAAGACCAGCTTCAAAGGGAGTGTCCTGGTTATCCATATCATAGCCATATTCCCGGTAAGCTTTTTCGATCCGGCAGGAGTTCAGCGCCTGGAAACCGGCATGGCGCAAACCCAGGTCCTCACTGTTTTCCAGCAGCGCATCATAAACATGAGCTGAGAACTCAGTTGGGATATAAAGCTCAAATCCTAATTCACCTTCAAAAGTGACTCGCATGGCCAGGGCGCTGGCGTATTTGAGGTCGATCTTCCTGGCTGTCATGTAGGGGAAAGCTTCCTTCGAGATATCTGCTGTTGTGAGCCTTTGGATCAGTTCACGGGATTTTGGACCCTGGATATTCAATAGTGTGTAAGCCGACGTCATGTCAGTGACAAAGGCGTGAGAGTTTATTGGGATATATTTTTTCAACCACAACATATCATGGGTGTAGAAATCGCCTGCGCTGATGATGAGGTATTTGTCTTCTGCTAACCTGGTGACAGTAAGATCGGCTTCCATGCCCCCCCGCTCATTAAGCCATTGGGTATAAACAACCTTGCCGACCGGGACAGCAACATCGTTGGCACAAATATTATTCAGAACCTTTTCTGCGTCATTTCCCTGAACAAAGATTTTTGACATTGAGGTTAGATCCATCATGACGACATCCTCGCGGCAAGCTTTATGTTCTCCAGCCAGGTATTCAAACCAATTCTGCCGTCCCCAGGAGTAAGCTTCGATCTTAGCCTCTTTTCCTTCAGGAGCAAACCAATCAGGAATCTCCCAGCCCATTCCCTCTGTGAAGTAAGCACCGGCTTTTGCAAAACGGTCATGTAAGGCTGTTTTCCTCAGTTCCCTGGCGGTTTCATTGGCAAAATTGGGATAGATCAATTGGTACTGCAACCCCAGGGTTTCCACTGTTCGATCGGTCAGGTATTGCTGGTTGCCCTGGAACTTGAAACAGCGAGCAATGTCGATGTACAGAGATTCGACTGGGCAGTAACCATCCACGATCCATTGAGCCATGACCTTGCCAACACCGCCGCCCTGCAAGATGCCAAGTGAGTTCATTCCGGCAGCGACGAAGAAATTCTTTAATTCCGGAGCTTCGCCCAATAGCGGGCCGCCGTCAGGTGTAAAACTTTCTGGCCCGCAGAAGAACTTAAGGATACCGGCATCCCTTAAGATAGGGACGCGTTCCATGGCAATATCAACATAGGGCATCATTCTATCCCAATCGGGTTTCAATTCACCGAATGCGAAATTTTTGGGAATGCCGTTGGTAGCCCAGGGACCAGCAACGGGTTCGAAGAATCCAACCAGGAGTCCTCCCACTTCTTCTCTGAAATAGGAAAAGCTACCAAAGTCCTCGATGATAGGCAGATCTGCATGAACTCCTTCAATAGGTTCTGTCAGCAAGTAATAGTGTTCGGCAGCTTGCAAAGGTACGTTCACGCCTGCCATTTTTCCAATTTCTCGCCCCCATAATCCAGCGCAGTTCACAACGATCTCAGCTTTGATTTCCCCGCTGGGTGTGATTACGCCGGTTACACACCCATTCTTTTGATTGATTCCAATCACTTCTGTACCTTCATATATCTCTACGCCGCCCATTCGGGCGCCTTTTGCCAGCGCCATGGTAAAGTCAACAGGATTGACTCTGCCGTCCTCGGGAGTGAAAAAACCGGCGATGATATCGTTGGTATTGGCCAGCGGCCACATTTCTTTTACTTCTTTGGGGGAGATTTCCTGGTAGTTGATTCCTAATCTTCGAGCAGCTACTGCCATCCGCCGTCTTTCTTCCAGCCAATCAGTCGTGCAGGCCAATTGAAGATAGCCTATATCTTTGAACCCAGTTGCCTGGCCGGTTTCTTTTTCAATGGATTTGATCAGTTCAACAGTGTAAGTGGAGAGTTCAACGCTCAGTTCATCTCCGCTTGGCGTTACAACCAACCCGGCAGCATGCCAGGTGGTTCCGGCAGTTAACTGGGCCTTTTCCAGTAAGATCACATCTTTCCATCCAAGTTTTGTGAGATGGTAAGCAATGCTGCAGCCAATCACGCCTCCACCTATGATCACTACCTGGGCCTGTGTGGGCAGCGATTTCTTGTTTGCTGGTGATTTTGTTTTATCGCTCATTGATTACTCCTCTGAAAAACATGATCCTTATTGTGATTATTTATCATGATCATTATTAACCTCCAAGGGAAGCCAGGAGGTAATATCTTTGATCTGTGCCGGGAGGGGAAAGGTTTTAGTATGGCGAACCCCGGGAATTTTCCCGATAGTTCCAATCACAAATTCATACAGCTCATCGAGTTCCTTGGCCCTGATTGAAACCAGGATATCTATATCGCCGATCGCAAGGGCGATGTAGCTGATCTGCGGGTACACCTGTAATTCTTTAGTAACGTCTTGTAGACTTCCAGGTTCGACTTCTATAAATACATCAGCCAGCACACAGTATCCAACTTTTTCTGGATTAACAATGGACCGGATATTGATGATCCCTTCCCGGGTTAATATATCAATCCGATTGGTTATTGTCCTGGCGGAAGTGTCTCCTATGAACCGCGCGATATCAGCGCTTGATAAACGTCCATCTTCAATCAATAATCGGATGATTTTCCAATCCAGATCGTCTAATTTATATAAACTCATATCCCTCTTAATGGTTGTTTCCTGTCGGTGAGGCAAGTCTATCTTGAGGATACTTGATAGTTTCCGAAATGTCAAGAGATGGGGAAAATGCATGCCAAAAAGGAAGAAAAAAAGCATAAGTTATGAAATTAAAGAAATATTTTGTGTATAATAAGGATAAATGAACGCTTTTTTACGGGTAATTCTTCAAATCCGTTATTTTGGGACTGGTTATATCCAACCGGGTGAGGCTGATCAATAGAGGAGGATATCTACAAGATGACTATTGAACAAAAAAAGAATATTATAAAACGATTAGTAGAAACCCACCAAGCTCTTGAGAAAACAATAGAGGGATTAAACCTTGAACTTGTGATCCATGCCGACACTGGCTGGATGATCAGGGATATTCTCGGCCATGTAGCCACCTGGGACAGGGTGCTAATCCATACCATTCAAACTTTTTTGGAAGGTTCCGAATATATCATCCCTGGCATGGCTGGTGATGAAACAGACTATAACCAGGAAAAATTTCTAGAACAAAGAAAACTCCCAACCTCGCAAATTCTTCAGGAATGGAATCAAGCCAGGAAGGATTTTATAGAAGCTGTCCAGCAAATCCCAACAGACAAGTTTAATGATGAGTTGGCTTATCCCTGGGGAGATGAACGAGGCAGCCTGGCTGTGATGATCGAGTATATGGTCGACCATGATGGTGAGCACCAGGAAGAGATCCTGGCTGCGATCTAGAGCGATAAATACTCCCAAATTCTCGCTCCATTTGTATGAAGATGACCTAAATTGGGCAGGAAAGGATAATGACTGAGATCAAACCGATTAAGAATAATTTGGAGTTAAGTATCTTGACACAGGCGCAAGTCGTCGAGATAAGGGCTGCGACATTGACCATCCTGGAAGAGGTCGGGATTCATTTTCCATCCAAAAAGGCTTTGAAGATATTTTCAGACCACGGCGCCAATATTGATGTCGATACTCAAATTGTGAGGATCCCGGCAGACCTGGTAATTGAGGCCATGGGCTACGCTCCCCGTTCCTATACCCTCAGTGGGAGAACTACTGGAACCGAACTGCTGCTGGACGGATCATTGAGTTATTTCTCTACTGATGGAAGTGGAACTGAGACGATCGATCTCACCACCGGGGTCCAGCGGCAATCAACAAAAGCGGATGTGGCAATGATGGCCAGGGTGTCAGATTATCTGTCATCGATCTCATTTTATTGGCCTATTGTCAGCGCCCAGGATTGTGGACTTTCCTCTCCCTTGCATGAGCTGGAGGCGAGTTTTATAAACACTTCAAAACATATTCAGAGCGTGACGATCATTGGCGAAGAGTTATCCCGATCCGCTCTGCGTATAGGTGAAATCATTGCCGGAAGTGCAGATAAACTTCGTCAGAATCCACCCATCTCCAGCCTGGTCTGTACCATTGCTCCTCTTGGCCAGGACAAGGACGGGATTGAAGGGGCTATGCTCTATGCCAGGGCAGGGGTCCCCGTCGGATTTATGGCCATGCCCAATCTGGGATCCACTGCCCCTGCAACTATGGCTGGCGCCCTGGCTGTTGGCAATAGTGAAGTTGTCAGTGCCATGGTATTGATGCAGCTAGTTAATCCTGGGGCGCCTGTTTTTCACTCAATATTGGGATCAGTGATGGATCCCAGGTCGGGGAGTTATATTACGGGGATATCAGAAAAATATTTGTGCAATGCAGCAGCGGTTCAAATCGCTCACGATTGGAATGTGCCATCTCTCGCGGGCGCATTCAGTGTTGATTGTCCTACACCAGATTCCTGGCAACTGGGTCGTGACAGCGTTTATACATCTCTTTTCACCCCCTTATTGGGCGCAGAACTGGTGGAGGGGCTTGGTCTCCTCAAGGCGGCAACCTTATTGGCTCCAGAACAGATCCTTTTCGATGATGAGATCTATCACACGCATCGGAAATTGGCGGAAGGTATCGGAACCAACCCAGACCAGATAGCCTTGGATGTCATCAAATCAGTTGGACCGGGTGGTCATTATCTGGGTCAGAAACACACACGTTCAAAAATACGGGATATCTGGCTGCCAACCCTGACCCATCCAGCACCGGTGCTGGATGATAAACTGCCGCTTGAAATCCGGGACCGCGCCAGGGAGACACTCAGAAAGATCCTCCTGGAACACGAACCAGAACCCTTATCACCGGAGATCCAACTTGAAATATCAAAGATACTTAATAGTGCTGAAAAAAGATAATGTAGATCTGGTTATTTATTTGGAGTAATTATCATGGTAGAAAATAAAAAATATTTGGGAACAGTCAAACTGGTACAGCTGCAGCCGAATGGACTAATCATAGAAAAAGATGGGGACTATTTTTATGATGAATCCAGGCGTGTCGAGGTTGATCAGCTGCAAGTCAATTCAAAAGGAATTGAAGCCATTGCTCCCTCTGGAGAGCGTGTTTTGGATATCCATCACCTGGATCATCCAGATAAGGAATATGATGATGATGATCTGGTCTGCATCGGTTTCACTTCTCATTACGATAAGATGCAGGAGCGTTTTGGAAAGCATATGGTTTACGGCTCTGCCGGAGAGAATATCATCATTGAGAATCCCAAAGAGATCTGGCTGGCTGATCTTGGGAACCAGATAGCCGTTGAGAATCAGGAGACTGGGAAGCTGATGATCTTGGGCGAGGTTCAAGTGGCTGAGCCCTGTGATGAATTCAGCCATTTTGTGACCCAGAGCCAAGATGAAAGATTGCCTGCCGGTAAGCTCAAAGAAACTCTCCAGTTCCTGAGGAAGGGTAGGCGGGGGTTCCTTTTTGTCCTTGCAAAAGGGCAGGAAGATGGATCTGTCCGCCCGGGTGATAAGGTTTATGTTGTAAATTAAGAATAAGTAATAGGATTAAACTCTTCCACTGGAGGCCTTTTGTATACCAGAACCCCCGATATCCTGGCTATCCCCTCAATTCTGCGCGGTGAGGTGTTATCCAAAGTAGACCTTGAGTTGCTGAAGGAAAAAACCCTTATCCTCCTGGCTGAGGTTGGGATGCATTTTCCTTCCAGGAAAGCGTTAGATATCTTTGCTGATCATGGAGCGGAGGTTGATTTGGAAAATGAGATCGTAAAGATTCCTCCCGAGCTGGTTTTAAAGGCTATGTCTACGGCTCCACAATCCTTTGTGCTGGGAGGCCGGGAAGAGAGATTTGATCTGCACCTCGATGGGAAACGCTCCTACCTATCCACCGATGGCACCGGTGTCCATGTGATCGATTTTGAGACCAGGGAAAAGCGAGCTTCCTGTAAGGCAGATGTGGCTTTGATGGCCAGGGTATGTGATGCTTTACCGATGGTCAGTTTTTTCTGGCCAATGGTCAGCGCCAAGGATTACGGCCAGACGGCATCCCTCCACCAATGTCATGCCGGTTTGACACATACGTTAAAACATGTCAGGGGTGGTACCACTATGCATCCCCGTTTGGCTCAATATGTTGTGGAAATGACAGAAATCGTCGCTGGAAGCGCTGAGGCTGTTGTAAAGCGTCCACCTATTAACGCCAATATCTGCACCATCTCACCCCTGAGCCATGATAAAGAAGGAATAGAATGTGCCCTGATTTATGCCGGGGCGGGCATCCCGATAAGTTTTATGGCCATGCCTACCATGGGTTCCACTGCACCGGCATCACCCTTGGGAGCACTGGTAATGGGTGATGCGGAAGTGATCAGCGCCATGACCCTGATCCAGCTGGCTTATCCGGGTGCTCCAGTATTCCATGCTATTTTTACATCCCTGATGGATCCCAGGACTGGAGGTTATATCAGCGAAGTGCCGACAGCATCCTATTCAATGGCAAGGCAGCTGGCCGGGGCTTGGAATGTTCCCTGCCTGGGTGGAGCCCGTGTGAGCGGAGACGCACCAACTCTGGGTTGGCAGTCCGGGTATGAAGTAGGATTCGGTTCTGCGATGACAGCTTTGTCTGGAGGAGATATTTGTGGTTTGATGGGCCTGGTAGGTTCTGCAACCACCCTTTATCCTGAAGAAGTGATCCTGGATAATGATGCCTATCTTCATATTTATGAGCTGTTAAAAACCAATCAATTTGAACAGCTTGAACCTGCTCTGGAACAGATCAAGGAAGTTGGTCAACGGGGTCACTTTTTAGCCCAGAAACATACCCGGAAACATATCAGGGATTTCCGGCTCTCGCCCCTCCAGCGCCAGAGAGACACCCAGGGAAAATCACGGGATGCCCGAGAGGTTGCATTGGATAAATTCAAAGATATCGAAGCTAATCATCATCCTCAACCGCTGCCCCCCGAGGTTCTGAAAGAACTGGACAAGGTCATCCAGGCCGCTGAAGGTGAGGCGGAAAACCTATTTGGTAATTAGAACTTTTATTTGCATTTTACTTAACTAAGCTTGGATGCCGAGATAAAATGACTTTCCCTTTAAATGACCCAGGATTAGAACAGCTCCTCGATCGTCTGCATCAAATGAGTGATGCCCAAATTACGGAAACCGATGCAGCTTTTGAGAAAAGGGAACAGCAGATACCTATTGATGCTGAGGGTTATTATGATGCAGAGCTGAGAGGCTTTCTGGCTGATAAATTCGTAGCGCTCGATAGGGATAAAGCATTGTTTTGTTATTTGCTTTGCCGTTCCTTAAATGCAAAACAAGTTGTAGAAGCGGGCACATCATATGGAGTTTCTACCCTCTATCTAGCAGCAGCAGTTCGGGATAATCAGAATGCTAATGCCCTGGTTATCGGGACAGAGATCGAACCTGCCAAGGTAAAGATCGCCAGAGAGAATTTTCGGAAGGCAAGATTGAATGACTATATTGATCTTCGCGAGGGAGATCTGAGGCAAACTTTGCAGGACCTGTACGAACCAGTCGATTTTATGTTAATTGATATCTGGGAAGTTGCCCAACCCGCCTTAGAACTAGTGTCTCCTCACTTACGTCCTGGCGCAATCGTGGCCTGTGATAATACGGCCGTAGATATTGCCGAGTATGGAGAGTATTTTGAGTACCTCAACGATCCCCGGAATCGTTTCAAGACGATGACCGTACCTTTTAAAGGTGGATTTGAAATCTCGGTGAGAATCTAATACAAGACAGCCGAACTGGAAACGTCAATCTCTGAAATGTGTAGAATTCTGCATGTAATGGATTCATGCCAAGAAAGAGGTTGAATTTATGTTGAATTGAGTAGGGGGATACCGCAGATTTGTTTGATATCGAGCCGCCAATCCAGTTGGATTATTGTTATTTGGTGTACTTCTGGTGCAACTAGGGTGGAAAGGATAGATTTTGTGCTCTCAATGGCAAACCAATTTGTATTGGTACATACTTGTTCTGGGGATTATTTTTGTGTTCTCATTGGATAACAAAAACCCTTATTGTGAATGGTTCTGTCCCTTTGGCGCTGCTCAGGAGTGTATGGGTTCAATTGGCTGGGCAAAGGTTCGCTCACCTGGCAAGTAACGTACTTTCTTGATGTGGATCCAGCGCAGTCTGGCATGGGGCGCAATCCTGATAGCGCTGCTATATCGAAATCCTGGTATTAACAGTTACGAAAATTTTGGAACCCTTTTTGATCTGGTGAGCTCTAACTTCTTGTTCGGGCTTCTGGGCATTAGCTTGATTACATCATTGTTCATCGTTCATCCGCCGTCCGTGGTGTACTTATTTGTGCCCGTTGCATCCGGTGGAGGAACTTATCCGCATGACTAGGAAATGGATTTTAAGACTATGGACGAAAAGAAAAACAACAAACTAAAAGAGATCATGCCGAATATCATCCTGGTTCTTGTACTGGTATGTTCAGTGCTAATAATCCTGTAGGCGGCATTGGGCTCGGGTGGTTCAATCTCAACTTCATCGTGCGGGACAAGGAGTTCTCGATCAACTAGTTCATTATAGAGGCCAGAATCAAATAGCAGTTGATAGTTGTTTTGATAAAGTTGATTGATTTGCCTGTATAACGTCCCGTCCCGCCAGAATAGAAAGCCGCTTGGATCCCGGAAGGAAGATTGCTCAAGAATATCACTCGTCATTTTCATCTTTACCTGGACTGCGATTAAAAAGTTCTACCAGAAAATCTTTTGTTTACGTCCAATAAGCACGCAAAACCTAGAAGCCCCCAAAAAGAGTAGCTAATATTAACTGCAGGATAAAGCTGTCTGAGCCGGGGTCCAGATAGGCTACCTTATCGATGATGTGTGAGAATGATAGATTAGCGAGGAAAAAACCGTTCATTTTCCATCTCCTTAGATGCGGATTTGAAAAATTCTCAAGCTTGAAATTAATATGTCACTGGTAAAAATATTTGAGCCTATTGAGTATGGGGTGGTATACAGATCTTAAAATAAATACAGCAGTCAATAAACTCTGGTTTTTCGTCGATCCTGGTCGAAAGAGGATCTTCATGAAAAAACACCTGATCGGCCAGAAGTGGATAATGAGCTCCAAACCAGTGGTTTAAAACGATCCTGAAGGTGTTTACTGGAGTCAGGCTGGGATAAAGCTGGTCGTACTCGCCGTCTGAGAAGTAGATCGCATTCAAAATTGCAGAACGGAATTCAAGGCCTTGTGTAGTAGGGGCATCTCTATCCAGAAAAAATTCATCCCCGTGATCAGCTTGCAGAACGATCACAACCGGTTTAGTGGAGTTTGACAGGATTTGATCTATGGTGTCGAGCACGGCACTGTTTAGATATTCAATTTGGTACCCATAGTATTCAGGATAGTCTTCCTGGGGAACCTCATACCAGTATAAATTCTGGTTGCCGTGGAAAGTTAATTCTGTGCCACCTGGACCGTATAAAAACGGGATATGAGGTGAATAAATATGGGAAAAGAGATAATAATGTCCCTGTGCGTCCGCATATTCGGGTAAATGTTCCAGGGCATGCGTGATTCTGTCTCGCCGAAGAGCGAGTTCCTGATTGACAGTTTTTTGGATCATTTCATTTGGCTGACCAGGAGTATTGATTGGACCCCTATTGTCAAACAATAACAATCCAAGGGTTGTTTTTAAAAAGAATTGTTCAAACTTGTTCAGAATCTGGTCCTCATCATCCGTTTCATTTCCCAGGCTGACAAAAATATCCAGATCTTGTTCGTTCGTATCCCCGGTTCCGGAATCAAAAACAACGGTTTGGTAGCCGTAACTGTCTAAAAAATCATGCAGATAATTGTTATACAGGTTGTATTTGGATTTATTAAAGATATTTTTGGGGTATTCATGAAAATAAACTAAATTCAGGGATGAATTTAATGAATAATTCGTGTTCAAGTAATTGGATCGGCTGGCTGACACAAAATAAAAACCCCGTTGTTGTAATTCGTCGAGGAATGGGGAGATGTCAATATTAAAGTATTCCTCAAGATAATCAGCCCGTAAGTAGCCATCGAGGATGATGTAGTAAATATCAGGAAGTTCGGAATCAGGAATTGGCTCTATCTTGGATTCAGCAGTCTCTTCACCTCGCAGCTGGGCTAACTCCGTTTGTTCCTCCGGAGTTAGCTCGCTGTTGATATTCCCCACGTTTACGACGCTAAAAATGGAAAATGAGACAAGGATCAGGCTGAATAAGTTGAAGAACCGGGTTGTGACTGCTGGAAGGGGTTTGCTGACAATTAAATAAGAGACTGGCAGGAAAATTGCCAACCAGATCCAGGGCATTACCATTAAATTGAAATCAACTTCACTGCTGAGAAGTAAACTTTCAGCAGCGTTAGCGACATGCCCGAAAGCATAGAATAGAACTGCTATCAGAGAGCTAAGCAACCCGGATTTTCCCCAGTCCTTAAGTACAACTTTGAAACAAATCAGGAGGAAAATGAAAAAAAATTCCGAGATTAACAAAAAACGGATGATATCCTGGAAAGGGATATTCATTAAATTGCGGGAATAGACAAAAAGAATTGGATAGAGGGCGATCAGGAAGGTATGGAGAGGAAAAAAAATGATCGACTGCAGCAAATGGGAATTTTTCTTGGCTTTTAACATCGCAAGTTTGGTTATCTGTATTTAATGGACGCCATTGTGTGATTGCAGGCAAAAACGCCAGAGAATGCCCAAAGACATGGGCTGCAAATCTACTTGCCAATCATTATTATAGTCTAACAACTGAATTAATCTTCAGCCAATGTAAAAATCAAGCTGAATATGTGAAAATCGGGCCGTCAATCCAATTGGTAAAGTAAAGCTTGTCTGGTGCAGTTTGGTTCAACGCGGGTGCAATTGGGGTGGAAAGAGTGGATTTTATGCTCTTGATAGAAAGTTTCTGGTTCATTCCATCGAGAGCATGAACGGTATTTATCCCCATGGAAAGGATTTTCAGTCCCCCTGTCCAATTCGAAATCAAGCCGCCAATCCAGTTGAATTATTTGTTAGATCTAGTGCAACCCCGGTGCAACTAAAGCAAGAAGAGATCAGATTGCGGGGTTTTTAAGGGTGATTTACCCAAAAATTGCTTAGATTTGTCCTCTAAAGGAATAAAACCGGGGGAGTTTCCAAGTGATGTCTGACATCAAATCAAGTGGATTCTTTTAGCCATTGACAGCAAATTAGTTTTAAAGTCACTGAAGAATTCAGAGAATGGTCCTCAATTGAATGGATTAAACCCCAGTCAAATCTGAAAAAAACCTATGTGGTTTCCGCTCTGAAGAAAGCACAAAATGCTCGCTGCCCAGGAACAAAAGTTGGCGCTCGAGGGGAGCACGGTTTATTGGAGAAGAACTCAATTGGGTAGCATGGCACTGGATAGCTTTCTTCTTGGATTCCCAGGATGAACTCACATCCACCTTCAAAGTGATTTTACAATCAGGGACCGCATGAATTTGAGACATACCTAAGGTATCGGCGATCGATTGAGGGACAGCCAGCGTGTATAGGGCATCTACCCTGTTTGAGAGACGGTAGGCTTCAGCGGCATATTCGCCAATGGCTATATGATCTGGGTGACCAGAGAGTCCGTCTTGCCCAAAGGTTAAGATTACCTGCGGGCGTAGATCTTCAATTAATGCCAGGATCTCAGTAATGATGGTTTCTCGATCAACCTCAGCGAGGTGTCCATCCTGGTAATCCAGCAGGATCGGCGGCTCTATACCCAGGGCAGCACAAGCGCAGATTAATTCATTCTCGCGCATATTGGCTAACTCTTCAGGTATGCACAGCGGTGGATCGCCACACGAGCCGGCTTGTCCGCGCGTGGCTGTCAGAACCTGGACTGACACACCGCTCTCAGCTAGAAGGGCCAGCGTTCCACCGGCGCGATAGGTTTCGTCATCGGGATGGGCAAAGATAGCCAAAAGACTACTAGAATGGTGGGATATTACATGATTCCTCACAACACTTGGACGGCCAGTACGCGAATGTGTTTGTCAGCAGTGATGCTGCGTACTTCTTCGACTGGTACGACAACCAGCGACCCAGTTTGAAGTTTGGCTTGCTCATCACCCACGCGCAGGTGGCCTTGTCCCTCGATGACATAATAAATCACTGGAACATCCATCTGGCATGGCCCAACCACTTGATTGGTATCCAAATTCAATAACAATGTCCGTATATTGTTATCATCAAGCAATGGTGTTGAGTGTATTCCGTCGGGGGAAAATTCTTTAATATCATTTGTTTCGATAATTTGGATATTCATGAGCTACTCCAGTCTTTGTTTATCGATGCAGTGATGGTCACCGTAGGAGCAGAAAACACAACAATCTCCTGGTTTAGGCCGAATTTGTGTACTACAACTAGTACAATTGTGAAAAACCAGTCAATAATCCTGGGGGATATCCAGTTCTTCTGCAAATCCGCAATGCGGACATGTAAGGTTGGTTCTGGTTGTTATTGTCATTGTATAATAGTACCTCAATTCTTTAGAAATCCTGTAAGCGACTACAATTGTTGAAATTCCTCAGATTTCTAAAAGGTCTTCGACTTGAGAGCAATAAGATATACCTTCAAGACACTGGAAGATATATAACTCTTACTCAATAAAATAGTCATTATTGAATCTGATGCGATCTTCTATTGGGTGGTTTTGATAAGCATTCTTATCTATAGCCAAAAATTGTTTAGATTTGTCCTCTAAAGGGATAAAACTGGGGGAGTTTCCAAGTGACGTCTGACATCAAATCAAGTGGAATATTAATGCTTTTGACAAAATACCAGGTTGAATGTTTATGGGTTTTATGAGAAGCCCGGGCTTAGGGATGCTGGATAACAGTTTTTTGCCGACTGAAATCGTAACAGGAGCTACCCAAGGAGCCATTCTTCAGGGATGTTTAATGGTTCTACTTTATAATGCTAATTGTTGATACCTTAATCGTTGGCGAATTCAACGCCTGACGCCTATCCTGAGCGGGATCGAATAAAAGGCCCTAAGCCATCATTTTCGTTTAGCGTACTGGAAGGGCAATCACTGGGCGATAGAGTATTTTTGGGCTTGGAGTCCTAGGGATATGTGCGGGGGTAAGAAATTGGCGGTGTTTGAACCTCTAAATAAATCAGATAAGATACTCATTTTTAAGTTAGATTACCTGATTAGAGACCTGACTTCCTCTGACCTTGCTTTGAATGTTGACTGGATTATTTTCCATGAATGAAATGTTTTATATTGAGTAGATACTTTTCGTAAGGGGGGGTGTCAAGATATAATTCAGTAATACTCGCTCAGTTTACCAAAAGAGATTTATCCTTTGGCGTGCGATTTAGCCTATAGCTTCACAAAATTATTGTCTACAAATAACCTATGAATAAAAACGGATTGTTGCTGAATTATTTTCGTGAACCCGAAGCCGCTCAAGAGGCACTACAAACCCTGGATAGAAAGGGTTTCCGACGACGGATCTTACTACAAGCCATGCCCGAGGGACATATTACCCGGCGTGATCCCAGCCGTCGCATCCGGAATACGCTCATCCTGGCAGGAGGATTCATCCTCAGCACAACTAGTGTGACACTCGCAGTGATCGGTCTGATTCCCCGAATTACAACTCCTACAGTAATAAGCCATTTTCTCATCACCTTCATCGGGTTTGGTTTTGGCGCGGGTGTTGGAGCACTTATTTCCGCCCAGCTCTTTCCAGTTGTCTCCCGGGATGTCATCAATCGCCAAGAAAATTGGCTGAGCACAGAAGAATCACTCCTGATCCTCCAGGCACCTATGCGATCGCTTTCCCGGGCAGTAAGAACCTTACGAGACAAGCTAGAAACTGATATTTCAATCTTCGCGCTGCATCCTCGGCGTGAATTTCCTGAACCACCCATTCTTAGGGAACTGACCGCTCTGCCGCTGCCCCAAATTGAATCCCACGCCTCTAGACTGGCCCGGGAACACCAGGTAGATTTTCATGGGGAATCCAGCCGAGCCTTGCTGAATCAGCTCGAGAACGCCCGCTTAACTATACACGCTATCTGCAGTGATTTGACGGAGTCTGTGCGACTTGAACAGAATATGAGCCCAGTTGCTGAGTGGATTCTGGATAACGAATATTTAATTGAGAGTCATGGACGTGATGTAGAAATCAATCTGCCAAAATCCTTTTTCCGCGAACTTCCGACGCTGTCCGTTGATCCAGACCGAAATTATCCACGGGTTTACAGTCTTGCGAAAGAGCTGGTAACTCACAGCGACGCCCGGATCGACCACGAAAATTTGCTCACCTTCCTGTCGGCCTATCAGGAGGTTGCCAGTCTCACCATCGGTGAACTTTGGGCCCTGCCACTTATGCTGCGAATCGCCCTGATTCAGCGAGTAGAGCTGTTGACACGGCAGGCAGCACGGGAATTAAGAGACCGCGAATTTGCCGATTTTTGGGCCAACCGACTGCTGTCAACTTTGCGCCGGGACCCCAATCAACTTTTTGGAGTTCTGGCCGAATTAGCTGAAGAACGAGGTAATCCTAGCCCATTCTTCGCCACCCAACTCAGTGGTCATCTTTATGATGAGGATGCTGCCCTGATACCAGTTCAGAGTTGGTTAGAGCGTTCTTTAAGAAAATCATTAACCGAACTTCATACAGCAGAACAATCTCGCCAGGCATCTGACCAAATAGCTATTGGAAATGCAATCACCAGCTTACGCCAGTTATCACTGCTTGATTGGCGCGAGATTTTTGAGAATCAGAGCAAAGTTGAGCAAATTCTCCGACGCGACCCGGCCCGAATTTATCCTGATATGGACTTTGAGACCCGGAATCAATATCGTGAAGTAGTGGAGGTACTGGCCAAAGGCTCAGGAATGGAGGAAAACCATGTTGCCCGCCTTGTGGTTGAGATGGCTGGAACGGCTGAGACCAGTGATGGTTGGATATCTCGCCAAAAACACATTGGAACTTATCTGGTTGGCGAAAAACGACAAATATTTTCTAAAGCAGTTGGCTGTCGCGAAAACCTGAGCTTCCGGCTTAATCAATGGGTTTATAGAAATCACACCTCCTTATACCTGGCTACAATTACTTTAACGACCCTGGGATTGCTGATCTATCCATTTTTGCTCAGTCTGAATGGCACGATTTCAATTTTTGAGATTTCAGCGATACTTCTTCTGTTATTCCCCGCAAGCCAACTAGCCACTGAATGGATCAATTATCTGATTTCGCGGATTCTACCAGCCCGGCGACTGCCAAAGCTGGATTTTTCGAAAAATGGGATTCCTGATGCCTATCGAACACTGGCAGTGGTTCCTATGTTGTTAACAGATAAAGCGACAATCACTAGCGAGATAGAAAAACTTGAGGTCCGCTTTATTGGTAATCGTGAACACAACTTGATATTTGCTTTATTTTCCGATTATATGGATGCTTCAACTGAATTTACAGAAGAAGACCTTGGTCTTCTTAATCTCGTCCAAGAAGGCATCAGAAAATTGAACCGCAGATACGGAGAGGGTCGCTTTTACCTTTTTCATCGCCAGCGGACCTGGTGTCAATCAGAAAACAAATTTATTGGATGGGAACGCAAACGTGGCAAGCTAGAGGAACTCAACCGACTGATCCTGGGCCAGCGCAGCGAAGGGGAACAATCCATAGTATATGTTGGTGATGCCAATCTTTTATCCCATATCCGTTATGTGATCACCCTGGACAGCGATACCCAGCTGCCGCGTGATAGCGCCAGGCGTTTGATCGAAACCCTGGCTCACCCGCTTAACCAACCCCGTTATGATCAGGAAGGAAAGGTCGCTCAAGGCACCTATTCTCTCATCCAGCCGCGGGTAAGTCCATCACTTCCCAGCGCTACGTCCTCTATTTTTAGTCGGATTTTCACTGATCCGGTTGGAACTGATCCCTATACAAAAGTTGTCTCAAATGTCTACCAGGATCTCTCCGGAGAAGGATCTTATATTGGTAAAGGCATCTACGACCCCCGCGCATTCCAGCACATGCTGACTGACCGGTTCCCGGACGAAAGGCTGTTAAGTCATGATCTGATTGAGGGAGCTCATGTCCGCACTGGGTTAGCATCGGATATTGAATTGTTTGATGAGTTTCCCTCCGATTACATCAGTTACTGCCGCAGGCAACACCGCTGGATCCGGGGCGATTGGCAAATTGCTGAATGGATCTTTCCCAAGGTTAAGGACAAGAATCTCCACGGGATTGTTAACATATTAGGACCTTTCAGCCGCTGGAAAATCTACGACAACCTCAGGCGCAGCCTGGTTCCTGTTGCCAATTTGAGCCTGCTGGTATTGACCTGGTTATTGGTTCCTGATCTTCAGCTTTTCTCAACTGCTCTCATCATTGGTGTGATCTTTTCTCAACCCCTAGCAGGCCCCCTGACCTGGGTAACCTCACGCCATGGCTTAAGGTCATTTTCATTTCGCCAAATTCTACACGATCTGACCCGGGCTTTTACCGAGGCTGCCTTGCATATGCACCAGGCGGGATTGGCACTGGACGCCATAATCCGAGTAATATATCGCCGCCTTTTCAGCCATCGTAAGATGCTTGAATGGTCTACAGCCCAGATGGAAGAGGGGAAAGGTTATCAAAAACTGGTCCTATTTCAGCTTAACTTCTGGATTGTCTCGCTTTTCAGTGCAATGCTGACCATCAGTGTAAACCTGCTCAGGCCAGAGAGCCTGGTTTTCGCTCTTCCCTGGTTGATAATGTGGTTCTTCAGTCCGCTTGTTGGTAGCGCATTAACCAGGAAACAAGTATATCAAGCACCCTATGAAAACCTCAACGTACGTGATACCGAAATGCTCCGTAAAGTTGCCCGTCGCACCTGGCGATATTTTGATGATTTTGTAAGTTCGGATACTGCCTGGCTGCCCCCGGATAATTATCAGGTTTCACACCAGAACCAGCTTGCCTTACGGACCAGTCCAACTAACATCGGTATGTATATGTTAAGTGCTTTGGGGGCAAATGATTTTGGATACCTTACCCTCGATCAAACCATCGAGCGACTCACCCAGACTATGGGCACTCTTAACCAGCTTGAGCGCCATGAAGGGCACTTATTAAACTGGTACAACCTTGATGATCAAAAACCGCTTCAACCAAAATATGTGTCTTCGGTTGACAG
>Ga0209834_10000634_pt1 | contig 21114 bp, 17 predicted proteins | sample Mar14236cmmetaG_FD_184134 | JGI IMG/M metagenome (GOLD analysis project Ga0209834, IMG submission 184134) | Marine hydrothermal vent microbial communities from Guaymas Basin, Gulf of California to study Microbial Dark Matter (Phase II) - Marker... ...
ATCTTTTGAATACCTGTGGAATTAAGGACGATAATATTTCAATAATAATTTCTTCAGGGCTCCATAGAGATTTAACTTCACAAGAGAAAAAGGAGTTAGTTGGATCAGAGGTTTTTAAAAGAATAAAGATAATTAATCACCATGCAGATGACAAAAAAGAAATGGTATTCTTAGGAAAGACAAAATACGGTACAGAACTGTGGGTAAATCGAGACTATACAAATGCAGAATTGAAGATTGTAACAGGTTCGATAAATCACCATCCAATGGCTGGATTTAGTGGAGGTGCAAAGTCAATTCTTCCAGGGATTGCTGCAACCAAGAGTATTCACCAGAACCATAAATTATTCTTTGACTCAGATGGGAGGAATAAAAATTGTCTCCCTGGTGTTTTAAAAAATAATCCTCTTCACGAGGATATTATGGAAGGGGGACAGATAGCAGGAATAGATTTCTTAATTAACACAATCTGTGATTCTGAGGGGAGAATTGTAGACTTAGTAGCTGGGAACTGGAAGTATGCCTGGCTTGAGGGATGTAAAAAAGTGAAACAATTATTCAATATTAAAATAGAAAAACTTTATGACGTTGTAATTGCCTCTGCGGGTGGATATCCAAAAGATATAAACTTGTACCAAACTATAAAGCCACTAACCTCCTCGTCTCTTCCGTTAAGGCAAGGAGGTAGCTTATTCTTTATAGCAGAGTGTAGAGAAGGAGTGGGGATTGATTATGATGAGTGGATAAATTTAGACTTTTTACAAATAAAAGACAAGTTAAAAAAAGATTTTTCTCTTGCTGGCCTTTTTTTCTTTATGATAAAAGAGATTATCCGAGAAAAAAAAGTCTATATCTTTAGTTCACTTTTAGACGAAATTTCAACAAAGACAGGTTTAATTCCTTTGCAATCACTATCCGAGATTTGTTCTTATCTTCCTGGTAATGACAAAACAAAAATCTTAGTTATTAAAGATGGATCAAAATTTTTTCCGGAGTTTGAGGATATTTGATTTGCTTTATTTTGCAATTTTTTCTGAGACAAAAGAAGATAAAATTGTAAAGAATGTGGGAGTAAAGGAAGGTGGCTGTCTTCTGGGAAAGGTAGCCTGAAAGCTCCTTAGAAGATTAAGTCTCCTTATCTGGGGGAGTTATCAAAGAACAATGAGTGATTAGGTACACTACTCCCAGATTCAAATTACCAGAAGTTTAGTCAGACAAAAATAAAGTAAAGGAGGTGGTAGAACTACTTAAAGCATGTATCATGGGTTAACCAATTATACAAGAAGGAGGTGATAAATAGAGAATCAATAGGTTAAGAAGGGTAATTATTAGCGGAGGATAATTTGAAAAATAAATTCTAAGGAGGTTATTAAAATGTCCCAGCGACAAAAATATCGAGTTATAATTTGCGGAGCCTTAATGGTAGGCTTGATATGTTTGAACAGCTTAGTTGGTCTTGCTCAGGTAAGTGAGGAACAGTACAGGAAAGCTATCGAGGGTAGTCTTGAGGAAAGATGGGAATTAATTGTTGACCTGGCAAAAAAAGAAGGAAAGGTTAATTTTACCATGTGGGGAGGAAATCCTGTAATTAATGAATGGGTGGATACTTATGTGGCTGGAAGAATGAAAGAGCTTTATGGAATTACCGTGGAAAGAACTCCAATGGGTGCTCAGGATTTTGTGAACAAGCTATTGGCAGAAAAGCAAGCAGGTGTGAAAAAAGGAACCATGGATCTTTTGTGGATAAACGGAGAAAACTTTTACACTCTCGTGAAAAATGGATGTTTGTGGGGACCATTTACCTATAACTTACCAAATTTTGTAAAATACTGTGATCCTAATGCGCCTGACATTGCCTATGATTTTGGTTATCCTACTCTTGGATATGAATGCCCTTATACCAGAGCGCAATTCAACTTCATTTATGACTCTGCTCGTGTAAAGAATCCTCCTAAAAATCTTGCTGAGTTGAAGGAATGGATAAAGAGTCATCCAGGAAGATTCACTTATCCTGCTCCTCCTGATTTTACTGGGAGTACTTTTCTAAAAATTGTATTTTACCATACCAACAAAACAGGTAGTTATGAAGCATTCCTGGGTGAATATGATGAGAAGCTCCTGAAAGACTCCTGGGGACCTACCTGGGAATGGTTTAATGAAATTAAACCGTATCTGTGGCGAAAAGGAGAAACATATCCAGCGAGCAAGTCCCTATTGGATACTATGTTTGCACAGGGAGTAGTAGATTTTACTATGGGTAATGGCCCTTACATGATAGTGGCAAAGGTTACTAAAGGAGAGTATCCTCCCACTGCTCGGAGTTTTGTTTTAGAAGAAGGAACTATTGGAAATGCCAATTTCACAGCCATTCCCTATAATGCTCCTAACAAGGCAGCTGCTATGGTACTGGCAAACTTTTTAATTTCCCCTGAATGTCAGATAAACCAGGCTGATCCTAAAGTTAGAGGGGATCTATTGGGAATCGAGTATTCAAAACTTTCACCTGAGGATAAGGCTAAATATGATGCTATTGAGTTTCCCGAAGGTTGTGTACCTATTGAGGTTTTTCTCTCTCATAGACTGCCAGAGCCCAGACCAGAGTATCTATTTGCTCTAGAAGAGGCATGGAGAGAGTACGTTCTTAAGAAGTAAACTTTAGCAGGAGGTAGGAGAGAAATTTCTCTCCTACCTCTCATAGAAAAAATTTGTAAAAAGGGATTTAGTATGATTTGGACTAAACTTAAATTAGGATGTAAAAAATTATTAGTAGGTAAATGCTATGTTCCTCTTATGCTTGCTCCTGTAATGGTATTAATGATAGTGTTATTTTTGGGAGGGCTAATTTCTGGATTGTTGCAAAGTTTTGGATATTTTCCTTTAGCAGGTTTGAAGAGATTTACCCTGGATTATTACTTGGAGTTAATAACTGATAAAGGTTTTCTTCGTTCCTTAACTTTTACTTTACAGGTCTCAGTCATCCCGACAATTGTAGGAACCTGCGTGAGTGTTTTATTGGCCTTTTCTTTACGAAAAAGGTTTTTGGGAAGGGAATTTTTAAAATTTATTTACAAATTACCTCTCCAAATTCCTTATATGGTGGCTATCTTTATGATTATAGTTTTGTTTTCGGATGGAGGTTTGACAGCAAGGGTTTTTTACCACTTAGGTTTAATTAGTTCGCCTTCAGATTTTCCTCACTTACTTTATGATGATTATGGGATTGGAATAATGTTAGTGTATCTTTGGAAGCAAATTGCTTTCACAACCTTGGTTGTTTACTCTGTATTGTTAGGAATAAATCCGGAATATGAAGAAGCAGCCAGAGTCTTTGGGGCATCCTCCTGGCGCTTATTGAGATATGTCTACGTTCCTTTAATGCTCCCCGGCATAATGAGCGCTTCTCTTATTGTTTTTGCCTTTAATTTTGCTTCTTTTGCAACACCGTTTATTTTAGGTAAGACATATCCTAACACCTTGCCAGTTATTGCTTACCTGGCATATAGGGATACCGAAATCTCACAGAGACCGTATGCAATGGCTATGTCAACAATAATTACTCTGATTTCTGCTTTAATTTTATTTTTCTACATTAAAATAGGGCAAAAAATCAGGCGTATGCCTACTGGAGGAGAGAAATAAATGGATGGTCTTTTTTCTGTTGTAAGGAGAAAGAATTTTGTCTTGTTTCTTCAAAAAGTTTTCCTGGGTGCAATGGCTTTATGGGTTTTGGTGCCTTTTATTCCTCTTTTTTTATGGTCATTTACCCAAAGTTGGTTTTGGCCAAATCTTCTTCCAAATATCTGGGGGATAAGAGCTTGGAGATACAGTTTTGCTCCTTATTCAAAAGTACTTGAAGCAATTTGGACGACTATTCTCTTATCTCTTTTTGTAACTTTCCTTAATATAATAATATGCCTCCTACCTGCTAAGGTATTGGGACAGAAAAAATTCAGAGGCAAGGAATTTATAAGATTATTCCTTCTTTCTCCTTTAATTGTCCCGCCTATAGCAGTTGCTCTTGGAATTTTGAGTATCTTTATTCGCCTGGGATTGAGTAACACTTTTATAGGAGTAGCTATAGCTCATCTAATACCAACAATGCCTTATATGACGATGATGCTTTCTGCTGTCTTTGAGAATTTCGACATAGACTTCGAAGAGCAGGCAAGGTCCCTGGGAGCAGGACCTATTAAGACTTTTTTTTATGTTACTTTACCTGTAATAATGCCTGGGATTATTGCGGGTTCTCTTTTCACCTTTCTTGTATCTTTCAATGAGTTTGTTTTCACCTTTCTGGTAGGAGGAGGCAAAGTAATTACATTATCTGTCTTGCTTTTCAACTTTATGGGAGGAGAAGCTGGCTATGATTTCCCCATAACTGCAGCTTTAGCTATCATTATGTCTATTCCTGGTATAATTTTTCTAATTGTTACGGAAAGAGCAATTAAAGAAGAGTTTTTTACTTTAGGGTTTAAGTAAAAATCTAATCTAATGCCTAAGGAGGAGAGTTGATGATCAGTGTTAAATTGAGATCCTTATGTAAAAAATTTGGCAAAGTAGTTGCAGTTAACCATATAAATTTAGATATCCCTGCGGGAAAAATAACGGTCTTTTTGGGACCTTCAGGATGCGGAAAAACAACAACCTTAAAGATGATCGCTGGTTTGATCACTCCAACGGAGGGGGATATCCTGTTTAATGATAAATCAGTGGTTGATGTTCCTCCTGAAAAAAGAAATATCGGAATGGTTTTTCAGAGATATGTTTTGTTTCCTCATATGAATGTGGCTCAGAATGTTGGTTTTGGTCTCAAAATGAGAAATGTAAAACCAAAGGAGATTGAGAAAAAGGTAAAAGAAGTGTTGGAGTTAGTTCATCTTTCCGGATTTGAAGAAAAATTTCCTGCCCAGCTTTCAGGAGGGCAACAGCAACGTGTAGCAATTGCTCGAGCACTTGTTATTGATCCTGTTCTCCTGCTAATGGATGAACCTCTTTCAAACTTAGATGCTAAGCTTCGCATAGAAATGAGGAGCTTTATTTTATCACTCCAGAGAAAACTGAAAATAACTACTATCTTTGTAACTCACGATCAAGCAGAGGCGATGGTATTAGCTGATAAAATAGCTGTTATGTTTGATGGTAGTATTGTTCAATTTGATGATCCAAAAACTTTGTTTAATCATCCCGTTTCCCCGGAAGTTGCGGATTTTTTAGGAGCAGCCAATATTTTAAAGGGATTGGTAAAGTCTTGTTCGGAGAATAAGGTTCTAATAGACTCAGAATTAGGAGAGGTTGAAGTTAGCCAAAGTGGGAATTTTGAAATTGGCAAAGAGGTGTCTTTTACCATTAGACCAGAACACATTGAAATTAATTCTGACAAAGCGTCAAAAACAAAAAATACCTATGTGGGTGAAATTAAAGAAGTTGTATATGAAGGAGGAATGGTGAGGTATTATGTGAACTGTGGGGAAAAAATTATTCAGGTTCATGATCTCTCTAATAGAGTTTTATCTGGAGTAAAATATGCATCTATATACCTCGATCCAGGAAAAATATGGATATTTCCAAATTTCAACTGATGAAAAAATAACTTAAAGCTTCCAAAAGAGATTTTAATGATGACCACGGGTCTAATTATAAAAAGGGAAGTGGGGAATAAGCAATATAGTTGAAGGAGTGCTGAGTATGTTTCAAAAGGGGATAAAGATTTTAGGAACAGTCATAGGAGTTGCCTCAAATAATAAAGAAATTATTTCAGATCCCGAGTATTTTGAAGGCAAGGGTCAACATCTTCACTCTCTTTTGTCTAATTTTCACAAACTGGAAGAAGTTGATTTTTCCCTTTCACAGGCTTTTTTTTATGTCCTGGATCTGGATCGAGAAAAGCCAGAAATTTTTTATAATTCTCGAAGAGATCAGATTTTTGTTGTTGGAAATTTTGGGAAGCTGGAAAAGACCACACCTGATAAAAGACCAACTTTGTTCGGAAATATGGGTCTTTTTAATAGGTTTTGTCTTCTCTGCCTTGAAAGATTTTCTGGAATATATAGTTTACACGCTACCTCTGCCTACGATCCTGAAAAAAATGAGCTTTTTATCATTGTCGGAAGTTCAGGAAGTGGCAAGAGTGCGGTTCTATTATCAGCTATCAGTCATAACCTCAAGTTGTTTAGTAGTGAGATGACCCATTTTAAAGTGGAAAAAGAAGGAATATTTTTCTTTAAAGGAGCGTTATATCACAACGTGAGAGTGGGAAGTTTAGCCAGAGATTTTCCTTCTGTTGCTGAAAAACTCGGTATAAGAATTCCCGAAGTAAAAGACGTGTGGAATAGCTATTTTTCTGTGTGTATGAGCTCTGTACAAGAAAAGAGAGATGTTCTTGTTAACCCTAAAATTAGGATAATTTTCCCTAAGATTGAATTTAATATCAAAAAACCAATTATAAATTCAATTCCCAGAAAGAATCTCCCTCAAATGTTATTCCACAGTGCCTCAGAAAAAATTGTAGAAGTAAAATTCTTGTACAACTTGGTTCCTGTAGGCTCAATAGATAAAAAAGAATTTGCAGAGGAAAGATTTGGAACAATGAGGGAATTTGTGGAGAAGTCAGAAATTTTGAGTTCTGAGGAAATAATTGCCAGCGCAGGTAATTGCCTTGATAAATTTTTCGTGACTTAAACGGAGGGAAATATGGGTGAGAAGTTGGCATTTGCTGATGTTTATGATTTTCCTTTAGAAGAAAGAGTTGACAAACCCAGAGATACTGGGCTTACCATGATAATAGATCTGGGAGTATCAATTCCTGAGCTTAAGGGTATATTGGAAATTGCAGAAGACTTTATAGATATAGTTAAAATTTCCTCAGGAACAGGGGCTTTATATAAAACCTCTGTTCTGAAAAAGAAGATAGAGTTATTAAGGAAATCCAACATAAGCGTTTCCTGTGGAGGTTCTCAATTTGAGGTTGCCATGTGGAAAAATGTTTACGAAAAATATCTTGAAAGATTGGTTGAATTTGGCTTTTCGTGTGTTGAAATAGCAGATGGTACACTTCCGTTAGGAGAAGAAAAAAGAAAATATGCAATTGAGAAAGCTCTTGAGTTTGGATTAAAGGTGATCACAGAAGTTGGAAAAAAAGATCCTCGAGAGAGAATAAAAGGAGACGATCTTGTTTATCAAATAAAAAGAGACATTGATTGGGGAGCATATAAGGTTATTGTTGAAGGAAAGGCAAGTGGGAAAGGCGTCGGTATTTTCAATGACGATGGTAGCCTAAACGAGCCTGAGCTGGAAAAAATTGTTTCAAGTATAGATGAAGTTGATAAGTTATTGTGGGAAGCTCCTCTTAGAGAACAGCAAAATTCTTTAATTGTCAGACTTGGACCAAATGTTAACTTGGGGAATGTTCTCCCTACCGAGGTATTTTTTGTTGAGGCGCTAAGAAGAGGGTTAATGCTTCAACCTTTAAGAAATGCTTATACAAAAGAAAAAAAATATTAATAAAGAGGGGGTAAAGAATGGGCAACTCTGAAAAAGAAGCTATCAAACTAACTAAGAAAGCATATGAGATTAGAAAAATAATAGTAGAAACTGCTCAAAAGACTGGTGGAGCTCATTATGGAGGTGCGATGTCTTGTGTTGATATTTTAACCTGTCTGTATTTTAAAATTCTGAGAATTGACCCCAAAAATCCTTCCTGGGACGAAAGAGATCGGTTTATTTTAAGTGCAGGGCACAAGAATGCAGCTCTTGCTCCCATTCTTGCTGAGAGAGGATACTTTCCTAAAGAACTCCTTGATACCTTCAATCAACTTGGTTCTTCTTTGGGGATACACCCTTACACAACAACACCAGGAGTGGAGCTAAGCACAGGGTCATTAGGACATGGACTTTCTTGTGGTGTAGGAATGGCCTTAGCAGCTAAATTAAAAAAAATGGATTTTAGGGTTTTTGTGCTTATGGGAGACGGCGAAGTTATGGAAGGAACTGTATGGGAAGCTGCAATGGCTGCAAGTCATTATAAACTTGACAATATAATAGGAATAATCGACAGAAATAAGCTTAGCATGGATGGTCCTACCGAGGAGATAATGGGTCTGGAACCCCTGGCGGGTAAATGGAAAGAATTTGGATGGAGTGTAAGAGAAATTGATGGTCATAATATGAGGGAAATTCTGGATACTTTTAAAGCTATTCCTTTCGTGAAAGGAAAACCCTCAATGGTAATCGCTAATACTGTTAAAGGAAAGGGTATTTCCTTTATAGAAAACAAATATGAGTGGCATTATGGCTTGTTGAGTAGCGAGGAAGAAAAAAAAGCCATAGAAGAATTAGATAAAGTTATCAACTCTTTGGAGGAATAAAAGATGAAAAAAGGACTTACTATGAAAGATATTGAAAATCTATCTATAAGAGATGCTTTTGGAGAGGTTCTTGTTCAATTAGGAGAAGAATTTGAAAACCTCGTACTTTTAGGTGCTGATGCTATTAATTCTACGAGAGGAGCTGCTTTTGCCAGGAAATTTCCGCATAGGACATTTAATTTCGGGGTAGCGGAAGCAAATATGGTTGGCGTGGCAGCCGGATTAGCCATGTGTGGATTTATTCCTATGGCTACTGCTTACGCCTTTCTAATAAGTATGAGAGCTTGTGAACAGGTTCAAACTGATATTTGTTATCATAATTTGAATGTTAAGCTCATTGCTACCCATGGTGGGTTAAGTTTTGGTACAAATGGTCCTACGCATCACTCCATAGATGATATAGCCATAATGAGGAGTTTTCCTAATATAACGGTGGTTGTTCCTGCTGATGCTTATGAGACTACAAAAGCAGCAAGGGCTGTAATAGAGCACAATGGTCCTGTATATCTAAGATTGGGAAGAGGCAGAGTTCCTGCTGTTTACAAAGAGGATTATCAATTTGTACTTAAGGAAGCGATTACTCTGAAGGAGGGTAATGACCTTGCGATAATCGCCTGTGGTGTTATGGTAGGTGCTGCAGTTGAGGCAGCTTTGGCTTTAAAAAAAGAAGGTATAGAAGCAAGAGTAATAAATATGCATACTATAAAACCTATTGATAGGGATGCTATCGTTAATGCTGCCAAGGAGACAGGTAAAATAATTACTGCAGAGGAGCACAATATAGTTGGAGGTTTGGGAGATGCAGTTGCCAGTGTAATCTGCGAAGAAGGAATACCTGTTAAACTTGTAAAAATCGGGATTAGAGATACATTTTGCGTACAAGGTTCTCCAGAAGAGCTTTTACATAAATATGGCCTGGATAGTGAAAATATTGTGAAAGTAGCAAAGAGATTACTTAGTTGTAAGTAATAAGCTTCACCATAGAAAAATAAATTGGTCAAATTAGAATAAAAGTTATATTTGGGAGAGGGGTCGCAGGTGCAGTTTCTTTATAAACCTCCAGAAAAAGAGATTTTAGGATTTTAGGAAATGATAATTTTACCTTAGATTTAAAATAATTTTGCAAAACAATTGATACATAGAGGTGCAGGAGATGGCGTATTTTGAGATAGAAGAACAAAATAAGTTTTTGTGTGGGGCGTGTTATTATCCTTTGTATTTTCCTAAAAATGATTGGGAAAGAGATATTGCCAGGATGAGAGAAACAGGACTCAACCTTACGAGGACAGGCGAACTTCTCGCAAGCTGGGACAGGATTGAAAAAAAAGAGGGAAAATATGATTTTTCCTGGCTGGATCAGTTTATGGATCTTTGCTCTAAGTATGATATCAGGGTTATTTTGGGTACTGGTACGGCTTCTCCTCCTCACTGGTTGAGGAGAAAATATAAAGATATAGCTGTTATAAACAGGGATAAAATTGAGTGTCCATCCCTTGGCATGTGGAACTGGGCTTGCCCTGATCATCCTGGGTTTCGGGATGAAGCAAGAAGGTATATAGAGGATCTCACAAAAAGATATAAGGATCATCCTTCGCTTTTTGCATGGCAAATAGGAAATGAAATAAGCTATCCTTTTATGCCCAGAGAAAACCATAAACGCCCAGAGGTATATTGCTATTGCAAATACACAGCAGAAAAATTTCGTTCGTGGTTAAAAAATAAGTATAAAGACATAGAGCAACTCAACCAGGCCTGGATGTGGACCCCAACCAATATCTGCTTTGACTCGTGGGATCAGATAGATCCTCCTGCATCTCTTCCCACAGAATGGGGAAATTTGACGGCCTGGGCTGACTGGCGAGAGTTTTGTGCTGACAACATGGCTGATTACGTAGGCTGGCAGGTGGAAATAATTAGAACTTTGGATTCTATTCACCCCACTTTTGTAAATATTTTTATCATTCCAAGGCAAGACCCTTTTGGAATGATAATCTCCATGGACCCCTGGAGATTGATAAAAGAGGTTGATGCTTTGGGAATAGATATTTACCCTACTCTTCACAAAAGGTGGTATGAAGAGCCTGAATATACTTCATTGTTTCTTGATCTTGGTCTTTCAGTGGCGTCCTCTCGAAAAAAGCCTCTATGGGTTGCGGAGCTTCAAAGTGGTCCTATTGGTGGTTGGGCATTGGGACCAGAGGGGAGAGGTAATAGCGAAGAGATTAACAGAGTTTTTTATGATTGTATTTCTCATAAAAGCAAACTTGTTCTTTTTATGGGATGGAGAGATTTCCCCCAGGTTCCCCTTTATTGGGGAGGACTTGTCGATTTAAGAGGGAATTTAACCGAAAGAACCGAAGAATTGAAAAAAAGTTTAAATCTGATAAACAGAAATTATTCTCTTTTTGAGAAAGCAGAACCAGTTAAGGATAAAGTATCGATTTATCTTGGAGATAAAAATAGAGTCTTTGTTACAGCTATCGGAGCGCAGGACTTTCTCAAGGATTCAATAAGGGGAATTTATCAAATTTTATGGAAAAAAGGGTTTAGTATCGATTTTTTAAATGATGAGGATATAGTATCATCAACAGGTGCTTTTAAAAGAACAAAAGTCCTTTTTATGCCTGCGGCTTTCTGTTTCTCTAACGAGGTTGCATTAAAGATATTGAATTTTGTTGAAAAAGGAGGATTGCTATTTGTAGGTCCACAGGTTGGATTTGTTGATGAAAATTACAACCGAAGAGAGGAAATTCCGGAGGAGCTTCTTAGCCTCTTAGGAATAAATAATTTGGAAACCCTGACCGAAGAGAGTCCTAAAATTTTATTAACAGAAGAGAAGAAAATTGTCTCAGGGTACCATCATAAAGTATATTTTGATGTCTCTAAAGAAACAACTGTTTTGGGAAGATATATAGAAGGGGAAAAGCCTGCTATCATTGAAAATTCATTCGGGAAAGGGAAGGTAATTTTTATAGGAACTCATCTCGAGAATGCTTGGATAAATACTAAAGATGAGAATATTCTAAGCTTTTATCATAAAACCTTGAAAAGATTGAATATTTATCCTACTGTTGAATTTGTGCCAAGAAAGAAAAATAAAGAAACCCCCAGTTTTGACATTCATCTTTTGAAGTCAGAAAATACTTTTATCATCGTTCTCATAAACTTAAATAACTGGCAAGGAGAAGGGGAAGTCGTCATTAGAGATGCCAGGATAAATTTACTCAGAAAATTGGAAAATAAAGAAAAAATCAGTTTTAGAAAGGAAAATTCGCAAATCTTTGTTCCTCTATCTCTTTCAGGAAAAGAGGTAGAAATTTTTATTGCGGAGTAAAAAATGAAATTTGGAATTCACCTTATTACATTAATGAATACATGGAACGACGATTTTTTGGAGTTAATTAGGTTAGCCAGGGATATAGGATTTGAGGGAGTAGAGGTTCCTGTACTTGATCTCAGCAAGTTTCCTCAGGAAGATCTAAGGAAATTAAAGGAAGAAATAGATATCAAGATACTATGTGGTACAGGCCTAAGCGAAGATACTGATATTTCCTCATCTGATTTAAAAAAAAGAAAAAAAGGGATTGATTATTTAAAAAAATGTATAGAAATAGCTTCCAATCTTTCTTCCCCTCAATTGGGAGGAGTACTTTATGCTCCCTGGGGGAAAACTTCTCCTATTTATAGAGAAAAAAAAAGAAGAGAAAATGCCATAGAATCAATGAAGGAAATTTGTGATTTTGCTGAAAAATCAAAGGTGACTTTGGCAATAGAACCTCTGAATAGATATGAGACTTCATTTATAAATACCGTAGACGAAGCAATAGAGTTCATACAAAAAATAGGATCTAAAAATATAAAACTTCATCTGGATACATTTCATATGAATATCGAAGAAGAGAATTTTGAGAAAGCTTTTGAAAAATCAAAAGACTATCTCTTTCACCTTCATGTGAGTGAAAATAACAGATCTTTGCCCGGATTTGGTAACCTTGACTGGCAACTTATTTCAAGATGTGTGAGAAAAATAGGATACTCAAGATGGGTCGTAGTTGAGAGTATCATTAATTATCCTTCTGAAATTGCTTGTGAAACAAATACCTGGAGAACTTTTTCTAAGGACAAAATAAAAGATCTAAGGAAATCTCTTGACTTTTTAAAGAATGTTTTCTTTACCAAGGAGTCAACAATATGAGGTTAAAAATAGGTTTTATTGGTGTGGGTATGCCGAGTTTTGATATAAACTACGCAAAGAAGCATTTCTTTGATTCAGTAGACTTTCTTACCAAAAAATTCGAAGTGGACATAGTTCTGTGGAGAAAGGAAATTATTGAAAATGAAAAAGAGGGAATTGAAGTAGCTTTATTTTTTGAAGAAAAAAAAGTTGATGTTTTGTTTGTGCAATTTTCAACTTTTGCTCTGGGTAACATTTTAGCTGAATTTGCTAAAAGGCTAAAAATTCCCTTTCTCTTGTGGTCTCTTAGAGATGAATTCAAAGAAGATGGGAGACTACTTTTGAATTCCTTTTGCGGAGTCAATTTAGCTTCAGCCGTATTTAAAAGATTGAAAAAAAATGATTTTAAATTTGTTTATGGAAACCCATTTGAGAGAAGATTAGAAGAAGAACTTAGAAATTTTATTAAAGCTAATGGTGCAAGGAAAGCACTTGAAAATGCTAATTTGGGTCTGATTGGGTCCAGAGTCCCAGGGTTTTTCACTTCAAACTTTGATGAACTTGGTTTAATGAAAAAATTTGGAGTAAATGTGAAGTATATTGATTTAATAGAAGTGAAAAAGGAAAAGGAAGATTTAAATCTATTGGAGGTTAAAGAAGAAATAAAAAGATTTGCGGCGAAAGAGAACATTGAAATTTTGATTGATCAGGATTCTCTTCATGAAACTTTTGGAATCCAGTTAGCACTTGAGAAAATAATTGAAAAATATAACTTAAAAGGGATAGCACTAAAATGTTGGCCAGAATTCCAAACATTTATGAATATAGTGCCCTGTGTAAGCGTGGGCAACATAACGGAAAAAAACTTTCCTATTTCCTGTGAGGCAGATATGGAGGGTTTGATAAGTATGATTATAGGTAGGGAATTATCCAAATATCCTCCTGTACTTTTAGATCTTGCGTTCTTCGATGAGCAAAGAAACTCGGCTATATTCTGGCATTGTGGATGTGCGCCTCCTTGTCTAAGAGCGGAAACTGAGAAGATCTGTTTAAATTATCACCCGATGATGAATATTCCCTCGGCTTTTGATTTTAAACTAAAGAAAGGAAAGATTACTGTTTTTAGGGTAAGTCGAGAAATTGAAAAATCTGGTTATAGGCTATTGGTTATTGAGGGCGAAGGTATGGTAATAGGCAAAAAAATTAGAGGAAATGGGATCGAGGTTTTGTTAAACCAGCCCTTGGATAAATTTCTGGATGTAATTTTGAACGAAGGAATAGAGCATCATTATGTCCTTTCCTTTGGGGGAATAAAGAAACCCCTGCTCGACTTTTCAAAATTAATGGATATAAGAGTATTGGAAATTTAAATTTTTAGGAGGAAAAATATGATAAAGGGTTATTGGGGTAAAATTCTTAGAATAGATCTCTCCTCTCGCAAGATAGTTGAGCAGGAGTTAGATCCAGAATTATTGAGAGTTGTAATTGGAGGTGCAGGTCTTGGAGCAAAAATCCTGTATGACGAAGTTTCCAGAGAGGTAGGTCCTTATGACCCAGAAAATAAGCTGATTTTTGGAATTGGACCATTTCAGGGAACAAAAATACCAGGTGCAGCTAAATGGAGTGTAATTTCAAAGTCACCGATTACCAGGATATTTGCAGACTCAGCAGGAGGATCAAGTTGGGGGTATCTGTTTAAAAGATGTGGTTATGATTCTCTTGTGATTGAAGGGAAAGCAGAAAACCCGGTGTATATATTAATTACCAGTGAGAAGGTGAAAATAGAAGATGCCTCAGAGATCTGGGGAAAAGATGCTATAGAGACGATTAATATACTGAGAAGCAGGATTAAAAGCCGCAATGTGAGTATTGCATGTATAGGAAAAGCTGGGGAGAACCTGGTGGGAATTGCAAATATTGTGATCGATGAACACAGCTTCGCAGGAAGATGTGGATTGGGTGCGGTAATGGGGTCGAAAAATTTGAAGGCAGTTATTGTAACAGGAGATAAAGAGATACCGTTCTACGACAAAGATAGACTTGAAGATATTTCAAAAAATCTAAGAAAAAAAGTTGCAAGAGAAGCAAAATTTTTGAATACTGATGGCACCATAGGAGGTGTCATTCCGGCAGAAGAAAAGGGATATCTTCCTATTAAATACTGGAGAGGAGATACCTGGAAAGAGGGTGTGAAAAATATATCTGCTCCAGTATATAATAAGATTTTAAAAGCTAAACCAAAATCTTGTATTTATTGTCCAATAGGATGTCATAGACTTATAAATGTTGAGATATCCCCAGGAGAATTTCTTAAGGGTTCTGGTCCTGAATACGAAACGCTTGGTATGTTAGGGTCAAATTGTTTGATAGATGATCTAATAGCTATAACAAAAGCAAATGATCTTTGCACAAGATATGGAATAGATACTATTTCTGCTGGAGCTTTCCTTGGATTTGCCATTGAGTGCTATGAGAGAGGCCTTCTATCAACTGAAGATTGTGCAGGATTAAACTTAAAATGGGGGGACGGAGAACTTCTGCAGGATTTTATCAAGCAATTGGGAGAGAAAAAAGGTATGGGAGAGCTATTTGCAGATGGAATTATAGAAGCTGCAAAGAAGATAGGAAAAGAAGCAGAAGAAATAGCCGTTCATGTTAAAGGACTTGATCTGCCGGCTATTGATGGAAGGGCATTTTATTCATTATCACTTAATTATGCTACCGGGACACGTGGTGCCTGTCACATGAGAGGGTATCCTCACATCTCTTCTCTTGGAGCCTTATACCCAGAAGCAGGAATAACAGAAGTTCAAAATAGATTTTCCATAGAGAAGATAGAATACCTGACAGCAAAGTATCAAGATCTATGTGCCCTTTACAATTCTCTTGTTTTATGTCAGTTTATGATCTGGGGTAAAATGACTCTCACTGATATTGTAGAATGTCTGAATGCCATTACAGGCTGGTCATTAACAGTTAAAGATGCCATGGGGGTGGGGGAAGCGATTTTTAACCTGCAAAGATTGGTGGATGTTAAGTTTGGAGCAAAGAGAAGCGATGATAAACTTCCGAAAAGAATGTTTGAGCCTGCAAGGAGAGGAGGAAGAGCAGGGAAATACATTCCTTTTTTTGATAAAATTTTAGACAAGTACTATAATTTCCGAGGTTGGGACAGGAATGGAAGGCCAACATTGGAAAAAATTAAAGAATTAAATTTAGATAAAGTTGTGTCAGAGGTTATCTAAGAGTTAATTTAGATCTTCGTTGTTCGCTGTGGAGTCCCGGAAGACTGCGTAGCAGGTCAAGATCATATAAAAGCTAAAAATTAATAAGTGTGTACTTTTTGAGATTTATTTGCTAAATTTTAAAAGTGCACTAAGATCAGGATTTTAACATGATAAACACCGGTGAGGATATCTTTATACCAAATTCTGATCTCCACTACACCTTCTTTTTTATCAGGATGAATGCGAAGTTCAACCTCGCTTACAGGATGCTTTTGTGCGCCTTTAAATTTATAGATAGACATCTACTCGATTTAGATAATCTTCCTGTTCCTTAATCTTTAATCTCTCATCAAGAAAAACCCATACAGGAAGATTCTTATTTCCACAAGTTTTAATACCAGATAAATCTTCCCTTCTCAAGAAGTCTTAGGTTATCTTTGGAGTAAAAATTCTTATCTTGTACAATTATTGAATTATTTCCTCAGAAATCCAGCTATCCTTATATCGCAATCTCATATGCTTAAAGGATAATTTATACATCGCTCTTAAAAGAGAAATGAGAGGTATCTTTTCCACCAATCCGGAAAAGGTGGATGATTTGATGTGTTTCTTGACACCGCAGGGTCAAAATAATAAGATGTTAAAAAAATAAAAAGGGGATTTGTGATGGAAGAGAGATCCTTTTTATTTTTGAAAAGGCTGGTTGAGACGCCAAGTCCCTCAGGTTTTGAAAGACCTCTCCAGAAGGTAGTGAGAGAGGAGATGGAAAAGGTTGCAGATAAAGTTAGGACAGACGTTCACGGTAATGTAATAGCTGTTAAAAATCCAGAAGGGGAACCCCGCATAATGTTTGCAGCACACTGCGATGAAGTTGGATTCATGGTAAAGTATATAGACGAGAAGGGATTTGTGTATTTTTCCTCTATTGGTGGAGTTGATGCTCATATTACTCCTGGGCAGAGGGTTAAAATCCATGCCTTATCAGGTCCTGTACTTGGTGTGGTGGGGAAAAAGCCAATTCACGCAATGGAGGAGGAAGAAAAGAAGAAAGTGGTAAAGCTCTCCGAGCAATGGATTGATATTGGCGTATCAAGCAAAGAGGAGGCAGAGAAAATAGTAAAAATTGGAGATCCTATTACCTTCTCTGCGGGGCTTGAGAGACTGAGAGGGGATCTTGTTGTTGCAAGAGGACTTGATGATAAAATGGGCACTTTCATAATATGTGAAGTTTTAAGGTCACTTTCTTCTCTTTCTTTTCCCAGTGCTGTTTTTTTTGCTTCAACTGTTCAGGAGGAGATAGGCTTAAGAGGAGCAAGAACTGCAACCTATTCTGTCAACCCTGATGTTGGTATAGCTGTGGATGCGGACCTTGCAAGTGATTTTCCAACAATGGATAAAAAGAAAGAAGGAGAGATAAAAGTTGGCGCAGGTCCTGTTATAACAAGAGGACCCAATGTAAACTCTAAGGTTGAGGAGGTTCTTATAGAGGTAGCAGAAGAAAAAAATATTCCCTACCAGATTTGCGGAGAACCAAGGGCAACCCCCACAGATGCCAATGTTATTCAAATAAATCGTGCCGGAGTAGCTGCCGGACTTGTTTCTGTTCCTGTGAGGTATTTACATACCCCGGTTGAGGTTGTTTCTCTGAAAGATGTGGAAAATGCTGTAAGGCTTCTTGTAGAATTTGTGCTGAGAATTAAAAAGGAGGAAAGTTTTATTCCCTTTTAAAATTTGAGAGAGATGGAAAGATAATGAGTATCAGAAAGCTGATGAGATGAGACAAAAGCATAATCAAAGATAACTCTTATCTTAGAAGTAAGGCTTGCATTAAGGCCTAATCCAAGGGAAAAATTAAGAGCTTCATCTTCCTGGAATTTTTGAAAAAGTCCACTTCTAAAAAATATTTTATCGCTTATTTCCCATTCTCCTCCTATTTTTATTTCCCGGAGAAGGTTTTGAAAGGAGGAGTTAACATCAAAGGAAACCAGTGCTCTATTACTGATGCGAAAAGCTAAACCAGTTGTGAATGTTGAAGGAATTGTATCTTCGTTACCTGTTTCCCAGTTTATTTTAGAAAAAACGTCCCTGATACAAACGCCAAAGGAGGTTTTCTTCCATTTTTTAAGATAGCCAACATCAAGGCTGTATCCATACCCATCTTCGTAGGAAGTTGTCTGGGTTATATACTTAAGATTCACACCCCAGCTTACGGCAGATCCGGTTTCTTTTTCAAAATAATTAGCATAAGAATAGACAACAAGGTCATACCTCCACCTCTCAGGTTCAAGATCAGCTAAGAGATGACTCCAACTTATTCCACCACTTCCCATTCCTGTATCAGGTTCCACAAAGCTTAAAAAACTGTGGCTTAAAAGCCCAAGTCCGTAAAGATCAGTGTACATTGAACCTATCTCAGGGGATTTAAGACTGACAAGTCCCGCCGGATTGTAGTAGCATGCACTGTAGTCATCGGCAACACCTACAAAAGCCCCTCCCATTCCAAGACTTCTTGCACTAACCGGAAGTTCTGTGAAGCCACTATCCTTTACTTTAAGATAGGAGGCTTGTCCGGTCTCAAAGGTAAAAATTAAGAAAAAAGCTGCAAGTTCTACCACCCACACTATCTTTTTAATCATTCTTTGCACCCTTTAATTTTTTTACAAATAAAAAAAGATTTTGTCAAATATCACCTTACATTATTTTTCTCTTCAAGGTACCTGTCTGCCATGATAGCTGCCTGGGCTCCCTCTGCACATGCAACAACTACCTGTTTTACAAGATTTGCTCTGACATCACCACAGGCAAAGATTCCTTTCACGCTGGTTTCAAATTTTTCATCTGTCAGAATAAAACCTTTTTCATCCGTTTTTATAAGACCTCTGACAAAATCACTGTTAGGTTTTACTCCAACATAAATAAAAATTCCTCTACAGGGAAGTTTTCTTATTTTCCTTTCTTTTAAATCCTGCACCAGAACCCCTTCTACTCTCTCCCCTCCATAAATCTCCTTCACCACACTATTCCACACTACCTCAATTTTTTTATTTCCAAGGATTCTTTCCTGCAAAATTTTGTCTGCCCGGAGTCTGTCTCTTCTGTGAATAAGGTAGATTTTTTTAGCAAATCTTGTAAGGTAAATTGCCTCCTCTGCTGCAGTATTTCCTCCGCCTATCACGGCAACCTCTTCATCTTTAAAAAAAGGAGCATCGCAGGTTGCACAGTAACTTACGCCTTTCCCTGTGAACTCTTTTTCTCCGGGAACCCCCAGAGTGTTGGGTCTTGTGCCTGTTGCTATTATGACAGAGAAAGCTTTATAGATTTTACTGGAATCTGTGTATAATATTTTCTCTTCATCATTTATTTTTACCTTCTCAATTTCCTCGTTTTCAATTTCTGCTCCTAAAATTTCAGCCTGCTTTACCATTCGTGAGATAAGCTCGCTTGTGGGTGTAGGTCCAGGAAACCCCGGATAATTTTCTATTTTTTCTGAGGTAAGAATCTGTCCACCAGGGGTGAGTTTTTCAAAGGTAAGGGTTTTTATGCGAGCTCTTCTTGAATAAATAGTGGCAGAAAGCCCTGCCGGACCTGCACCTATTATTATTAAAGGATAAAAAATCTCATCCATAATTTCCTCCCAGAATATTTTTTTCTGCAAAAGTTGTGTTTTTGTCTGCATTTAAAAGGAAGATTTCTTTTTTTGCCTTCTCTATTTTTTTAAGATAGATTCTATACTCTTCCCACTTCCCTCTTTTTTCACAACCTCTTGCAAAAATTTCTGCTTTTTTGACAATTTCCTTCAAGGTAGCAATTTTCCATTCAACAGGAAGATGATTTTCTTTTGCTATCTTTTCAAGAGCATATATTCTGAATCTGTCTATTCCCCAGTATTTTTTTGAAAGCTGGTCTTTGTGTCCTCCTCGTTTGATAATAAGTTTTTCGGGAATAAGTTTTATCGGATATCGGGAGGAAATTCGCAGCCACAGATCATAGTCTTCTGCTACAGGCAAATGAGGATCAAATTTTCCCACATCTTCAAACACGGAGCGATGAATCAGCACAGAAGAAGGAGAGATAATACAGAGAGGAAGACAGTGAAGGTATATCCATCCAGAATACTTTTTGTGTCTTTTGCGGGGATTTACAAATTTTCCATTTCTTATCCAAACCTCTTCTGTATAACATACCTTAAATCTGGGCTCTTTTTTTAATGCCTCCATTTGCTTTTCAAGCTTTTCTTTTTTCCAGAGGTCATCAGAGTCAAGAAAAGCTATCCACTCTCCACGAGAAAGTTCAATTCCCTTATTGCGAGCACAAGAGGGTCCACAGTTTTGCTGGAAAAAGTATTTTACTCTTTCTTTAAAAGAGTTTACAATTTCCCTTGTATTATCAGAAGAACCATCATCCACTACTATTACCTCATGAAAAGAATAAGTTTGAGAAAGAACCGATTGAATAGCTTCTTTTATCCATTTTTCTCTGTTGTATGTGGGAATTATGATACTGACAAGATCTTTCACAAAACTCATTTCCAAACTTGAAATTTGGTTAAAAATATCTTAGGATTAAAATAAAAAATGCATCTTGAGAAAAAATTGCGAAAAATTCCGCTGGAGCTTATTGATGCTGAGGATGATTTTTTTGATTTCAGTGACAAAGATTCCTCTTATCTTGCAAAACTTAAGCTTTCTATTAAGAAAGTGGGAGTGATAAATCCCCTTATTGTTCAGCTCTCTTCCTCAAAAAAATTATATAGATTGATAAATGGCTTTAAACGCTTCCAAATTGCAAAGGAACTTTCCTTATCTTATCTTCCTGCATATATTTTAAAAAGGGATCTTTCCCCTCTTGAGGTTTTAAATATTTTGCTTTTATCTCACTCCCGTCCCCTCTCTCTTACAGAGAAAGCAAGAATAGTGGGAATTATGAGGCGCCTGCAGCTTTCTGATAAGCAAATCTATGATAACTTTGGTTCTTTACTTGGGATAAGCTCTGCCTCTCTTGTGAAAGAATATGCTATTCTCTCAACCTACAGGTCACCTCTTCTCTCCTATATATCTTCTCACGGACTTTCCCTTAAGCAAGCTCTTGCTTTAAAAGACTTATCTCCACAGGAACAGGACACTTTTGTTTTCCTGGGCAATCTTCTTTCTTTGAAAGGGTACGATTTTTTTAATATATTAACAGATTTAAAAGAAATAGCAATAAGAGAGGGAAAGAAAGTTGCATTGGTGATAGAGGAAACGGGTATTCTGGAAATTGGGAAAAATGAGAAATTTACCCGTTCTCAGAAAATAGAAAGAATAAAAAATATCATTAAAGAAAGGAAATATCCCTACCTTACAAAGGTTAA
>Ga0209834_10000638_pt1 | contig 21053 bp, 14 predicted proteins | sample Mar14236cmmetaG_FD_184134 | JGI IMG/M metagenome (GOLD analysis project Ga0209834, IMG submission 184134) | Marine hydrothermal vent microbial communities from Guaymas Basin, Gulf of California to study Microbial Dark Matter (Phase II) - Marker... ...
TCTTTGGTACGGTTTTTTTTACCACAGATTGGCATAGATTTTCACAGATAAGTTTTTTCTTGTTTCTGCGTTAATCTGTGTAATCCGTGGTGCAGGTTTTTTGGAGATAAGGCTAAAGTTTAAAGTAAAAAGTTAAAAACACTAAATGTCTTTTCTTCTTGTTTTTGAGCAAACAGAACCAAGAATATTCTTTCATTTCCTAAAAGGCATTTATCGTATGAATTAAATCTTTTGTATTTTCCCAACTGATTAACTCTCCTGCAGGAGTTTTACGATTTGTTTTACCACCATATACTACGAATGACCGACCTGATATACTCCCTGCAATTTTGTTCCAGTAATTAATTCCCCTGAAAAAATCTGACGAAAATGTCCGTCCGGATTTTATCTCAATGGCATATAAATTATCTGATTTTTCAACAACACAATCAATTTCATTTCCATGATTATTCCGCCAGAAATACAAATTTGAACTCCGTCCATTGTTAAATCTGCTTTTGAGTATTTCAAGGATAATGAAGTTTTCAAAAAGACTACCTCGCAAATAATGAGTCATCAATTGCTTTTTATCTTCTAATCCCAAAAGAGAGCATATTAAACCCGTATCATAAAAATATAATTTTGGCATTTTTACAGTCCGTTTATTGAAATTTCTATAATATGGTTTTAATAAAAAAATAATGAAACTTTGTTCAAGTACTGATATCCAAGCCTTAGCTGTATTCACGGAAATTCCGCAGTCATTTGCAAGAGAGGTTAAATTCAGAAGCTGTCCGGTCCTGCCTGCACAAAGCTTAAGGAATCTATTAAAATCATAAAGGTTCGTTACATTTTTTATCTGCCTTACATCCCTTTCAATATAAGCTTGAATGTATGAAGGATAAAAATCAACAGGGTTAATGTTCTTATCATAAATTCGGGGGAAGAATCCCCGAAAAAGAAAATCATCCAATCCCATTGACCTATGAATTTTTTCACTTAATTCATATAAACTGAAAGGTAATAAATTTAATATCACAGCACGCCCTGCCAGAGACTGGGAAATTTTCTCACTTAATAAAAAACTTTGTGAGCCGGATATAATGTATTGACCCGTTATCCCCGATCCATCTGTATGTGTCTGAAGATAAGAAAACAAATCCGGGACCCTTTGGATTTCATCAATGATAACATATTTGTCGTTTTGCTCAAGAAAACCCCGGGGATCATCTTTTGCCCATAATTGAACATCCGGATCTTCCATGCTAATATAGGTATAATCAGGAAATTCCATTTTCGTCAACGTTGTTTTTCCTGATTGCCGGGGACCCGTAATCGCAAGTATAGGAAATTTCTTAACCAGTTCTTTAAGCTTTGTGGATAATTGTCTCTTAATCATACAACAAATATAATGCAATCAGTACAAATATGCAATTATATTATATATTTGTACACTTTTATATTGGATCTGTTATGGGCATATATTCTGATATTTTTGTGTGGTACGGTTTTTTTCACCACAGATTGGCATAGATTTTCACAGATAAGTTTTTTCTTGTTTCTGCGTTAATCTGTGTACTCCGTGGTGCAGATTGTTTCTCACAGCTCCGCCCTCTCAGTCCCGTCCGTTTCCTCATAACAGGCTGATGTTCTTTAATTTACTTTGCATTTCTTTTTAGCAGTTTCGCTTATGTAAATACTAATGCCTGCATCAACAATGCAAAACAGCTATTCAACATCTTACTTCCACAGATATCAAAAAAATCTCCGACTCTTTGAATTTCAAGAGAAAGAGATTTTGTTTATACCTGAACTTCCATGGACGCTAAATTAATAAAAATCGGAATGTTCATGCTACAATTTCCCGAATGAAACAAATCAATAAATCCCCCGGTAATTGTAACGATTCATTACTCTTATTCTTTTCTTTGGTCCGCATCCGAATTTTCGTTTACAAATCCTTTGTTGCTGTAATTCCCTCCTAAATACAGGCCATATTTCATTTATCTAATTTCTCGAATATCGAATTCGTACTTTTATACTCAGGAACAATCTGCTTCATTTTCCCGACAATAGTAAACGGATCTTTATTACGGCCCATCCATATCAGTTCATCTACATGATTCTGTATTGTTTTTATATCATACTCTTTCACTTTTGCAATCATGATTTTGGGATGATACGTAGGTAGTGTGTTCTCCTGATTGTTTAATAACTCTTCATATAGCTTTTCCCCCGGCCGGAGCCCGGTAAACTTAATTTGTATATCTGTCTCAGGGTCTAATCCGGAAAGTTTAATCATTTTTTTTGCCAGATCAATAATTTTTACAGATTTCCCCATATCAAATAAAAATATCTCTCCTCCTTTCCCCATTGTTCCAGCCTCCATAACCAACTCAACAGCCTCCGGAATAGTCATAAAATAACGGGTAACCTCGGGATGTGTAACCGTTACAACCCCTCCCGGTTTAATTTGTTGTTTGAAACGGGGAATCACCGAACCATTCGATCCCAGTACATTTCCAAATCTGGTAGTTATAAACTTCGTTTTCCCTTTTTTATTCAGGCTTTGCGTATAAATCTCGGCAATTCTTTTTGACGCTCCCATCACATTGGTCGGATTTACCGCTTTATCGGTAGAGATCATAATAAATTTCTCAACTCTGTACTTAACTGCCAGCTCAGCCAATATCTTTGTTCCGTCTACATTTACCCGCACCGCTTCGGCAGGATATTCTTCCAGGACAGGAACATGTTTATAGGCTGCTGCATGAAAAATGATCTGAGGTTTATAATGGCTGATTATTTCTCCCATTTTGTGTCCGTCGGATATGTCTCCCAATACAGAGACTCTGTTATTAAATCCCAGTTTCTCAGATACCTCCAGATCAAGAAAATAAAGCGGTGATTCTGCCTGATCCAACAGTATCAACTTCCGGGGTTGATAACAGGTAATCTGCCGGACAATCTCACTGCCGATTGAACCAGCCGCCCCGGTGACCAGGATACATTTATCCTTATACACTCCGTTTCTTTTTCTATGGTCCATGCTGATAGAAGATCTCCCTAATAAGTCTTCTATTTTAAACTTCCTGATTTGTTTCAGACTAAGCTCTCCCTTTATCCATTTTTCAACCGGGGGAACAGTAAGTACCTGTACATAATATTTAAGGCACAGGTCAACAATATCATATTGTATTTGTTTGTCCCGGGGGTTTTTCGTGAATATAAATCTGGAAATATGAATTTTTTTTAATAACTTCTCCAGATGATCATACGGATAAATCCTGATACCTTCCAGGGTTTTGCCTATAACATCCTTATTATCTTCCAGAAAGGCTATAACCCTGTATCCAAGGTGTATCTCCTGTTCTATTGTTTGCTTGGTGATATTCCCCAGATTACCGGCCCCGTAAATTATCACATTTGTCCTGTTATCGGACGGGGATTTAATTTCCATATAAATATTTTTTACCAATAACCGGGAGGCGATCATGATAAAAGTTATAACAAAAAAATCGATAAGAATAACTCCGTTAGGAATTAAATTCTTTTGGTTAACAAAAAAATAAAAAATTTGATTTACCAAAATAAAAACAGCCAATCCAAAAAATACAACATAAATAATACGTTCAACATCCTTTATGGTAGTATAGCGTATAATTCCGATATATGATTTAAAAATTTTAAAAGACAAAGCACGTATAACCAATACATATAATATCACATAAGGCAAGGCAGGAAGATATTCAGACGGAATGAAAAAATTAAATCTCAATAAATAGGCCAGAACAATGGAAAAAAGGGAAATGAAAATATCAATAAAAAAAATCAATCCCTCTCTCGCATATTGCCCTTTAAATAATATCTTCATCAATTCATTTATTTTCCCGGAATTTTCCAGGCAAGCAACCAAGTGAGCAACAAAAATAATACCATTTTATCTTACTCCAAATAGTTTGACATAATTTGTGAAACCCATATTTCAAAATTTTATCCTTTTTCTACCAGTCTCTGTCCGTGAAGATCATCTTGCCGTAATTCCCTTGCATCAGGATGCAACAACAGAACCTTTATGTGGATATTATACCAAAAACAATGTCCCGCTTATGAGAGAATGTCTGTAAAAAGGGGAATGAATACAATCTGTCAGATTATTTGGACAAGCCAGGGTTTTCTTCCTTTTTCTTTGTTACTTCCAGAACCAATCCTCCCACAAATAACAGGATCAATATTGAGGAGGCGGCTAAATCTATCTTATTCCCTACATAGTATCCTTTGGGTTTGAAATAAAACTCAACCTTATGTTGTCCGGGAGGCAATACCATGGCACGCAAAACATAATCAGCCCGAAAATGAGGTGCCGGTTTCCCGTCAATATATGCCTGCCAGCCTTTATTGTAATATATCTCGGAAAATACCGTAAGACGCGGGTGTGTTGCCTGATACTCATAAACAAGATGATTGGGTGCATAAGAAATCATCCTAATCCTGGCCGTAGAGTCAGCAATGGGTTGATATGATCTCACAAATGATTCAAACTTTTTGTTTACAATTGCTTTCTTTAGCGGATCAAAATCACTCAGAGAGAGCATCTCGCTGTCGGCATTGGGAACAAGTTGATAATTCTCAACGAACCAGGCATTGCCAAGAGCTCCCGGATTAAGCTGTGCCGCAGGTTGTCCGTTTTGGTCGACAATAAAATATTTTGTATTCAGCATATTCAGCACCTGCATATTGTTTTTACTAATCTGATAGGTGATAAGGTCCTGGTACCGGCGCATTTTAGCCCCGTGATATCCTCCGACAGACTTATGAAAGTAAGAGGTGCCGGCATCGTTAAATGTACTCACTGTAAGATTCATCACTCTGTAGTCCGGGGATTTATCTTTCAATATTTCCAGGTCTGCCTGTGTAGGTCTGAAGGGGCTTTCCACCTCTTTTTTAGGCACAAAATTATCATTGTTAAGATACCGTTTATCAACAGCCCACAGGTCTGCAAGGATCAATCCTCCCAGCAGGAAATAAAACAGACCGGATTTGATCTTTTTATAAGCCAGTGCGCCCAATACCAGAGCGGTTAGTGTGACAAACGCGAATGAACGCCAGGCATCTGCCTGCAGCAGATGTTTGCGGTCCTGCCGGATTGCATCTATAAACTGTGCCGGCCATCCGGCACTTTGAAGCTGTCCGTCAATAGGTGCGGAGAAATTGAAAAACAATCCCGGAAACAAGGCAAAAAACAAAGTGATACCACCCAGGATATAAAAGGTGTTTTTTACGGCTTTAAGAAGGTCTTCTTTAGACACTTTTCCATCCATGACTTCTTTTACTGCCAGGATTCCCAACAATGGTACGGAAAATTCCGCAATGACCAGCGTCATGGATACCGCTCTGAATTTATTGTATCCCGGAACATGGTAGATGAAAAAATCAGAGAAAAACTGCAGATGTTTACCCCAGGCCAATAAGATAGCAAGTATAGTAGCAGAAACCAGCCACCATTTTTCAGGACCTTTAACCAGAAAAAGCCCCAGTACAAAGAGAAAAATCACCACTGCGCCGAAATACATAGGGCCCGAAGTAAAGCGCTGCGGGCCCCAATAGGCCAAAGGATACCGGGTGGCGATCCGGCGGGCATCAGGGACATTGCTTTTTCGCAACAGGTCATACGTTTTTGACTTTGTACTGAAACCCGAGGAAGCTCCTCCGACGAAATCCGGAATCAGCAAATTCATCGTCTCGGCAATACCATAAGAATAATCATTCAGGATATAATCTTTGTCCAGTCCGCTGGTCATATTTTTCTTGTCAAAGGTAAGTTCTGATTTTCCGCGTATGGATACTTTCCCGTATTCGTTCACCAGCCACAGGCTGGCAATATTGGTAGCAACTGCCAAAACAACCGCTACTATAAGTATAAGTGATATTTTTATAAAACGTGGCAGCAGGCGCTCACGGAAGTAAAAAATCAGCATTACTATCCCGTAAACCAAAACAAGCAACAAAGTGTAATAAGTGATCTGGGGATGATTGGCATACAACTGCAAAGCCAGGAAAACACTGGTAAGCAGGGCGCCCCAATATGGCCTTTTTTTGAAGGCGACAAGAATGCCGGCTATCAGGAGGGGAACATATCCCAATGTATGTGCTTTCGAATTATGTCCGGCGGCAAGAATAATTAAAAAATAGGTGGAGAAACCATATGCAATAGCTCCCACAATTCCCAGCCAGGGTTTTGTTTTATAGGCACCCACCAGCAAAAAGTAAAACCCGAGCATATACAAAAACAAGTATCTGGCAGGAGAGGGAATATTCAGGGTAAAAATTTTATCCACATAACGAAAAAGGTTCCCTTTATATACAATGCTGATCAAATACGCAGGCATCCCGCCAAACATACTGTTGGTCCACAAAGGTTCCTCTCCGGTAGTTTTACGGAAATCCACAATCTCCTTCGACATCCCTTTGTACTGTACTATATCATGTTGTTCCAGCCCTTTCCCCTGCAACATCGGACTGAAATAGGCAAAAGTCAGGGTCAGAAACAATAAAATAGCCAGCAAATGAGGATAGATATTTTTTATTGCCAATCGTTTCATTTGTTAATAACGGTTAAAATCAAGATACATGATATCCTTGCTAAAATAGATATTTTTTACCTATTCGGGAAAAAGTATGGAGATTTTACTATTACATTCTTAAAAGATCAGAGGCAGATCAGAAAAGTTCCTGGCTTTACACCCGAAAGTCAGGTTTATCCCGAACCATATTCCCAAAGCTTTGGTTTCATCAGGATGAATAAGCCCGAGGGCATAATCGGTCAGCACATAAACCTGCAACGGACCGCCTCTGAGGCTTAACCCCGCACCTATATTATTAAAGGAATGATTCGAATAAGAATAGGTCAGGGTAGCATTCAGAAACCTTGCCAACGAAGCATTGGCAGAAAATGTAAAGGATTGTATGATGTTCTTTTTATGAATTTCGGTCCTGGATAATAATCCGAAATAAACATTTTCCGTAAGGTCAAATGTACCTCCGATATATACTTTCGGATTCAGGGATGTTGTATATGGGTCCGTTGTGTTAACCGGTTTGAAAATAGTCTGAATGGAATCAAGCAAATTATTGGCCACGTCTTCCAGTGATGTGGTATCATTGACATTAAACACGGGGCTGGCATCCAATCCTTTGAAAACAAAATTTCCCTTTGAGACAAAGTTATTTACATCCCGTTTCCACCAGATCTTTCCCAGGTCCAGTACGCTGGCAGAAAGGGAAAAACGGTCATTGATCCGGTAGTTGGCCCCCAGATCAAAAGCAAACCCGGGATTATCGGGATAAATAAGATAATGAATCAGATTCTCCGGATTGTCCATGTCTTCCTGCAGGTTTACATCCGTAATGTTCCCGGCCGAGTCTTTCTCAACTACCAACGGAGCAGAAACATTTACAGATAAGTCCGTATGAAGAGTATGTGTATAGTCCTCTTCCTGAACAGACATACTCATCCCGTTGTTTTTAAGTGATACATCGGCTATTCCTGACAGAAACTTCCCCCGGACACCCAGACTAAAAGAGGGAGAAATATCGGCGGTGACCCCAAAAGCATAACTTCCATAAACAGATGCATTAAATTCGAAGGAAGAAAAATCAGCTTCTCCCCCCACAAAAGATTCATTCCCTTTAAACAATATGGTTATCAGGTCTTTCGGGTACCCCAGAAAAACAGTCCCTTTCTCGGAAAAATTGATATGAAAGTAAAGATTCTTTGATCTGAACCCCAGAGACAACATATTGGTATGTAGCGAAGGAACAATGAAATTTTGCTTATACAATTTCGCCAGAAAATCATCAATATTATAGCTCGGGTGCAGGATGGTTATCAGTGAATCGGCATATTCGCCTGTACCCGGGAAGACAATATCGCTAAAGGTAAGACTACTATTAATTGCAGAAACATTTGTGGATCCGATGACCGGGAAATCCAGATAAAAATTGCAATAAAAATGATTGGCAGGATTCATCAGATTGGCCTGGGGTAATCGCATAAAGTACAATGACTGTATCTCCTGTGCCCGCATCGGGAATGTCAACAGATGTATTCCAAGCAGCAAAACCAATAAACGAAAAACTTTAGGTCGGATCATAATTCATAACGGTTAAAAATTATTCATCCCGGAAGCATCCCCAAGGTCAAATTCATAATTGACTTTGGTTTGAACCACCAGTTTAAAATCAAAGGTATAATCAGTATAGATCTTTACACTTTTTTGATCGGTAGAATTGAAGATCCCGGCTACGATCATATCAGGAGTATTTTCCAACTCATCAAGTTGCGCGCCGGTAATCTCAACAGTCTGATTGGAGGACATCACCCCGGTCACCCTGCCATCTGCATCCACCGGTGCAGGCTGTATCATCTGCTTAAACAAAATGGAATCCACAATAGCTCCCGATGCTTTGTCATAAATATAGATATTGAAACTCATTCCGACAGGGAATCCGTTTTCAGCCTCCAGGTGAAGTATTACATATTCAAAATTCTTCAGGGAAAAATCAGAAGTATCAGATGTATCATCATAAAAAGGGTTTTCGATAGTATCCTGCAACTGCAGATCCTGCATCCTGAATTCCAGCGGAACCTCCACCTCCAATCCTAACAAAATATCACTGTCGTATGATAAAAAATTGGTCCATCCCTGGAATCCATCCGGGTTGATGATAGCTTTTCCTCCATAAAAAACAGAAGAAGGAAGCAAATCTATCAATGGGACAATATCCGTATTGTCCCTGGTAAAAGATAATATTCCTTCTGCCGGCGGTTCTGATATGTCGGAGGGGTACTGAACCCGCATCGACGGAGCATTCAGGGCCTGCTCATCGCCGTTAGCCGCTTTCCCGGTGACATCCATGGCTATCTCAACCGGAATGCCAAAACCATTTGTATATAAAATCCGCACTTGTGGATTGGTCAGAGAGAGTGTTCCATGAATGCGATTGAAAAAATCATCCAGCCCAACCTCAATGGTGTCTTCATCAACCATATATTCTTTTTGTCCAAGATATCCCTCCACATATTGAAATTCCGGATCTATTAACCGGCATTTGAATTTCATCATTTGTGTAACATCGAAATCTACAAGGTTACCGGTTGATTTCAATGACACCTGATACCTGTATGGCAAAACATTATAGGGGTGTGTAGCCACCGATGCCAGATTAAACGAAGCTCCGTTAAGTTTTAAGGTATCACTATAACTGCCCGGACCGTTTGTCAAAAAAGAATATTTCAAAGTATCAGCGTCCTTTTCTCCGGTAGGAAAAGTAATATTATATGCTACAGGCTCAGCCAGGGGAGATACTGTTGTGACAACAAAATGTCCTTTTCGGGTACTTAAAAAAGTCAGTTGCAAGGCGTCCTGATTCAGATCATAATTGCTCGTATCACTGAAAAAAACCTGGTCGGGCAAAACAGCATTTCCGGACAATCCTGACACATCCGATGATTGGATGGAGACCGTAAGCCCCTCCGGGACAGATGTTGTTGCAGGCGAAATAGAAACTACTTCTAAAGTCCAGCGGTTGCTCAGCGTGAGGCCTGCCAGGTCGAAAGTTTCTGTCAGTGAATCATGTGCCGGTATATTGGAATACACCAAATCCGATCCTATGACAGAGTTATCATCAGCATTATGAAATCGCAATGTCAGAGAGGAAATATCCACAGAAAGATTATTGATCACCGTGACAGATACTATCCCTCCGGCAAAGGTTACATGTGTAAATTTCTGGAAATCCGGGAAAAAAGAGATACCGGTAACGTTGGGAATGCTTATCCTTCCCTGAAAATTATAAAGATGAAATGGTCCGAGCGGTATCTCAATGGAGTCCGGTGTCTGATCGTCAACGTGCATATAATCCGAAGCCTGGAGAGAAAAGACAGAGTCCTGCCGGTACACTACCTTCACCACACCGTCCTCTTCGAAAACAATAGTATCATTAGGCTTCACCATATTCCCCATTTTCATGGAACCCTGCACCAGGGGCAACCCCCATTGCTGAGATATTTCAGCCTGTGTGGAGAGCATGTCAAAATCGTATTTATCTTTTATACAACCCGGCAGAACAAGGCTTGTTACTAACATGCCAAAAAGGAAAATCCGGATTTTTCCTGTCATCCAAGCTATCACTTCCATAACCAGTTCATCTTTTTTTATTAATTGGTCTGTTTTACATTTACGGAATAATTATACAAAAAGTTATCTTCTCCTCCTGTAATCAGGTTAAAATTATTTCCTGTAGGGCCCAAACGCCCTATGGTAAAGCGTGTTCGACCTTTCAAAGGAAAACCATTATATAACTTTCCGTTATTATTGACAAGGTAAATCAGCCCGTGGGTTGCATCCACCAGTCCTGTTTTTTTATCCCTGGACGAAAAGGTATATACCACCGGCTGACATGATATCATCCCTTTTATGCGGAATGTAAAAAGCTCTTTTGCAGTTGATCTCATCACACATAGCTGATTGCCGTACACGAAAAGATACTCTTCTCGATCGTCGCCATCAAGATCCTCATAATAAAACCAGGCGTCTTCGGGAATATTCGAAAACTGAACATGTCTGATCTTTCCTGTAAGACTAACGAAATAAATTTTCCCTCCCGTACTATTCACCACGATCGCCGGAGAACCTGTCCCGGGATAACGTCCCCAAAAGATACTCTGGTGAACAGGCTTCGGTATATTTTCCTTCACATGCAACCGTACATTTCCACGACGGTCGAAGACATACAGATTCAGGGTGTCGGAAAAAACGATGTAATCTTTTCCTGCCCACGTGTAGTGATGCACCGGTTCGGTCACAGGACTCTCACTTTTCGGGATTTTCCATCCCGGAACCAGATTCCCCTGTTTGTCATACACATAAACCTTTTTATCCTCTCCGGCAATAAAAATCCTGTAATTCTTATTTTTATCATAATCAAACAAGGCCATCGCATTGGAAGCAGGGCTGCGCAATGCTACCGGAAAACGCTCGACAAAATTACCATTCCGGTCGATGAGGTATAAATAATGATGTGTATTAAATAAATACTGCAGTTTGTTATTTTTGTAAAAATCAATTTGCCAGGCTTGTCCCAGTATCTTTTCACCCAGTGGCACTTTCCACAAAATCCTCCCGGAAGCGTTAATCAGGTAAATATGGTTGGCAGCATCCTGTACAAATATTTCTTTTTGACGGGTCCTGTGATTAATAACGATCTGAGGTTTGTAGTTAATGACCGTATCCAGTAAGCTTTCCCATACCGTCAAGGCCTTTTTTTCCACTTTGTCTTTATACTGAATAAAGATATTATTGTATATCATGCTATTCTGATATATCGCTTCATACCCCAAATATTTTATTTTAATATTTTTTTCATGATAACGGGCAAATGACTTTTTAACCGCACCGGAAAAAAACTTTCCGATCAGGCGGTCAGATTCCGGTATCTTCAGAAAATAGAACAGGTTCGAACGCATAGACATTCCCTCGGTAAACTCTCTGAAATCAGGATCATGTGACAATGTCTGTTGGAGGACAATAAACCTAATGTAAGAAAATATGGATTTTACAGAGTTCCCGGCAAGCATATAATTTTCCAGGAAAGTTATATATTGATACGGATACTCACCGGCCATCCTTCCGAAAATCAAACCCGGAATATATTCAAAAGGCAAACGATAAACAGTATACTTTGTTCCCGGATCAAATGAAACCGTGGTGATATATTGCCGGGAGGAATTATTGTTTTTCCTTGCATATTCTTTTATGATTTCTTTCAGGGCCTGTGTTGCATTTGACCTGCTCTTCACCCGGGTGACCCAGAAAGTGTTGTTGGCATCCGTTTCGTTTTTTATATCCATATTTACCAGTGCAGCCTGGCCTGTTACAAACGATGAGAAAAAATCCCCGGGTGTTTGTCCCATAATTTTCTGAAAGGAACCGGCAACATCAGCCCATGGTCTCGTCTTTTTCCCCTGACGGTATATTTGTAATCTTTTCTGATACTTTCTCATATCCCCAAAGGTCAGAACCGTCGCGGACACAGTTGAGGCAGGGATAATCTCCATAATATCTGCCGGTGCGGGTTCATTTGCACCAGGTATTCTCAGAAGATAGCCTGTAGTATCATCGATAACGGTAAATCCGTTCAACAAGACGGATTTTTCTCTCAACACTACATCCAGTTCAGTCCACCCCCCCAATGGAAAAGCTCTTTTCGTTTTGCGGTACATTCCATCACTCACCCAGCGTTTCAACACGCCAGGAATTCTATCGGCACGAATATAAATATTGGCTTCCTCATTCTTGCCCGCCGTATTCCAAACTTTCCGGAAGGAAGGATCCTTGTTAACGGCTGTTTGTGTCTCCATCTGACGAATCCCTTTTTCAAGCAATATCCGGGATGGACTGAACAACAACAATCCTTTGTGAACTGCAAAATAGAATTCTAAACGATCCGGAACAAGCTGAACCTGGTAAATTTTCACATGGTTGTAAATTCTTATTTGCGAAACCTTTCCTTTCCTTACCTCTAAAACCATTCTGTGCAAACCGGCTTCCCGTAGCCTGGCCGGCATCCGCAGTACCCCCAATACCGCTGTTCCGGATTTTCCTGCATTGTGCAGGCTTAACAACAACTCACTTCCCTGAAAAAGATTATAAAAATCTCTGTTGCCTGAAAACAACGAATCAATGATCTCAAGATTGCGGGAAGCACGTTCAATGTCGGGAATCTTTTTCAGATCGTCCCATATGCGATTCTCCCGTACAAATTTTCTCATCAAAGCCGGCATGTCCCCGGCCTCGATCAACATATAAACATCCGTGGGAACGGCACTATAAGGATCGCCGGCTGAAAAACCGGCCCTGTGAGACCACCTGATAAGGGAAATAATGAATACAATAACAACAAGCAGAAGGACTCCCAGCCAAATTCCGTATCTTCTTTCCATTTCTGCCACCGGCATAATAAAATTCTTTTCTTTTGACGAAGTAAAATTGGTAAAATTTTTGCTTAATTCCCAATTGCTCCGTGCGAAGATACTGTAATTTGTAGCAAAACAAAACAGATTCAATTATCCGAACTGGAAAGACCCCACACGCACGAACGACGACCTGGGATTGATACACAACACCGGGATTCGGGCACTGTTGGCGATAATATATTGCTCAAAAACACCAATGGCGGGACCAAATTTGCGGGTTACCATAATGATGATCAGGTCAGCATTGATATCTGCAGCAAACTCCATGGTCTTCTTCCCCAGATGTTCATCATGCATAATCTCATGTATCTCATAAGAGATGTTATTCTGAATCAGGTATTTTACTGCAAAATTCATAGTGATATTCAACTTCTTGCGCAGGAACCTGTCGCTGACATCCTGTTTCAGAATATGAATCCTGGAATCAAAGTACTTCCCCATAAAAATGGCCATTTTCAGTTTTTCACGGTTTTCCAACCTGTAATCAACCGGAAAAACAATGTTTTGGTATTTTTCCCAGTCTTTCGGTTTGTCCTGGATCACCAGGAAAGGCACTTTCGACCCCATAATGACTTTCAGGGCCCAACTCCCGAAAACTTTCTGACTGCCCTGAATGCCATGGGTCCCCATGATCACCATGAAAGCCCTGTTGTCAGAAGCATATTCGGATATCTCGTTGAAGATATTTCCCCGCAAAATGACCCAGCTCGTATCTATGTCGCTTTCTTCATTATTCTTCTCGACAATAAGCTGTAATTTTTTCTGTTTTGCTATTTCAGATTCGGGAGATTCCTTTCTGCTCAAAATATGAATAAGCCTGATCTGGGTATCGATCATCCTGGAAATCTTTATGGCATGCTGCAGCGCATAATCGGACAATTCGGTAAAATCCCAGGTTACTAATAAAAATTTTTTACTCTTGTTCATCAACTTCCTTATTTTATGATTTAAGGATCCGGAATTTCTCCATTAAAAAAACACTCCTAAAATTACAAAATTCCCGGATAGATGACAACTTAAAAAACACTTTCCTTAATTACAGCGAGTTTACTATAAAAATTGTATTTTTGCAAACTGCAAAAAAGAACAGGATCATAATAAAATATGAACAAATGAAGGAAAGATATAAAATCAAAGATCTCCTGCAAGCAACGCAGGTAGATACAGAGGTACACATCAAAGGTTGGGTACGGACAAAAAGAGGTAACAAAAACATTGCCTTCATCAATATAAACGACGGCTCCACCATAAACAACATCCAGGTGGTGGCTGAAGTGGCCTCCTTTGACGAATCATTAATGAAAAAGATCACCACCGGAGCCTGTGTTGCAATAACCGGCAAGCTGGTCAAATCACTCGGAAAAGGTCAGGCTGTGGAAATCCAAGCACATCAGATCGAACTGTACGGGGAAGCTGACCCTGAAAAATACCCACTGCAGAAAAAAGGACATTCTCTCGAATTCTTACGGGAGATCGCCCATTTACGTTTTCGCACCAACACTTTTGGAGCAATTTTCCGCATCCGACACTCACTGGCATTCGCTATTCACAAATATTTCGATGAAAATGGTTTTGTGTATCTGCATACCCCTATCATCACCGGATCGGATGCCGAAGGAGCCGGCGAAATGTTCCGTGTCACTGCGTTCAATCTCAACAATCTCCCCCGCAAAGAGGACGGTGTGATAGATTTTCACGAAGACTTTTTCGGAAAAGAAACCAAGCTGACCGTCTCAGGGCAACTGGAAGCCGAACTGGGGGCTTTGTCCTTATCTAATGTTTATACCTTCGGACCCACATTCAGGGCAGAAAACTCCAATACCCCCAGACATCTGGCTGAATTCTGGATGATAGAACCCGAAATGGCTTTTTATGATATCCATGACAATATGGACCTGGCTGAAGACTTTGTGAAATACCTGATCCGTTATGCACTCGAACACAATGCCGATGATCTGGCTTTTCTGCAGAAAATGTATGATTCAGAACTGTCCGCTCGTCTGCAGTTTATTCTGGAAAATACTTTCGTAAGAACATCCTATACGGAAGCCATTGGTATTTTGGAACAATCCGGACAAAAATTTGAATTTCCGGTAAAATGGGGTGCCGACCTGCAAGCCGAACACGAACGCTATCTGGTAGAAAAACACTACAAAAAACCGGTGATCCTTACGGATTATCCTAAAGATATTAAAGCTTTCTACATGAAACAGAATGACGACGGCAAGACGGTCAGGGCCATGGATGTATTGTTCCCCCGCATCGGCGAGATCATCGGCGGAAGCCAAAGGGAAGAAGACTACAAAAAGCTCTACAACCGGATTCATGAACTAAAACTCCCTGAAAAAGACCTGTGGTGGTACCTGGAAACACGTAAATTCGGGACAGCCCCTCACAGTGGTTTCGGGCTTGGTTTTGAACGCCTTGTTCTTTTTGTCACCGGCATGGCTAACATCCGTGATGTCATCCCCTTCCCACGTACTCCTAAGAATGCCGAATTTTAACCCTAAAATACCCTCCTCTCATTTGTTGTACGGAAAAATTTTCCTAAATTGCTTTCTGACAACCAGCCCTTATATGAGGAAAAGACGAACACAGATATGTTGAAACAGAAATTACAACAAAAGTTGCTGCAGAAGCTTTCTCCCCAGCAAATACAGATCATTAAGTTGCTGGAAATCCCTACGTTGCAACTTGAACAGAGGATAAAAAAAGAGCTGGAGGAAAACCCCGTACTGGAAGAGGATTATGATGATACGGATGAAAATTACACTGAACAGGAGGAAGCTACAGATACCAATGAACAAAACATAGAAGAAGAAACAAATCGCCAGGACGAGCAGGATGAATTTTCGCTGGACGATTATCTTGAAGATGATGATATCCCGGAATACCGTCTTTCCTTAACAAACTATTCGCCTGATGAAAAAAGGGAAGATATCCCCTTTTCTGTTGGAAGCACTTTTCACGATTATCTGCTCAGCCAGGCGGGACTGCAGAACTTTAACGAAAAAGAAAAACTGCTGGCAGAGTATATTATCGGAAATATCGGCGAAGACGGGTACCTGAGAAGAGACATTGAAAATATTGTGGATGATCTGGCTTTCACCCAGAATATCACAGCTTCTGAAGAGGAACTGATGGACATCCTGAGAGTTATCCAGCAATTTGACCCGCCCGGCGTTGGTGCCCGCAGCTTGCAGGAGTGCCTTCTTTTGCAGATTGAGCGAAAAGATATCACCGAACATCCTTTCACACTGGTTTATAAGATCCTGAAACATCATTTTAACGAGTTTACCAGGAAACATTACAACAAGATTCTGGAAAAACTTAATATCACGGAAGAAGAGTTGAAAGAAGCCATTGACGAGATTCTGAAGCTCAATCCCAAGCCCGGCAGCTCTTTCAGTGATCCCATGAACAAACCGGTACAGCATATCGTTCCGGATTTTATCCTGGAGATCAACGAAGAAGATATACAACTTTCACTGAATGCCCGGAATATTCCGGATCTGCGGATCAACAGGCAATATGCCGAGATGCTGAAGGCATATCATGAAAATCAGAAAAAACACACCCGTGAAGAGAAAGACACTATCTCCTTTGTCAAGCAGAAACTGGACTCGGCCAAATGGTTCATAGACGCCATCAAGCAAAGACAGAACACCCTCATGCTTGTGATGCAGGCCATCGTGGATTTTCAGAAACAGTTTTTCCTGACAGGGGATGAAACCAAGCTACGACCTATGATCCTCAAAGACATTGCCGGGATGACCGGGCTGGACATCTCTACTATTTCGCGGGTTGCCAACAGCAAATATGTACAGACCCCTTATGGTATTTACCAGCTAAAATATTTCTTTTCCGAAGGACTGCAGACCAATTCGGGCGAAGAAGTCTCTACCCGCGAGATCAAAACCATCCTGCAGGAGCTGATTGGCAAGGAAGACAAACGGAAACCCCTCACCGATGAAAAACTCACGACTATCCTGCAGAAAAAAGGATATCAAATCGCCCGGCGTACCGTAGCCAAATACAGAGAACAATTAAACATACCCGTAGCTCGTTTGCGGAAAGAACTTTAATCTAATGACCGTTATACCTGTTAACCCGTTCTCCAATGTATACGACAAAGCCTGTCTTTAGGCACCTCTCCACTGTCTTATCCTATCTTCTTCATCCGGTTTTCATACCCCTTGCTGCTACCCTGATCCTTCTTTTTTCCCATACGTATGTTTCTTATCTTCCTCCGGCCATAAAATCTTTTGACCTGATCCTCATCATCCTAAACACCATTCTGATCCCCCTGATGTACATGTTTCTGCTGCAACGCACAGGATATATAAAGTCCTTTCGGCTGGATACCCGGAAAGAACGGTATGTGCCGCTTTCTCTGTACCTGATCTTTATCTTTATAACCTTTATGATTCTGAAAAAAATACATCAGCCGGTCATAGTTTATGATCTGTTCCTCGGTTTGACTATAACATCTTTCCTGACCCTGATGGTTTCTTTCCGTTGGAAGATCTCACTCCACCTAATGGGGCTGGGAGTTCTTTCCGGTTTTTTTTTCGCCGCCTCCTACCGTTTGAGATATGATTTTTTTCTGACCTGGTGGTTGGTCTCATTGGTAGTAGCAGGTTTTTTGTCCACAGCTCGCCTGATCCACGGACAGCACAAGCCGGTTGAGGTATATGCCGGTTTCCTCACAGGTTTCACGGTCATGGCCGGTGTAATGTTGTTTTTAGGTAAGCTTTGGAATCATTGATTTTCTTTATCCTAAGTTTTATTTCCTCTGCCAGATTTCTCCCTTTGCGTATTGGGAATTCCCTGACCTTTTTCAGCCTTTCAAACGCTTCTTCTAAATGAATATCATTTTGCAGCATGGTCACAAAATAATTTCCCGCAGCAAGATAACCCGCCAGGTACTCCTGTTCCGTCTGCCCGGGCGTAGGAATCAACAAGGCCGTTTTTCCGATAGCTGCCAGATCCATAATGGTTGAATACCCGGCCCTGGAAATGATGTATTCGGCTTTTTTCAGATATGAATAAAACATATCGGGCGGCAGGTGCGACACCAGATGAATATTCCCGTATAACGTTCCACTCTGTTTTTCCCGGGGAATACCACGAATGATCAACACCTGCCATCGCTTTTTCCGGAGCTTGCCGATTAGGATCCTTTCCAGCAATGTGCGCTGCGGCTCAGGGCCGGATAAAACGACCACCACCTGAAAAACTTTCTTCACAGGATATTCCTTACTGTATTCCGGAATCATAAAGCGCGAGATGATCCCGGCATAATGTATCTTTTCCTTCAACGCTTTCGGCATAACGGAAGGATGAGAAAGCTCCCCTGCCAGGGTGGGTCCCTCTTCATAATCCGGAATCCATAATCTGTCAAACTTGAATAAATACTTGTTATACCAGCGAAACAGGAAAGTGGAAAGAAAAGAAAGACGGTGAGGCAACCGGGGCTGTAACTGGTGTATTACCAGGATTGTAGGAACAGTAGAATGATACACCCCGTAACGATTGTCCGATACGATCAGATCAATAGCATGTTCCTTAACAATCTCTGTTGTTTTTTTATGTTCCTTTTTAATGCCTTTCAGTATGCAGGGCAAAGAGAAAAATATCTTCCAGATTGCCGGTATATGGCGGGAATACCTGATCTTGCAAAAAGACAACCGGATGATCTTAATCTCTGGAAAAACCGACCTCAACAAAGCATAAGCCGCTCCATCGGCCGCAATAATCACCTCATATCCCGCTTCTATTAACTGCCGGATCAGTAAGATGCTCCTGCTGGCATGACCTATGCCCCAGTCCAGAGGACTGAAGAGAATACGTTTTTTACCGGAAGTCGTGAAAAGTCTATTCATAATAATTCCAAAATTGTGACTTTTTTTTGATTTTCTGCTAACTCTTCAGAAACAATAGCCCCTATGATTTTTGTCATTGTATCAACACTAAGTTCCCTTACTTTTGTATGTAAAGAATTCGTCGGAAAAATGGAAAGGAAACTGAAAAATATTAAGTGGCAGCCCGAATATGAATTTCATATCAAAGTCATAGATGAAAGCCACCGCAAGCTGGTGGATCTGATCAACCGTCTGACTGAAATGATTAATCGGCAGGCTTGTCCTGAAAATATGTCGGAGATTTTTTTTTCCCTGATCCATTATGCCGAACATTACCTGATCCGGGAAGAAATCTTATTACGCGATCTGGGGTACCCTCAATTGGATCAACATAAGGAAAAACATCATTTTTTCATTGAAAAGATCAAGTCGTTTCGAGAAAAATTTTCTTCCGAAAACCCGGATATATGCAGGGATTTATATGATTTTCTATCTGAATGGTTTCAGAACCATGTTCTGAAATATGATAAGGAAATCATCACCTTCCTTAAGAAAAAGGGGATATCCTGATAATCAATACCGGGAACTTCATCCATCTTCCTCTATCAGGAGAAGAGGAGATTAGGAAAATTGCCCTTCAAACAATTTTTTTTACAACTGCTCCCTCTGCCGGTTGCCATCTCTCAAAGTCAAACGGTGATATCAGGAGAATCCCTGGTTTTTTCCCCTTTTCCAGACTGCCTGATAAATTTTGTAATCCTAACTGCTCCGCCTTATCCAGTGTAAACTTTTTCAACAGCCGGTTAAAATCATCCTGTGTATTTTTCTCCCGGTTTCCGGGAGGAGTCAGTTTAGCCAGTATTTCAAATAAATCATTTTCAGAGATGTTATTATCTTTTCCTGTATCCGGAAAAACAAAAGACGGGATCAGTACCCCATTGTAGAATACAAGCATTGCCATCTCGCGAAAACATCCTCCGGGATCTATCAGATCCATGATCCTGCCCTGATCATTCACCACCACAATACCATTGCGGACAGGCGGAGATGATACGGGAAAAACATAGTTGGCAGCAATTTTCCTCATCATTTTTTGTTTTTTGTCGTATCTGCACTTTCTCCTGTATCAAAAGGCTTGACATTCAGATTTATATCCTTGATATCCGCATGTTTTATATAGAGGGTATCATTGTTTTCATCATCCAGTAAAAAACCTTTCAAATGCGTTACAAGGGTGTCTTTTAACTCTTTAGACAAAATATATTGTTTATAAATATCTCCTGTTTTTTTCAACCTTTTTTTCTTCCAAAAAATTCTGTGACCTTCTTTGGTACTATCATTGTACCAGAAATAAGCAGAAATAAAGGGTCGCCTGGACCCGTCATTTTTCCCGAGGCGTATCCTCATACTAAGCATATAAACGCCCGGGCCATCCACCTTCACGCTGAATGGGATCTTGTTCCGCTGTCCTTCCCGCGGCAGATGCCATTCCGTTTTCAGGGTCCACATGTTCCCATCTTTTTTTTTCTTTTTCATTTCTCCCGTCAACATCACATTATCATACATCTTTTCCTGCATTTCTTTCAGGTCCTTTATCACCTCTTCATAGATAATTTCATATTCCTCCAAATGATCCGTATAATAATTCACGGTTTTTTTAAAATCTTCCGGCGAATAACCGTATTTTACAATAATATCCCGGTAGTTGCTTATCGAGTCGGTGCCCGTATACTCTTTCCGCAGGTCACTCATGGAAAAAAATCCATTGGCTATATGAATGTCTTCCAGAATATGAATCATATCTTCTTTCGGAATGATGTCATTTTCTCTGCCTTTTCTTTTGTGAGGAGCGGTGCATGCGCTCAAAAGAATGATCCAGGACAAGGTGAACAGAACAAGGCGCATGAGCATTCGGATTATCTGTTTTTGATATTATTAAAACGGACGCCCATCATGATTTCGTGTGAACCATTGTTATATTTCCGGATATCATTGATACCGATATCATAGGAATACCCCAAATAATATTTATCATTGTGGACATATCCCACCAGGAGAGCAACAGCATCCGAAGACCGGAAGGAAACGCCCAACCATACTTTTTTCAGATAAGTGATCTTCGCATTTAAGTCCACTTGCACAGGCACAGGAGTTGTTTTTTTTATCAACATAGC
>Ga0209834_10000639_pt1 | contig 21040 bp, 18 predicted proteins | sample Mar14236cmmetaG_FD_184134 | JGI IMG/M metagenome (GOLD analysis project Ga0209834, IMG submission 184134) | Marine hydrothermal vent microbial communities from Guaymas Basin, Gulf of California to study Microbial Dark Matter (Phase II) - Marker... ...
AATTTCCTTCGTTAAGGTCTCATGCTTCGATTTCAACTCTTTTTTCAGCTTTTCTATTTCTCGTTTCTCTTTCTCCACTTTTATTCTTTCGGTTTGAAGCTTATGTATAACAACGTCTACATTCTTCAATCTTTCATCCATGTACTTCTTAGAAAGCGCTAAAACTTCATATGGTATTCCGAGTCTTTTGGCTATTTCAAGGGCTTGTGAACTACCCGCTATCCCCATTATTATTCTATAAGTTGGTTTTAAAGTTTCTATATCGAATTCTACTGCAGCGTTTACAAGTCTGTCATCTTCAAAAGCATATAGTTTCAAGGGTGTCAAATGCGTAGTTACAATTATCTTGGATTTTTTGCCTAAAAGATAGTTTATTATAGCGATCGCTAAAGCAGCACCTTCGATTGGATCGGTACCTGCTCCAATTTCATCAATCAAAAGTAAAGTTCTCTCATTTGCAGTTTTCATCATGTCGATTATTTTCATTATATGGGATGAAAAAGTACTTAGACTCTGTTCAATGCTTTGTTCATCTCCTATATCAGCTTTTATTTCCTCAAATATCGAAATAATTGATTTCTCATCACATGGAACTGGTATGCCGGCCATAACCATCAGTGTGAACAGGCCAACAGTTTTTAATGCAACAGTTTTTCCACCAGTATTGGGACCTGTGAGGATTATCCCATATTTATCCTTATCTATTTCAATACTTATCGGAACAACTTTTTCATCACTTATCAAAGGATGTCTCGCATTCATCAATTTTATGATTCCATCCCTACTGACTTTCGGGATTATCGCTTTATTTTTAATCCCATATTTTGCACGAGCGTAGAGGGAATCAAAATATGAGAGTTTATGCATGGTGCTGAGTATTCTTTTTTCTTTGTTTACAAGAAGCTGTAAAATTTCCCTTGTTATCCTACGTTCCTCGTTTTTCTCTTCCAACTCAAGTTGCTTTAATTTGTTGTTTAAGAAAATCATTTCCTCTGGTTCAACATAAATCGTCATTCCAGAAGAGGAGCTCGCGATCAACATGCCTCTTACATTTCTGCGATGTGATGATTTTACAAGGAAAACGTATCTTCCCTCTCTTTGAACGTAAGGTGGGTCTTGAAGAAAATCTTTATACTTTCTTACGAGTCTTTCAATGAGATTTTTAGAATATGAAACCGTCTTTTTTATTTCCGTGCGTATTTCTTTTAAATATGCGCTTGCCGAGTCTTTAATACGTCCATCATCACTGAAACATCTTGCAGTCTCCGAACAGAATTGAGGCGCTTCTTCCATGTCAGACACCGTTTTCCATATTCTTGGGTACTTTTCTTTCAATTTCTCATAAAATTCTTTCAAACGATGAATTGCCATAAAGAAATCCCTGAATTTCAGCAATTCAGGGGGTGATATCAAAAATCCTTGCCTTATTTTATGGAATTGATCTTTAAGATAAAAAATCCCTCCCAAAGGAGGTTCGCCATCGTATTGAAGTTCCTCCATCAATTCTCCAACTTTTAAAAGCTCTTCTTCAGGTTCCATAGAGGGAAATAAGTTTTTCAAATAATCCTTTCCATAATTGGAAAAACAGAAAGATTCTATTATATCTATAACTTTATGATATTCAAGGGCTTCCAAATCCATGAATTTTATCCTCGCTTCTGCATAATGTATAATAATTGTATCACAACAATTCGATGCTTTTTAATACACATTTAGGAATATATAGAGTAATAGTAGAATTTTTTTGTGAAGACATATCTCATGGGAGGTTGAAGCTTGATAAACATAGATGAGGTTATTGCAAAATATGTTGACTCGTCTAAGCTTCTTGAAAAAAACATCGAAGATGTTGAAATATTTGGAGTAAAAATACTAACCTCCAGCAGAGAGGAAATATTACATGAAATCGTTAGACGTTTGATCTCCAAAAGCAAAACTTTTATAGTAACTTTGAATGCGCAAATATTGGATAGAGCATTGAGAGATGAGAGATATTTGAGTGTTATAAAGATTGCTGATCTCGTTGTTCCAGATGGAGAAGGGGTGGTCTGGGCCTCAAGAATACTCACAGGTAAAAAACTTCACAAAACTCCTGGTGTTGAATTGGTAGAAGATATTTCAAGAACAGCGGTCTCGTTGAATAAAACGATCTTCCTACTGGGAGGAAAACAAAAAGTTGCTGACTTAGCAGGGAAAAGATTGAATAAGAAATACGGTGTTAAAATTGCAGGAACGCATCATGGCTTCTTCACAAAAGAGGAAGAAAAAAATGTAGTTAAACTTATAAATAAATCAAAGGCAGATATACTTTTCGTTGGAATGGGAGTACCAAAACAAGAGATTTTCATAATGGAACATTGGAATTCTCTTGGAGTTAAGATCGCAATGGGGGTAGGAGGATCCTTCGATGTGATAAGTGGTGTGAAAAAACGTGCGCCGAAGTTCATAATAAAAATGAAGTTGGAATGGTTGTATAGAATATTTCAAGATCCACTAAAAAAATGGAAAGTACCTTTTGAACTTTCACACTTCGTTTATAGGGTATTGAAAGAAAAAATGAGGTGATATCTGTGCTCGTAACGAATGTTAATATATTTACCAATGATGAATTAGAACTTATGATAAAAGACGGAGCCATATTGATAATTGGTGATGAGATCATCGATGTTGGAAGTGCCGATATATTAAAGAAAAGTTATCCCAACGAGGAAATATACGATGGTCGAGGAATGTTGGTTGTACCTGGATTCGTCAATGCCCACCTTGAAGTCAATCTTGCATCGATAAATGCACCCATTTTCTACAACAAAAACTCATCCATATTCGAATATAATAGAGGTATGAAAAAAACGCTTGAACAATTAACAGATGAAGAAACCCTTTATATTATTTCTCAATACGCCGCTTTTGAGTCCATAAAGTATGGTATAACAACAATTATGGGAACATTTCTGGCAGATTCATCTATTGAGGATCCTTTAGAAATTTTTAGGAGCGGTGTGGAACTTTTAGGTCTCAGGGTTTCTATGGGACGTGAACTCGGTGAGATAAACATAAAGAGTTTGGAAACAAATATTAAACAGATAATTGAAAAATTTGAGAAGTACAAAGACAATGATCACTTCAAAGTGAATCTGCCCATATCCGCCATAAGTCTTTTCAGCAATGAGATGCTTGAGTTATTGGACAGTCGGATGATTGACAGAATTCCCAACAGGGTAATTCTTGATGATCCGATAGCAGAGAGAAAAGCAATATTAGAAAAGTTTGGAATAGATCTGTTCGAATTGTTGCGGACACACAAAATCCTCAAAGAAACAAGTAGTGTTATTTACAGTGGACTAATAGAAAGTGTCGAAATCGATTCGATAGCTTCTCTCAATGTGAATGTGGTATCTACACCACGAACGCAATTCATATATGGTTTGGATCCAAGGAATATCGTTGAATTACTTGGTAGAGGCATAAAAGTTGGGGGTGGTACAGGCCAACTTGGTTTTGATATCACTGCGGAAGCAAAAGACACATATATTTTTCAAAGACATATCAGAAAAACCGACAACGTTGCCGCCGTTTATGAGTTGATAAAGATCTTTTTCAAGAACAACTATGAATTTGCAAGTGATGTGTTCAATGCAAATATTGGAAAGATAAAACCCGCTTACAAAGCTGATATGGTATTCTTAAAACCAAGTACTTCTCTTGAACTCGATGAAGAATGGATTCACAGAGCCATAATATTCGAAATATTACAAAGGCATAATGTGGATACAGTTCTTATAGGTGGAAAGATCGTCATGGAAAACGGGCAAATCAAAAATATAGAATCTGAGGAAATATATCAAAATATGAGAAAGATCTCCAAAAAGTACATATACAATCTATTACACAACTGAGGTGAAGAAACTTGGGATTATTTGGTAAAAAATTCAAGAAAGGTTTGACGAAGACACGAAATTCCTTTTTCAAGAGGATTTTTTCTATTCTGCGTGGTGGAAAGCTCTCAAGAGAGGATATAGAAGAAATTGAAGAATTGTTGGTCTTGGCTGATGTTTCGATTGAAACAACTAAAATGCTCATAGAAAAATTATTAGAAGCTAAAGGTGATCCCTTAGTTGAACTCGAAAAACTATTAATTGAGATACTCTCAGGAGATACCTCTTTACATTTCGCAGATGCTTCACCAACGGTTATAAGTGTTGTTGGGGTAAATGGAACGGGTAAAACAACCACGATAGGTAAACTGGCTTATTATTTAAAGAATGAATATCGAAAGAACGTTGTACTCGCTGCGGCAGATACCTTCCGGGCTGCAGCCATTGATCAACTCAAAATTTGGGCTCAAAAGGCTGGAACAGATTTTATTGCACATCAAATGGGCTCTGATCCAGCTGCGGTTGCATACGATGCAGTTAACCATGCAAAAGCTACCGGGAAAGATGTTGTAATAATAGATACAGCAGGGAGATTGCACACGAAGTACAATTTGATGAATGAGCTCAATAAGATTCATAGGGTAACCAAAAAAATCGTTCCGGATTCTCCACATGAAGTACTGTTAATCGTGGATGCCACCACAGGACAAAATGGACTTGTTCAAGCTCAAAAATTCAAAGAAGCAGTTAATATAACTGGACTGGTGATAACTAAGTTGGATGGAACTGCCAAAGGTGGAATTGCAATTACAATAAGAGAAAAACTTGGGATACCGATAAAATTCGTTGGGCTTGGTGAAAACATAGATGATTTTGAAGTTTTTTCAGCAGAAGACTTTGTAAAATCATTGTTTGAAGAGGCTTGATGATGAAAGAATTTTGGTCAAAACGCATAAAATGTCCTCTTTGTACAACTGAGTTCAAACATGTGAGTATTTTCAGCGATGCTGTGAGAATAGAATCACGTGAGACCGATTTGAAACCAAATTTTTCGGGTGTTAATCCGTTGTTTTATTCATTGATAACCTGTAGTAACTGTTATTATACAGCTTTTGAAGATGATTTTGATAAACTTCTTCTTAACTTAAATCCTGATAAAATTTTGAAATTGAAAAGAATTTTGACAATAGCAAAAAAAAGATTCAAGATAAATCTTTCGGAAAACAGGGATATAGACGATGCGATAAAAATTCATAGTTTAGCCATTATAACTTATACAATTGCGGACATGAAAAACAAACTCGCAGAGATATATCTCAGATTAGCCTGGTTTTACAGAGATAAGGGTAATAAAGAGAACGAGTTGATCGCACTTTCCAAGGCGTTGATATCCTTAGAGGAAGTTTACGAAAAAGGTAATCAAAAAAACGAAGATAGAGTCATATACTTAATCGGAGAATTGTATTTGAGACTCGGTAAAGTGGATAAAGCACGTTCTTGGTTTTCAAAACTCATTGAAAATAAATCGTTTAAAAACAGTGTATATTTTAAGATGGCGATGGACAGATTAGCGGATATAAAAGGGGTGACAGAATGAAAGCATTGATTCTTTGTGCTGGAAAGGGTACGAGGCTGAGACCACTAACATTTTCAAATGCCAAACAGCTGATACCCGTTGCCAACAAACCTGTTATATTGTATTCAATAGAAAACATAAGGAATGCCGGAATAAAAGAAATAGGCATAGTTGTCAACACTGAGAACAAAATGTCTTTTGAAGATAAACTGGGGGATGGTAGTGAATACGAAGTCAAGATTACCTACATACTTCAAGAAGAGCCCAAAGGACTCGCACACGCAGTTGGGATTTCAAGGAACTATTTAAAAGATGACCCTTTCATGCTATATCTGGGTGATAATCTAATATTCGAAAATTTGAAAAAATATACCCAAAAGTTTTTGAAAGATGATTGCTCAGCTTCTATACTGCTGACACCGGTTCCAAATCCCTCGCAGTTTGGTATAGCAGTTTTAAATGAACAGGGAAACATCGTGAAAGTTGTCGAAAAGCCTAAGAATCCTCCTTCGAATTTTGCAATCATAGGTGTTTACTTTTTCAAAAAAGAAATATTTGAAGCCATAGATAATATAAAACCTTCTTGGCGAGGAGAGTACGAAATAACAGATGCTATCGAATACTTGATAGAGAACGAAAAAAAAGTCAGATCGCATGTAATCTATGGTTGGTGGAAAGACATGGGAAGGCCAGAGGACCTTTCAGAAGCAAATAGGCAAATTCTTGAAAAAATGGCGAGTAGAAAGATACTGGGAAATGTTGACGATATGAAAAATATATATGGAATTGTTGAAGTAGGGGAAAACAGCGAAATAGTTAATTCACAAATACGTGGACCGGTGATAATAGGAAAGAACACAGTGATAAAAGATTCATACATAGGTCCATACACATCGATAGGCAACAACGTTTTCATTCAAGCGAGTGAAATAGAAAACTCCATAGTTATGGATAACACGACAATAATAAATATTGAAAAACGTATAGATAACAGCATAATAGGTAGTAACGCCAAATTGGTAAGATCAGATATTCGGCCGCGTGTTCTAAGATTTGTGATAGGAGATTACAGCTCATTCCATTACTCGGAGTGAGCATTTCGCCCACTCCTAATATCGAAAAGCTTTATGATCGTTTTCATCGCAACTCATTTTCCATCGTTGATCAACTTTATTAATCTTCTTGCCGCTTTAAGAGGGCCTTCATGTTCATAGCCAGGTATACCAAGTTGAGTCTTGAGCTCTCCTATTTTCATTCCTGTTCTGAACATTTGTTCAAAGAATTTAATCGCTGTTTCATGATGTTTTTCTTTCATTTGAATAGCTCCAAAGGGATTAGCAAAGTAAGATGTTGTTATACCACGCTCGTGTGTAGTACCCTTTGCCATTCTTGCACCTTTTGAAAAAACCTCGAGAGCTTCATTCACGTTTTCGAAAAATCTTATTTCATCCTCATTATCCTCAACTTTTGAATAGTTGTTTGCGTAAAACACATAATCGATCTTTGAAGGCTTAACTATTTCATCGAAATTATTGAATGGAACTATCACTCTTGCATTCACACTATCAGGATTCATGAAAACACTTCTATCGATTGTGGAATAAGCATATCCAGGTGGAAGGTCATCTAATCTAACAAATGCTCCAACTTCAGTGCCAAATGCGACAATTTTACCATCCTGAATCTCAAGTGATCCCATATCATCAAAGATGATATCCACATTCGCTACTTCTTCGTACCTATTCAAGGCCTCAAGCGTTTCTGACTTTCCAGCACCACTATCGCCAATAAGCAAAATGTACGCACTTTTTCCATTGATCAATCTTACTTTTGCCAGGGCCCCATGAACGGGAAGATTCCCTCGTTCTATAACTCTGAGATTATGAACAGTGAGTATATTCTTCTTCATGTACCCGAAATAATCGTTAGCGGGCGAAAACGGCACCACACCAACTATTACATCTTCCTCTGTATCTAAATAAACAACTCCCCTTTTCTCATCTTCGGATACCATCTTCTCTGATAGTCCAAAAACCACTATTCCATCAGGTTTCCTATTAATGATTTCCTTTAAATCCGCGATCTCAAACAGATTTGCTACCCCTGCACCCATAGCCAAAAATTCCACATGTACGTACACATAGAATAGCATTCTTCCAACGTATATTGGGAAACAAACCCAATGCAATTTTGGAAGCTTGAGTTCGGATAATATGTTCCTCCTCTTGAATGGAAAAACACCTTGTCTTTTGTTTGATAACGTATAGAAAATTGCTGGAGGTTCAAAGATAACATTCCAAACCATCCTCGGTTCGTACAACCACTGATTCTTGAATCTCTGATTCTTTGGAATTCTCATTTTATCAATCAAAAAAGCAACCTGTGCCCCACTTGGAAGTTGTCTAAGAACTTTTGGATTTTCACCGGAGACGTTGAATGCCACTTGGCGGTACAGATCCCTTATCAGTTCCTTAAACTCGTTGTTGGATCTTATTAAAGAATACGAAGCGGCAAGTTTTTGACTCGTATCGGAGATATATCTCTCACTTTTTATTATGAATCTATGCTTATTCCTCCAATGATTGTAGAGTATCTCTATGAAATTCAAAAAAGATTTTCTATGTTTCATCATATCTATACCATAGTTTTCATAAATATATTCCGGAGTTTTGAAACTGAGTATCAAGATAAGATCTACTATCCTCTTGACATCGTATTTTTCATTGATCCTTTCTGACTTCTCATTGATGAGAAAGTACTCCCTGAAAAGGCTCAAAGATTCATCGTTTTTTTCATCAAGCATTTCCAATATTTCTTTCAACAGCACGACAAAATTTTCAGAGTCCACTATTTGAAATGGATTCCTATAGGTTGAAGAACCATTTATTATGTAACTCCTCGGATATTCCCCATTTTTTCCCAAAAAATCCACTCGGATCAACTCCTTAGAAGAATTTGTACCGTTTTTTCACAGGTTCGATTACTTCCCAAACGCATTTTAAACCTTTCGGAAAAGTTACTAAATCACCTTTTCCAACTTCATATTTTTGTCCATCCTCCGTTGTAACTACAACCTTTCCTTCCAAAAAGTAACAAGTTTCATTTGTATCATAATACCAATCGAACTTGCTGATTTCCTTCTCCCAGATTCCCCATTCATCGAGATTCAATTTTTTCAAATCCTCAGATGTTGGTTTTTCAACCTTTACGATTTTTTCATCCATTTCAACACACACCTCCTATAAATTCGATATCCGTGGTCCTCTTTAGCTGTAGAACAGTCATGTTCACCATGGTCATCCAAAATGAATGTACCTTCTGCGATTATCCCTCAAAAAACGCTTCCACATATTCATCCCAAATAAAAATCCACCTATATGAGCCCACCAAGCGACCCCACCAAAATTCCCTCTCATAAGGGTGGAAATCGTTCCATTGAAAAACTGCGTTATAAACCATATACCCAGGTAAATAACAGCAGGTATCTCGACAAGAAATGGTATGAAGAAAAGGGGTATAAAAGTTATTATTCTTGAATGAGGGAAAAGAACGAAATACGCTCCCATCACACCGGCTATTGCTCCAGAAGCGCCAAGCATTGGTACTTGCGAATTCCAACTAAACAAAAAATGTAATAAACTTGCAGCGAGTCCACTTAGAACGTAGAAAACCGCAAAACCAAAATGCCCCAATATATCTTCCACATTGTCACCAAAAAGCCACAGTGCCCACATATTGCTTATGATATGTGACCATCCTCCATGGATGAACATTGCAGAAATAAATGGGAATAAATTGAATCTCGAAAGCCCCATTAACATAGAGAATTCAGCTGAAGTATATCTTGCTGGAACAATACCGAATCTATAAAAGAACTCCAATAATTCACCTGAGGGAAGATTCAACTCATAAATAAAAACCACGATGTTTATGACTATAATGGAAAGGGTGACATACGGTTTCCTGTAACTCGGGATCGTATCTTTTAGCGGAAACAAGCTTCTCACCCCTCGGATTTCATAATATTCTATAATATTTCCAAGATTGTATCATAAACTTATTTTAATTTTATTTTTAAAACTTATCAATTTGGTCAAGATTTTCTAAATCATCCACTATCTCCCTTAGATTCTTGTCGAACCGTTTAAAATTCATTTTCGATAACTTTTTATTCCCAAAATGAACCAATACATAACTTTCAGTCAAGAATTTAAAATTTTTTTGGTTTATGTAATCTACTTTTTTAACTTTATCTAACAATTCATAGGGTGTTAAAAAATCGAGTGAACCGAAGTATTTCCTCCTCAGCCACCAATATGCTGCTAATATATAATCTTTGGTGTATTTCAAAGTAGGAATCTGGTCAAGCGGCAACATCTCGATGCCTTGGGGAATGTACTTCTTTTCGTTATCTTCATTTTTGATATTAAACTCACGGGTGAATCTAAAAAAATAAAAAAGCAAATATACAGCAACTACTGTTAATCCAACTGTTCCGAAAACTTCGAGTGTTCTTATAAAAAACATTTCAAAACCTGAATTTATACCTTTTTGTTTTTCAGGTAACAGAATGTTGCCCGGAGAAAATTCAAGGATCATTGGTAATCTTCTCACCGAGGTGATTGGATTGATACCCAATATTGGATTGTTGGCTCGGTAATTTTCAAACCACGAAAATATTAGAATCAAAAAACCGACCAAAACAAACAAATATAGAAATGAGAACACAATACTTTTTAACCTTATACTGGATGATTTAATCACTTTCGTTGCGATGAAAATTAAAAAAAACCCTCCGATTACCAAAAACAGGGATATCAAAATCTCTATATATTTTCCTTTAAAAGCGATGTAGCTGAGATGCCCACTCGTTTGGATGATATGATCATTATTCGATTTTAATGTACTTCCTCCAACGTTCACGCTTTTGAGATTTTCAGTCAGATTTTTATTGGGCTCAGATTGTACTGAATTATTTCGTTGAAAATCTTTGAAAGCGTTGATTAATGTATCAAACGACCGAAATTGAAAACTTCCAAAGAGCGATAACACCAGCAAAGCGGAGAAAATGAGCATCAAGAGGATACGTCTGTTCAATCTCTCTTTCAAGATCAGCCAACCAACAATGACACCAGCAAAAACCAAAAAATTCAGCATTGGGGAACATTTATTACCATGGATCGTCAGAAAGATTCCCATGATCATTAGTCCAGACAGTGAGATAGCAATATTTAAAGACGACAAAAACATCAAGCCACAACTGAAGAAGAGAAAGACAAGGATATCATTAAAACCAACTTTTAATGCCAACGAAGCAACGGTGATGGCAATGAATTCAAATGGTAACAATACGATTGTACGGATAGATGAGCCCCTATTCAAAAAGAAAAACATCGAAGAAATTGGAATCATTACCAAGGCCTTTGGCCAAGGCAAAACATTTATAAACACATACGTAGACAAAAGGGAAGGAAATAATAAAAATAGTAATTTTCTATGATCTTTCAATTTCACCCAGAACCTCCTGGAAACTCTGGTTAGCCCTTATTATCCTAACAATCACCTGCTCATCTTCTAGTAATAAAGCGCGTTCTCTTAATTTTTCCATATCCTCTGGATAGAGTGAATAATCTTTTGTCGGTTTATACCTGGGATCCCTAAAACCGTAAGGCATGAGAATCACCAAAACCCTCGAACACTTTGCTTTTGCTTCGACAAATGTTGGCAATATCGAATGCGTTAAAAACATTGAAAATATAACAAGAGTGGAGGAAGGGGTTAATTTTTCCAAATCTTTTTTTACGATTTCATTCAATTGCGGACCATTATCACTTCCTTGAGCCAATGCAAGTAATTCTATACTACGTACCCAATCCGTAGAATTCTTCATCCTTAGGATCTCATTTCCAATGATCGTCAAATCAATAGTGTTACCTTTCAAATGACTATGGTACACCAAAGCACATGCAAGCCTTATCACATCTTCTTGATAAAACTTTCTTATTTGCGACCACACATTTTTAGCGTGAATTTCCTTCGATAAATTGAGATCAACGTAGAGCTTTATGTTCGCTCTGGCTGTATAATCAAACTCTTTGATATAAAGTTTCCCCATTTTTGCCGACATTTTCCAATGAATCTTATTTAAAGGTTCAAGATTGTACTCTCTCATTCCCCTTATTCGGGTCGAATCTTCCAACAATTTAAAATCGCTCAATGACCCTGGTAAAAGTTCTCTCAAACGTGCTGGAAATTCTTCTATATCCATCACATTCGGAAGAACGAGAATCTCCTTTCTACGCTCATACTTCACCCAATGTTTAAAAAGTCCCAATGGATCTACATAAAAGAAAACACAACCTGAGACATCCTTCAATCCTCTCGTAGCAAAAGATACATCAAAATCAACTTTTATTTTTTTGCCGCCCACCAACTTGAGTTTTTTAGTGGAGAACTTTGACAAGACTGTGTTTCCATAGAAGGAAGGTCTAAACTCAACGATGAGATAGTTCAAAGAATCGCTTTCGATTGTGTAAGAAATTCTCAGCTCTTGATCTATGAACACACGATCTTTTTCCAAGAATCTTTCAACCTTCAAATTTAAAAGAATACGCTTGACGATATAAAATTCCAACCAGAAGATTCCGATTATACTTCCGAAAAATACCGAGAAAGCATCCAGTTGGATTACAAGCCAAACAATTCCAACAATACTCAGCCAGACCAAAGGTCTGTACGTCGAAACTATCGACTTAGTTTCCAATAACATTTTGGTCTCCTCTAAAATTAAAAGCTAAAAGAAGGGAGTACTCCCTTCTTCTATATGGCGGAGAGAGTGGGATTTGAACCCACGAACCGGTTTCGCCGGTTACACGCTCTCCAGGCGTGCGCCTTCGACCGCTCGGCCATCTCTCCGCATTCTTTATGAACTTCCTTATCAAATTTTATCACACAGTGAACATTGTGACAAGAAAAAATAAAAGTGCTGTCAAGATCATTTAACATTGAAATAGCAATTGGTGGAGTATATAATTCATTCTGATTGAAAACTCGAAAACTCTAACCTCTAAAAATTGGAGGGATAATGTTTATGGGTGTAAAAGTCGGCATAATTGGAAGTGGATTAATTGCTCAGATGGCTCATATTCCTGGATATTTGGAAGCTGATGCTGATATTGTAGCTGTATGTGATATTGTAGAAGAGAGAGCAGAAGAAGTGGCAAAAAAATTTAATATTCCAAATGTCTACACGGATTACAAGGAACTCCTCAGCGATCCCGAGATTCAAGCAGTAAGCATTTGTACACCTAATTATTTGCATGCTCAAATGACGATCGATGCCCTTGAGAGCTCAAAGCACGTCCTCTGTGAAAAACCAATGGCTATGAATATTGATGAGGCTCAGAGAATGCTTCAGACATCCAGGAAAACCGGAAAAATTTTGATGATGGGGTTCAACAATCGATTCAGGGGGGATGCACAAAAGCTAAAACAGTTTATCGATTCTGGAAAACTCGGGGAAATATATTACGCACGTGTTGGTTATATGAGAAGGAGAGGAACTCCAAGAGGGTGGTTCACAGTTAAGAGGGAATCCGGTGGTGGACCAGTTATAGACATAGGTGTCCACATAATTGATCTGACAAGGTATTTAATGGGAAATCCAAAACCCGTTTCTGTTTTTGCAACTACTTATAAAAAATTCCCGGAGTACCACATAGACGGAAGACAAACATGGGATTCTTCAGATGTGAGAGACGGATTGAGAGATGGGAAACTCAACGACGTGGAAGATCTCGCGACTGCAATGATAAAGTTTGAAAATGGTGCTACCATGTTCGTTGAAGTTTCGTGGGCTGCTAATATCTCAGGAGATAGATTCTACATAAATCTCTGTGGCACGAAATCAGGAGCTGAACTTGATTCTTACAATCCTATTCATAAGGGTGCAAAGAACAACGACGCTCCTTTGAAACTATTTGGTGAGAATATGAATTCACTCATCGATTATTACATTGATCCTCCAAAAACAAAGAGCCATTTTGAGGAAATAAAATACTTTGTAAACTGCGTTGCTGAAAACAAACAACCTGAGATATGTAAAGCGGAAGAGGGAGTAGAAATACAGAAAATCTTGGATGCAATATACGAGAGTGCAGAAACCGGAAAATTGGTAACTTTTTAATGATGACATAGAGATTCAACACCAGAGGTATGTCATACCTCTGGTGTTTTTCATTAAAAAAATAAGGAGGCATGTAAAAACGAATTGTCGAAACTTTTCGAAACTCTCAGGAAAATTTGTGAAAACTTTAGAAACTTTCTGTATAAAAATGAGAAAATTGGACGAATAAAAATGATACGATCAAGTGAGTACAGTTTAAAAATGAGATTGGATGATCTTGGAAACATAAAATTCTATATCAACAAAAAATTGCAAATAAAATTGGTGAATGAGAATCTAACCAACGATGCCTTTGAGAAAATTCTGCTTCTGTGGGAGATTTTTCGAAAAGGTGAGGGATACTTGAAGGGAATTCATGTCTTTGTGGATGGTAGTTTCATGAACGGAAAAATAGGATATGGTTTTTTGATAATTAAAGATAGCAATATATTAAAGAAATCATTCGGGAGAATCAATGACAACCGTAATGTTGAACATTTGAGGTTGAAAAATGTGCTTGGGGAAATTAAAGCAATCATCAAAGCTCTGAATTTCTGCAAACTCAACAAATGGAAAGAAGTATATCTCCATTACGATTACGAAGGTTTAAAAAAATGGGCTACTATGGAATGGAGAGCCAACAATGAGATAACCAAAAAGTATCAGAATTACATTTCCAATATCTCAAAAGAACTTAAAATAAATTGGATCAAAGAAAAAGCTCACGGCGATTCGATGTTGAATGCCTTCGTAGACAAACTCGCCAAGAAAGCAACAAAATTGTGAATTGTAGTCAAAAACGTTTAGGTTTGAGTATCTCATTCAAGTTCTCCAAATGTGGATTAAGCCTTTCTTTAATGTGGAATAAAACAGCCTTGTAGAGTATATCAATTATAACCAACTCACCTATCCTGCTGACAGAAAAATCGCTGGGATGCTTCTTACCAGCAGCACAATAAAGTGAAACATCTGCCACTTTGGTTATTGGCGAATCTATTCCTGATGTTATGGCCACAGTCTTTGCACCAGAATCATGCGCTACCTGCAAAGATTTCACGATATCTCTTATCATTCCACTGTGGCTTATACCGACAACAACGTCATTGCTTGCCAAACCTGCAGCGACCATTACTTGAGTATGAGGATCCACGTAATGAGCCGAATGAAAACCTAAAAGAGCGAATCTCAAGCTTGCATCTTGCGCCAGTGCCCCTGATCTTCCAACACCGAAAAACAACATTCTACTTGAATTCAAAAGGATTTTAACCGCAGAATTGAGAGAATCAAAGTCCAACAATTCATGTGTATCTTTTATAAGATTTGAATTCTCTATGAAAATACTTTCGATAAATTCATGGAAGTCTTTTTTATCAGATGTTGATACTATTTCCTCTTTTGGAAAACTGAGTTCGCGCGCGAGTATTATCTTGAAATGCTGATATCCATTGAATCCCAATTTTTTGCACAGTCTGTATATTGTCGCTTCACTTGCACCACAATGTTTCGCAAATTCAGTTATACTATAATGTATAACATCATCCGGTCTTTCTAAAATATAACTCGCTGCTAATTTTTCAGAACCACTCAATGAATTGTAGATGCCCCGAAGTTTAGCTAATATCAATTTTCCCATCCCTTCTTGGATTCAAATCAATGCTTTACCATCAACGGTAGAGAATAAATGAACCTTTCCAAGATCCATGTACATTTTGAGATTTTCCCCTTCTTTTATTTTAACATCTCCGGGCAATTTTGAGACTATTCTTATGCCCTTGAAATCAAGATGGACGATGGTGTCAGAACCCAATCTTTCGGTAAAATACACTTTTCCTTCTATTGCCTCAAATTCAGTCGATTCTTTGTCTTTTTCTTTGTGAATATCCTCAGGTCTGATTCCCAGTATCAATTTTTTATTATCATCATTTTCAATCTTTTCTGCCAAATCCTTGGGCAATTTAATACTCAAATCCTCATTTCTCAGAAATAGTACATTATCTTTTCTTATAACCTCGACTTCCAAGAAATTCATCTGCGGTGAACCTATGAATCCTGCTACAAAAATATTGGCTGGTCGGTGGTATATATCCTCAGGTGTACCAAATTGTTGTATCACGCCATTATGCATTACTGCTATCTCATCTCCCATTGTCATTGCCTCAACTTGATCGTGAGTGACATATATTGTGGTTGTACCTATACGTTCCTGTAGTTTCTTTAATTCACTTCTCATAGAAACGCGTAACAATGCGTCCAAATTCGATAGTGGTTCATCCATTAACAGAACGGCTGGTTCCAGAACAATTGCCCTTGCCACCGCTACTCTTTGTCTTTGACCACCTGAAAGTTGTGCGGGATATCTATTCAAAAGTTCCGAAATATTCAGTGTATCAGCTGCCCATACTACTTTTTCTTTGATTTTATCTTTGTCATATCCTTTTATTCGCATTGGATAAGCAATATTTTCATAGACTTTCATATGAGGCCAAACAGCGTAACTTTGGAAAACCATTGAAACATTCCTGTTTCGTGGCGAAAGATTGGTAACTTCAACAGAATCAAAGAAAATCTTCCCATCGGTTACCTTTTCAAGACCAGATATGCATCTCAATAAGGTGGTCTTCCCACATCCTGAGGGACCAAGAAGAACCACGAATTTTCCATCTTTTATTTCAATATCTATACCGTTCAAAGCTTTGACATTTCCAAAATATTTTTTTAGGTTTTCTATTTTAACTCTTGCCATTTTATCACTCTCCTACTTCAAAGATATTCCCCACATACTCATTAAATATTTACGTGTAAAAAATATGAAAGTCATTGCTGGTATAGCCATAATAGTACCAGCTGCAAATTTAAAGTAATCAGGAGATGTCATCGCTGTGTTCAAAATCTGCGCGGGTAAGGTTCGATTGACAAAAGTCAAAATCGATGATATGAAAACTTCATTCCAAGACATTATAAACGCGAAAATTGCCGAAGCAGCAAGACCTGGCAGAGCCAAAGGTAATGTTATTCTCATAAACGCACCGAATCTGGAAAGGCCAAATATCATGCCAGCTTCTTCATATTCCACTGATATTCCCGAAAGGATACTCGTAGTTATAAGGACTACGAAAGGTAATATGAACGAAGTATGAGCCAAAGCAACACTAAAAAGTGTATCACTTATTCCCAGCTTCAAATATATCATTATCAAGGGTACAGCAATTATAAGCGTTGGAAATGAACGTGTCAACAGTATACTCAATCGTATGGCATTTTTCCCTGGAAATACATATCTCGTTAACACATATCCTGCAGGTAGTCCTGTCAAAAAACTCAATCCTATTGCCATTCCCGCAACCTGTAAGCTATTCAAAGTAGCACGCCAACCATTCAGGACAACAAAGAGCTTATACAAGTGATCGAGGGTCAACTTCCGTGGTAATATCCTATTTTGATTATAATAATCCTCTGAAGGTGTCAAAGATGCCAAAACAATTAAGACAACCGGGGTTAAGAACCAAACAATTACTAAGATTGAAACAAACACAATGAATACTTTCTTTATCATTTTTGCCCACCTTCCAGCTCTTTAGATCTCAGAATGGATATATAAAACCAGCTTATAGCAAGTGAAACACTCGCGATAACTATCGCATAAGCACTGGACATGTGTGGGTCATTCACATTGTTGTGCCAATAATATGCTTCTCCAGCCAATATCAATATATCTCTTCCTGCAAGTAACCACACTACACCGAATATTTGAAAGGCAAACAACGTCCTTATCAACAAGGCTGACATTATAGAAGGTTTCAACAAGGGAAGAATGATTTTTCGCAGTTTCTGCCAATTTGAAAAGCCAAAGACATCAGCAGCTTCAAGATATTCTTTGTTTATAGATTGAAGGCCCGCCAGAATTATCACAAAAACCAGTGGAGTTGCCCTCCACACTTCCGTTAAGACTATAACCCAAAATTCTCTGTTCTGAAACATGTAACCAAAAAAATACAATGGCCTATCCAAGACCCCCAATTTTAAAAGTATTTTATTCAAATACCCTGTGGGAGCGAATATGTTATAACTCATTAAAGCCGCCGAGACATCACTCAACGCAAGAGGAATAGAAATTATATACAGAATCAGTGAGTATCCCTTGAATCTCATATTGACAAACAATGCCAAAGCAATTGCAAGTACCAATTGAAGAGGAACGATTATACCTGTGATCAATATTGTGTTTTTAAGTGCTTTCCAAAAATCACCAGTATCCATGAGTCGCTGAAAATTTCCAAAGGTTCCTGACTCACTGGTGAAAGCCAATATAAAGGTTTGAATCAAAGGATAACCAAGAAAAGCTATTAGATAAACTATTGTTGGTAAGAGTATCAAATATGGAAAGGCATCTTTTCTATATGTCAATATTCTCACCAACCTTGAATTTGAGATAACCAGGGGCTTCGATCAAAGCCCCTGGTTCAGAGTTTTAAAACAATGAAGCATCAGGTTCTGGAAGTGGTGCACCTGTTTCCTTAAAGATCTTTCTGATTCTTTCACCTAATTCTTTAAGTACTTTAGCTGGATCCTCATTTTCCAGGACTATTCTTCTGAATGCCATTCTGTATGTTTCCGTGAATTCTCCACCTTTTGCACCCAATCCCGGTATGAATGAAACAAGGGAATCTGGGGTACTTGCTTGATTAACCACACCTTGTGCAAGTATTTTTAATGCTCCTTCAGGTATTATTCCAGAAGACTCTTTCACCACAGGGAAGAATCCAACCTTGTTCAATATCTTCACCTGAACCTCTGGACTCGTCAAATAATCTATTAACTTCACAGCTTCATCCACGTTGGGAGCATTCTTAGGAATACTCAACCCAACAAGGACTATTATATAACCTCTCCCCATAGGACCTGCTGGTGAAGGAACAACCACAAAATCGTTTGGTTTTTCGATCATTGCGGTTTTCAACCTTGCAGTATGATCCCAAGCGATCAAAACTTCTCCTCTGAGAAGTGGCTCATCAAGAGCACTCCAAACGGAACTACCAGGATGTACATATTTAAATAGTTCCTTCAGGTAATTCCACATCTCAATGGCCCTGACACTATCGAATTTGATCGCTTGCGCTCCAGTAAACGAAGGATAGAGATAACCATGGAGAAATCTGTGCCACAAACCATTCGGTCCAATTGGAAATCCCAATCCAGGTTGTCCGGTCTTTTCTTTTATATTCTTTGCCCATTGTAAAAGTGCATCATAGGTCCATTTGTTGGTACCATTTATAACATCTTCTCTTGTTAATCCCTTTGGAAGGTATTCAAACGCCTTTTTGTTGACCGCCATCACGTAGGTTGCTTGAAGCCATGGGATAAACTGTTTTATTCCATGTGCGTAAGCATACTTCTCGAGTGTTTCAATAAATGTCCTATTCTCAAATTGGAGGTCACTCAAATCACTGAGAAATCCTTTTGAACCGAGAAGATCGATACCTCCTTGAAGATCTCCAAACAGATTCACTGAAACCTTTCCTGTCCTTTGTTCAGCTTCAATTCTGCTTGAAGCCTGCTCATAAGTCAGAGGTAAAAACCTGACCTTCACGTCATACATTTTCATGAAATTAGCAAGCAAATCTCCTTCCATAAATTGTCTTTCTGCTGCTGGATGCATCTGAGTAGAAACAAAATTCACCTCAGCCAATGTTAGAAGACTTGTAACCAAAATCATTAATAATACTAAGAGTACTTTCCTCATAGAATTCCCCCCTTACTAAATGGTAGTTTAAAAACCACTGAGCAGCTCATAAATTCTCTTTTCCAAAACTTCATATGACAAATATTTCTCACCCAACTCGAAATTCTTTTCTACTCTCTCGTAATACTCTTCACTCGATTTTAAGACCCTTATAGCCTCTTCAGCGGCTGAAATTATCTTTTCCTCCGGAATCTCAATGTGTTCCAAACCTTCCGAATCGAGAACATGATTGTATGTTCCACCTAAACTTATTACTGTGAATCCCAATGGTTTAATATCAGTGATATAGACTGGATACTCGAAAACAACCATACTTTTCTTTGAAAATATTCCTTCCAAAAATTGATTTCCCCAACCTTCCAAAATGCTTGTATAGGTTATCATATCGGAGATGGCATACATGTCCCAAAGTGAATAAAGCTTTTCAGAACCCCTTTCAACGCGTTTTGCACTCATAATGGAATTGCACCATTTTATCTCGACATCTTCTTCTCTTGCAACTTTTTTTAAAAAATCCACATATCTTCTCTCAGCTTCTATCAACCCTGGCACAATCATGACTATTTTGTCATTTTCTCCAAAGCGTTTTCCATTGTAAAGTTTTCCATACAATTTATGACGTCTTCTATTGACTTCACCGACTACCTTGATAGCAATTTCTATGGCCTTCCTCTCGGTGACTCGTGTTGCATGTAAAAAAACAATGTCGTTTTTAGAAATGCTCAATCTATCCCTCAAATCTCGATTGAACTCATCTATTTTCCAAAGGGGCTGTTTGAAATCGAAGACATTTGGAATCACGGTGGAATCTATATTTTTTCTTCTTTTCAGCTCATCTCGCGCAATACTGTTTATAACGATGTGTTTTATATTCTCATCCTTTGGAGGGAAGTAACGCTCTAAGCATCTTTTTATGAATCCACACGTTGGATTAGACATATAAGGTCTTTCCCAGTAAAAATCATGATTATGGGCAATTGTTTTAATCTTGTGTTTCTTTATGATATTTGTAAGTGCTATGGCAATTGGTATTCCTATCCCAAGTGATAAAATATTGTTTGGTATCAATAGATCGATCTTACAATCCTTGATCACCTCTATCATTTTATTTTCTATTACATTCGCTTCCTTCAAGATCTCATTGACAAATTCTGAATCGCCTTTGAAATTTTTCAAATCTTTGAACGAATTATAAACGAACTTTTGAAACCTTTCACTATGCAAATTCATCTCCGGAATGTATATTTCTCCATAGTCTGAAGAACCCGATATGAAGAACACCGTATGTCCTGCTTTTTCTAAAACTTCTCGCCATTTTTCCATTTCGAGTGATACTCCATCAGTCTCTCCCACTCTGTAATGCATAAGTCCTATGTTCATTCAAACACTCTCCCTGAACTTATATGAAAAATTATTTCTACTTACTTAGAATTAAGAAAAAAATTTTCACCAAAATTATACATTATCAGTTACAATATGTCAACAAATTTTCAAATTTCGTTAATCAGAGAATTCTTTGCTTTCGGCATTATGAAATTACAAACGTTATTTGAACCTAATTTCATAGAGTAAAAGAGTGTTTCTGAGTGGAATAGAACTTACCAAGATGTTCGATTCTATTTCCACGTCTCTTAATTACCTGTTTCATCCTGGATAATGTACTTGGGAGTCAAAGCATTTTTGGT
>Ga0209834_10000641_pt1 | contig 21013 bp, 23 predicted proteins | sample Mar14236cmmetaG_FD_184134 | JGI IMG/M metagenome (GOLD analysis project Ga0209834, IMG submission 184134) | Marine hydrothermal vent microbial communities from Guaymas Basin, Gulf of California to study Microbial Dark Matter (Phase II) - Marker... ...
CAGGCCGATCCAGTCTCCTCCCCTTACCCGGCAGCAGCTGGCATTCCCGGTTATTCAGTAACAATAGAAATCGAATACTGGAACGCCGTATCCGGGGATTTTCAATCGGCCCTCTGGAATGATGGGCTGCAGAAAATTACTGTAACAGTTGCCGCCGGTAGTTCTCAAACAGCTCAGGTATCTGATTTTAAAGTTGACCGCTGATGAAGAAGCTATTTACTGTGATAAGTGAAAGAATGCCTGAATTTCTGAGAAGCCCAGAGGAAAGAGGGGTTACTCTGGTTGAAACGCTGGTTGCGATCGCGATCAGTGTGCTGGTTTTCAGCGTGTTATCAACTGCCCTGGTCCAATTTGTGCTGACTACCCGCTGGGGAAATAACCAGCTCCAGGTTACCAGTGATATCCAGGTAGCTTCTTTGTGGCTGGGCAGGGACGCCCTGGAAGCGGCCAGCTTTACGCCCGGCGCAGGATCAGTTTACGGGACATTGGATTGGGCTGATGGCTCCCAGCAGTTTCGCTACACTTACGACAGCACAGCAGGAGCGTTGATCCGGGAGCATTTTGATGCCGGAGTCCTGCAATCCAGGACCACGATTGCCCGGCATATTCTTAATCAACCTGATGTCAGCTTTTTAATTACAGGACAGCTGCTAACAGTATCAATCACCTCCACCAGCGGGGCTGAAGCCGAAACCGCCAACCTGGCATTTGCCCTCAGGACCAGATAAACTTATGAAATCACGCAGAGCAGGAAACCGCAGGACGTTCAGGACTGGGAAAAACATTTTCCGGACCTTCCTGGCCGGATTGCCATCTCCCACCCTGCCACCTGATATGAGGATCCTGTCAGAAGGGGGCAAATCCCTGCCAGCCGCCTTGATCACGCTGGCTGTAGGTTCCCTGCTTTTGACCCCATTTTTAGCGTTTGTCAGTTCGCGATCCCTGGGAAGCCGATCTGCTGAGTCAACCATCGCTGCCCAGTACGCGGCGGATGCCGGAATTGAGTTTGGCATCTGGAGTTTGTTGAACGACGCTGCTTTTCGGTCTCAGGTGGATAACAACCTGGGGGTCGCCCAGCCGCTCCCCTTTCCTGGCACCCTGAACGGCTTCACTCCCGCCATTTCCGTTACCGGCCTGCCCATCGGCAGCTGGACAGTCCGGGATTCGGCCCCGGCAAATGTTAACAAGGGCGGTGCCCTGGCCTATGCCGGGGGAGACAGAATCTATGCCCTGCGCGGGGATAAATCCAAGGATTTTGGTTATTACAGCATTTCTGGGGACAGCTGGTCCAGCCTGGCGGACACACCCGAGAAAGTAGACCAGGGCGGCGCCCTGGTTTATGGCGGAGGAAATACCCTGTATGCTTTCCGCGGCGACAAATCCGATGCTTTCTGGCAGTACAATATTGCCGCCAACAGCTGGAGCACCTTGCAGAAAACCCCCAAAAAAGTCGAGAAAGGCGGTGAACTAGTCTGGACCGGGGGAGACTATATTTTCGCTTTTAGGGGTGGCAATAAGAAGGACAATTTTTGGCGTTATTCTATCTCCTCCAACAGTTGGACCAACATGACTGACACGCCAGCGAGAGTGGGAAATGGCTCAGACCTCGTCTATACTGGCGGTAACAGCATCTACGCTTTTCGAGGGAACAATAGGACAAACTTCTGGCGTTATGACATCTCCTCTGATAACTGGAGCAGCCTGGCAAACGCGCCCGCTAACGTCTCGGATGGCGGAGGGCTGGCTTATCACAGCGGCAGTTATATCTATGCCTTAAGTGGGAAGGGGGATGGGTTCTGGCGGTATACTATAGGTACAAACACCTGGTCCGTCTTATCGAACACACCAGCTGCAGTCGGCCAGGGAGGGGATTTGCTGTTCACCCAGGCAACAGTTGGGTTCGCTCAGCGGGGAGGTAAAAAACCTGATTTCTGGGAATTTGAAGTCACCCCCCCCCGCTTTGACATCCACGCCGACGCCGGTTCCGTTGCCACGGATGTCCGAATCGAAATTGACGGTCTCAACACCTCGGTATTATTTTGGGATATTGAATAAATTCATTTAGGAACTGTGAAGGCATTATGGAAGATCCTACAACACAAACTACTTCAGAATCCAGGCCAGCCCTGACGCTGAGGGGATCCAGAGATCTGTTTGACATCAATATTCTCCCGGATCGCTTTCGGCGGAAGAAGCTGACCCTGATGATCCTATTACCCTGGCTGCTGCTGGCAGTCCTACTGGGCACAATCTACCCGGTCTACACCCTGGCCAGCCAAGCCCAGAGTTCTTTCCAGGATCAACGCCTGGCGCTCGCCAGGGTTCAGGCGGAACTCGATTTCTATCAAATCACCAGCCAGGAACAAGAAGACCTGCAAACCCGGCTGGATAAGGCGTTAGCCCAGAAAGATGCCATCGTCCAATCCTTCAGCGGCTTGCAGCTCGCTACAAATAAATGGAGTCCTACGCTGATCCAGATCAACCAGCAGCTGCCCGAAGGGATCAGCTGGGTTCAGGTCTCCCAGCAGGAGGATAAAACCATCCGGCTGGACGGCGTCACTCGAGAGTACCTGCTGGTGCTCGATCTGCTGGATTCTCTGAATAGCCTGGATGGCCTGGCGGACGCAGAAATCGATTCCATCGAGCAGGTCGATCCGGAAGAGATTTCCGAAGCCCTTCTGGAAGATGAGGCTGATGCGCTTTTATCCAGTGTCGCTACCCCGGGGTATTACCGCTTTACCATACTGGCCAGAGCGGCGGGGGAGGTGCAGCCATGAACCATCCAAAATCCCGTTTCTTATCTGCCCGCAGGATAGTGATCATCATCTCTGTGATCTTAGGATTGGTCCATGTCATCCTGTTCGGCTGGACCCTGCAGCGCCGCAGCGCTTCGGCTGAGTTGAACGAAAGCAAGCTGGTACTGGAGGAAAACCTGGACCAGCTCCAGCGGATCAACCAGGACCAGCTCGACGCCCTGCGGGGAGAGCTGGAAGACATCCAGGCAGAAATCACAGCCCTGGAGGCTTCTTTCCCGGAGTTGGGTGCCCCCTTTGCCATTTATCGGAGGGTTTTGGACCTGACCCAGGACAGCCAACTGGCACTGCTGGAGATCTCCCTGGTTAGTTCAGAAACCCTGGAAACAGCCTCCGGTTTGATCCTGAAGAAGGACTACAGGATAGAAACACAGGGCTCCCTGGAGAATTGCCTGGATTTTTTGGACAACCTGGAACAGGCAGGGCTGGATACCGTCAGCCTGAAATTTGCCAGCATCATCCCTGCCGAAAGCCTGTGTTCTCTGGAAATCAGCACCCTGGGTTATCCAGACTGACTGGTTTGACCAAGACATCAAAAAAGAGAGTGTACATTGTTCAAGAAAAAAATAACCACGCTTAGTTTTGAGGGAAGTGAGATCAGAGCCCTGGTCCTGCAGGGAAACAAGGTCACTGCCTGGCAGTCCCGGAGTTTACCTCCGGAAAAGATGAGCCAGGGCTTCATCCACAACCCGAAGGCAGCCGCCATCGTGATCAAAACGATACTGAAAGAGCTTAAGGGATCACGAAAGAATGTCATCAGCGCTGTTCCTGGCAGCCGCTCTGTACACCGGATCATGAGGATCCCTGTTATCCCTGAAAATATGCTGGAAGAGACCATCGAGAGAAAAGCTCGCCAGGAATTCGCGATTCCCCTCGAGGAATCGGACCTATCCTGGCGGATCATCTCCAGGCAGAACAATCAGCTGATCCTCTATGTCCTCGCCGTGCCCAGCAATCTTATTAACCAACAGGTCCAGGCGCTCAAGAACGCGGGCATTAAACCCCGGGTGATGGATATTAAACCCCTCGCGCTGGGCAGGCTTGCCAATCAGAAGACTTCGATCCTTGTCAACCTGGAAAGCCATTCCATGGGCGTGATCATCACAACCAATCACATCCCCATGTTAATCCGGACCATCCCACTGGACAGCGGCGACCTGACTGGAGAAGCAAAAACCGATCTGCTCAGTCAGGAGCTGGCAAGGACCACCAAATACTATAACGAAAGCCACAAAAAGAACCGCTTGCCCGAGGACACGCCGGTTTTCATCAGCGGAGCGCTTTTTTCCAACAGCGGTATAGAATCAAGGCTGGAGGATGCCCCGGGGCTGATTGAACGGCTGGGGGCTCGAACCCCCTATCCTGTCAAACTGCCGGAATCTGACCTTGAGCTGCCGGATAAATTTCCCCTCCTCAAGTACGCGGTCAATCTTGGTTTAGCGGTAAAAAAGTCCAAATGACGATACTGACTTGGATGTACGGGGTTCTGGGGCTGGTGATCGGCAGCTTCTTGAACGTCTGTATTGATCGAATCCCTTTAGATCAATCGATCAGCAACCCTCCGTCACGCTGCCCCCATTGTGAAAAAAGAATCGCTTCTTATGACTTGATCCCGGTGATCAGTTATCTGGTCCTGGGCGGCCGCTGCCGGAACTGCAAAGAAAAGATCCCCTTCAGGGTTTTCTTTGTTGAGTTATTGACGGGCCTGGTCTTTACCCTGGTTTGGAGCCGATTTGGCCAAAGCTGGCAAACCTTGGTGGTCAGCATCTATTGTTCACTATTGATCGTGATCGCCTTTATCGATCTGGAACACCGCAAGGTGCTTAACCTGCTGGTTTTCCCGGCCATCTGGATCGCTTTGATCATGGTGCCCGTGCTTCACTTTGAGAATTTCTGGTCCTATCTGGCTGCGGGAGTCGCCGGTTTCGCCGTATTGTTCCTGATCTCTGTCATCCGTCCTGGTGCGATGGGCATGGGAGATGTGAAATTAATAGTATTCCTGGGCTTGATCACCGGATTCCCCGACATCATTCTCCTGCTTTTCCTGGCATTTGTACTGGGCGGGTTAATCGCTGGATTCCTACTCCTCCTTAAGAAAATCAACCGGAAAGATTCGATTGCTTTCGGACCCTTTTTAGCCCTGGCAGGATTTATCGTCCTGTTATACGGAGATCAGATCCTGGCTTGGTGGACAAGGATGGCTAGCGGATGAATATAGATGCCCTCTTACGTGAGCTGGATGACAGAAAAGCCTCTGACCTGCACATCAAGGGCAACGCCCTGCCGATCATGCGGGTGAATGGGAACCTGATCCCACTGGGGAAGGACCCCATCACAGCCCGTGAAGTCACAGATCTGTTCCGGTCGATGACAACCCCGGAACAGCAGAAAGATTTTACGGACAGGAAAGAACTTGACTTTTCCTACCAGCCCGGGGAGGCGCATCGATTTCGCGTCAACGCCTGCCTCCAGAAAGGGGAACTCAGCCTGGCCCTGCGCCGGGTTACCAACGTGATTCCCAGTATTGAGGAACTGGGCTTGCCCCTGATCTGCCAGGAGCTTGCCAGGAAGAAACAGGGCCTGGTCCTGGTTACCGGACCCACGGGAAGCGGAAAATCCACTACCCTGGCAGCCATGATCAATGCTCTCAACCAGGTTGATGCCAGGAGAATTATCACCATAGAAGACCCGATTGAGTACATCTATCGAGACCAGAAGAGCTACATCACCCAGCGGGAGCTGGGGTCTGACACAAAATCCTTTGCCGTGGCCGCCAGGCAGGCGCTCCGCCAGGATCCCGATGTCATCCTGGTAGGGGAGATGAGGGATCCGGAAACCATGGCTGCTTGCATCACCGCCGCCGAGACCGGACACCTGGTGATGTCCACCCTGCATACCAATAATGCCCCGCAATCCATTGACCGCATCGTGGATTCCTTTCCCCCTCACCAGGGTAACCAGATCCGCATGCAGCTCTCCCTCTCCCTGCTGGCTATCCTTTCCCAGCGCCTGCTTTCCCGCCTGGATGGCACAGGCCGGGTCCCGGTGGTAGAAGTCCTGGTCGCCAATAACGCCATCCGTAATCTGATCCGCGAGGGGAAGACCCATCAAATGCTCACCGTGATGCAGACCAGCACTGACCTGGGCATGCAGACCATAGATCAAGCCCTTCAGCGAAGTTACCAGGCGGGTTTGATCACGATCGAGGAAGCCCTGCTCCACGCCAGCGATCCCGCTGCGCTCCGCAAAACCCTGGGAGGATTCTAAAAATCGCCGAATTTCATGCCCCAGCGGCTAAATTACCCCCTAAGTATCCCTTGCCTCCTTTCTGTAAGGTGTTTTCTGGTTCCCCTGTAAGCCCCCTGTAAGTTCCCTGTAAGGTAAATCCAGCTAAAATATGCTTTACTTAAAGCGTAAGAGGCAGCAATTGCTCGCCTCGAGGAAAAATAAATCCGCAGTCAATATTATCATTTAGTTTGGAGGATATTATCATGTTTAGAAAATTTTTTGAAGCCGAAGAAGGTTTCACCCTGATCGAACTTCTGGTGACCATCGCCATTATGGCCGTCTTGTTTGGGATCGTCACCCTGACCCTCAGTGGGGTGGGCGACAACGCCGAGGATGCGGTCATAGTAGCTGAATGTTCTGTTGTGCAGTCCGCCGCCGATATTTGGTTGGCCGCTGACACAAGCAACACTATCACTGAACGGGAAGCAGGCAGCGTTGATGTCATCGACACCGGAGATGCGGGCTTTGCCGATGCCTACATTCGCGATCTGCCCACATCCTACGAATACTACTGGGACGCAAATGGAGATGTTACCTGCGCGGACCTGCCCTAATACTCTGACCTGACCCACGAATGCCAAAAATCACCGCTGCGGCGGTGATTTTTTGTTTAAGAACTCAAGGTAATTAATCTGCCGAATGGTGGATTTTACTTGGTGCCCCCACGGGGGTTCGTATCATAGACATAAATTCTCATCCACTTGATTCTTTCACGCATGCAAATCCGTGATCCTTCTCCACTCCACAGACGAAGATCCCATCCTCCCCCCTGTTGTCAAATCCGATATAGTTATCCATCCCACCCTCAAATGAAATTTGCTCTCTTAAACGCGCCGCCCCCTCATTAGAGGGGGCGGATATTAGCGAGTGTTAAATATTCGTGAATATACTAGCAAGCTGCTATGGCTGTTTCGATGTATTGAGGTTCGTATCCTAATAACTTCCTCTTCAGCCCAAAAGTGTTGTAGCTCGGGATGGTAATTATATTTGTGGGATTCTGTATTTAATTCTGTTGGTGATATGTTCTCCTTGTGTTGATCATTCTTCAGTGTACATCTCTTTCAGTTCCTGGAGATACAAATCCAATCTCCCCTCTAAATATTTCGCCTGTTCACATCGATCGCCCGCGAATTTAAGACCGGAGTCATCCCCGATATACTCATCATATTTATCAGAATAACATTGTTTTGTATTCCAAGCGAAGTCAATGAGGGCTGATTTCGCCAAGGCAGCAAATGGAGGAACATCATGGTTTTTTTGGGGATCCTGTATTAAAGCATTCATCTGATTAATAAGCTGTTCTAGGTCTTCCACGGGTGTGGCATCTGCCTCTGCGGCAAGGTCTTGCATCTCATTTCTAAAATTCTCTAAATCCCTGATGGTTGTTTCATAAATATTTAGTAGAGCTGGATCTGAGCTGCTGGCAGGCTCCTTATTTCCTGGTACTATAAAACATTTGATCAACAACACCAGCACAATAATCCCCCCCACAGATCTTAGCAATTGAATGCCTGGATTTTGTTTCCTCATCATCTAATTATGATTATAACCAATATAGTACCAACCACCGTCACATATATACCTTCCCATTTCAGGGTACCAAATTAGATTGTCACAGCACCTAAACACAATAGGACCTTCCGTACATATACAACCGAACGGGTAACCGCCGTCTGTTGAAGGGTCAGGTATGTCTTCTGATGCTAATGTGGGTAGAGCACTGACGAAGAATACAACCATCAATAAAATCGAAGCTGCCAATATGACAACGAGCATCCTCGTAGTCAGTTTTGATGTATCCCTTTCTCGAATCATAGTATCTCCTTTAGAGTCCATAAACCTTAGGATCAGATTAAAGAACGATACACCTCCTTGTCCTTCAATAAGATACTAGTCCTGATACACAAGCTCCTCAAGTTGTTCAAAATGAAGCCACATGTTGTTGAAGCTGCTCAGATTTCTCCTAACTCCTATATGTTGGTCTACGAAGTAGGAATTCCGTCAGAATATTTGACTGACACAAAAATAGACAGCACAACCGATAATATCAACGATCTATTCATTCAAACAGCATATGCAGGAAGTGATGCACACGAGGGTTGCGATTCTACAAGTGGCGTCTGTGCAAAAGTTTGGCTATATTATGTTGATTATGGCGGTTATGGTTATTACAATTACATGTTAACCAAATGGACCAGGTACGACTCGACTATCTCGTGGTCAAATGCATACATGGCGGCGGCTTGTGCTGCCGTATGGTATGAAGGAGGAGGAAGGTGTCTATCAACACAAAACAGGTACATTGGCACACCCGGTAACGGATACATGTATAGTCATTATCCATCGTTTAGAGGTCCCTCCAATAAGGTCTATCTCAATGATATGAATGGATTAGCAGCCTTCCAATATATTACACTGAAACGAGGAGTGAACACATGGTATTTTTCTTTCTGTGTTAATTATCAAGGAAGCGTCCCTATACCGGGATGTCACTAGGAAATCATAAATTACCATCAACAAGGAAGAGAACTCCCGAGAGATTCTGTCCACATATCAACCTAATCCAAGTCTCATCAGAAGATCCCGGGGGTTCTGAAATATTATTTCCATGAATACTTATCTGTGCCAAATACATAGTACAGATAAGTATTGATGGAATAGGAGGAAAAAAGCATGATGAAACGGGGACTTCTTGGCCTACTAATAATCGCTACTGGAATTGCCATAGATTACATCTACCATTTTTTCTCCCGTATCGCCGGAGAGACTTTTAACCTCGGTCTCTCTCAACTTTTACTTAACCTTCGACCAATAGTTTTCCTAATCTGGTATTTTCTACTTATGATAATCGTCCAATGGCTATTAATAAATCTTGAAATGTCTTATCTCATCTCAACTTTATATATAATCATGGGTTTGGTTGTACTCATAATAACCATGTTCCCTGCATATTTTGGAAATATAGACTCTCGTATCTATCATATCCTTTTACCATTAGCTGGATCAACTTTGTCTCTTACAATTCACTCAGGTTCTATTCTGATAGCTATTGGTCTTTTTTCTATTGGAAACACCTTAGTGATAAATCGGAAAAACAGACACTGAAAACTAAAACTTCACCTTTTAGCATGTGCCTACCTTAAAGAAGGCAAAATCAATCTATGAAATGAGAATTGAAAGATCACCAACTGCCAAGACCACCGCAGATGCCCGTTTCACCAGCTCAGCCATTTCATTCTTCAAAGCTGCGATCTCCTGCAGAGCCAGTTTAAGCTCTGTGGGCTCGGGTGATGGCTGCGGTTGAACTTCATCCAGGCCGAAGAATGCCTGGAGCTCCTCAACGGTCCCATGGAAAACAACCAGATCCACATAAGGCTCCTTGCAACCATGAGCCGGACCATCTCCTGTGCTGCTCTAAACTGCCAGGCATCCCAATCTGTTCGGCAGCCTTCCGGGAATTTCGGTTTCTCTACTCGGGGGTCAGGATCATAGGTTTCTCGGGAAGCAAAAAATCCTCCGACGAGGGAGGATCTTCTGAAGAAATTTATGTCTTTGGAAAGGTGCCCCCACGGGGACTCGAACCCCGGTTTTAGCCTTGAGAGGGCTATGTCCTAGGCCACTAGACGATGGGGGCAAAGCGAAGTTCATTTTAACACGCCCCCATCTGCTCGTCAACAAAGCAAAACCCCAAAACATCCCGGTTGTCCCTCCTCCCAAAACTCTGTTAAAATACGGACACATTACGCACCCAAATGGGAGGGATCATGTCCAGGAAAGTCACTGCCAAGCAGCATAATTCCCGTATGTGTTTTGTGTGCGGCTTAAAAAATCCGGCCGGGCTGAAAGCCTCCTTTTACGAAGTGGAAGGGGATCAACTGGTGGCGCTCTTTAAACCCTGCGAGAGGCACCAGGGCTATCCCGGACGGCTGCACGGTGGGCTGGCTGCCACCATCCTCGATGAGACCATCGGCCGGGCCATGAATATCAACCAGGACGAGATCTGGGGCGTGACCGTGGAATTCAACGTGCGCTACAAAAAACCAGTTCCGTTGGATCAGGAGCTGCGGGTTGTGGGCCGGATAACCTCTCAAAACCGGCGCCTGTTCGAGGGCACCGGAGAGATCTTGCTTCCCAACGGCGAGGTAGCCGTGGAAGGCCGCGGGAAGTACATCAAGCTCCCCCTGGAGGAGATCGCTGATTTTGATTATGAGGAACAGGATTGGAAAGCTGTCCTCACCGCGGGGGATCCTCAGGAGATCGAATTGCCCTAAATAATTAATGTTTGGTCTAATCAGTCGTTTTTCCCAGCCGGGAATGCTTCTCGCTTCGTTCGAAATGCGATGCAATCCCCGACCTGCTCACCCCAAGGGGCTGTGCAAAAGTAATTGGCACAGCCCCTTTAGCATGTATATGACCCTGGAAATCTCCCTTCAGGGTAGTTTGGGTGGAATAGCTCCCGGTTTCAATCGGGAGCGGATGGTGATGATCAAATTCGTGATCCCCGAAATATCGGTTCAAAGCGAAAACCCAAACCCACTCGTTTTTCGATTTCCGTCTTACGACTTACGATTTACTTCCCCCCCCTTCTCCAGCAGCTCCCGCAATCCTTCTAAGCGCGGATCGATGCTCTCCAGGCGGTGCCCGCAGTCCCCTTCATTCAAATTAGCCCCACAAACCGGGCACAAACCCTTGCAGTCCGGTTTACAGGCCTGGCTGATAGGAAGATCCAGCACCGCGTAATCGCGGATGATCGGCGTCAGATCGATCGACCCGTCCGACGGCAGCAGCTGCTCCAGGTTTTCCGGGGTGTTTTCAGCTGGATGGTAGGTGAACATTTCCGTAAAGCGAATATTGACGGGCTGCCAGTAATCCTCCAGGCAGCGGTTGCAGTCCAGCTCTGTGAGGGCTATGATCTTTCCTTCTGCTATCACACCGTCTTCGGTCACCGAAACAGCGATCACACCATGGATGTCCACCAGCAGCAGGTCTCCGGGCAAACTCAACTGGGTAAAGTTAAAATCAAATTCCCTTCGGGTTCCCGGAGATTCCTTAACTAGGTAAGAAACATCCAGCCGCAGGGGATCGTTCTTCTTTAGGGTCATGATATTTTCTCGATGGGATTTTTCCCTTAAAATAAGAAAAAATCCCTCCTCTGATTGGATTTAATCTCAAGATCAATTATATCCTATTCAGACCAGGAAGAAAATAAGCCCCACTCCTGTCCCGGACTGAACGCAAAAATGGATATAATCATCACTAGATGATGACCCCGGCAGACATTCACGCAACATCCATCGGACATATCGCCCACCAGGTTCTTAGGCGGACCCCGGCAGGCTCGGTCACAGGGATAACCAGCCAGGGGATCTACCTGCAGCCTGGTGGCGACCTGACCCTTTACCTTACCAGGGATCATTTCCGAGGACCGCTGACCATAAATATCCGGTGTGAATCAGGAAGATTCTCTTCCATACAGCCCGGAGAAGCAGCTGATTTTATCGAGGATAAATTAATATTTGAGGTTTCTGGACAGGCGATCCATCTCTATAAGCCGCTGATCTGGAAGCCACCCTCACTCCCGGGCTTAATTAGGCAAACCTCTGATGGGTACACCAGTATTTTTCATCAGGTCCAGGCTTTACATCCCGAACATCCCTATCTCCCCCTGCTGGAGATCGTAACTGCCGGTGAGCCATTTCTGGTCAATGATATTCCCGGAATAGAACATCAGCTCATCCACCTCTCTAAATCTCTGGGCACAGGTACTCCCTCAGATATCATTTCCGGAATGAAATCGATCCTGGGCGCCGGTCCCGGCCTGACACCGCTGGGTGACGATATAGTAGTGGGGGTCCTGCTGGCAATGACCCGCACGCGAAAGCAGGTCTACGGGCCAGGCGATATGATCCACATTGATCATACCGTCCTCAGCGCAGCAGAGGAAACAACAACTACCCTCAGCTGGAGTCTATTGAACTGCGCTATCCAGGGCAACGCAGATGAGAGGATCATCCGGGTGCTGGATGGGTTGATCGCTGGCAGGGAAATTCCTGACCGCGACTTGGAGAGCCTTCTGAATTGGGGCAGCTCATCCGGGATGGCTGTGCTGGCAGGCATGCTGCTGGCGTTACCTTAAAGAAGGATGCGGGATCCTCTCAGGATCCCGCATCCTTTAAAAGCTCTACTTGCTGAGCTTATCCAAACTTTCCACGTGAGCCGGGTTGATGGCGTCACCAAATTTTGTCTTGCTCATTCCTTCTTTGGTTTTCATGAGCTCGTCGTAGCGGTCATCCTCCACAAAGGCCACACAGCGGCCGATGCTGGATTCCCCATCCACAAACCGCCAGGGGAAGAAACCGATCTTAGCCCGCTGATTGAGCAGCAGGTCGATGTCACCCCCAAGGCATTCGGCGTGGATGATCCCATGCGGGAACATTTCAATATGCATCAGTTGATATTTGCTGTCATCATAGAATTCTGCCAGTGTTTTGCCATATTTTTCCTGGAAGACAGTTTCCGCCTCCCGGGCCTGGCGGGGCATCCAGTCACGGATGATGGTATTCATGGGATGGTCCGCGCTGCCGCAGTCCACGCCCAGCCAGCGCAATTTTTTACTCTTGGCCCATTCCGCAAATTCCCTGTCCGGACCGGGGTGTTTGACCATGTAGCGGATCTCATCCGCGGTAGGATGGTCCCAACCAAAGTGATGATAGCCGGTGTGAATGAGCAGGATATCCCCTTCCTTGACCTCCACGCGGTCCTCCACCATTTTGCTGGTATATACCTGGTAATCACCCACAGCATCGCTGAGGTCCACGATCACGCCCTCATTCATTAAAAAATCCAGCTCCAAGTCAGCTATATCTTTACCGGGGGTATAAAAGTGGATCTCCCCATCCAGATGTGTGCCAACATGGTTGGAGTGGGTCAATAACTGTCCGTTGGCGCCGCTGGGGGCCAAGCGCTTAAAGTATTTCACCTCCAAGGGGATATAGGTCGGCCAGGGAGGTGTGCCTATGCCAAGAGGAATGGTCAGGTCAATCGCTTTCATCCTTAACTCCTTTTCTTTAAATAAACCTCTTTAAGGAACCAAGTCTCTTAAGAAACCTGGTATCCATAAAAGACTTCGTCTCTTTGTGTTAAAACGCGCCGGAAAGCAGCATCAACACCACGCCGCCAGCTACCACACTGCCCAGCTGGCCGGCAGTGTTGGCACCCATGGCGTGCATCAGCAGGAAGTTTTCCAGGTCATATTCCTGGCCAATCTTCTGCACGATCCGGGCAGACATCGGGAAGGCGCTGATCCCAGCTGCTCCGATCAGGGGGTTAAATTTCTTTCCCGAAAGGATATACATCAATTTACCAACCAGCAGGCCGCCTACGGTGTCCAGCACAAATGCCAGCAAACCCATGCCCAGGATCAATACGGTCGAGCTCTGAATAAAAGTATCACCCGACATGGTGCTGCCCACTGTCAAGCCCAGGAAAATCGTGGTCACGTTGGCTATCTCGTTCTGGGCGGATTTAGTCAAGCGTTCCACCACGCCCGATTCGCGCATCAGGTTTCCGAACATCAGGGTGGCGATGAGCGGAGAAGCCTTGGGCGAGAGCAGAGAGATCACGATCGTCACCAGGATCGGGAAGAGGATCTTGACCGTCTTGGAGACTGGTTTTTCGGTATAGGGCATCCGCACCGTGCGCTCTTTTTGCGTGGTTAACAAACGCATCACCGGGGGCTGGATAATCGGCACCAGGGACATATAGCTGTAGGCGGTGACCGCGATCGGTCCCAGGAGATGGGGCGCCAGCCGGGCGGAAACATAGATGGCAGTTGGGCCGTCAATCGCCCCAATGATGCCTATCGAAGCCGCTTCATTCAGGTTAAAACCAAAGTTCAAAGCCAGGAGCAAGGTGCCAAAAATACCCACCTGACCGGCGGCCCCCAGCAGCGCCATTTTGGGGTTCTCCAGCAGCGGGCCAAAATCTGTCATGGCACCGATGCCTATAAAGATCAGCAGCGGGAAAAGCTCGGTTTGGACACCCGCCTGGTAGAGGACTCCCAGAAAGCCGCCCTCAACTGGATCGGTGATCCCGGTCAGGGGCAGGTTCGCCAGGATCGCTCCAAAGCCGATCGGCAGCAGCAGCACCGGCTCGAAATCCTTTTTGATCGCCAGGTAAATCAGCACGCCCCCGGCCAGGATCATGATCAGATTCTTGATCGAAAACACCTGCAGGGCTCCCAAGAGGGAAGTTAAATCAGCGATCTCCATAAAGCTTCATCCCAGCCTGAATAAGGACATACCATACTCGACAGATTGCCCTTCATTGATAGAGACTTCAGATATTACGCCATCCTGAGGGGCATGGATGGTATTTTTCATTTTCATTGCGTCCAGAACACATAAAGGGTCACCTGCTTTCACTACCTGTCCGGCCTTGACATGGATCTGGACGACATCACCGGGCATGGGCGCAGTGACTTCGCAGCTCGTACTTGCGGAGATCGAAGCTTGAGCGGACTCTTCCAGGTCCTGGCTCTCAACCTCACTGGATCCCGCAGTACCCTCTTCAATTTCAACTTCGAATCGGCTGCCTTCCACAAAGGCAACAACCGGACGCTGGTGCAGGTCTTCCACCTGGACCAGAATTCTTTCTCCATTCACAGTTACCCAAATATCTTGAGCGCTTTCACTCATACCCACTCCTTCCCCTGAACTCGATCTACACCTTTTCGCCACCAGCCCCCAACCGGGTCTTCCAGCAGCTTGCCAAGATTTCCCTGCGTAGATCCGCTCATTTTTTTAACCAGTACACTCACGCCCACCGCAGCGGCCTGCTTAAGTATTTTTTCCCGCTCTTGAGACGGAGGCAAAGCACCATTAATGACAGTTTTTTCGTCCAAGGTATGCTCTTCCCGGGGAGGAAAAAGGGCTTTCAACAGCACGATCAGGCCAATTAATAGTGCCAGGGCGGAAAACGTGATCAGAATCCCAACCCCGCTCAGTGTTAACCCCTGTCCTAATTCGCTCAAAATATCCCTCCCACCCACTAGACCGGCATGTTGCCGTGTTTCTTGGGCCGGGTCATCCCTTGTTTATTTTTCAGCAGTTCCAGGCTAGCAATCAGCCGCGGACGGGTTTCAGACGGCAGAATGATCTCATCTACATGGCCGCTGGCCGCAGTCCGGTAGGGCTTGGAGAATTTATCCCGATAAGCAGCCACATATTCCCGGCGGGCCTTTTCAGGATCTTCCGCGGCTTTGAGCTCCTTCCCATACAGCACATCCACCGCGCCATCAGCGCCCATCACAGCGATTTCCGCGCTAGGCCAGGCGTAAACCAGATCTGTCCGGATATACTTGGAGCTGAGCACGATATAGGCTCCCCCATAGGCCTTGCGCACAATCACAGCAATTTTGGGCACGGTGGCTTCCGAGTAAGCATAAACGATCTTGGCGCCGTGGCGGATGATCCCACCGTGTTCCTGCTGCACCCCAGGAAGAAAACCCGGCGTGTCCACAAAGGTCACCAGGGGGTAATTATAGGCATCACAGAAGCGGATAAATCGGGAAATTTTATCCGAGGAGTTGATATCCAGCACCCCCGCCAGGGAATTGGGCTGGTTGGCGATGACCCCCACCGCCTGTCCATGCAGCCTGGCAAATCCTGCCAGGGCATTGGGCGCGAAATTCTTGTGCACCTGGAAAAAACTTCCTTGATCGACAATCTTATCAATGACCTGGCTCATGTCGTAGGCTTGGTTCGGGTCAGCGGGAACCAGGCTATTTAAAGCCCGGTCCTGCCGATAGGGATCGTCCTCAGGCGCCTGGTAAGGCGGCGGTTCTGCGTTGTTGCTGGGCAGGTAGCTGAGCAGATCCCGGGTGATGCGCAGGGCGTCCTCCTCGGAATCTGCCGCGAAATGGGCCACCCCGCTCTTCGTGCTGTGCACATCCGCTCCACCCAGGGATTCAAAGTCAACTTCCTCGTGAGTGACGGATTTGATCACCTTGGGGCCGGTGATGAACATATGGCTGGTGGCCCGGGTCATGATCACGAAATCTGTCAGGCCAGGGGAATACACCGACCCTCCCGCGCAGGGACCCAGCATGACGCTGATCTGGGGAATCACACCGCTGGCCTGCGTATTCCGCCAGAACAGCTCGGAATAGGCCGCCAGGCTGTAAACCCCTTCCTGAATACGGGCCCCAACAGAATCCATCAACCCGATGACCGGCACCCCGGCATCCAGGGCCAGATCAAGTATTTTGGCGACTTTCTGACCCGCCACTTCCGAGAAGGATCCCCCCATCACCGTGAAATCCTGTGAGAAGACCGCCACCATCCGGCCATCCACTTTACCAAAACCCACCACCACACTGTCCCCAGGAATCAATTTTTCATCCAACCCAAACTCCTGGTGGCGGTGGGTCATTAAAGCGTCAACTTCCTGGAAGGAACCTTTATCCAGCAGGGCCAGGATGCGTTCTCTGGCAGTCATTTTGCCCTTATCATGCTGGGCCTTGATCCGCTGTTCCCCGCCTCCCAGAGCAGCCTGTTGGCGGATTTCCTTTAGTTCCGGGATCTGGTCCTTCCCTGTTTGTTTTTTAGCTTTAGCATCCATCGTGCCCTGCCTTCTGAATATATTTGATCTTAATCTTTCTGAGTCAATTCTTTTTCTTCCAAAGCCATATAAATCTTATCTGCTGATAATGGCAGATCCGAAAAACGGATCCCTACAGCGTCATATAAGGCATTGGCAATGGCTGGTGCGGTCTGCACCATGACATGTTCTCCTACGCCTCTTGCGCCCCAGGGACCATCATCTATCGGCGTTTCCACATAATCTCCATGGATCTTGCGGGGGATATCAGCAATAGTAGCAATCCGGTAATCCACAAAACTGGGGTTGATCACCACCCCATCCTCATTGAATTTCATGGCCTCGTAAGCGGAGCTCATGCCGTGGACAGCGCCGCCCTCAATCTGGGTCATGATCAGGTCCGGGTTGATAGCCCGTCCAACGTCATACACGCTGGCGATATTGAGCACTTCCAGCTGCCCCGTCTCCAGATCCACCTCCAGGTCCACAGCCTGGGCGCCCACAGTGTAATGGACCACCGCCCGGGTTCCCTGGCCGGTTTCAGGATCCAGGTTGGTGACATAGGTGGGCATAAAATGGCCCCGTCCTACCACAGGACCTCCCTTCCAGCCTTCAAAGTCGTCGTTGGGCATTCCATAAATAACCATTTTATCAAGGGGTTGTTCCCGTTCAGATTTAAATGAGATCACCACACCATCTTTAATGGTCAGATCTTCGATATCCTCATCCCAGGCATCTGCCACCGTCTCCAGGATCTGGCAGCGGGCGTCCTCAGCGGCTGCCTTGACTGCATTTCCCATGGACCAGGTCAAGCGGCTGGCAACCGTCTGCCATTCGTAAGGGCTGTACTTGGTATCCAACGGAGTTGAGACTGTTACATTTTCATAAGGAATTCCCAGCACATCGGCCGCGATCTGGGCCGCAACAGTAAAGGCACCCTGGCCAATCTCCTGTCCGCCGACTTCCACCTGGAGGGTGGCATCCTCATTAAAACGCACGACCGCGGCACTGCCTGGATTGGGCGGCATGGCGGGCGCTTTCCACATGATAGCGATGCCTTTCCCTCTTTTTTTGTTGGGCCCCGTGGGTTCTTCTTTCTTCTCCCACTGAATGGCTTTGGCGGCTTTATCGATGCAGGCTTCCAGGTCAATCGGCGTCATTTTCATCCCGGAAACGATCTCGTCATCGGTGCGGACGCAATTGATCCGCCGGAATAGTACTGGATCCATTCCCACCTCTTCAGCGAGATGGTCCATGATCTGCTCCAGCCCCCAGTGGATCTCTGGCATGCCAAATCCTCTCATAGCGCTGCCAACAGGAGTATTGGTATAGACACACAAAGAATCAGCTTTTACGTTGGGCACATCGTAAGGGCCGGTGCAGGAATAACCCGCTGCCCGGGCGATATTCACACCGTAGTCATTATAGGCCCCGCCGCCAAAATAATAAGTCAGCTCCATGGCCTGCAAGTTACCGTCCTTGTCACAGCCAACCTTGATGTCAGAAATCAAGGATTGGCGTGTGGAGGTGCCCACAAATTCCTCTTCCCGGGTCAAACGGAGCTTTACCGGATGCCCTTCCACCGCCTGGGCTAAAACCACCGCGCAGGCTTCCATGGTGACACCGGCCTTGCCGCCAAACCCTCCTCCCACCAGGGGAGCGATCACACGCAGCTTGTTATGGGGGATGTCCAAACCCTGGGCGATCATATCGCGCATGGCAAAGGGGGATTGGGAGCTGGCCCAAAGGGTAACCTGGCCTGTCTTTTCGCACAAAGCGACTGAAGTATGGGTCTCTATCGGCACGTGTTCGATCGGGGGCAGGCGGAAGCGTCCTTCTGCTACTGCTGCACACTCAGCAAATGCGGATTCAGCATCACCTTTGCGGATCTTAAAATGTTCTGAAATATTCGTTCCCGGTTCAGGGAAAATAAAGTTGACTACAGAATAGCTTCCGAGATCGGGGTGGATCAAGGGTGCGTCCGGCTGGGCTGACTCCACCGGGTCATAAATGGCCGGCAGCACTTCATACTCTACCTCAACCAATTTCACAGCTTCAACAGCAATATCCTCACTTGTTGCGACCACACCGGCAACGGGTTCCCCATAAACGCGGACCCTGTCATAGGCAAAGATCGGCCTGTCGATCAGATATAAACCCAGGCGGGCGGTTAAGTCCTTTCCAGTTACCACTGCCCTGACACCTGGCAGCGCTTCGGCCTTTGAGGTATCGATCTTCTTGATCAGGGCATGCGGATATGGGCTGCGCACCAATCGACTGTGGAGCAATTTTGGTCCAAATTGAATGTCATCCACAAAAACCGCACATCCTGTGACTTTGTCCATTACATCAGTGCGTTGGACGCTCTTTCCGATCAGTCCGGATTCAGTGATCGTCATCGAGTACCTCCATTGCGGGAAGCTTCCATAATGGCATCAATAATGCGCTGGTATCCAGTGCAGCGGCACAGGTTGCCAACCAGGGCTTTTTGTATGTCCTCTACAGTTGGATTCGGATTGCGTCTGAGCAGGGCAGTTCCTGCCATTAACATGCCCGGCGTGCAGTAGCCGCACTGCACCGCGTTTAAATCAGCAAAAGCTTGCTGCAGGGGTGTGAGTTTTCCATTGCTGGACAAACCCTCGATGGTGGTTATTTCCCTCCCGTCCAGTTCAACCGCCAGCACCAGGCAGGAGTTGATCGGTTCACCGTCTACCAACACCGTGCAGGCACCGCACTCCCCGGCCTCACAGCCGTTTTTTGTGCCAGTTAGTCCCAGTCCATCCCGCAAGGCATGCAGCAAGGTCATGTTGGATGGAACCAACAGCGCTTCTTCCTGTCCATTCACAATCAGTGTGATCGCGTGATTTTCCATAAAAAACCCTCGTTTGAGACATTGCGTTTGGTTATTTCAGGCTCCCCCAAATTTCTTTCAGCCCTTTTTTGGTCAGGTTGCGGACCATTTTCTTCTGGTAGAGAGCAGTTGCCCGGATATCCTCAATAGGTGCGGAAATATCCATGGCATCCTCAGCGGCCTGAGACAAAACGTCATCTGAAAGCGAATGCTGAGCCAAATAGTCTTCCACAGCAGGTACTCTATAGGGAGTAGGAGCCGTGGAATTGATGCCAATTTTAAACCGCAGTCCTGCCGGGGTCTCCGGATCGGGATAACCCAGCATTCCCACACCCACGATAGCCAGGTCTCCCATTTTTGACCGGCCCAGCTTGTAATATTGGCCAACCGCGCCCTCCGGGGGGGGAGGAAAGTGAATGGCTTTCAGATATTCATCCTCTTTCAGGGCGATTTTACCCGGCCCGACCCAGAATTCCGCCACCGGGAGCTGCCTTTCTCCACCCGGGCTCTCCAGGATCAGCTCAGCATCATAGATCAGCAGCGCAGGGGCCATATCCGCGCTGGGAGAGGCGTTGCAGATATTTCCTCCCAGTGTTGCCCGGTTGCGGAGCTGATAGTTACCCACCGTGTCCGCTGCCTGGCAGAGGACCGGATAATATTTTCGAATGTCTTTGTGTGCGGAAATCTGGTTCAAGGTGACAGCAGCGCCCAGCGTAAGGCCAACTGTCTTCCCGAATTCGATCTCCTGCATGCCGGGAAGCCCCTTGATATCCAGCAGCGTGCCGGGGCCGCTGTCTCGGTCCCGCATCTGGACAAAAAGATCTGTCCCGCCCATCATAAGTTTGAGATCCGGACCCTTGTCTTTTAGTAGGTTGAATACTTCCTGGGGGGATTCTGCTTTCAGATACTCAAAATCGGGCAATCCGGGACGTGCCAACATAAAACCTCCTGCCATTTAAGCTATGATTCTAGAATGTCGACTATTTCCCTTATCTTCAAAACTCACCATTTGCCAGCTGAGAACCAATGATTAACCCTTTCCTGAAGAATATGCCTTTCAAAACCAGGGGGATTTTTTGATTATACACCGCTGTACCTCTCTTCATAGGTAACAATTTTCCTGTTCTGGCAGGCGTGAATTTAATGAGAAAAGGCATCCACCTGAGATGGATGCCTTTTCAACTGGGCCTGAGATACAGGATTACAATTCAGCAGCTTGTGGTGGCTTGAAGATCAGGAAAATCGCATTGATCAGAATACCGAGCACGGCCGCAGTCGCGATCGCAGGCAAACCGCTGGGGAAAATGCTCTCCAGGATGGGGATGGGCAGGAATCCACCCGCATACCCGATATGTCCTCCGATACCAACGATCATGATCACTGCGCCTACTGCCAGGTTACGAGAGCTGAAGAGACTGACATTATTCTCAACCATCAGCGCGATGCCCTGCATACCAATCAC
>Ga0209834_10000642_pt1 | contig 20969 bp, 20 predicted proteins | sample Mar14236cmmetaG_FD_184134 | JGI IMG/M metagenome (GOLD analysis project Ga0209834, IMG submission 184134) | Marine hydrothermal vent microbial communities from Guaymas Basin, Gulf of California to study Microbial Dark Matter (Phase II) - Marker... ...
GCAACGAAAGATCCTTCGCTTACGCTCAGGATGACAAAGGGAAAGAGTTCGGGATGACATTTTTTGTTTTTGTCATTCCAATGACATCTTTTCTGTTTTTACCGTTCCGATGACTTTTTTTGTTTTTATCATTCCGAGGATATTTCCCTTGTTTTTGTCATTCCGAGGAACGATAGTGACGAGGAATCTTATTTTAACAAGCAATAAGTTTCTTATATCAATACTCTTAGTTAATAGAATCAAAGTGTTAGGGGGGTGTCCCCTATTTAAGGAATAATGAGGTTTTTGATAGATTTCAATACTTTTAGTTAACAGAATCAAACTAAAAGGAAGGGTGGTTCCTATTGATTTGATAAAAAAGAAACAAATGTTATTCGGAAATATGGATGGAGAATTGGTAGTGGCAATCCTTGAAAATGGTAAACTTGTTGAAATACATTTCGAACATATGGAAAGACTAACAGGAAATATTTACCTTGGGAGAATCGAGAACATTGTACCTAATCTTGAAGCAGTGTTCGTAAATATAGGAAAGGGAAAAAACGGCTTTTTGAGAAGTAAAGATATTGTTTTACCAAATAAAAAAAGTTCCAAAGACTTACAAGTAGGCCAAAAAGTTTTAGTCCAGGTGAAAAAAGATCCTATAGGTTCAAAAGGTGCTCAGCTTACCATGAATATTGGGATACCTGGTAGATACTTAGTATATATGCCTTTTGCCCATGGAACGATTGGGGTTTCAAAGAAAATATTGGATCTTGACGAAAGGAAACGTCTCCATAATATCGTGGATCCACTAATATCCAAAAACGAGGGAGTTATCGTCAGAACGGTATCTCAAGGTATAGAGGTTGAAATCTTGGCTTCAGAGTTGGAAGACCTAAAAACATTGTGGAAAGAAATCGAAAAAAAGTACAAACGTTCTCGAAAACCCAAGGAACTTTATAAAGAACCTGATGTTCTTGAATATGTTATAAGAGAAAGATATGATGAAAAGGTAACTGAAATAATAACAAACGATGTAGAAATCAAAAACAGACTTGAAGTCATCCTAAAAAAATTTGAGGCAAGGAAAAACATAGTAAAATTAATAGAGGAAGATCCCATAAAACTGTTCAATATCAATCAAAAGCTTGAGAGAGCACTCAGAAGAGTTGTAGATCTTGATTGTGGCGGAAGCATAGTAATAGATTCCACTGAGGCTTTAACGATTATAGATGTGAATTCGGGAAGTAATATATCTGGGAACGGTTTTCGTGAGATGAGTTTGAAAACAAATTTGGAAGCTTCCAAAGAAATCTCTCGGCAGTTGAGGTTGAGAAACATAAGTGGGATAGTACTTATAGATTTCATCGATATGTCCAAAGAGCAAGATAAGAAATTGGTTTTGGAAACATTCAAAGAAGAACTAAGAAAAGACAAAGGGAAAACAGCTGTTATTGGATTCACAAAACTCGGACTTTTAGAAATGACTAGAAAGAGAACTTCACCGCCACTCAAAAACTCTCTTTTCAGCAAATGCCCCATTTGCGATGGAAGGGGCTTTGTTATCTCACCAAAACGATTGATAAATCGTATGGTAAATGATTTAAGCAATCTTTATCACACAGAAAAACCAAAAAAGGTGATCTTAAATCTTCATAGGAGTCTTTCTGGATATATGAATGGAGAGAGAAGAAAATTCATAAGAAATAAATTCAAAGGAGTCGAGTTTGATTACAAGTTTGATTGGTATGATCCGAACAGTTATAATATAAACATCAAAAAGAAGTAATGAATTTTGGGGGTATAGATGGAAAAAAAATACTTGATGTTAGGTGTTCATAATCATCAACCAGCCGGAAATTTTGATTACGTTTTAGAGCATGCATTTGAGAGTTGTTATAAACCTTTCATTGATGTTATAAAGAAATATCCAAAGATAAAGATCAATATACATTTCAGTGGCTGGTTACTTGAATGGTTACAAAAAAAACATCGAAAATATTTAGAAGAAATATCAGAATTGGTCAAAGACAATAGAATAGAAGTGTTCGCTGGTGGTTTTTATGAACCAATACTTCCTATATTTCCTCAAGAAGATAGGATTATCCAAATTGAAAAGTTGAAAAACAAAGTGATGGAAATATTTGGAGCCGTTCCAAAAGGGCTTTGGTTGGCCGAAAGAGTATGGGAACAAGAATTAGTTAAAACCTTGAATTTGACAGGTATGAGTTATCTTCCCCTTGATGACTCACATTTTGAGCTTTCTGGGATTGAAAGGAGCAAATTGGAAGGTTACTATATCAGTGAATATGAAGGTTATACAATTGCTATATTTCCTATAAACAGAGAATTGAGATATATGATGCCATTCGATACACACGAAAGAATCATTGAGTACATAAAACATGATGTAAGAAAGTTTTTCACTTTCTTCGATGATGGTGAAAAATTTGGAATATGGCCTGGAACTTTTGAACATGTTTACAAAAACGGGTGGCTCGAAAAATTTATGGAGTTAATCTCCAAAAGTGAGTGGCTTGAAACTCTGACTTTCTCAGAGTTCTTTGAAAAATTTAGACCTTCAGGAAGAGTATATATACCTTCTTCTTCGTATAGTGAAATGTTGGAATGGAGTTTACCTTCCAAGCTCAGGAGTATGTTAGAAAAAGGGAAAAAAGTGGAAACTAGATATGTAGGAAATTGGAGAAACTTTCTTTTGAAATATCCAGAAGCGAACCTTATGCACAAGAAAATATTATATGTGAGATCGAAATTTAGAGAAAAATTTAGAGAAATAAGAGAACAAAATAGACAAGTGTTAGATTCCTATTTAAAATCGCAGGCTAATGATGCTTTTTGGCACGGATTGTTCGGCGGAATTTATCTGCCACATTTGCGAAAAGCTGTATATGAAAATATAATGATCGCTGAAAATGAACTTCATAGATCCAATGGCGAGGAAATAGATATTTTAGATTTCGATTGTGATGGAACTGATGAAATACTCTTTTCAAACCAAAAATTGAATTTGTATGTTGATCCAGATTACGGTGGTAGAATCTTCGAACTTGATTTAAAGGATAAAAAACTCAATCTCTTGAATACCATAGCAAGACATTATGAACCATATCACGACAAGCTACGTGATAGTGTTGAGCTTGCCTTTGATTGGTATGAGAGGTTCTCCCTAATAGATCACTTCTTTGGTGATGATACTTCTCTTGAAAACTTTTCGAAAGTCAAGTACGAAGAATTGGGGGATTTTGTAAACCAACCCTTTGAATATGAGGTATCTGGTGATAAAATAATTACGTTGTTCCGAGAAGGACATGTTTGGTTTGGAGAAAAATGGTTAGGTTTGAAAATAACAAAGTCAATCGAAGTCTCTCGAGATATTATTAAAATCGACTATAAGATTTTGAATACTTCACGGGAGAAGTTAAGTCTGTGGTATGGATGTGAACTGAATTTTTCTCTATTATCGGACAAAAATGGTAGATACATAAAGATCGCCAGCGAAAAATTTGAGCCATGTGAAGTAAAAGAAATTCAAGCAAATGAAGTTGAAATATTCGATGAAATCGAAGATTTAAAGGTTGATATTATACTTGATCGAGAAATGAATCTGTGGTCTTTTCCAATATATACAATATCATATTCCGAGGTTGGCCCCGAGAAAATTTTTCAATCTCTGTGTGTAGTTCCCAACGTTAAGTTTGAGCTTCAAGAAGATAAAATGTTTGAGTTCAAGCTGACTTTGAAATTTAAAGATATACAGAAGAGTTTCGGTGCGCCACACTAAGCGGGGGGTTAGCGGTCCCCTGAACCCGAAAACCGCTATATGCGGGGCTGAAGTCCTATCGGAGGTGCTTTCATTGTGGGAAATGCTGTGGATAAGTGGTGTCGATGGTAGAGTCCCACGCATCGAAAGCTCGTGAACCTGGTCAGGCCCGGAAGGGAGCAGCCATAAGCGAGTCATTTCGAGTGCCGTGGGGGAGCTCTGCCGGAGCTAACTGTCCAACAAGCGTCCCACAATAAAGCATCGAAGATAGGTGTGTGGCGCACCTTGATTTTTTTATCGCTGGAGGGGAAACTTTTTTGGCTTTATTGAAATGTGTTGACTTAACTAAGAAATATGGAAAAAGAATAGTTGTAAACAAGGCAAGTTTATATGTCAAATCCGGCGAGATAGTGGGGTTACTTGGACCAAACGGTGCAGGAAAGACAACTTTGTTCAGTATGATACTTGGCTTAGTGATTCCTAACTTTGGATCAATACACATCGATGATGTTGAGTTAACACATGTACCAGTGTTTCGCAGAGCACTTATGGGAATAACATATCTTCCACAAGAAACTTCGGTGTTCAATGGTTTAACTGTTGGCGAAAATTTAGAAATAGTTTTTGAAAATTTGAAAGTACCAATGGAAGAAAGGATAAAGCGAGTAAGAAAGTTATTAAAAGACTTTGGAATCTTTAAATTGAGAGATCAAAGGGCTTCGCTTTTATCCGGAGGGGAAAAAAGACGCCTTGAATTAGCACGTATGATGACATTGAATCCCAAATTTATACTCTTAGATGAACCTTTCAGTGGAATTGATCCATTAACTGTTAAAGATATACAGAGAATGATTTTGAAGTTGAAAAGTGAGAACATCGGGATAATAGTAACAGACCACAGCGTTTCGGAAATAGAGAAAATAGTCGACAGATTGTATGTAATACATAAGGGTGAAATACTCGCTCAAGGATTACCATACGAGGTCCTAAGTAATCCAAAGGTGATAGACAACTACATAGGAAGAGAGCTATTGAGTGATATATCCAAAGATAAAGTCGATGAGGAGTTGTGAGGTTATGCCAAAAGGCTTTTTTTCATTGGTCCTCCATGCCCACCTGCCATATGTTCATCATCCTGAATACGAAGAATTTTTGGAAGAAAGGTGGCTATTTGAGGCTATAACTGAAACCTATTTACCGCTTTTAATGGTGTTTGAGAAACTCGATAAAGATAATATACCCTTCAAATTAACCATGTCAATAACCCCTCCACTGATGGAAATGCTTTCAAACAAATCACTACAAGAGAAATATGTGAGACATATGGAAAAATTGATTGAATTGGCAACAAAAGAAGTCACTAGAACCAAAAATGAGTCTCCGCAACTTTACAAGCTCGCAAAATATTATAAAAACAAATTTGATAAGATTCTAAAAGTTTATTGCGAGGATTACGACTGTGATTTACTTGAAGGCCTTAAAAATTATTATTTCAAAGGAAATCTTGAATTGATAACCTGCTCTGCTACCCATGCCTTTTTGCCTTTCTACAAAAATTATCCTGAAATGATCGATTTGCAATTGAAAATAGGAATCGAGACTTTTAAAAAACATATAGGGAAGAAGCCGAAAGGTATTTGGCTTGCCGAGTGTGCATATTTTGATGATCTCGACGAATATCTTTCGAAAAATGGTCTTGAATTCTTTTTCTTAGATTCCCATGGTTTTTGGTATGCTGAAACTCCGCCAAGGTATGGGGTTTATAGACCTATAATTACTCCCAGCGGTGTCTTTGCATTTGCTAGGGATCCTGAATCCAGCGAACAAGTTTGGAGTGCTGAAATAGGTTACCCTGGCGACTATAATTATAGGGAATTTTATAAAGATATCGGATTTGAACGAGAATACGATTACATAAAACCCTACATGGATGGTTCTGGCGTTAGAGTAAACACAGGGATAAAATATCACAGAATTACTGGCAAGAAAGTTGAGCTCGATAAAAAAGAGTACTACGATCCTGATGTTGCAATGGAGACAGTGAAGAACCATGCACAGGACTTTCTAAATAAAAAAATCCAACAAGTTATAAGATTATCCAAAGCATTTGATGGTGAAAGTCCGATAATAGTTGCACCGTTCGATGCGGAATTGTTTGGACATTGGTGGTATGAAGGACCTCAATTCATAGAATACTTCTTCAGAGAACTTAAAAAGCAAGACATTATTTCTGCCATTACTCCTTTGGAATTCTTAGAAAAGATCGATAGAGTTCAAATGGTAAGACCGGCTCCTTCAACCTGGGGAGCTAATGGTTTCAATGAAGTCTGGTTGAATGGTAAAAATGATTGGATTTACCCCCACATTCATGAAGCAACCGAAAAATTCTTAGATTTTTCGAAGAGAGCAAAAAAACTATCCAAATTGCAAAGAAGAGCTTTAAAACAGGCGCTTAGAGAACTTTTACTTGCCCAATCAAGTGATTGGGCATTCATAATAACCACAGGAACATCCGTTGATTACGCTGTAACCAGAGTGAAAATACATTTAAACAGATTCTTAGAGATTTATAAATGGTTAGAGTGTGATAAAATAGATGAGGAAAAATTAGAATATTATGAATCCGTGGATGATATATTCAAGGATTTGCCTTAATTGAAAAAGGAGGGTTAAAGATGGTGGAAACGAAGAAAGATTTCTTTGAAATCAGATGGCACGGAAGAGGCGGTCAAGGTGCCAAGAGTGCTGCACAAGTTGTTGCGGAAGTGGCGCTCGATACTGGGAAGTATTCCCAGGCCTTTCCAGAGTATGGTGCTGAAAGAGCAGGAGCACCAATGAAAGCATTCGATAGAATCTCGGATTCTCCAATAACCATTCATTCTTCTGTTGAATCACCTGACATAGTCGTAGTTATCGATGAAACACTGTTGGGATTGCCTGATATTGCTATTGGTATCGACGAAAGTACAGGTGTACTCCTGGTCAACACGACAAAAGGCAAGGATTTCGTAAAGCAAAAAACAGGCTTTAAAGGAAAAATCTGTGTGGTTCCTGCCACCAAGATTGCCCTCGAGGAAATCAAAAGGGGTATTCCCAATACCGTAATGTTGGGTGCTCTTGCTAAATTAACGGAACATTTGCCACTTGAATCGGTCATAGAGAATTTCAAAAAAACCTTCGAAAAGAAACTTACGCCTGATGTCTTGGAAGGAAATATAAGAGCTATCAAGAGAGGATATGAGGAGGTGACGTGTAATGGCTGAACTCAAAGGATGGAAAGATATTCCAATAGGTGGGTTGATAACGGAGCCTGGTAGCTCTAAAAAGTTCAACACCGGTGGTTGGAGAGTAATGAGGCCCATTTATGATAGAAGTAAATGTATTGATTGTATGATGTGTTGGATAGTGTGTCCAGATATGGCGATAATACAAGAGGACGGAATAATGAAAGCAATAGACTATGATTATTGCAAGGGTTGTGGAATTTGCGCCAGTGTTTGTCCCAAAAATGCCATTGAGATGAAACCTGAAACGGAATTTCAGGAATGAGGAGGGATGAGAAATGATTGCTGAACAGAAAAAGTTAGCCATAACTGGTGCTGAAGCAGCAGCTCATGCGATGCGTCAGATAAATCCCGATGTTGTTGCTGCGTATCCTATAACACCTCAAACACCAATAGTTGAAAAATTCGCCCAATATGTCGCTGATGGAGTTGTCGATACTGAAATGATACCTGTCGAAAGTGAACACAGTGCAATGAGTGCCATTGTAGGTGCTGCCGCGGCGGGTGCTCGTGCAATGACAGCAACAAGTGCGAATGGTTTGGCTTTAATGCATGAAATAGTTTATATTGCTGCTTCTTCACGTCTTCCAATTGTGATGCCGGTGGTTAATAGAGCACTGAGTGGACCAATAAACATACACTGTGATCATAGTGATACAATGGCAGAAAGAGATTCAGGTTGGGTACAGTTATTTGCGGAGAATTCTCAAGAGGTTTATGATCTAATATTCATCGCATTAAAATTGGCTGAAAATGAAAATGTTAGATTGCCAGTTATGGTGAACCAAGATGGATTCATTATCTCCCATGGAACGGAGATAGTAGAGATTCTTCCAGATGAGGAGATCAAAAAGTTCATTGGTGAACAAAAGATGATGTATTCACTTTTGGATACCAAAAATCCAGTAACTTATGGTCCACTCGACCTTTATGACTATTATTTTGAACACAAAAGGCAACAAGTAGAGGCTATGGATAATGTAAGAAAGGTGTTCCCAGAAATTGCCAAAGAATATGAAGAAATTTCTGGTAGAAAGTATTCGTTTGTTGAATCCTATAAGGCCGATGATGCTGAATATGTGATGGTGGCACTTGGATCCACGAACGGAACAATTAAATATGTGGTAGATAAGATGAGACAGGAAGGTAAAAAAGTTGGATTACTTAAAATAACTATGTTTCGACCATTTCCAAAAGAAGAAATACAGTATTATCTCAATGGAAAGAAAGGTGTAGTTGTACTCGATAGATCAATGTCCTTTGGAGCTGAGGCACCATTGTACGCTGAAATAAAATCCTCATTGTACGAAGTGGCCGTTAGACCTCAGCTTGGCTCATATATTTATGGATTGGGCGGTAGAGACATAACACCCGACATGATAAGAAAAGCATTCGACGATGCGATAGAGGGAAATCTTGTTGTCGATGAACAAAGGTATCTTGGTCTTAGAGAATAGGAGGTGTGAATGATGGCATTTAATATAAAGTTGCTTGCTAAAAATCATAAGGAAGATAAATTCGTAAGTGGTCATAGACTTTGTCCCGGTTGTGGAGCTCCTTTAGTTCCCAAGCTTGCAACGTTAGTCGCAGAAGCTCTTAATTATGATTTGGTAGTTTCAAATGCAACGGGTTGTTTGGAAGTTTCAACAACCATTTATCCCTATACCGCTTGGAATATACCGTTTATACACAATGCTTTTGAAAACGCGGCTGCAACCATCAGCGGTGTTGAAACAGCTTACAAAGCCCTTTTAAAGAGAGGAAAAATAAAACCAGAGAGAGAAATCAAGTTTATAGCGTTTGGTGGGGACGGTGGAACATACGACATTGGATTACAATCTCTATCCGGAGCTGTAGAAAGAGGCCATAACTTTGTCTATATTCTTTACGATAACGAAGGATACATGAATACAGGAAACCAAAGGTCAGGCTCAACACCTCCAGGTTCTCAAACAACCACAGCACCTGTGGGTAAAAAGATTCCAGGGAAACTTCAATTGAAGAAGAACATAGTCGAAATAATGGCCGCTCATGAAAATATTTACGCAGCTACTGCAACCGTCGGAGACTATATGGATTACATGAACAAGCTTGAGAAAGCTTTTAAATTTGATGGACCTGCTTTTATAGCTGTGCTCACTCCCTGTGTTAGATTTTGGAGGATAAAAGAGAATGCTACCTTGGATATTGCCAAATTAGCTGTGGAAACAAAGTACTGGCCATTATATGAGGTTGAGAGAGGCGTTTATAGGATCACTCGAAAACCAAGGCAATTTAAACCTGTGAAAGAATTCATAGAATCTCAAGGAAGATTCAGAAATTTATTGAAACATCCTATGGCAAGCGAAATAATCCAAGGATTACAAGATTACGTCGATAGAAAATGGGAAAGACTTTTAGCACTTGAGGAAGCTACCAAAGATAAACCAATAAGGTAAAAAGGTGGGCTTGGCCCACCTTTCTTTTGTTAGATTTCCTTCCATCTATGACACGCAACGTAGTGTTCATCATCCACTTTCTCAAGTTGAGGTTCTAATTCCTTACATTTATCAACAGCGTAATCGCATCTTGTATGAAACCTACAACCTTTCGGAGGATTAACTGGGTTTGGTACCTCACCTTTAGGGAGAATCCTTTCCTTTTTGAAAAATGGGTCTGGAATAGGTATAGCAGCTTCGAGAACTCTCGTGTAAGGATGCGCGGGTCGCTTAAATATATCATCCTTTTTCCCAATTTCCACTACTTTCCCAAGATACATTACCGCTACCCTGTCTGCCATGTAATCCACCACGGCAAGATCATGAGTTATGAATAAATACGTCAAAGAGAGCTCTTCTTTTAATTTATTCAATAAATTCAATATCCTCGCTTGTACAGAAACATCAAGGGCAGAGGTTGGTTCATCCAAAACGATGAATTTTGGCCTTAAAATTATCGCCCTTGCAACTGCTATTCTTTGTCTTTGTCCACCACTAAATTCATGAGGGTATCTATACATATGTTCTTCTCTTAGCCCTACATTCTCAAGGGTTTCTTTAACCCTCCTTAATATCTCAACACTCGAAAAATCGGTATGTATTTTCAAAGGTTCGCCAACTATATCTTTTACCAATTTCCTTGGATGAAGAGAGGTATATGGGTTTTGAAAAACTATCTGCATTCCCTTTCTCAATTCTTTGAGTTCGTCTTTGGATATCTTTGTCAAATTTTTATTGTCAAAAATCACTTCCCCATCAGTTGGCTCTAATAAATGTAGAATAGTCCTACCTATGGTTGTTTTACCACAGCCAGATTCCCCAACGAGTGCCAGCGTTTCATTCTTTTTGATGGTAAAACTCACATTATCCACCGCTCTAACATATTTTTTTGCTCTTAGAAATATGCCCGATCTAACTGGAAAATATTTCTTCAACGAATTTATCTTTACAAGAACATCGTTATTTACAGCCAATTCCGATACCTCCCCATCAATCATACAGATGGCATGCCACAAAATGACCAGGTTCAACTTCTTTTATTGGTGGTAATTCCTTTGAACAAATATCTAGCGCGTGATCACACCTTGGATGAAATCTACATCCAGAAGGAGGATTCACAAGATCAGGGACAATACCTCGAATTGTTTGTAATTTCCCCTTTGTACCTATAACTGGAACTGCTTTTATTAAACCTTTTGTATAAGGATGCAAGGGTTCTTTGAAAATAGTTTTCACATTCCCAATTTCTGCAACATTTCCTGCGTACATTATAACTACCCTTTCACAATATTCAGCAACCACTCCAAGGTTGTGTGTAATTATCATCGCAGAAGTTCCCATTTCAGAAACCAATTCTTTTATCAAATGCAGTATCTGAGCTTGAATAGTAACATCAAGAGCTGATGTCGGCTCATCTGCTATCAAAAGTTTGGGTTTTGTGACCAATCCCATGGCTATCATTATTCTCTGTGCCATTCCACCAGACAACTCATGTGGATATTTCTCGACCATACTTTCAGGATCTGGCAAACCAACCGCTTTCAAAATTTCATATACCTTTTCCTGCACTTCCTTAGATTTTATTGGCAAATCCTCTGCTGTTGAAACAGCTTCTGCTATTTGATATCCAACCTTCAAGACAGGATTCAAAGCCATCTTTGGCTCTTGAAATATCATTGAAATCTCTTTTGCCCTAACTTTTTGCATCTCTTCCTCAGATAGTTTCAAAAGATCCCTTCCTTCGAATACAACACTTCCATCAACTATTTCACCAGGATCTTCTATCAATCGCATTATGGATAAAGAAGTGACCGATTTACCACATCCAGTTTCTCCGACTACTCCCAAAAAATCTTTTTTGTAAACATCAAAACTGACACCATTCAAAGCTTTTACCACACCTCTATATGTATGAAATATTGTTCTCAGATTTCTCACCGAAAGAAGCTTTTCCATCCTTTCTTACCTCCTAAGCCTTGGATCAAGCATATCTCTGATTCCGTCTCCCAAAAGGTTGAAACCCAAAACTACAATGGCTATTGCTATACCTGGAAAAGTAGATATCCACCATTGATCAACTAAATAATTTCTTCCATCGCTCACCATAGCTCCCCATTCTGGAGTTGGTGGCTGAGCACCAAGACCAAGGAATCCCAAACCAGCTGCTGTGAGTATTATTGTTCCCATTCTCAGTGTTAATTGGACTAAAACAGGCGATATACACATTGGAAGGACGTGTAAAAAAATTATTCTAAAATTCGACGCTCCCATGGCCCTTTCGGCTTCTATATACTCCGTATTTTTGATCCTCAAAGCCTCGGCTCTTGCTAACCTTGCATAAACTGTCCAGTAAACCAAGGAAATGGCTATGATTGTGTTGGTCAGACTTGGTCCCATCGCAGCAGCAAACGCCATTGCCAAGACTAAACTTGGAAAAGCCAGGAACATATCTGTGATTCTCATCAGAACCTCATCAACTATCCCACCAAAATATCCAGCAAACACACCTATGAGTGTTCCAATTCCCCCACTTATTATAGAAACCAAAATTATAATCCAAATGGCTATTCGTGAACCATAAATAACCCTACTGAATATGTCCCTACCAAACTGGTCTGTTCCAAAAAGATGCTTGGAAGATGGTGGTTGAAGTCTTTGGCTTAAATCCTGTGCAATTGGATCATACGGGGCAATATAGGGAGCAAATATCGCAATTATAATAAAAAACAAAACAACAAAGCTACCAATCATTGTGAGTTTACTTTTACGCCATAAATATGCAGTATGTTTCCAATCATCTATCAACGGTTTTCTACTCTCAATGAAATTCTTCCATTTCATGCTAAGTGTATCTTGCTTCATTCAATACCACCTCTCCCATCCTAAACTCTCATTCTCGGGTCAAGGAAAGCATATAGTATATCAACTATGAGATTGGCTATGGAATAAATTAAAGCTATGTAAAGCGTTCCTCCCATAATCGCAGGATAATCAAGAACGAGATAACCGTTGGTTATATATCTACCAAGCCCCGGCCAAGAGAAAACGGTTTCCGTTAAAACAGCACCTTCAAGCAGGCTTCCAAAAGTCAATCCTATTATTGTAACAGTCGGTATTAAAGCATTCCTGAGCGCATGCCTTTTTATAACTAATCTTTTGTTCAACCCTTTAGCTTTAGCAGTTCTAACGTAATCCTGCCTCAAGCAATCTAACATGCTCGCTCGCGTTATTCTTGCGATAGAAGCAGTTCCACCATAACCCAAAACAAATGCTGGCATTATCAAATGCTGCAATCCATTCCAGAAAGCGGTCCAATTTCCTTCGATTATGGAATCTATCAATATTAATCCCGTGACGGTCTTTGGAGGAAAGATGAATATATCCAACCTACCTGGGCCAGGTAACCAACCAAGTTTATAATAAAATATCAACAACAGCAATAAACCTGTCCAAAAAACGGGCATAGAAACCCCAAGTATGGAAAATATCCTTGCGAAATGATCTACCCCCTTGTTTCTGTTAACAGCCGAAGCAGTTCCAAGCCATATTCCAAGAGAAACTGATATTAAAGTGGCCATTATTGCAAGTTCAAGAGTAGCAGGGAAAAATTTTCTTATATCTTCCGTTACAGGATTATTTGTTCTCAAAGAAACACCGAGGTCCCACCTCAGGACCCCGGCAATATAATCAACGAACCTCTGTGCCAAGGGTTTATCTAGTCCGAGTTTGTGCTTATATTGATCAACAACCTCTGGTGGCGCGTTTCCTCCAAGTAATGCTCCAATTGGATCGGCTGGAATCACATTTGCAATCACAAAAACTATACACAGAACCCCAAACAGTACCAAGATCATTAGAAGCAATCTTTTTATGATGAAGTTCAATAAACCCATTTCTTTACCTCCTGGAAGATCGTGAATTATATTAGTTATTATTTGTAAAGCTTCGTCCAATCAACTCTCATCGAATAACCATAGAACGCGTCTTCCCAACCTTTAACTTCTTTCCTAACAGCCCAATATGAAACGGTTTGATAGAACATCGCAAACGGTCCATTTTCAAACCAATAATGAGTGAGCTCTTTATAAATTTCCGCCCTCTTCTTAGAATCAAGCTCGAATGCTGCTTTCTCAGCTAGCTCAGCAGCATAATCATCATACCACACGTTTCTCCATGCAAGTTGATGAGCTTTGTAATCTGCAAATGGCTTTGCCAATGCATCTGGATCCGCGTAATCTATACCCCAACCGGCTATTATTATCTGATGTCCCTGTTTTCTGTATTTTGAGTACATTTGTGATGCTTTCATTATAACTATATTAGCTTTTATACCAACTTTTGCAAGATCCGCTTGAACTTTAACTGCCTCATTCTTTCGAGTATCCGAATCATTTGTGAGAAGCTCCACCTCGAAACCATCAGGATAGCCAGCTTCTGTTAGTAATTGCTTGGCTTTCTCTATGTTTTGAGAAAATGGATTATCTGGAACATAACCAAAATACCCTTTTGGTATAAACCCTTGAACTTTCAATGCCAAACCCTGCATGATATCGTTTATTATTTCATCATAATCTATCGCATATTTTATGGCAAGTCTGACTTTTGGATCTTTCAATGGTCCCCAACTACAGTTCATCGCGAGATATTCATTCGCCTGCCCTGGAAGCATTACTGCTTGAATATCTGGATTTCCCTGAATTTCAATGAAATGTTGCGCTTCCAAGTTCCATGCAACATCAGCGTCACCTTTTTCAACGAGCAGTCTTTGATTCGTGCTTTCTGGAACATCCAAGAAAATTATAGTTTTCAGCTTGGGCTTTTCACCCCAATAGTTCGGATTTGCCCTCATTACAACTCTTGAATTTCTTTCCCAACTCGCAAGTACATAAGGTCCTGCTCCAGCTGAGTGATCTGTCAACCAATCCTTACCAAAATCCCCATTTTTCTCATGTTGAAGGGCAACCTTTTTATCCACAATAGAACCAAAGGAGTTGGTGAGTATTCCAAGGAATATGTTTGGTGCCAATCCCTTGTCGTTTGATATTTGAACTGTATAATCATCAATTTTTTTGACCTTTTCCTCCACATTTGTTTTGTCTATACCAAGTTCATGCAAAAGCCACACAGAGGGACTTTCGATAAAAGCATGTCTTTTAAAAGAGAAAACAACATCATCAGCTGTTACTGGATTTCCAGAGGCAAACTTTACTCCTTTTCTCAAATAAAATGTAAAGACCTTTCCATCCGAGGAAATCTCCCACTTTTCAGCGAGTTCAGGTTGAGGCACAAGCGTACCATTCTCAACACCATAATCTACCAACTTATCATAAAGACCGTTAACTATAACTGCACCTAACACTTCATAGACAACAGCAGGATCTAAACTGATCAATATTCCAGTGTTTGCAGCTATTACTAGTGTATCCTTTGGGACTCTTGACTTAGCCATGACTGGATTGACTAAAGCGACCAGAAGTAAAACAACAACCATTAGAAACAAAAGTTTCTTCATTATGACACACCCCCTAAAAAATATTGAGTATCATGTTTCACGGAAGCTAACTTGAGTTTATTTTAAACTATTCACCAAAGAATTGTCAAATTTGAAAAATAACTTTTTAAACAATTGAAAATTCTTGGGTGTTCATTTATTTTGAACAAATTTATTATTTAGTTATCGTTTCTGTAAGTTCATTCCTTTGAAAGTATGTCTTTTTGAAAGTTCTTCCATGATATCTTTGGGGTTCACATCCATTTTAACCATCAAAACGGTCAAGTGATAAATCAGATCCGCACATTCGTAAATGAATTCATCCTTTTTGTTGGACTTTGCAGCTATCATGACTTCTATTGCTTCCTCACCTAATTTTTTCATCATTTTGTCTATTCCTTCTTTGAATAATTCAGCCGTATAAGAATTCTCAGGCATTTTTTCTCTTCTGCTTTCGATTATTTCAAACAATTCATTCCAAAAGGCAAGATCATCTTCATTTTTCATCACTTTGCTTTTATCCTCAAAAATCTTATTGAAGAAGCAACTCCTGTTTCCCGTGTGGCAAGCAACTTTATCTTTTGGAAACTCAACTAAATACATGAGAGTATCCTTATCACAATCCTCTAAAATTTTTACTACTTTCATTGTATTTCCAGAGGTCTCGCCTTTTTTCCAAATGGATCTCCTTGATCTGGAGTAAAAATGGGCAAATCCAGTATCGATAGTTAGTTTCAACGCTTCATTGTTGACATAAGCTACCATGAGAACTTCTTTTGTATTCACTTCCTGAACGACAACAGGTCTCAAATTCAAAGCAAATCATCTCCTTCGTTTTCCACAATTCTTACAAATACTCCATTCTTATGGAGGTATCGTTTCAATTCCAATATCTCTATTTTTCTATAATGAAACACAGAGGCGGCGAGAGTTGCATCTGCGCCATTATTAAATGCTTCCAAAAAATGTTTCTTCTTTCCGGCTCCTCCTGAAATTATTATCGGGATATTCACAAGCTTTCTAACAGCTTTCAACATCTCTATATCGTATCCATCTCTTGTTCCATCCTTGTCTATACTCGTCAGCATTATTTCACCCGCTCCTAATTTTTCAACCTTCATTACCCAATCCTCTAACTTCATACCGGTGGCCTTTTTTCCAGAGTGAGTAAATACCTCGAATCCTAACGCTGTTCTTTTGGCATCTATTGCTACTATAACTGCTTGACTTCCAAATTTCTTTGCTATTTCCGTTATCAGTTTTGGGTTATCAACTACGCCACTGTTCAAACTCACCTTATCAGCCCCTCTGTATATCAGCTCAAAGGCAAGATCAGATTGCCATATTCCCCCACCTATTGCAAAGGGTATAGTTATATTCTCAGCAACTTTCTCAACCGTTTTTATCATTGTTTTTCTCTTTTCAATGGAAGCTGTTATGTCGAGGAAAACTAACTCATCTATACCTTCATCTGAATATCTGATTCCTAATTCCACAGGATCACCACTGTATTTCAAATTCTCAAACTTTGTTCCTTTAACAACTTTACCATCCTTCACGTCTAAACATGCGATTATCCTTTTAGCCAGCATATCTAACCATCTCCTCTATGCTGATCCGACCTTCAAAGAACGCCCTTCCAATTATTATTCCTTTCAATAAAGGATGATTTTCGGCTATTTTTCTTGCTTTCTCAATATCATCAAAGGAAGATATCCCACCTGCAACGATTGTATTGAGAGAGGTGTTTACAATGATATTCAATGTTAAATCAAAACTTCTATTTTTCAATGTACCATCGACTGAGATATCCGTATGAATTATTTCTTGTATACCCATTTCCTTTATAAGATACAAAAATTCAAATACATTCAGCGTTTTTGAGTCTTTCCAGCCAAAAAACTTGATTGTATCTTTTCCAAGCGTGTCAAGTCCAAATATAACCTCGACATCATTACTGAGTAGTTTGGGAATCATCTCTGGTTTTTTCACGATCATGGATGTGATTATCTGCCTTTTAAACCCCATTTCTCTCAGATATAATGAGTATTCTGAACTTCGTATACCGCCACCGAGTTCCACATATTTTGCCAATCCCCTTTTTGAAATCTCATCCAGAATTTTCAAATTGTCATTGGAATTATCTATAGCCCTTGATAGGTCAACGACATGTACTAATTCAAGCCCAGAATCCACGAACTTTTCGATGAGCTTCACAGGATGGTAATCATAATGGATAGCTTCATGTTTATTTCCCCTAATCATCCTAACAACTTTTCCACAATACAGATCTATAGCTGGTATAACGACCATTCAAACAGCCTCCCAAGAAGTTTCAAACCAATTAAATGACTTTTTTCGGGATGAAATTGAAAACCAACTATATTACCTTCCCTCACCACGGACGGAAATTTTTCACCAGAATATTCAGTAAAACCCGAAATCATTCCATCGCCGCACTTTACTCTATAACTATGAACAAAATAAAAATATTTCCCAGAAAATTCTCCAAAAACTTTATCATAAAAATCCACAGTATTCCATCCCATGTGCGGTAACCTTTTTGCTTTTAATTTACACACCTCACCGTGTAAAAGTGAAAGCCCTAAAACTCTTGGTGCCTCTTCACTCCCTTCAAACAAAAGCTGCATTCCAAGACAAACTCCTATTAACAACCCTCCATTTTCAACATAATGTCTCAAAAACTCATCGAAGTTGCTTTTTCTAAGTCTCGCCATTCCTTCTCCAAAATGCCCAACCCCGGGAAGAAATATAAGATCAAAACTCTTTTTAGGAACACGATCAATTAACTCCACACTGGCGGATATATTTGAAAATTCAGAGGCTTTTTCGATTCCTCTGCGGAGATTCATTATGTTTCCTGGAATAGCAGATATTATCCCGATGTTCAAAAGCTTCAATCTATCACTCCCTTTGTGGTAGAGATAAAATTTGAGGGTTCTGTCGCCATTTTTACACTGAATGCAAAGGCTTTAAACAATGCCTCGCAGATATGATGAGAATTCGAGCCGAACAATTTCACAGCATGCATCGTGATTTTGGAATTATTCACGAAAGATCTAAAAAACTCTTCCACGAGCTCCACAGGTAAATTACCGATTAGTGGGACATCACCAAAATCAACCTTGAAATTCAAGTACGGTCTTCCTGAAAGATCTACATATACAGACACCAATGCATCATCCATCGGAACTGTAAAACTTCCAAATCTTTTTAATTGTGAGTAATCAAATAATTCTCTGAATGCTGTTCCAAGAACTATTCCAAAATCCTCTATCGTGTGGTGTAAATCAACGTCAACATCACCTTCACATTTTTCCAAATGAATGGAAATTGTGGAATACTTGCAGAAAGTGTTGAGCATATGATTGAAAAAACCACTTGGAGTTCCACCCTCAAAATGTCCTATTCTATTGTTCAAAATCAAGAGTCTCATATGGGTTTCCAAGGTTTTCCTCTCAACCAACAAACCGTTTTTAATTTTTTGAATTTTCATTTTTCTTTACCTCCATGAATATCCTCAAAACCATTTCATTTTGTTTCGGTGTACCGATTGTAATCCTCAAACCCTCTGAAAATTTTCTTATCGCTATCTTCTTTTTTTCAAACTCTCGCGTTAATACTTCTTTACTGTCAGTATCCAGATACATAAACACAAAATTCCCTTGAGAATTGCTTATCTTGTAACCAAGACTCATTAATTCCTTTTTCATTTTTTCTCTCTCATTAATGATTTCCTCTATCCGTTTCCTAAAAAATTCGAGATTTTTCAACGCAACTCTTGCAAAAAGCTGGCTAACATAATCCACATTGAACGGTAATCTGATGCGATTGTATGCATCTATTAGATCCTCGTTAGCAACCAAATAACCTATTCTCTGAGCAGCCAACGAGAAGGCTTTCGAGAAAGTTCTAATAACAACAAGATTTTTATACTCATCGATCCAATCAATATAGCTTCTTTTTCCGAATTCATAGTATGCTTCATCTATTACCACCAATGCACCTGTATTCAAAAGAAATTCAATTTCTTCGTCTTCAAAAAGATGTCCAGTTGGATTGTTAGGATTTGGAATGAAGACGATTGAATCCACATTGAGTAAATTTTCTATCTCATTGATAGGTATTTTCTCCTCTTTCAGTGGAATAGATATGACTTTCGAACCTATATCCTTTGCGAACAACTTGTAGCAACTGTACGTTGGTGGAAAAATCGTCACTTTCATCTCTTTAAACATTAAAAGCAAGTAATAGATTATCTCATCGGCCCCATTACCTATGCTTAAATTTTTTACACTCAATTTATCGCTATTTATGTATTCCAATAGAAGATTCAAAAGTTCTTCATCCGGTGAATCGTAATATGTTGGAATTTTATACGGATCGATTAATTTGTTCACCTCTTCAATCAATTTTTCAGGAAAAGGATATGGATTCTCGTTAAGTGCCAAATATGTTTTTGAACGTTTTTCCGTTTGATACTTGAATAATTTATCTTTTATATCAGCAATATATTTTCTAAAATCATCCACTTTGATTTACCCCCTGAGACGTTTTTCTATTGCCAATGCATGTGCTTTGAGCCCTTCATATTTAGCCAATTGGATCAGTTCTTCTCCAATTTTATCGAGTTCATCTTTGGAAATTGATGTTAAATACATCTTTTTCAAAAAATCCGAAACGGATAAACCTGACGAAAAACGGGCATTTCCCAATGTTGGTAAAACATGGTTTGGACCAATGCCATAATCTCCTATAGGTTCAGAAGATAAGGCACCTATAAAGATAGAGCCAGCATTTCTTATTTTTGAAAGCAGCTCAAAAGGTTCTTTTGTTACTATTTCCAAATGTTCTGGCGCTATCAAGTTAGAAATTTCAATCGCTTTATCAAAATTTTCAGTTAAAATCGCTACTCCATGGTTTGCGATAGAAGTTTCAGCAACTTTGCAATTTTCAACAGGCAATTCTTCGAGCTGTTTTTTCACTTCCAAAATGACTTCATTCAAGACCTGTTTCGACGTGGTTATTAAGATACTCATTGCTTTTTCATCATGTTCCGCCTGTGAAAGTAAATCTGCCGCTATGTGTTCTGTTTTTGAACTCTCATCAGCTATGATAACTATTTCACTTGGACCCGCTACACTATCTATACCACAGTCTCCAAAAACCATCTTTTTCGCGAGTGCTACATAGATGTTGCCGGGACCAACGATTTTATCGACCTTCACTATGGTCTCCGTCCCATAAGCTAACGCGGCGATTGAATGTGCACCTCCAACTTTATAAACCTCATCTATTCCAAGCTCTGAACATGTTTTTAGTATCAACGGTGAGATGTTTCCATTTGAATCCGGCGGGGTGACGACAGCTATCCTTTCAACGCCTGCAATTATGGCTGGAACTGCACACATCACGAGTGAGGAAAAATATGGAGCCTTTCCCGAAGGAACATATATCCCAACATTTTTGATAGGTTGAATTTTGAAACCAAGGAAGCTTCCATTTTCGCTGAAAATGAATCTGCTTTCTTCGAGTTGAATTTTGTGAAAATTCTCAACTCTTTTGATAAAACCTTTCAAGGATTTTTCAAAATCATTTGGAATATCTATTTTCATGAATTCTTCTTCTTTCACCTTTAAATCCTTTATCGGTACTGGATATTTTTCAAATTTGTTGATCCATTTTTGAAGAGATTCATCACCATTTTTTCTAACTGAATTGACGATTTCCGAAACAACCATTTGGATTTCAGAAAGATCATCAATTCTTTTGGCTAGAATCTCATTTATATCCTCAATGCTTGGAAAAAAAAGCATCTTCATAGAGTTTCCTCCCATCGTTTCGTTGGTTGTTTCAATCTTTCCAAAAATTCACTGATCTCTGTTCTTTTGGTCCTGTAAGCAACATCATTCAAAACCAACATAGCACTTATT
>Ga0209834_10000643_pt1 | contig 20956 bp, 17 predicted proteins | sample Mar14236cmmetaG_FD_184134 | JGI IMG/M metagenome (GOLD analysis project Ga0209834, IMG submission 184134) | Marine hydrothermal vent microbial communities from Guaymas Basin, Gulf of California to study Microbial Dark Matter (Phase II) - Marker... ...
ATACAGTCCCGTTCAGAAACAGTTACTTCAACTCCCAGGCTAGGTGATCCAGGCGTAAGGAACAAGGATTCCTTTACAGACAATAGCTTGATCTTTGCCTTGCTGAGACTGGCTTCTACGTCTTGTCTGACCATGTTTCTTGTTAGACCGATTTTTTTTGTCTTTTTTGTCAGTTTCCCATAACATCCCGACTCTTTTTATAAACAATTCAATTATTACTCATCAAAAACTTTAAAAAATGAAAACACTGATTACTCTTTTTCTGGGAATATTACTGACAAGCTCCGTAATAAATGCTCAGGTGGAAATCACCTCCAAAGACTTTTTCTCGACACGCGACCAGATGTTGCTCGCCAATGAGATTAACGAAAGCGGCGAACCCTTTGCAGAAGCTTTGGGTTATGATCTTGATGAACTGGATCCGATGGTTTTAAACCAGCCGGATTCCATTTCCTACACGCTGGGTATTGAAAATTATGAATACTCAAGGTATCATTTAGGGACAGTCATTTCCCGTTCCGGTATCGGTCTCCATATGATGTGGGCTCCTGTGGTCATGCAAATGGCAGCCATGGAACCTCCCGGTTTTGACGGTTCATTCACGGGAACGCCCAATGGGTTTAACGAAGATGATGAACTGATGAAGATCATCATGCATTTTGCGATGCTTTCCGGCGGAATGGCCCCGCAAAATCCCTGGCCACAGTTTGCCGAATTTGCAAGCGGCGACCCGCACCTGCCTCAGGCAGTTGCCCCCGACTTTCAGATGGACTTTTCCACCTTGCGGTGGGACAGAAGCCTTATGGACAAGACGCTCAACCCGGGTGCTATGGGCCAGACGCTGATGAAACAATATCTGTGGGCTCAGGATATGCTCGGCACGTTCCACGATTCGGATGAAGAAGAAGTGGTCCCTGACGGAACAAACTCTCCCGATTCAACAGACAGTCCTTATTTTGACCCTGACAACAATATTTATTATGGTGGTGATAACACCGATGGGTTTATCGGCCAGGTACTTACAGCTGAAGGCATCAACAAGACCATGTTCCTGATCACATCTCTTGCTTATGACGGTACCGAACTAGGTATGGTTGACCCTGCAACGTACAACCCGGAAGAAGGAATTAAATATTTCCCGCACGGAATTGCCGTTACCGAAAGCACCGTGGGTGAAATGCTGCCTCCTAAGGCTTCTGAACTGCAGGTTACTGATGCTTCCAGCGATCTTTTCGATCAGCTATCTTACCTCTGGGGAACCCTGAACTTTAAAAATATGATGGATCCCAGCATAAACGACACACCCCATTACGCTTATCACGAAGTATTTGACGGCGATCCGTTCCCTGCTCCCATGTCGCAAACCGGTATACCGGGGCCTTTCGACCTGATGATGGGAACCAGTAAAGTGATCTTTATGAACCTTATGGCTATGCACTTTGACATGGTGAACGGAACCTTTGTAAGCACTTCGGGCTTAACAACAGAAGGTATGCCGCAGCCCGGTGACGAAATAAGCACGGTCGATGCTGGCTACCTCATTATGGTACTGACAAAAATGAAAGAAGAGTTTATGAGTACACCTCTGGAACAAATGGCACTTGATGCTGTAAATGCACAGAGCACATTCCTGATTGCTTCATTAAAAGATCCTTCAGGCGGCTTCTATAATAGCTACACCCTGAACCAGGGAGCCGACAACAGCGCAAAAACAGCTGTTTCACAAGCTTCTGCAGCCCGTGGTTTATATGCGGCTTACGAGCTCACAGGTAATTCAAGTTACCTGGATGCAGCAGATGAAGCCTATGCCTTTTTAATGAATACCTATTATGTTTCGGGGCAAATGGCCTTTAGAACAGAACAGGGAAACGACCTGGCTACCTATACACCTTTCAACTTTGCTCTAATCGCTGGAGCACTACGCGAGGCAAACCTTGTTGGCGGACATGCAGAAGCTGCCGCAGTTTATACACGTTTCTTTAAAAAAGTAGCCAACGTCATGCAACTTGCCGAATTTGACCCTTCAGGGGAAACAGGCGGTGATTCAGACGGCGATGGTATTCCTTTTTTGCCGGAGCAACCCGATCAACTGGCCCCTGTATTTGCCACAGAAGCTCAACTGAACCTTCAGTATAGCGTGATTGACGACTTCATCTCAAACCCAGAAACCGATGTGGTTATTTATCCTAACCCGGCGAAAGTAAATGCTACCTTAAGCTTTAAACTGGAAAAAGCAGCGGAGGTACGCATAGAAACTATCGACTTTACAGGAAAAACGATTCAAACGGTTTTGAACGATCAGGTTCAGGAAGGACAGTTCAGAACAACGTGGGATGTTTCTGCACTTCCTGCCGGGATTTACTACGTACGTATTATTATCGGCAATTCGGATGTACTGACTAAAAAAGTTGTTGTACTTTAATAAAAATATCCTTCCAAATACAGGAATGTTAAGAAAATCTTCAAAGCACGGAAAGGTACAAAACCTTTCCGTGCTTTGCTTTTTTTTTGGAATACCCGCTCAACATTGTAAGGAAACCGAATACAAAACGACTAACTTTAATAAACATTTAAAACATTAGAACTATGAAAAAGAACATGGGTAGTACCGACAAAATTATAAGGATTATCGTAGCGATAGTAGCCGTAATCCTTTATTACACAGGCGTTGTTACCGGAACATGGGGCATTGTCCTCCTTGTGGTAGCTGCCATCTTCCTTTTAACCAGCTTCGTCAGTTTTTGTCCGCTGTACATTTTGTTTGGCGTCAATACGTGCAAACGTAAAAGCTGAGACCGCGACGTTTAAAACAATTCATGTTTTTCGGTAATCCGGCCTGAAAACAGGTCGAACAGGAATACTTTGTCGTAAGATGGGGTGAAGACACGGGAATCCGGCAAGTTATTCATCACTTCCGTAAAAATCTCCGGTGATTCGGTGCTGATGATCAGCCAGTATTCGTTTAAAAGCTTTTTCTGGTAAATTCTTAGCTTGTCTTCTTTTTGGCGTATCAGATACATCAGTTGCTGAAAGAGGACATTCCGGCTACCTGCTTCATTTGCCAGGTAGTCAAATCGTGTCAATTCAATACCTATCCGTTTTTTCCTGTTCACTTGCAGCACAAAATCGGGTGATTCAGACTTTACCAACTTTCCTTTTGGGAAAAGCTTATACTTTTCCCTGAAATAACGCATCACCACCCATTCTTCCGAAATTTTATCCACCGGCATTTTCAACTTATTTCTGTACTTTCGACAGGTCAAATTTAATCATCCTGCGGTTAACTATTAAACCCTGAAAATATGTTTAGCATCCGGAACGAGTTGTTCGGCCCTTTTGAAAAGTATATTTTGCGGAACCTGCACACCGGGGAATATGTCAGCATCATCCCCGCTTTCGGAGGAAACGTAACTGAATTGGTCCTCAGGAAAAAAGAAAATTTGTATTCTGTTCTGGACGGGAACAAAACAGCGCAGGACCTCATGGAAGATAACGCATATAAAGGCGCACAACTCATTCCCTTTGCCAGCCGGATTGAAAACGGAACGTACACATTTCAGGGGAAGACATACCAGCTTCCTGTTAACGAGAAAGAAAGAAACCACGCCTTGCACGGATTTCTTAACAATAAAAAATTCAATATCGTAAAAGTGACTGAAGGAACTAATTTAGCTTCTATTGAAGTGTCTTTTGCTTATAACAAAGAGATTCCCGGATATCCGTTCAGTTTTCTGGCAGGTCTGGTCTACTCATTATCAGATAAAGGGTTTAAGATAGAAACAACAGTAAAAAACACCGGGGTAAGCGACATGCCCTTTTCCTGTGGCTGGCACCCGTATTTTACTTTCAGTAAGCCTGTTGACAAGCTATTTCTTCACCTGCCTTCCCGAAGAAGTATCGTCCTGAACAAACGGCTGATCCCCACAGGCAAAATCAAGGAAGACCAAAGATTTTATAAACCGGCAAAAATCGGAAGTACACAACTCGACGACAGCTTTATTATTGAAAATGGCGGAATTGCCAAAACAGAATTATACTCTGTACAAGATGATACAACTATAAGCATTTGGCAGGAGTCAGGTGCTGGAAAATTTAATTACCTGCAGGTTTATATCCCGCCTGGCAGAAGAACAATTGCTGTTGAGCCGGTAACTTCACAAACAAATGCATATAATAACGGTAAAGGACTGATCGTTTTAAAACCGGGCGAAACGTTTCATGCATCTTACGGTGTATTTATCAGCTAAAAAAAAGCCCCGATTTGAGGGAAATCGGGGGCACCGTATGATGATGGCTAAAATAGGACTTTAGCCGTTAAAGGATACGTCAGGAACAGGAAAATGTTTCATTATCCATGAAAAAAATAAAAAAATGCCTTTTGTGCAATCCGGTAAAACATCGTAGAGTATAAGTAGTTTGTTGCACAAAAGGCACGAGTGTCACTAGTTTCATGGCAGATGTTTTAGTAATTTTAGTTAACCTGTTACAAGCACAAAGATACGTATTTACTTGATAAATGTCAAGGACAAAACACGTCTTAACTATTAATTAACACCTTGATGATTTATTGGCATCTGTATTTCCTCCGCAAATGATCGTTCACAGAGAGTAAACAAAAAACCCTGCCGGCAACCATTAAACCGACAGGGACAAACAATTAACAGTTTCTGTGAAACTGAAAATTAACCAAAACCACTAACTATGAAAAATGTTCGGCAAAGAAACGGGATGCTAATGGTTAAATACCAGACACGGCATGTCCGGTTGGTTTTTTAACCTTTATTAACAAAATGCCCCGCAAACCACTGCGGGGCATCCATCTAACTCATCCACTAACACTAATCCACCTCACTTTACGATTACTATCTTTTTGGTATAAGATTGTTTTCCTAAGTCAGCTTTCAGAAAATAGACACCCGGACTCAGGTTTCCGGCATTCCATGCCACACGATGTATTCCTTCCGGTAACGTAGAAGAATAAACAGTTTTAGCCAACGCTCCGTTTGCGCTGTAAATATTTATCACAACAAGCGTATTTTCGGCTAATTCAAAGGCAACCGTTGCCTTGCTGGGAAAACGTTAATAATCTCTTCCCGTTCATCGTCACCAGGCATCTCCTGGAACACAACCTCTGTTTCATCCACACCAATATCAGGTTGTGTACCGGCATAAGGTCTCTGTTCGCCATCTATATCATAGGTAACACAGTGATACCAGACATGATCATAAAACAACGCATCCTCCCCTGCATTGGCACAATTACTTCCCCAGCACAAATGTGTGCAATCTCCTTCGAGCAAAGGATCGCAAAAGATATTGTTTGCTCCTGTCCAGATAACAGCATCTTGATCCTTAACAATACAACTTACTTTAAGCTGTGCCGACAAAGGATTATGTGTATCGTCAAGTGTAATCTGCACAAATTCATTTGAACCAATGAAATATTTATACAAACCATCGTAAGTTCCTATCTAAAAAATATTTTTTTCATTATCATAAGGCGGTTCATGAGTAAAGCTTGACAAGTCAGATTGGTGAAATAAACAAATAATTGGGCTAAAATGCAAATCTTAAATTGCTTATGGATTTCATTGCACCATCATATCGCCAGGAACCTGTTGCTTCATTTTTATTAAATAAAACAGGATGAACGATCTCTCGATATAAGCTGAATTGCTTAACTTTGTTTCGTTCAAAATAGTGCATTGTATGGAAAAAGAAATGGATTTTTACAGGAAACTCAGGATAAAAATTGTTGAATGGATCAACTCCGAAACAGGGGAAAAAAACAAGTGGGCTGATTACATCCTTCTGGTACCCGACTTCTTCTACCTGCTGGTTAAACTGGCTATGGACAGTGAAGTATCAATGAACGACAAAGCAAAGCTGGGTCTTGCCATTGCCTACTTTATTTCGCCCATCGACCTTATGCCTGAAGCCTTTTTAGGCCCTATTGGCTACCTGGATGATCTGGCCATTTCTGCTTATGTGCTCAATGGTATTATCAACAATAATTCTCCTGAGATCATAGAGAAACACTGGGCCGGTGACGGAGATGCACTGCAAAAGATCAGGAATGTATTAGCTAAAGCCGATGATATGATCGGCTCGGGACTTTGGCAAAAAATTAAAAATACCGTGAAATAGGTATCCAGGTAAAAAAACTGTCCGATATTAACCTTGCATTCTGTTCAATTTTCAAAAACCGAACAAAATTCCGGTAAAATTATGATGAAAAGTTTTCAACAAAATACAGTTTCTTTTACACTGTCTCTCAACTTCTTACAAGCCCACCTCAATTTTCCTCCCCTTCTTTTAATTACATAATCGCAAAAAACCTTGACTTATATCAATTGATTATTTATATTTGCATCGCTTGTTTTGTTTGTTTTTCATAATTGGGCCCACCCTCATGACCACTTGGCAAAGGGTGGGTTTTTTTTAAGACTTCCTCTTTTTCCCGAAACATCCCGGATTCAATGACACTTACTCCTGGCAGATATCACTTAATCGAATATGTCTGCCCTTCCTCACTCAGCAAAGTATTGGGAAAAACAGCACGGGCCTGCAACAATAATTCTGTGAGATCGTCAAAGCGGGCTGAATAATGCCCCAGTAACAGTTTTCCAACACCTGCCTTTTTCGCCACGGTAGCTGCATCAACTGAAGTGGAATGATATTTATCTTTTGCAGCATTTTGCATCGAACTGTCAAATGTTGCTTCATGATATAGCAGATCCGCTCCTTTAACATGATCAATCACATGCTCATTAAATACCGTGTCGGAACAATAAACATATATTTTGTCAGATCTTACAGGAAGAGTGATCTCCTTATTTGTTAAAACTTTTCCTGATTCAGTCATATAATCAGCACCTTTTTTTATGCTGATAATCTGATCGATGGAAGGACTATATTGCGCGACAAAGTCTTTATCAACCCTCAATTCATTATCCTGTTTTCGTATTTTCACACCCCATGTGGGCATCCGGTGGTAGAGCGGAAAGATTGTTACTTCGTAATCGCCGCTGACAAAAAGCGGCGTGCTTTTATAATCTTCGAGCGGATGGAAATTTAGATTAAAACGAAGATCTGTTTTTGAGACACGGAGCTGGTGTTCCAGAAGTTTCTGCAGATCGGACGGAGCATAAATGTTCAGCGATTCTTCACGACCAAACAGGTGGAATGTAGCAACAAGTCCGAACAAACCAAAATAATGATCGCCGTGCAAATGGCTCACAAACAAATGATTTAGTTTGCGGTGTTTTATTTTGTACTTGATCATTTGCATCTGGGCGCCCTCCCCGCAATCAATCATAAACTGCTCTTCCGAGAGCCGTACAATCTGGCTGGAAGGATGCTGTGTAGCGGTAGGTACGGCGGAACCGTTCCCCAGAATTGTCACATTAAAACCTGTCATATGTCGTATTCATATCTTAGCTCCTCCCAAAAATAAAAAATCCCCGCCGGTTTGGCAGGGATTTTACACTTTTTATTTTGAAAACAAATCTACTTCTTTGCTTTCTTTTCCTCTTTTTCAAGGTCTGTTTTGAGATCAGCCAAAACATTCAGATCGGCAAATGTTGTTTTCTCCAGTTTCTCATTCACTTTCTTCACCGTACGCTTTGTCTTTTTCGACTCATCTTTTGCTTTTTCCGATGCACGTTCTTTTGCTTCGCGCGGATCTTCTTCAAAAGTACGGGTATGTGAAAGGATGATCTTCTTATTCTCTTTAACGAATTCAACTACTTTAAAGTCAGCTGTCTCGTCCACCTTGTTTATGGAAGTACCGTCTTCTTTTTTAAGGTGGCGGTTAGGAGCAAATCCTTCAACTCCATATGGAAGTGAAACAACAGCACCTTTATCGTTAACACTGATAACAGTTCCCTGGTGTACCGAACCGACAGTAAATACGGTTTCAAAAACATCCCATGGATTCTCTTCCAGTTGTTTGTGTCCTAAGCTCAATCTGCGGTTTTCCACATCAACGTCCAGAACAACAACTTCAATATCCTCACCTATTTTTGTGAATTCGGCCGGGTGCTTGATCTTTTTCGACCAGGACAGGTCACTGATATGGATCAGGCCGTCAACGCCTTCTTCAATTTCTACAAATATACCGAAGTTAGTAAAGTTACGCACTTTGGCCGTATGCTTTGATCCAAGCGGATACTTCTCGCGGATATCTGCCCACGGGTCAGGAATCAGTTGTTTCATTCCCAGCGACATCCTCCGCTCTTCTTTATCAAGTGTCAGGATAACAGCTTCTACTTCGTCACCAACGTTTACAAAGTCCTGTGCTGTTCTTAAGTGTTGTGACCACGACATTTCTGAAACGTGGATCAGTCCTTCAACACCCGGAGCAATCTCGATGAATGCACCGTAATCAGCTATAACAACAACTTTTCCTTTTACCGTATCGCCCACTTTGAGATTTTCGTCCAGCGAATCCCACGGGTGTGGTGTCAGTTGTTTCAAACCTAAGGCAATACGTTTTTTGTTATCATCGAAGTCGAGAATAACAACTTTCATTTTCTGGTCGAGTTCAACAACCTCTTCAGGATGATTGATACGACCCCATGAAAGGTCGGTAATATGGATCAGCCCGTCAACACCACCCAGGTCGATAAATACGCCATAGGTCGTGATATTTTTAACGGTACCTTCCAGCACCTGTCCTTTTTCCAGTTTGGAAATGATCTCAGCTCTTTGCTGCTCCAGCTCGTCTTCGATCAGGGCTTTATGCGAAACAACAACGTTTTTGTATTCGTGGTTAATTTTAACCACTTTGAATTCCATTGTTTTATTTACATAGATATCATAATCGCGGATGGGTTTTACATCTATCTGCGAACCGGGCAGGAAGGCCTCAATTCCGAATACGTCCACAATAAGTCCGCCTTTTGTACGGCTTTTTACATATCCGGTAATGATCTCATCATTATCAAATGAATCGTTAATACGATCCCATGATTTGAGAATTCTGGCTTTTTTGTGCGACAGGATCATCTGACCGCTCGCATCTTCCTGGTTTTCGACGTAAATATCAATTTTGTCACCCACTTTCAGGTCAGGATTGTACCTGAACTCATTCATCGGAATGACGCCATCTGATTTATAACCAATATTGACTACAACTTCACGGCTGCTGAAAGCTACCACAGTTCCTTCGATCACTTCATGTTCGGTGATGGAACTCAATGAGCTTGCATAAAGGTCTTCCAGTTTGCTTCTCTCTTCAGGTGCGTAATCATCCTGTTTTTTATTGAGCGCATCCCAGTCAAATTCTTCGGGTTCCACTGATTTTTTCACCGTTTCTTTTACCTCTTCGGTTTTTTCTTCGGCAACAACTTTTTCAGTTTCTTCTTTTTCGGCAGGTTCTTCTTCTGTTTTTGCTTCCGGAGTTTCTACAACTTCTTCCTTAGCTTCTTCTTTTTCAGCTTCGGGTGCTTCTGTTGTTTCCTCAGCTTTGGTTTCTTCAACAACTTCTTCTTTTTTCTCTTCTTCTTTTACCTCAGCTTCAACCGTTTTCTCTTCTTTTTCGGTTACTGCTTCTTCAGCAGTTTCTTCCTTCTTTTCTTCTACAACAGCTTCCGGTGTTTCCTTGGTTTCCTGAGCTTTTACTTCTTCGTTTTCAGTTGTTTCAGTAACTTTTTTTTCGTTTTCTGACATTTAATCTTACTTGCGTTTCGAATCAGGCACCCGGTTCATATGATTCCAAACAGGTTTAACATTTTATTTAACTTGTTATATTTTAAGAATTTAGGCAAGTTGAAACCAACTAAATCCGGGCCTCTTAAAATTGGGCTGCAAAAGTAGATAAATTAATCGATATATTAAAATATCAGGTGTGCAAATTTAATCGGCGTATTTTGTTTTATCTTTGGTGCGCTTAAAAACACATCGTTTATGTGTTCTAATTTATCCAGTCTTCATTAAACAGTTTTAAAAGAAATGTCTCTGAATTGCGGAATTATCGGATTAACAAATACGGGAAAAACCACTATTTTCAACTGCATGTCGAATACCAAGGCGGAGAGCTCAGCTTACGCTTTCAGCGCTACTAAATCAAACAAAGGTATTGTGGAAGTTCCCGACCCCCGCCTGTATAAAATTGACGAACTGATCAAATCGGAAAAAGTGATCCCGGCCACGGTGGAAATTGTTGACGTGCCCGGACTGGCCAAAGGTTCAAGCCAGGGAGAAGGCGTGGGTAATAAGTTTCTGGCCGATATCCAGCAAACCGATGCGCTGATTCATGTGGTCAGGTGCTTCGATGATGAAAGCCTTCCGCATATCGAAGGATCCATTGATCCGTGTCGCGATATGGAGATCGTTGATTTTGAATTGCAGGTGCGTGACCTTGACCTGATAACGAGGAAAATTGAACGTCTGAAAAAACTGGTAGCTGTTGGTGATAAAGAAGCAAAAAAAGCGCTGGATGTACTGACTGTTTTTAAAGAGCATCTGGAGAACTTTGGAAATGCACGCACGGCCCCTGTAGATGAAGATGACTTTGTATATATTCAGGATATGCAGCTTTTAACGGCCAAACCTATGATCTACGTGTGCAACGTGGATGACGCTTCGGCTACAACAGGCAACAAATATGTGGATGAGGTAAAAAGTGTTTTAAAAGAACAGGCAGATGATGTATTAGTGATTGCCGGAGAACTGGAAGCCGAAATTGCTGAACTGGATAAGGAAGACAGGACGGAATTTCTGACTGATGCCGGACTGGAAGAACCGGGCGTAGATAAACTTATCAGGGCTGCCTATAAGATCCTCGATCTTCAGTCGTTTTTTACGGCAGGCCCCAAAGAAGTACGCGCATGGACAATTAAAAAAGGAATGAAAGCACCGGAAGCTGCCGGCGTGATCCACAGCGACCTTGAAAGAGGATTTATCAGGTCAGAAGTGATGAAGTACGATGATTTCATTGAACTAGGTTCCGAACAAGCAGTGAAACATGCCGGCAAATTCCATGTGGAAGGAAAAAACTACGTTGTTGAAGACGGTGACATCATGCACATCAGGTTTAACGTATAAAACTAATACTGTCCTAAATAAAACAATTTCATTTAGCCCTCAAGTCGGGCTTGATTTTCTTTACGCATTTTATCAAAGGCGGAAGCCCCAAGATTCGACATTACGTTGTAAACATCTTCATGTCAATTTATAATATAATCACCCATTGAGCTTTATGCGCCAGATGTGGGCGGGTTTCCCGAAACGGCGGGCCGGCGTATGGCGTGAATGGGAAACAGAGTGGGTGGAGCATTCGTTTCGGGTCGCTTCTTTGGTTCCCTGCCCGTCCGGCAGGCGGGGTTTTTTGGCGAGACAAGAAATGAACAGCTAAAGAATGGTTTAAAACATACATACTGCAAATAAAAAATGCCTTCCTGATGTTTTAAACCCCGGAAGGCCTTTTTATAATTTCTATGAATCTTATTTCAGAATGGTAATTTTGGTTGCTGCTATGGTACTGCCCGATTTTACACGACAGGTATAAACACCCGCCGGAAGAGCGGATCCGTTAAAACGGAGCGTATGCTGTCCGGCTGTCTGCTTGTCATTGACCAGTACTTTTATCAGTTTACCGTAAATATCATACAATTCGACCTTTACCCGGCCGTTCTCTGAGACCCGGTATCTTACACTTACTTCACCCGATGCCGGATTTGGAAATACAGACACCTCCATTTTTGATTGCTTTGTCTTATCATCTATTCCCACAAACCACGGATCGATGCGCGTATAATACACATCCTGCTCACCATTCAGTGTATTGGCCCATGCCAGGTGCGCACAACATTCGTCGGAGATCATATGGAAATAATCGCCCATTTTCTGCTGATTAGGCCATCCAACGTGCGGGTCGAATAACTCAGACACCCGTTCGTTGACAGAAAATGTCTGTCCGCCATCTACCGAATAACTATAATACAAAGAAGATTCATAAGACCACAGGATTGCATCCCGCGTATCCAGCCACACTACATCGATACGACCATTTGGTGCTACCGACATCGTGCCAAACCACTGCCAGTTATCGGTATCTTCATCATCGTTTACCCTGACAGGGGCATCCCATGTTTCCCCTCCGTCAGTACTTCGCGCCAGCATCACATCCAACGGATCATTGCCATAAGGATCGACTGAGCAAAGCATGTAAACATTTCCGCTGTATGGTCCATCCGAATTATCGACACCAATCCATGTCTGCCCAAGCAGCCCCCCCGGGTTCGGCCCGTCTCCGCTTGCGATATATCCTCCGAGATCCACCGTAATATCATTAGTCCATAAAATCATCGAGCCTTCATCCTGGGCATTGAGCGATTTGGTAAAAACAAACCCCTGCCAATTAACAGCACCAATGTATAATTCGCCCCCTGCGCCAACAGTAAGCGTTCCCCACTGCGGTTCTCCCTGTACATAAATACAATCCTCATAGGAAGCCCCACCATCTTCGGAACGCGTGAAAAGCCCGGGATAACAGTAAGAATAGCCAACAGTCCAGTAAGCATAAATGTTTCCTGAGCCAACCCCCTCCGTCCTGTCGATCTCCATCCATTGTTTGTCGCCTCCCTGGGCAAATGTTCCCTCATCCCATTCGGTGCTTCCCTCTTCCATAATAAAAACATTACACCAGAAATTATCTTCATTATCCACCGTTAAACTGTTGTAATATATGTTCCCTTCCTTATCATAACTCAATACGGGATCAGACCTGAAGATGCCTGCTTCTATCTTTCCCGGAAATGTCCAGCTCTCACCACCGTCTAAAGTATAAGCATAACCAGCTTGTCTGAAATTACTGGTGACATGATCAAACTGTCGCCATCCGATGACCATCTTATCAGGATCTGCCGGGTCAATGGCAAGAGACGTTTCGTTTGCAGCATCATCCAGAATGTTGTCTCCGTATTCATCAACATTCACCTGGATGGTAAAGAAAGAACTTCCCCGGTTATGGTAAGCAGGACTTCTCCCCTGCTCCTGTTGTAAGGCCGGGTTATAGACATCATCCGGAACCTCATGATGAGTTTTTAAATCAAAGTTTTTGGGATGTTGTGTTTTCTGGGCTGTACTACTAGTTAATGCCAGGAAAAAGAACACAGTAGTTAGCAGGATTGCACCTGTACTTTTAAAATTGATCATGTGAATTTTTTTTGGTTCTTAATGGTTGCGTTACATTGATCTGTAAAAATAACCAATTTTTGTTCATGATAAAAGCAGCCCGGAAAAACAATATCTGATTTATACAAACAAAAATGAAAAACCCGCACAGTTAGTTAACTATGCGGGTTTTCGTATCGAACTTATGGTGTTCAATTCTTAAATACAAACGCACCACCTTCAACATCTATTATGATTTTCCTGTCGCTGTTCACCTCACCTGCCAGGATCATTTTGGAAAGCTCGTTAAGCACCTCCCTCTGAATGACCCTTTTCAGTGGTCTGGCTCCGAACTGCGGGTCATAACCCATCTCTGCCAGTTTATCAACGGCTTTTTCCGTAATATCGATCCGAATACCGTTTTTTTCCAGCATCTTCTGTACCGTCCGGAACATCAGCCCTACAATATCATGTATCTCGTCTTTATCAAGCGGTGTAAACATGATGATCTCATCGATACGGTTAAGAAATTCAGGCCTGATGGTTTTCTTTAAGAGATCCATTACCTGTTTCCTCGTATTCTCTACAAGTACTTCCCTGTTGCTGTCAGTTAGCCCGGAGAAATTCTCCTGAATAATATGCGATCCGATATTGGATGTCATGATGATGATCGTATTCTTAAAATCCACTGTTCTTCCTTTGTTATCAGTCAGCCGGCCATCATCAAGTACCTGCAACAGGATATTAAACACATCGGGATGTGCTTTTTCTATCTCATCCAGCAGAACAACAGAATAAGGTTTTCTCCTCACAGCTTCGGTCAGCTGACCGCTTTCATCGTATCCAACATATCCGGGAGGCGCACCGATTAATCTGGATACCGAATGCCGCTCCTGGTATTCCGACATATCTATCCGCACCATAGCGTTTTCGTTGTTGAACAGGAACTCGGCCAATGCTTTGGCCAGCTCTGTCTTACCAACGCCGGTGGTCCCCAGAAAGATAAACGACCCGATCGGTCTCTTTTCATCCTGAAGTCCGGCCCTGCTCCGGCGGATGGCATCCGAAACTGCCTGAATGGCCAGATCCTGTCCTACCACACGCTGGTGTAACTCATCCTCGAGTTTCAGCAGTTTCTCGCGCTCACTCTGCAGCATCCGGGTAACAGGTATTCCGGTCCATTTCGATACTACTTCGGCAACTTCTTCAGCACTTACTTCTTCGTTTATCATCGGGCTGTCACCCTGCATTTCTTCCAGCTGCTTGTTGTACTTTCCCACAGCCTCTTCCGCCTCTTTTATTTTTCCATAGCGCAACTCGGCCACTTTACCGAAGTCACCTTCACGCTCAGCGCGCTCGGCTTCAAGTTTGTACTCTTCGATCAACTTTTTATTATTCTGTATCTTCTCCACCAATTCCTTCTCGGCCTGCCATTTCGACCTTAAGTTGCTGCGCTGGTCATTCAGGTTGGCCAGCTCTTCCGAGATTACTTTCAGCTTTTGCTTGTCATGCTCACGTTTGATCGCTTCTTTTTCAATCTCCAGCTGCCTGATCTTACGCTCCACAGTTTCCAGTTCTTCAGGCAACGAATTGATCTCCAGCCTTAGTTTTGAAGCAGCCTCATCAATCAGGTCGATGGCTTTATCGGGTAAAAACCTATCGGTAATATACCTCTGCGAAAGTTCTACGGCAGCAATGATCGCTTCGTCTTTGATCCTTACTTTATGGTGCGACTCGTAGCGCTCTTTCAGTCCCCTCAGAATGGAAATAGCCGACATCGTATCGGGTTCATTCACCTGTACGATCTGGAATCTCCGTTCAAGGGCTTTATCTTTTTCGAAATATTTCTGGTACTCCTTCAATGTTGTGGCACCTATAGCCCGTAACTCACCACGGGCAAGAGCCGGTTTCAGAATATTGGCAGCATCCATAGCGCCTTCCGATGCTCCTGCGCCTACAAGCGTATGAATCTCATCGATAAAGAGAATAATGTCTCCGTCCGATTCAACAACTTCTTTTATGACGCTTTTCAGCCGCTCCTCAAATTCTCCTTTATATTTAGCACCGGCAATCAACGATCCCATGTCGAGCGAGTAAATGTATTTGCTCTTCAGGTTATCGGGCACATCACCATTAACGATCCTGTGGGCAATACCTTCAGCAATGGCCGTTTTCCCCACACCGGGTTCTCCGATAAGGATCGGATTATTTTTTGTCCTCCTTGATAAAATCTGTAGCACACGTCTTATCTCGTCATCGCGGCCAATTACCGGATCAAGTTTCCCGTTGGCCGCCAGATCGTTCAGGTTCCGGGCATAACGATTCAAAGCGTTATACTGATTTTCAGCGCTCTGGCTATTGACCGTTGAGCCCTTTCTTAATTGCTTCACCGCTTCTATCAAATCTTTTTTATTGACCTGATTGTCTTTCAGCAATTGTGAAGCACTGCTGTTTACCTCCAATATGGCCAGAAGCAGATGCTCAATGGAAACAAACTCATCGTTAAACTCTTTCAGGTACGAATGAGCTTTCCGGAGCACTTCATTTGCTTCGTTTGCCAGATATGGTTCGCCTCCTGAAACTTTTGGCAGTGACTCGATGATCCGATCGACTGCCTGGCTAAAAACAGGAAAATTAACGTTCAGTTTTTTCAGTAAAAACGGAACCACATTCTCATCCACAACCAGTATCCCTTTCAGGATATGGATACTTTCGATAGCCTGGTTGCTGTTGGCACCTGCTATCTCCTGGGCCTTTTGAATGGCCTCCTGCGATTTAATTGTAAATTGATTTATATTCATTATTTTTCTCCTTTCTTTTTTGTAGCTCTATGTTCAAAAAGCCTTCCACTTGGTAAACACCGGCTTAAAACAGTAATTATGTCATGTATTTTAAAATTCAACTGTCATTTTGTCCTGATTACTAAGAAGTTAAGAATTGTTAACGTACCTGAAAACAAACTGTCCGGAATAAAGTTTTACTTTCGCCTCCGAATCAATGAACACATAAGAAGACTGCATGGAAAAAGAACATAAAACAAAAAAAACTCTGGTACTTGGCGGCAGCATAAACCCGGGCAGGTATGCCAACAAAGCCATAAGGAAATTAAGATCATACGGTCATACTGTTGTTTCTGTAGGAAACAAAGAAGGAACGGTTGAGGACGTAGTAATAAGGAAAGGAACTCCGTTTTTTAACGATCTTCATACCATTACCGTTTACCTGAGCGCTAAAAACCAAAAGCAGTATTATGACTACCTTATCGGTATGCAGCCTGAACGAATTGTTTTCAATCCGGGAGCCGAAAATCAGGAACTGGCAGAATTAGCCAGAAAAAACAATATTGAAGTAATAGAATATTGCACGTTAATTTTACTCGATACACATACTTTTTAAGGGCAATTTAAGTTCTTATATTCATTAAGTGATTTATTGTTACTTTTGCCATGCTTTTTTCAAAATCAATTGACGCCATTTTAAACCTGATGATGAAGCACATCAAACTTGTATTTCCTTTTTTATTTGCGCTGATCCTGCTTGTTTTTGCAGGCCAAAGTAACTTAATGGCACAGCTGGATTGCACAATCAGTATTGATCAGACAATGCCTGTTTGCCCGGACATCGATTTTGAGTTGAGCGCCCGGTATTATGACAACTGCACCTATACATGGCAAAAGGATGGAGTAGAACTCGAAGAGTCTGACAATATACTCCTGACAAACACACATGAAACGGCTTCATATACGTTAACTATTTTCAATACCAATACATCAGAAGAGTGTACCAGTATGCCGTTTCAGGTAACGGTGCACACACCGATCGAGATCACATTCAACCAGCTTCAGCTGACCTGCTCAAACGGAGACAATGACAACGGCAACAATGCCAAAGTAAAAGCTATTGCTTCCGGCGAATTTCAACCGGATGAGTATCATTATTACTGGAATGTCAGCCCATTACAACTTGCTCCGGGCGATTCATCGCTTGCCATCGGTTTAAAAGCATATCAAAAATATACTATTGAGGTCAGGGATAATTATGGATGCCCTGCCCGTGACACAGCGTGGACACAAGCATACGACAACCCGGAAATTGAAATCACTACGGATCCGGATACCGCATTTATTGAAAATCCTGTTATCAACTTCTCATTTGTGAACCTCTCGGAAGATACGGTACAGATATCCAATCACTTCTGGGATTATGGTGATTGTTTTGAAGGGAGCTCCCTGTATCCTTTGTGTCAGGATGACCTGACTACGTTGCTGGAAGCACCAACACACACATACAGTAATCCTATTAGCAGAGATACAACTTATTATGCTTCGCTCACAGTATTTAACCAGCAGGGATGTGATACAATTTACTCAAAGGATGTCCTGATCAGGCTGGTGGATTTATTTATTCCGAATGTATTTACGCCTAATGGTGATGGCATTAACGATACGTTTATTATAACGGAAAACACAAACTCGGGAGGCGGAGGTGAAGGCCGGGCCGAGTACAACAATTATGATGTTTTAGGAAAATATTACCAAAGTTCCAGACTGGTTGTTTTCAACAGGTGGGGACGAATCGTTTACGAATCAGGCAACTATCAAAACGACTGGGATGGTGGCAATTTACCCGACGGTGTTTATTATTATGTATTGAAGTGCCATGGCTTAGTGCACGACGAGGTGGTTTACAAAGGCGCCGTTACAATTTTTGGAAGTAACCGATAATTAAAAACTATAAATTATGAAACAGTTAATCTTCTTATCTATTTTAGTTTTTACCCTGGTGATGTCAGGATGCACCAACAGTAACAACAAACAGGTTTCCACTGATGTTGTTAAGAATAGTAAAAGTGCCGTTCCTCATGCAGAAGAAGGTACAAAACCCATGATCACTTTCGGGGAAACCGAACACGATTTCGGCGATGTGATCCAGGGAGAGAAAGTTACCTACAATTTTACTTTTCATAATACCGGCGGCACCGATCTGCTCATTACCCGGGTCAGTACAAGTTGCGGATGTACCGTGGGCAAATACCCCAAAGAGATGATCAAACCTGGTGAAGGTGGAGATATTGAAGTTACCTTTGATACGCACCGCAGAAAAGGTATCCAGCACAAAACAGTTACGGTTCTGGCAAATACTGAGCCGAACAAAACAATTTTACGCATTAAGGCAAATGTGGTATTACCTCAAAATCAATAATCTAATATAACAAAAGCACATGGAAAATTTATTTATTCTCTTACAAACAGGTGGCGATTCAGGAAGCACATGGACTTCCCTGCTTCCTTTATTTTTAATACTGGTGGTATTTTATTTCTTCTTTATCAGGCCTCAGTCAAAAAAGACAAAAGAACAGCGGAAGTTCAGAGAAGCTTTGAAGAAAGGCGACAAAGTTCTTACCATTGGTGGTATTCACGGAAAAGTGATTGAAGTAAAAGACACTACGGTAATCCTTGAAGTGGGAAACCAGATCAAAATGACCGTTGAAAAGAGCGCCCTTGTTATGGACAGTACACAAATAAGCCAGGCGAAATAACCTTTTCGGCTCGCAAGATGCTATTATTCCGGAGTATTCTATATATTTATACTCCGGTTTTTTATGCAACAACCTGACAAACCATATCGCCCGACTCGTCCAAAGGACACTACTGTTCCTGATCGTCGCATGAAACGGAGCGATAACCTTATTTTTTTACTCTGCCTGATCATTGCCGCATTTTTCTGGCTGCTTATAAAATTATCCGGTACATATACCGTTTCATATAACTTCAAAATTAAGTACACCAATGTTCCGGCCGAAAAGAGGCTGACAAAGATTATTGATACGACATTGAATATCAGTTTTACTGCCCGTGGTTACGACATCCTTAAGCTGAACATCACTGAAAGCATGGATGAAATGACCATCGACCTGAAAGATTACGAGATCAAAAAATCAAAAGATGATACGTATTTCATCCACACGGGACTCATCAGAGAAGAACTGGCTTCCTATATCAACATAAACGAATCAGATGTTCTTTTATCAAAAAACGCACTTCATTTCGTATTAAGCGGCCTGCATGTTAAAGATATTAAAGTAAAAACCAGAGAAGATATTTTATTTAAAGATCCCTACGGTTTATATGAACAGGAGCGTGTTGAACCGGCAAAAGTTTCCGTATACGGCCCCTCATCTGTTTTAGACACCATGCACTATGTTTATACAGAAGTGATCAGCCTTACATCCGTAGATAAAGATCAGATTATCAAGGCGCGATTATACAACCCATTGCCTGAATTAATCAACATTGAACCTGATGAAGTCCTTGTCAAATTAAGGGTTGAACGTTTTACCGAATCATTTGTTGAAACAGAAATAGACGTTTCGGACATCCCGAAAAAAATTCGCACTTTTCCTTCAACTGTCCGTATTAATTTCAAGGTGGCACAAAAAGATTTTTCTAACATCAAAGCAGGCCAATTCAGGGTTGTGCCCGAAACCGATAACATCAACCTGAATGAAGTGAAGCGTCTGCATCTAAGACTCGCTGAAAAACCTGATTTTATCAGGGATGAGTGGATCGTACCTGCTGATGTTGAGTTTTTAATTATTAAAAAATGATCAAAGTCGCTTTAACGGGAAATATCGGAAGCGGAAAAAGTACGGTCGTTCACATATTTTCCACCTTAGGGATACCGATTTTTTATGCTGACAAGGAAGCAAAATTACTTTATAAGGACAACAGCACAAAAAAGGCCGTCAGGGAATATTTTGGCAACACAGTATTCGACCAATACCATGAGGTTGATTTTAATTTGCTGGCCTCTAAAATATTTAGCGATGAATCGGCGCTGAGAAAGATTAATGAAATCATTCATCCGGGTGTTTTCAGGAGATATGCCAGTTGGGCAGAGCAGAACAGTGATGTTGCTTACACGCTTCACGAAGCAGCTATTGTTTTTGAAAATCATCTGGAAGGCCATTTTGATGCCGTTATCAATGTGTCGGCCCCGGAGCATATCCGGTTGGAAAGAGTCATTAAAAGAGACGGGGTCAGTGCCGATCAGTTTTTTACACGGGCTAAAAACCAATGGTCCGAAGAAGAAAAAAATAAAAAATCAGATTTCATTATCGTAAATGATGGCAAGCACTTCCTGATTCCACAAGTAATGGAAATACATCACAAATTATGTGCTCTATCGGAAGATAAGGTATAGAGTGAGGAGGCAGAAGAACTTAAATAAACTTTAAATCAACTAAACATGATTTGATTATCTGGAACGTATGCTCAATGTCATGATCCAGTCCTACGGAAAAACGGATCAATCCCGGAGACAAGCCCATCTCTTTCTGTATCTCTTCCGGTACTTCCGAACTGGTGCTTTTTCCTGAATTGGAGAACAATGTTTTAAAATATCCCAGGCTAACTGCATGATACCCTACACCCCTTTCCTGCATAAGTTCCATAATAGGAGCTGCTTTCTCAGCTGTTTCCAGGTCGATAGCAATCATCCCTCCATAACCGAACCCCTCATTCATAATACGACTGAACAACTCATACTGAGCATGTGAAGCTGTTCCCGGATAAACAAATTTCAATCCCAGTTCTTTAAAACGTTCAGCCAGATACATGGCATTTTCACTATGTTTTTGCATACGTATATGCAGCGTTCCCAGGTTCTTGAGTATCGATGACGACCTCAACGGATCCAGTACCGGGCCAAGCAACATGGCGGTGCCTGTATTTACATCGCTGATGGCATTGATAAATTCTTCGGAAGCACAGATAGCGCCTGCTACACAGTCATTTTTTCCGTTGATAAATTTTGTCATGCTGTACACAACAATATC
>Ga0209834_10000645_pt1 | contig 20898 bp, 17 predicted proteins | sample Mar14236cmmetaG_FD_184134 | JGI IMG/M metagenome (GOLD analysis project Ga0209834, IMG submission 184134) | Marine hydrothermal vent microbial communities from Guaymas Basin, Gulf of California to study Microbial Dark Matter (Phase II) - Marker... ...
GTCCATGCCACAGGAAGCCAAATTCGAACCAAGAAAAGCCCAAAATTTCAGACAACTATTTTAGGAGAAAAATGAGTATATTTGATCTATTCAAAAACAAAAAAACAGTAGATCCTCATGTAGTTGACATCCCCCAAAAAAGTACATTTTACGGTGAGCGTCAGATCACTCCGGGGGCGATCCTGAGTGCAGTCACACAGGTCGATGAGTATGGTAAATTGCAGGCAATCGATGCTCTGTATGAGCGCCTCGTCAACGAAGATACAAACCTCGATGCAGACATCGATACCCGAACCGAAGCACTCAAAGCTATCCAGCCGGAAATAACAACCGAGATCACCGATGCTCAGCAGGTGTATTTCGATCATGTGATCAGGAAAATGTACCCCTCACTCGTCGAGGCGCTGATCGAATCAAAACTCAAACGCTATGCCTTCAGGCAGATTGAATATGAATTGATCGACTCCCTATGGTATCCCAAAAGCCTTATCGATTATAAGAAGCTGGATCTGCGAATCGAAAATCGTGAATTAGTATTGTATGTGGATAGCAAAAAACATCCGGTAGATGAATTGAAATTTATTAAAATTCTACGTAAAAAAGCGATCCTGAGATCACTTCTCAAATACTATACATTCAAGGCATTTGCCCTCACAAACTGGGCTGACTTCACCGAGATCTTCGGCAAGCCCATGCGAAAAGGAACATACCGTGCAGGCGCTTCAAAAACCGAAAAGGATCAGCTCTGGGATATGCTGAAAAATGCCGGAACTTCTCTGGCAATGATGGTATCCGAGAACGTCTCGGTCGAGTTTGTTGACCACATAAATAAGACCGCTTCAAGCAACCTCTATCAGTCCCTCGTTGAATTTTGTGAAGGTAAATCAACAAAAAGGATTCTTGGTCAAACTGTTGTCACAGAGCAAGAGAAATATGGTTCTGAAGCAAAATCTAAAATCGCAAATCTGGTAAGAAAAGACATCCTAGCCGGTGATGCCAGAGATGCTGAAGTGTTCATCTCCGGGTTCTTTACACGTCTGAATAATATCAACTTCAATGAGCAGGTGATCGAGGTAGAGATACCAGTGAATGACGATCTTGATCTCTCTCAAGAGCTCGATATGGACGTCAAGCTGGTCCAGCAGATACAGCTCCCTCTTGACTACGACTATTTTTATGAGAAGTACGGTCGTCCCAAACCCGAGAAGAAAAGCTCACTGATCACTTATGATAAAGCTTTTTCAACCACACGGATAAAACATGACAACTCAATTTTAATGGGACGTCACAGCATTTTGTCAGTAGTACAATCCGCAGCATATGTCGAGATGTCATATGCTCTTCAAATCGTGGAGGCAGCGGTCAAAGACTATAAATCATATCTCAAAAAACTCAAAAACTATGATGATTTTGACAATCTTTCTTATCCGGTGGACATTCTTAGATCATTCGGGGAAGGCTTACAAACACTCATAAAAACCTCCTATATACAGGGACACTCCCGTCTCGCAAATAACAACAAGCACATCCTTCCCCGAAATGATTTTGATATTGACTGGAACATGACTTCCATGGAAGCACTCCACGCCTTCAGGGCAGAGAGTTTTATCGTTGCAGGTGTCCATGCGGATGAGACACTTGCAATGCTCAAAGAGGAAGCTCAAAAAGCGTTCTCCCAGGGTACCACATTCAGCGACTTCAGAAAAAACATAAAGATCAAAGGATTTGAACCGGATAATCCCTACTACGTGAGAACCAACTACTCCACTGCGATCAATAACTCATACCTTGCGGCACAGTGGAAGCAGGCTGAGGAGCAAAAGGATTTCTTCCCCTACCTTAGATACATCTGCATGTTTCTTGAGGACTCACGTCAATCTCACAAAGAGCTGCATGGTACGATTGCGCATATCGATGATCCTTTCTGGGAGAAGTACTATCCTCCAAATGACTGGAACTGTGCCTGTGAAGTTGAGCAACTCACCGAGGATGAAGCAAGGTCAGATCCCATGTGGGGCAAGGATCCGGTTGAGATAGATCTTCCTTCTGAATGGTCCAAGAATACCGGCAAAGATCTGAGCATCTGGGGCAAGTGGCTAAAAGGAAAAGAGATCACCTCGATGTCCGCAGAATCGCTCGGTCTGCCGGCTTGGCGTAAAATGCATGAACATGATAATATGCCGTTTATATATACTGCAGACATGTCGAGAGATGAACTGATCCAACGGATGGCTGAACACCTCGGAGATCGTATCGTAACCGATCACGCAGGTTTCCCTATAGCGCTTCCTCGTGCTAAAGCGGATAAATTCAAAAGCTCAAAATACACCACAAAAGATATTGAAACGCGCGTGCGATACCTCAATCATCTCGATGATACGCTAAGTGCCCCCGATGAAGTCTGGGGTGTGTTTGCAGACAGAAAGATACGGTACTTGAAGAAATACGATAAAGACGTGATGGTATTATGTGAAATTGAAAAAGGGGAGATTACATACTTCAATGTAATCGTAAGCTCAAGTGCTAATTACGCAGAAAAACAACGGTTTGGAACTTTAATGAAGTAAAAAAAGGAGCGTCAAGGACATTGCCATCCTCCGCCCATCCACGCTTCTCAATCAGGGGCAATCCCTCAAAGCGCTTACGTGTAAAAAAAATAATACCCAAGAATTTCTTGTCAAATAAATTAGTGGCGGAGGCGGAGGGGCTCGAACCCTTTGGAGTGCGCTGACTATGTCAGTGCAAAATTGTCAAAGGACTTCTCGTTACCAAGCCCAACGCCGGACTTCTCGTTCCTATCCGCCGGCTGGCGGAGAGGGATCTCGTCTGACAGGGGATTATCCAAAGTGTCCGCAATGTCCGTAATGGTGTCGTTAGGTGTCCGCAATAATTTGTCAGCATTCTCATTTTTGGGGGTGTCCGCAATGGTGTCCTCAATATTCTGTTCATACCATATCTTATATTTCGATCCTCCACTCCCTCCACGTCCGTGGATTTCCTTTGTTTCCCACTCGCCTTTTTTTGCTCTCCTGCGTATGGTCCGCTCAGACACACATAGGAGATCGGCGAGTTCTTTTGTAGTGTACCACATACCTACCTGCCTGTCACGCCGTAGCAACCGTTTGCCGGTGCGTAGGCGGATTTTATATTATCGGATTTTTGCACTGTGCTTGCAATGATCTGATCGCTTGTTGCTGCCAGCGTTTGGCTTTGCGAGCTGCCATATAATATTAAATATTCTTATATATATACTTATTATTAATAATAATATAGAGGAAGATCACGAAGATTGCTGTGAGGGATTCCATCAGTCCTCCTTGCCTCATATTTCTTGACATCTTTCTAACCTCTTTGTTTATTTTTATTTAATCTTGATGATAAGAGATGTGAGAAATATTAACTTTGTTAAGTTTTTTAACTAAAGTGTGATATTTTTTAATGTTAGGATGTATAATGAGCTTAGGTAATCGCTTTAAGGAATTTAGGAAAAGCATTGGTATGACACAATCTGAGCTTGTTAAGAAGTATGATTATGGACGTGAGATAATCTCACTTATTGAATCAGATAAGACACAGCCTCGCTTGCAATTTCTTTATCATCTTGCTAATGATCACAATCTCAATATTCACTGGCTTATCACTGGTGAAGGTAGTATGTTTGGTAATGAGGTTCCAAATTTAAGGGAACTCAGCGAACGTGCTGCACGCCGGGACCAGTTACGGGACCAAGCCATACAGGAGCTACAAGCAGAAAACCTGGAGCTGCAACGTAAACTCATACAGTGCCAGGAACGGTTAATTGCCAAACCATTTGTCACCCCATAACGACAGGAACTTTTTCGGAAATTCAGCTATTTAATAGATTTATTTTGGAAAAATTTTTGAAATTTGTTATAGATTATTGACTACTATCTCCCCACCCACGATCGTCATATATGGTTTTGCTTCTAACCAGAATTCGTTTGGTTCGTTCTCAAAATCATCGATTACAATAAGATCAGCATGTTTCCCGGGTGTAATTGATCCAAGATAATCATCATTTCTCATACCTTTTGCTGCATTTATTGTATATGCTTTTATTGCTTCCTGCACTGTTATTTTCTGTTCGGGAATCCAGCTATTCTCATTTGGATTGCAATGATATTTTCTTTCGAGAGCAGAGTATATTCCCATGAATGGATTATGTGTTTCTACCGGCACATCAGAACCGAATCCAATAATCGCTCCTTTATCGAGTAGAGATTTGACAGGATATGAATTTTTCCCATATTTACCCAACAATCGTTCTGTAGTTTTCACATCTAAGCTAATATGAATCGGCTGCATAGAGCAATAGATACCTTCTACTGCGATCCGTTTTTGATCCTGAGGTGTACAACATTGTACATGCTCGATACGATAGAGAAGATCCTTATCTAGTATCTCCGGATGATTTTTTACTTTTATAATCGAACTGATTACCAAGTGATTTGCTTTGTCCCCTATTGCATGTATGGTTGGAGAAATATTGTGCTGTGCTGCGTGTAGAACAATATCATGTAATTCATCTTCAGTATGAAAAAGTATGCCATAATTCTCCGAATCCCCAAAATATGGATTGAACATATATGCGGTATGAGAACCTATCGAACCATCCATAAAGAGTTTAAGCCCCCCAAACTTGAACCACTCATCACCAGTATAAGATTCCACCCCCTGATCGATCATCTCTTCCAGCAAATCAGATCGGAAGTGCCAGCAGGTTCGCAGTTTGAGTTGATTATTATTCTTGAGATATGAAAAAATTTTGAGCGCATCTTTTCCTTCCATAGAATTTATTCCTGTCAATCCAAAATGATGTGCTTCATTTATCGCATTCTTAACAAGTGATAGCTGTTCGTTGAAAACGGGATTCGGCCTAACCTCATCAATAAATTTCCAAGCTTTTTCATAAAGAAATCCATTAATAGAACCATTCGAATCTCTTCCAATACTTCCTTCGGGAGGGTCGGGTGTTTTAGAGGTGATATTCATTAGTTGAAGTGCCTTTGAATTACACAAAAACGAATGCAAGTCTTTACTTGAAAGTGAAACTGGAATATTCGGAATGATCTTATCCAGAAAATCTTTATTAAAAAATGAAGGGTCTTCCCAGAGATTCTTATCCCAGCCAATTCCGTGTATCCATTTATTTGAATCTGGATGTTCTATTATGAAATGAGTCAATCGTTTTGTTATCTCATCAGGTGTATCTGCATTAGTTAGGTCAATTGATCTTTTTGAGAAGGCATAATTGATGAAATGTGTGTGGCAGTCTATAAAACCAGGAAGTACAATTTTACCTTTGAGATCGATCTTCAATATGTTATCAAAGAGTGTTTCATTGAATTCATCATTCCAACCCACAAATCGAATTGTATTATCAATGATGTAAATCGTATCTGCGACAGGAACATTGTGGTCTTGCGTGAGCACTTTTGCGTTATATAACAGTATTTTCATGGAGAAGAAGTAATTTGAAGGTATAAAATCGTCAATATTTAAGAAAAGTTTTGAATATAATCTTTGTATTTATCGGCGGAAATTTGCCTTATCAGAGTTTATCAGCGTTCAATTAAAATGGAGCGGGTTACGAGATTCGAACTCGCGACTCTTAGCTTGGGAAGCTAACACTCTACCACTGAGTTAAACCCGCTCTGAGTAAGTTGATGTGTATATTTATAGGGATAGAGAACATTTGTCAAATATGTAAAAAATTTTTCTTTTTTCAAAGAAATTTAGCAACCACTGTTTAGAATTAACAAGACAATATGAATCTTGAAACTACTTTGATCCACAAAACAAAACCGCTGGAATAACCAGCGGTTCTTTACTACTTAAGCTTACTTATAATCTGAGATTAGTCCATATAATATTCACATGCAATATACATATCCTGCCCGGGAACCCTCATTACATACGTTCTCTTGTGTGAAAGCTCATCTGATCCTGGTTTGGGCCACCAGTATTCAGTCCATCCTGCACCGTCCTCGATCGCAATTTTTGCAAAATCAAAAAACAAAAAATTGCCATGTCCATCATTGAAAGTGCTTAAGTCGGTATTCACGATTTGGGGTTTGTAAGGATGCGCAGTCATTGTAACCCTGTCGAGCGGACCTGCAAAAAGATAGAGATCCCCATCAATAAAAGGACCGTTTACATTCTGTATGGCTTGTAGAGTTGGTTCTTCTCCTTTGGTTACAGCCATTACCACACCTTTCTCGACGAGAGCTTTCGCTTTGGCGGCTTCATCTGCAAAAAGTGTCCCGATCACAAGCATTGTGAATACAAATATGAAAACAATTATGATTTTTCCTTTTTGATTCATTCGAATCTCCTTATTGGTTTGTAATACTTCTAATAAAGAAGCATGCGCATTAAACACATTGATCTTAAACAAACAAGATCCAGAATCACATAAAAATTGTTTTCACACTTCTCTCACCACTCCAATGAATCCCACAATCCTCTCATGCTCGTCCATTTTGTATGTCCATGTGATCTCTACCTGCAGATCACTGCCATCCGCTTTCCTGAGTGCACCATCCCAGGTAGAAGGACTCGGTTTCTTATGAAGAATATCTGCAAAATATGTATTGATACTACTTTTCTCAGCGGTGTCACCGTCAAATAGTTTTCCAATATTCATCAGCAACAGCTCCTCTGCAGGATAACCGGACAAGAGCACTGCCTGCTTGTTGATATACTTAATCTGCCCTGCTTTATCAAATTCCAGTACTGCAATCGGAAGCTCTCTCAGCAATTCGATGTCCACATCTTTATCCTTTGTATCTTTTATTGCTTTTTCATTCGCAGCCCTCAACGATAGATCGGTCATGGTATCCATGATCTGCTTTGGATTTCCCTCGTCATCATGAACGATCGATGCTCGAAAATCTGCTGGAAAAATGCTTCCATCTTTTCTAATTAAATCTACTTCGACATTCATCATATCGCTGCCAGATTCAACCATATTTTTCAGTTTTCTTACAAACCTGTCTCTATCATCAGGTGCGACGAGATCAACACCAGAAATACCAATAAGCTCAGACGGATCCTTGTAGCCGAACATTTTTGCTTTATGCTTATTACAAAATACAATGTTCCCTTCTAAATCAAGAAGCGAAAATCCGTTTTGGGCAGTTTCAACTAACCTTCTATATCTTTCTTCACTAAGTCTGAGTGCCCTCTCCTTTTCTTTTGATTCTGTGATATCAATTGAATTCCCCACACTTCCAATTTTATTTCCTTTTGAATCCCTCATAATTGCGGCTGAGAGGTAGCTGATAAATTCTTCCCCATTCTTGCGTTTATTTACAACTTCACCATAAAAAGTATCTCGTTCTTCAAGGATCTCTCCAATTCTATTACATTCATCTGCATCACTGTACAACATCTTTACATGCTTGCCGAGAACCTCCTTACGTTTATACCCAAAATTCTTTTCTGCTGCACTATTGAATTCAATGATATTCCTGTCATTATCTACTGATATGAACATAATGAGTGAGCTTTCGATCAAATTTCTTATATACTCATGCATTTCCTGTAATCTTGTCTCATTTTCTTTTCGGGTGGTTATATCTGCAACAGTACCTATTATACGTATCGTCTCCCCTTTCTCACCTTTCAGGCAAACTCCATTGTTTTCTACAAAAATGTAATGATTGTCTTTAGTTAGCATCCTGAATTCTACATTGAATACACTGCTGTTTTTTACAGCTTTATCAACCACCTTCATTACATGATCTTTATCGTCTGGATTAATGAGTTTGAGAGCTTGACCATAATCCATTAACCTTGACATTTCATCTTCTTTATATCCCAGCACTTTTTCAATTGCTCCAACAATCTCAATTTTCTTATTTATCACATCTACATCATACACAATCTGTCCGGTTTGTTCAGCAACTAATCTATAACGCTCCTCACTTTCTATGAGAGCTTCCTGTATCCTTTTTCTATCTGTGATATCTCTGCAAATGATGCGGATTTCCTGCGCTTCACCATTGTCATCAAAGATGAGTTGAGTGCGTTCATGAACCAGTAAAATAGAACCATCTTTCCTCACCTTTCTGAATTCTAACTCGCTGAATTCCTCACGTTTTTTGAAGATCTCAGACAACTCCTTTTTCACTATCTTCAGATCATCATTATGAACTACCTGCCAGACCGATGAACCTATCAACTCTCGCTTCGTATATCCAAGATATTCAGCCCCGAACTGATTAACATTTTTAACGGTACCATCGGGATAAACTGAGAAATACATATCCGGTGCATTATCATATAGATCTTGATATTTCTTTTCTGTTTTTTCAAGCTCTTCTTCGACAATCTCTCTGGCAGCTTTCTCTTTTTCCACACGTCGTTCAAGTACTTTAGAAGAATGAAGATCGTTGATTATACGTAGTAAGTTATCATAATTCAACGGTTTAGGCAGGAACCGATCCACGCCAACATTTATTGCTTCCAGAAGATTTTCTTTTTTATCAAATGCAGAAAGAACGATAATGATCGTCGATGGTTCAATTGCTTTTATCTTTCTTGCCATAACCAAACCGTCCATAACTGGCATACTGATATCTGCAAGAACTACATCAGGATGGAATTTATTGAATAGTCTTAAGCCTTCTTCACCATTCTGCGCTGTAAACACTCGTTTAACTCTATTCTCTAATATCATAGCCACAGAATTGAGGATCACCACCTCATCTTCTACATATAAAATTGTGATATCTAATATATCCATCATCTCCACCTGTTCATTCACCCCTTATTTTTGGAATAATCTTATTCCCTATATCATTAAAAGTTATCTTGAATTCTACACCTCCTACCCCTGAGAATTCAATCTCTCCATGTATTTGCTGCACTAATCCCTGAATCAGTTGTAATCCCAAAGATGTAGCATTTTCATAATCCTCTTGTGAAAAACCTATACCCTCATCTTTCACAATCAATTGATATTCATCCTTATTCTGTTGAAGCAAGATGTATAATTTGCCTTTGCTGCTGCCAGGATAAGCATGTTTGAAAACATTGGTGATGAGCTCATTAAGAATTATACCAAGTGGGAGGGCAGTCCTAATATCGAGCACCACATCATTCACATGTAACTCCAGAGATATCTTATCCTGATCGATCCTGTAGGAATCATATAGGTGTTCGATGAGATCTCTGATATATTTCTCAACTTCCACATCTCTAAAATTGTCAGATTGATAAAGATCCTCATGCACTCTTGCCATTGAACAGATACGGTTTTGTATCGACTTAAAAATTTCCTGAATTTTTGTATCCTTGATGCCATGTGCCTGCATGGAAATCAATCCTGAAACAACCTGCATATTGTTCTTAACACGATGATGAATCTCCTGAAGCATGAGTTCTTTTTCTTTCAAAGATTCTTTTAGTCGGATTTCATTTTCTTTTATCTGTGTAATATCCTGAATAGTACCCGAAAGCTGGCTTACATCGAAGCTATGATTCATTTTGACTGTGATGCGTTGCTGTAAATATTTTATCGTTCCATCTTTTGTTTTAACCATAAAGTCCTGAAATTGACCAAGTTTCTGGATGAGTAATTCTTTGTCTGACTTGGAATGGAATAATCCTCTGGTTAAACTTATCATTTGAGTCTTATCTTTCTCAGGCAGCATAGAAATAAATGTCTGGAACGAAGGTTCGATCTCACCTGGTTCATAACCAAATATTCTGAATATTTCATCAGACCAGTGGTATATATTCTGATCAATATCCCATACCCAGTAACCGATATGTGCTATCTTTTGTGCATCCTTTAGAAGCTTCTCACTTTTTTCTAGTTCAAGCAGAATTTTTCTACGCTCTTCCATTTCCTTGTTTAGCGCATCCCGAGAAGAAGTTACTTTTTTGAGGTTCTCTGTCATTGTATCCACTGCTTCAGCAATTCGTGAATACTCTTCTGTTTTCAAGGTGCCGATTTTATAATCAAGATCTCCAGCACCGATTTTTTTAATACCAGTTATCAGGTGTGTGAGAGGTTGAGAAATAATCTTTTTTATTCGATAAATAAGAAGTATAACAAAAATACCAAGCACAAGTACCGCAAGAAGTACTCCATAAAGATAATAACCACGTTCTGCTTGATGCTGAGCGAAAAGCTCATTGGAAAAATTCTGAACCCGGAAATAAATTTTTTGCAACGATAAAATAAGCTCTTGTACGAGTATCTTCTCGTTCCTCTCGAGTTTGTTGATCAATGCTAAAGAATTTTCCTCGAGTTCTATATCACTCATGCGAAGATTAATACTTGTTATTCTATCAAAGATTTCACCGACTACTCTATAATCCTGAAGTAATTCCTGTTTAATGCTTGAGTGCTTCAATTCTTTGATCGAGTTACCCAACTCATGAAACAGCACATGCCACTGCTGGAGCATTCTTTCTTCATGATGCATGACATATTCATTTGTTACGATTTCCAGTTCTGTGACTCGTGAGAAGATCTTACGGAATAATGCTTCTGTTTTAGATGATTGATTAAGATTAATGATCGCTCCTATCACAAGTAAGGCAACAAGAAGCATTATTATTAATGTGAAAATTGAAGAAGAAAGAATGACTCTTTTGATTTTCATTTCTATCCTAATGTACTATCTCTACTCTTTCCGGGCTAACTTCTTTTAGAGGTTTAAAATAAATATATTTTAGATAATTCGGCATTTGTAAATCACCATCATTTTGATCAATGAGCCATCTTGTCTGGTCTTCCAGTACGATAAGTAATTCTTTTGGAAGCATAATATGCATTTGATGTCTTTTTAGCAAAAATTCTGAGTGCTCCAAACTCGCACCCGAAGTGTGTGCTACATAACGCAGTGTATGCTCATTACCTTTCTTGAACCATTCTTCAGCTCGAACAAGCGCTCTGAGGATGCCTTCGGCTTGATCTGGATGAGTGTTCACCCATTCCGTTCTTGCTACAAGAAGATAATAGACGAATCTTGAATTAGAACCTGGAACTTGCATGTATTGCTCTTGATGGCGTGTAAAGAAACTATAGGTATATGGCTCATATATCAAAGCTCCATCGTAGGAGCCATTAATAAATCCCTGTATGATATTCTCACAGCTATCGTAGCTCAGCTCAAGTTCATTATCGATAAACTTATTATAAAGAATAAATCTATCCAGATAATATTCTACTAATGGATAATCGGGTACGCCAACCTTTTTCACAGTTTTAGTATTCATGTTATGTATCATGAAATCCTTATGAACCATAAAGTCTACCCGTGGAGTTTTGGCAAGGGTACACAATATCTGCATATCTTTACTGAAAAGTGCATATTCGGCAAAGATGTCATTTGTTAGAACACAGAGTTCTGATTCTCCTTTTTGTAGTGTAGAGAAAGCTTCCTCCTGTGTCTCGTAGGGAGCTGCATCAACATCTAAGCCTTCAAATGCAAAATAGTGATGTTGTTCTGCAATATAGATTAATACATTGGGAGTATTTGAAGAAGTAGATATAAGTATCTTATCTAATTGGGCTGGTGTTGAATCAGGATTTAATAGTACGATGTAATAGATGATCAATCCTGCAATGATAATACAAACCAGCAGTGTTGCTATTGTAGTACGAAGTAAGACGTTCTTTTCCATATTTTGCAAACTCAATCACTACTTATTCTCATAACTCATGGACAAAGTGTAACTCCAAAAATTATTGTCAATATTATTCAGACCCTTCGAATGAAAATGATAGAATTTGTACTATGAAGTGATTGATCAAAATGCTTGCAATCAATGTTTTTATTTCAAATATTTCCGCTTATTGCAAGCAATTTATTTCTTTAATCCCACGCCAGCCCATATTTTAAAATCTATCTCAATATCCCATATGGATTGTTTATATTTGTCACTTTTCCAAAGATTAGCGTTAACGAGACCTGGCGGAACCATCTCCAGATCATCAAAGAATTTCATGACCTCATCTTTGCTTCGCGCATGAATCTCGAGGTTGTATCTTTTATATAATTTCTTTATTTCAAGTGCCTTTTCCAAAGAATGTCCATCCCAGGAACTGTGCGATATTGCCAAATAACTTCCGGGAGTCATGGACTTTTTTAATGTATCTACTACTCGATATGCATGATAGTCATTCGTAATATATTGCGGGCCAAATACAAATAATATGGCAATTGGTTTTGAAAAATTTAGCATTTTTTGAACTGTGGTATTTGCAATTATTTTTTCAGGATTCTCGTAATTTCCGATAATTGCTGTGGCGTTTTTATTTCTTTGAAGAATTTCTAAATAATGTGACACTGCTCCTTGATCGATATCAACATACACGATCTTGGCATCTCTGTTTATTTTTTGTGCAACATTATGGACATTCCCTACTGCAGGAAATCCTGAACCAAGATCGAGAAACTGCTTAATACCTTGTTTGGACGAATATTGAACAACTCGTCTAAGGAATTCTCGATTTGCCTGAACGCCTTGTTTAATAGTAGGAAAAATTTCGAGATACATATCTCCCACTTCACGATCAACAGCAAGATTATGATTACCACCCAACAGATAATCATATATTCGACACAAAGATGGTTTTTCCTTATTACTTCCCTCGGGAATCCAGTTATTTTCAATCATAGGGTTCTCCTTATTTTTACTCTCAATTTGTTTGAGAACTTCTTGAACCACGTGATCGATTCAAACAACAGGATTCGATTTTATGTCAACAAATTTCGATAATACTACTATTTTTTATACTTCGGCTCCCATTTGAGTTCTGGTTTTTCATAGTCCAGATTCCAGATATATTTCTCGATCTTATCTTTAAGTGAATTATCAATTTCCTTACTAACCGGATAAATTTCCGCATTGAGTATGTGCCGAAGAAGGTGGATTGTTGATGTAATTGTATTCTTATAACCGCGAGGGCTTACATTTTTCAAATGATCATTTGGAGTGTGAATATGGAACGAAGCCTTACCACCAAATCGGGCAATATTCACGGATGGTATCTCATAAACAGAAAATGGCATACAGTCACTACTGTATATATCAAGTTTTGTGGAATACAGAATCCCGATTTCCCTCATAAGCCCATCACAGTATCCCATTAACTCCTTTGTGCCAATAACCGCCATCCCATCAGTACCAAGCGGATCGCCAGACACATCAATATTTACTACAAGACCAGCTCGTTCTTTAATTTCCTCAAGATGAGTTTTTACATAATGCTGGCTGCCAAGCAGTCCAAGCTCTTCACCAGAGAAAAAGATAATCTTAAGATCTCGTTCGGGAGTATGTTTTGCAAAATATTCTGCTACTTTGAGTAATGCCAATGTTCCACCAGCATTATCTGAAGCCCCTGGACTATGAGCAACTGTATCATAATGACCTACTGCATAGGTGAGATTGTCATCGATCTTTATTCATAATGAAGCGCATCTATCGGATTCAACTCAGAAGCCTTTTTTGCAGGATAATACCCGAAGAAGATCCCAACGGTACCTGAAAAGAAGAATGCTATCACCGACATTATTGGATCGATGGAGGGTGTAAGTGAGGTGAGTTTGCCGAGAATAGTAGTGATCAGGACAGCAAATAAAATACCGATCAAGCCACCAATCAAACTAAGGGTAATTGACTCAGCAAGAAATTGCAATAATACGTCCTTTGTTCTCGCACCAACCGATATACGAATTCCAATCTCTCGTGTTCGTTCAGTTACAGAGACCAGCATAATGTTCATTATACCAATCCCACCAACGATCAAGGAAACACCTGCGATTGCTCCAAGCAGAAGCGTCAGTGTCGAGGCAGTTGAGGTTGCAAATTCTGTGATCTACGACTGGCTATGAATACTGAAATCTGCATCATCTTCATTGTCTATGTCATGAGCTCTCATGAGGATTGTCTCAAGTTCATTTATTGTCTCATCGATCATTTTCTCAGATTTTGCACTCACGAAAATTGTATTAACATAGGATCCGTATTTTCCCCCTTTTAAACGATATATCACTGTTGTTGAGGGAGCCAGAACAAGATCATCCTGATCCATTCCCATTGAATTTTCACCTTTTTCATCAAGTACACCGATAACTGTAAAGGGAGTATTGTTGATGCGAATTCTCCGCCCTATTGCATCAGTATTTGGAAATAGTTCTTCAGCAACCGTATATCCCAGTACTGCTCCTTTCTTTCTTGATTTTACATCATTATCTGTGAACATAGTTCCCTGTCCTATCTGATAATTCCTGATTTGAAGAAAAGTGGGATCGACACCTTCAATTCGACAATTCCAGTTACCAGAACCACTGACGATCTGGGCGTTTGTTGTCACGCTTGGAGATATACAATCGATGAGTATTGCATTTTTCTTAATAATTTCGCAATCTTTATAGTGTAAGGGATTCCCTGCTACCAGATCCCCTCTCACGCCCTGAAAATTCATTGCGCCTGGTCGAATCATAATAAGATTTGTTCCCATACTGGAAATATCTTTCTCAATCTTTTTTTGTGAACCTTCACCTATAGCCACCATAACAATGACCGAGCATACTCCAATGATAATTCCCAGAGAGGTCAAAAGACTTCGTGTGCGATTTTTGAAAATGCTCTTAAGTGCAACTTTCTCTATCTTCGAGAGTTTCATAGGACCTTTTCAGCCATAAGTTCAACTTTCTTTGCAGTATTAGGTCGATCCCAGGCTTTTTTACCATCTCGCAGAAAGATCTTACGATCCGTATAATCTGCGATGTCGTGCTCGTGCGTAACGATAATGATAGTGATCCCTTGCTTATGAAGTTCCTGGAATAAACGCATAATATCGACTGAAGTTCTTGAATCGAGATTTCCTGTTGGTTCATCTGCAAGTAATATTGATGGATTATTTACTAATGCCCTTGCAATCGCTACCCGTTGCTTTTCTCCACCAGAGAGCTGGCTGGGTATGTGATCAATCCTCTTTTCAAGACCAACTTTTATAAGTGCATCTCGGGCTAGTTCTTCTGCATGCTTCTCTATTCCTGATCTATCATATAACAAGGGCAATTCCACGTTCTCCAATGCACTTGTTCGAGGAAGTAAGTTGAAGTTTTGAAACACAAAGCCGATCTTCTTATTTCGTATATCAGCATATTGGAAAACTGAAAAAGGAGATGACCATGTAGGTAATAATCCCCCAAAGTAAGCAACTGTTCAACGCAACATTCTTATTTCTTCTCATCGCTCGTATTGTATGATAAATTGCTATCCCGAAAATAGCTACATAAAAAAGAAAACATACAATCCCGTTCTCGGAGAATATCCACAAATAGTCATTATGGGGTCGAATGTATTGCTGGAATCCCCTTTCAGCCCTAGTGCCTTGAATACCATATTTTGGATAAATAATTTTCCAGTTACCCGGACCAACTCCGGTAAAGAAATGCTCTCCGATCATGGGAAACGTTCGCTTCCATGCTTGCCAGCGAATATTAAAACTCTTACTGTCTATGATCTGCTTACGCTCAGCGTCCGTCTCTTCATGCAGCACTTTCCCAAACCATGGCTTTTTATGACCCTGATAATCTTTCACGAATTTCGTGGAAAAATATCCAGCTATAAAAACAACGAATAATATTCCTGATATCGGTAGAATCGTCTTCCATTTCTTTTTGTTGAGATGCTTGAAAAGCAAAAGAATAGAAAAGATAAATAACGTAGCAAGGATGACCGCTAACCAGCTTGAACGGGCTTTGATTATTCCAATTGTAGCTGATGAAAAAATCAGTGAAATCAATGAAAAAATTCTCCATAATTTCTGCTTGTCTGAGAACCATTCATACAGACTAAATGGCATAAGGATAACAACAACAGAACTAAAGAGATTTCTGTTTGCAAATAATGAATACAGCGTTTTTGCACCGGGGATGGAGTATAGATTATGGAGAAAGTATTGAAGAAAACCAATTCCAGTAATGACAATCCCGGTCAGTACAATTATTCTAAAGATCACCTTAAACGAATCATCTGATATTTTGAGTGTATAATACGTTGATAAGGAAACATAAAATAGGTAAAATATTTGCAGATAATACTTAATGCTTCGACCCTGTTATAGGCAAAAAAGTATGAAATGCCAGAAAACAATATAAATCCTGCGAGGGTCAGAAATAACGGAGATCTGTAAAATCCTATATTTATCTTTTTGTAATATAGAATATAAATTATGGTAATGAGAATGGTCAAAAGACTTATATACAAGAGCCGAATCGACAGAAGTGGTTCTATTGTCATCTTGCTATAAACCAGCGGTGTGATCAGAAGAAAACCGATCGCATAGAGGTATATTGGAATATTAGTTAGTATCTTACCTAATTTCATTCAATTTGCCTTGTAGTAACTTCATATATTCTTCATATCGCTTATTTTTCGTTTTTGAACCTACTCTATTAAGAACCTTATGTGCTTTATCATAATCGCCTTGATTATAATAAGCAATACTCATATTAATAAGGGCGTCTTCAAATCGTGGTGAAATTTGTAATGCTTTTCTGTAGTAATCTATGGCTTTTTCATTTTTACCATAAAAACGGTAAACATCTCCGAGATTGAGTAAAACATACACATGATTTGGATGAACTTTTTCTGCCTGAAGAAAGCTGGCAAAGGCATCCCGATTCTGATTTCCTCTTGAATACATCACTCCTTTGTGCCAAGCTACTGGTGTAACAGCTGGATCGATCGTATAAAAGATATTATTTACTTTTGCTATCTCTTCAAGAGCTACACGTCCATTGTTTGCAGTAAGCGCTTTCTTTAAGTGTACTTCGGATTCATATCGTAAATAACCAACGACAATAATTGGAAATAGCAACAAGATATTCACAATAACCGGATACTTGAAAGGTTTCTTATTATTTTTTCTTGATTTGAAATCAAGTACAAGTATTATTGCAATGATAATGAAAAGAAAAACGGAATGTACAATCCTCTCTTTTGGAAAACTAAAATATGATATTACTAGATAGCCAATATATCCCATAAGCAAACACAGCATCATTCGTTTGGATTGTTTATCTGAGATCTTCGTTACCGATCTTATACCTATGATTAGGGGAAGGAGCAAGAATATTAAATAAGCCAAAGCACCTGGTATCCCGATCTCTGCTGCTGTCCATAAAAAATCATTATGGGGACGCTTATAATGATATCTACCACGTTCAGCAAAGGTTTTTTTAAGCCCGTATTCAGGGAACCGTAGTTTCCAATTTCCAGGTCCTACTCCAAATGCAGGATTGTCGGTAATCATTTGTGTCGTCTTTTCCCATGCAACAAATCTGACCTTAAGAGTTTGAGCAGAAGTTAACTTCTTCTTCTGAACAGATGTTTGCCTTACATACTTTTTTGATGATTCAGAAGGACTTTCATCCAGTTCAATCAACGTACTTGAAGCAAATCCGATTATCAGCACAATAACTGCAATGAGTACGAGTTGAATAAATTTCTTAACTGAGATAAAATCTTTAAAAATCAATTTTTTATTTGCAAGCATGATAATCAGTATTCCAATACACCCAACTACAAGTGCCAACCACACAGATCGTGTACGCGTAATTATAATTACTATTCCTGACAACACAATTGTAGCTGGTACAAAAATTAACCATACTTTCTTGAATTTCAGAAATCCATAGATAGAAAAGGGCAGCATCAGGAAAAGCGCTGAAGACAGAAGGTTGCGGTTCGTCATGGTGGCATAGACCCTATCGCTACCAGGTATGAAACCGAGCCAATCTGTGTAAAATTGCACAAGTGCAATCACTGCTATGATAAGCTGTAGAACTATGATACTTTTTATCAGCACATCGATTTTGTCCCAGAATCTTTCTAACAAAAGAGTTATAGTGACAAGATAAATTCCGAATAAAAGTATTTTTATCAATTCAAAAATCCCCTCAGAAAGATTGATGACTTGGGTCATTGAGATAGCAGAGAATACAACATATAATCCATAAAATAGAAATATTGGATTTTTTAATATTGAAAGATCATAGAATGTTTTATTTTTCAATACATACGAATTTATGACAAAGAGGACAAGTCCAAGAATTAGCAATCGTATGGTCAGAACAGGTTCAACGGAAGCAGTCGAATATACCAGTGAGAGGATTAATAATGCAATGACGAAAATATAATATTCTGCATAGGATGTTGTTTTAGTTTTCATAAATGAGATCCATTTTTTCATCAGGTTCTTTTTGTATCAAATGTGTTAATTGTTCCAAGAATTCGGGTACTTGATATCTTGAAAGTGCTTCTCTCAGTCGTTCTTTAAAATGAGGTGTTTTCAGTGCTCTGCTAATGATCTGGATTGCTTGAAGATGCTGCTCTGGGAAAGCATCTGGCGTAAGGATAATGAAAATAAGGTTGACCGGCTTCTTGTCTGGTGCATGCCAATCAATTGGATTTCTGAGAAGTCCTATCGCAACCTTTGCAGTTCGAATCGAAGAAATCCTGCAATGGGGAAGTGCCACACCTTGTCCAATCGCTGTACTTGCAAGTTTTTCTCTTTCCATAATGGACTGAGTAACAATTTTAGTTTCGTGTATGATTCCTTCTTTTACAAAGAGCTGAGCCAACTCAAATATTGCTTGTTCCCGTGTTGTTGCCATCATTTCGATAACTCTATCATCAATCAATCCCGAAATTGTAAATTCTCCCACTGCTATATCTTTTGCAAGTAGTGCCTCCCTCTCACCTACTGTCCAGTTCTTCCATTTGATAAGCGTTCGCTCAGAAAGCCAGGCACCAACCAATTCGAAAACTACAAGCGCTGGAATAATTGTATCAAAGATGATCTCCCCGCCATGACCTTTCAGCATGGCTGCAACAAGAATTGTTTCAACAGCTGCCACTCCTGCTTGAGGAAGCATTAATTTGGGTAATGCAGCTGTAATTTTGGGGTCCTGACGGGTCAATTTACATCCGAGCCAGTTACCGAAGATTTTTGCAATAGTTCTCAGGATCAGATACGCAATTACAAAGATCAATGTTTCGTTCGAGAAACTTTCCAGCCGCACACTTGCACCGATTATCGCAAAGAAAAGAAGGTTCATAATAGGCATAACATTCTCAATTTTAAGAGAATCAAAAATCGCGTGAGAATGGAAATTAGAAATGAGCAATCCAGCAACAACTGCCGTGATAAGAAATGGTAGATTGAAGTTAATAGCTATGGCTACTCCAATGGATACAACGCCAAGTATGATTAGTAAAATCTCAACAGAAGGGGTGGGATGTTCTGAAAGTACAGTAGATAAAAAAGAATCTGATTCTTTGAAATCAACGTCTTCGGGAAGACGCTTTTTTATAGTAAGTTTTAGAATAAAGAAAATCGCTAAACCAATGAGAATTGCAAGCAGAAGATGCCAGATGACTTCACCTGTGATGTGCAGAGTTGAAAGATGCGCTCCTTTACTTAGAACCACTCCGACACTCAGAAAAACAGAGAAGAACAAAACCTCCATGATGTTATCAAGCACAATGACATTTGCCAGCACATTTTTAAGTGTTCCCTCGATCTTAAGTTTGTTCATCAGAAGGAACGTAAGAGCTGGAGCAGTTGCAATTCCAATAGACCCAAGTATTAGTGAAAGTACAATATCAAATTTGAAAATCAGTCTGAAACCAAGAAATAGCAATCCCCAGGTCAAAATTCCCTGAACTATGCAAATAATAGCAGCTCGACCACCGACCTCTTTGATCCTGTCCCAATGGAGTTCCTCGCCGATTGAGAAAGCTATGAGACCTAAAAAAAGAAAAACAAAAAAGTGGTAACTCTCCAATATTTTTGCATATTCCGGGAATGCTGTATCATAAAAATGATATATTGGCTTGAAAAAGAATATTTGTTTGAGCCCTTCATGATTTTCCAGAAATCTGTGAACCAACTCAAGAAAGTGAGGTCCTACCAGAATTCCACCGCATATCTGCCCTATCACTTCTCCTATCTTTAGTTTACGGGCTACTAAACCGCCGATATATGCAGCAAGAATAAGCAGACCTATCTCAAAAATCTGCATTTTCATGAACTGAAGTTCCATTATCTATTTCCAAATATTACTTTGATAAAAAAAGATTTTGGATAAATTTATCCGTCAATAAATAAAAAAAAGGGCTCCACATAGGAACCCTTTTAAGTTACCTTCAATACTATTCTTTCTTTGCAGGTTTTTCTTCTTTTTTGATAACCTGAATTGTGAAAGAAGAAGCCAGTGCTGCAAGCGCACCGATAGCTGCCCATACTGGAGCCAGCACTACACCAACCACGCCAATGGTCACCGGGATCTCAAGATAGGTCTTTCCGCTATCATTTTTAATAATGATCTTGCGAATATTACCTTCATGTATGATCTCTTTGATCCTGGCAAGCAACTCTTCACCTTTGACTTTGAATTCATCGATCTTTTTCTTATCCATATTTACTCCTAAGTTATTGCTTTATCATTTTCTTTCAAATGTTTATCAGTTATGTCAACAAACTTGGGTATATTTACGATTATCCAATCAAAAAATGGCAAGATTTCTCTCTTTGCACCATCAGAAAGTTCGTTCGACAGTATCTCTGCGATGGTATCCACATTTGCTGCCCAAAATATTATTCTGAAGCTCCCTGTTGAGAGAATTCAACAAGCTGGTAGTGCTGACCAGCTCTTTTCTTAGCTGCTCGATTTCCAGCATGTTCAACCTGCCAAGAACTACAATAGTATCTTCGAGAGCGTAGAAGTATATATACATCTCTCTTTCCGACAGGTTAAAACCTATCGTTACTACGTAGAAAGTCCTGCGGACTGGAAAGTCTGGAAGACTTTATTCGCTTTAGCGAGGAGCTGTAGT
>Ga0209834_10000646_pt1 | contig 20891 bp, 22 predicted proteins | sample Mar14236cmmetaG_FD_184134 | JGI IMG/M metagenome (GOLD analysis project Ga0209834, IMG submission 184134) | Marine hydrothermal vent microbial communities from Guaymas Basin, Gulf of California to study Microbial Dark Matter (Phase II) - Marker... ...
GTGCAAAGGCTTTTCCCTTGACGGAGGTTATCCTGCCCGGAATCGCCGCGACGTCTTCGATGCTCCGCGGCGACGGGAGGGAGTAAGCAAAGTTGCTCCTGACCTCTGGGATGAGGGCGGAGAACTTTTCGTCCCTCAGGAGTTCGTTGAGCGCCATGTTCAGGACCTCAAGTACCTCACCGCGACTGGGAACCATGGAGAACAGCGAGCGGCAGGCCTCCTCACTCACCCCTGCGTATTCCGCGTAGAATCTGCACAGGAAACCGTTCTGGAAGAGCTCCAACAAACGCCTCGCAACAAGGAGCACCGCCTCCTCTCTGCTCCCCCCAAATAGTATGAAGGAAGACACGTCCTTAGCCAGCTCTTCAAGCCTCTCGGCCACCTCAGCGGGGGGCACCTTATACTTTCCGGCCAGATACTTGCTCACCATCGCCTGCGTTATGCCGAGGTACTCGGCTATCTGGGACTGCTTCATGCCCTCGCGGTAAAGCCTCTCCGCTATCTTGGCCCTCAGAAAAGGCATCAGCTCCTCGGCTACGTACACGCTGGGCGTCCTCATGCTACCACCCTAAAACCAGGTTATGGAAATTTTGAACCCGGCTTTAAAGGGTTACCGTCGACAAGTTTATGTTAAAAAACGTTTAAAAACCCTTCGAAATTTACACGAGAAGGGCTTATATGGACTGGAAAGGACGCGACGTGATAAGCGTTAGGGACTTCTCGAAAGAGGATATCGAGTTTGTTTTGAAGGTTGCCGAAAGGCTTGAAACGGAACTCAACGAGAAGGGCTCACTCGACTACGCGAAGGGAAAAATTCTCGCGACGCTCTTCTTCGAGCCATCAACGAGAACCCGCCTGAGCTTCGAGAGCGCCATGCACCGGCTCGGAGGCTCCGTGATAGGCTTCTCCTCCGCGGCGAGCACGAGCGTCAAGAAGGGCGAAAGTTTGGCCGATACCATAAAGACCGTCGAACAGTACAGCGACGTTATAGTCATGCGCCACCCGATGGAGGGTGCCGCGAGGCTGGCGGCGGAGGTCGCAGAGATTCCCGTCATCAACGCGGGCGACGGGAGCAACCAGCACCCGACCCAGACTCTCCTCGACCTCTACACGATAAAGCGCGCCTTTGGAAAGATCGACGGCCTCACAATCGGCCTCCTCGGCGACCTCAAGTACGGGAGAACCGTCCACAGCCTGGCGGAGGCTTTGGCCTTCTACGACGTCGAGCTGTACCTGATTTCGCCGGAGCTTTTGAGGATGCCAAAGCACATCATAGAGGAGCTCCGCGAAAAGGGCGTTAAGGTCCACGAGACGACCGACCTGGAAGGGGCAATTCCAGAGCTGGACGTGCTGTACGTCACCAGAATCCAGCGCGAGCGCTTCCCGGACGAGCAGGAGTACCTCAAGGTCAAGGGGAGCTACCAGGTGAACTGCTCCGTCCTCAAAAACGCTAAAGAAACGCTCAAGGTCATGCACCCTCTCCCGAGAGTCGACGAGATACACCCGGAGGTCGATAAGACGGAGCACGCGCTCTACTTCAGGCAGGTCTTCTCCGGAGTCCCCGTGAGGATGGCCCTGCTCGGATTAACGCTTGGCGTTCTGGAGGGGGTTTGAATGGCCGAGCTCAAGGTTACCGCCATTAAGGAAGGAACTGTAATAGACCACATCCCCGCCGGAAAGGGGCTGAAGGTCATCGAGATACTCCGCCTCAACAGGCCGAACGGCGGCGTTCTCCTTCTCGCCTCGAACGTCCACAGCGGAAAGCTCGGAAGAAAGGACATCGTCAAGGTGGAGGGCAGGTTCCTGAGCGAGGAGGAGGTCAACAAGATAGCCCTCATCGCTCCCACCGCCACCGTCAACATAGTGCGGGACTATAAGGTGTCCGAGAAGTTCAAGGTCGAGGTTCCGGACGAGATAACCGGAATCCTCCGCTGTGCCAACCCGAACTGCGTCAGCAACCACGAGTACACGGTTTCGAAGTTCTACGTCGTCTCAAGGGAGCCTCTAAAGGTGCGCTGCCACTACTGCGAGAGGACGATGGAAGGGGATGAGATACTGCGGAATCTCTGAGAACCATGATTTTCCCTTTTAATTGTTAGCAACTGAAATAAACGCTGTGCACGTTGCATTTTTCTTTTCTAGGAGTATCCCCACAGAGCCGAGATAAGGGAAGCCGATATCCAGCTAAAAAGGGAAACAGAAGCCATAGAAAGGCTAATCGAGAAGATGCGGAAGGCGCCTTAACACCGGCAAAGTCGCCGCGAGGCCTACGAAGACGTCGATGGCGCTCTGGATAGCGTTCGGCAGCCCTATCGCGACCCAGAAGGGGACGCCCGTCCACGCCTCAACCGTCTCAACGACCTTTTCCTGGGGAACACCGAGCCATATCTCAAGGGCCACGTAGTAGTTGAGGGCGACCATCAGGGGGATTCTGAGTGCCACTCCTATCAGGTACGCCAGAACCGCAAACCTCAGGAGTTCTCCCCTTCCGGGGTTTTCAAAGTTAAACCCGGTGATCCTCCTGGCCACCTCCAGTCCAAGGAGAACCGTGAGCGTCGCCGTTGCCTTCATCATTCCACCCAGCCAGCTTGCGGAGGACACGATGCCCAGCCCGACGAAGAGAAGGAACACTGCAGTTAGGCCACCAACAAAGCCAGTGAGGAGGTAGGCCATGATTATCGGCACGGCAACTAGGTCTATCTTCATGCCCCACATTGTGGGCATCTCTATTGGAATCACCTCAAGCATGAGCGAAAGGCCCAGCATCATGCCTATGAGAGCTATCTCCCTCGAACTCATCCTCACTCACATCACCAGACGAAGTTTGTTCCAAAATTTATAAAATTTTGTTCCCCAATTGGAACATAGCTTCGGGGGCAAAAGAACCCTTAAAAACGGAGCCCTGGAGATACCTTGTGAGGGACTATGTTCACGGCCGAAGAGATATCAGAGCTCGTTAGGGAGATAAGGCACGAGAACGGCTTTCCCGACAGCCCCTTCAGGATAGACGAGGCCAGATACGACGAAGGGGAGGACAAGCTTTTCATAATCGCCCACGACAGGACCGATAAGAGCGTCGTTATAGGCAACAGCTTCGTCATCGGAAAACTCCGCGAGAGGCTTGGAGTTAAACAGGTGACGGTTTATTCAAACCTCGACCTGGAGATAAAGCGGAGGAAGCTTGAGGAGGCCGAAAAGCTCGTCGCCGGAACGGAGCTTGAGTTCATTCTCCCGCTAATAGAGGCCGAGAAGAAGTTCCCACCGAGGAAGTGGCCCGACGTTAAGGGGGACGTCAAAACGCTCATCTTCCTGAGCTTCAACGCGAAGGCCCTGCTCGGATTTGCAGAGATGCTTAGCCTTCCATATGAGGCCATCGGAATCCGCTACGCCTTCCCGAAGCTGAAGTACGAACCAGTGGAAGCAGAGCCAAGGGAGATTTTCTTCCCTGACGGGGAGAAGCTCACCAGGCTTGCAAAGGAGAGGGGAGCGAGGCTCGTCCTGACCGATTTTCCGTTCGGTCTGAAGTTTAGAAACGGAGTTGCGCTCCTCAACCCGTTCCGCCTCCTCCACATAGGCTTCTTCGAGCTGAAGTACCTTTTCGGCTTTGAGAAGCCGGTGGTGTATGATAAAAAGGCCCTCGTGGACTTTGTGGTAAGCCTGACCTACGAGGGGCTCATGGAATCTACAGATGGTGCAAATCTAATCTGGAGGATGTGGAGAAAATGATAGTCGGGGTCGTTGGAAAGATTGCCGCAGGAAAGACTACCATAGCGAAGTTCTTTGAGGAGAGGGGCTTCTGCAGGGTCTCCTGCAGCGACCCGCTCATAGACCTCCTCACCCACAACGTCTCGGACTACTCCTGGATTCCAGAACTGCCGGAGAAGGCCGAGCCGACCCGCGAGAGGCTGATAGAGTTCGGAAAGTACCTCAAGGACAAGTACGGCGGGGACATACTCATCAGGCTCGCCATAGACAAGAAGAGGCACTGCGAGAACATAATCATAGACGGCGTCCGCTCCAGGGAGGAGATAGAGGCAATCAAAAGGCTCGGTGGGAAGGTCATCTACGTCGAGGTGAGGCCGGAGATAAGGTTTGAACGCCTGATGGGGAGGAAGGCCAGCAAGGACAAGGGCATAAAGAGCTTCGAGGACTTTAAGGAGATGGACGACGCTGAGGAGCGCCTGTACCACACGAGCGAGCTGAAGGGTTTGGCGGACTACGTGATAGTCAACGAAGGGACGCTGGATGAGCTGAGGAAAGAGGTTGAGAAAATAATTGAAGAGGTGGTCAGGTGAACCTCCTCATCATCTCCCCCTGCCTCTTGAGCCCCTTCCACGTATACCGCGGGCCGAAGGGGAAGGAATACGAGACGGCAAGGCTCCTGAGGGAGCTGATCGGGGAGTTGGACGGCGAATGGCAGGTTTTAGCCTACCCGTGCCCAGAGTTCGAGCTGATCGGCTGGCCGAGGGCTCCGGCGAGCAGAGAGGTCTACGAGAGGCTCGGCATGCGCGAGAGGGCGAAGGTAATAGCCGACTTCATAGGAAGGGTCCTTACCGAGGAAAAGCCCGAAAAAGTTATCTTCGTGGGAGTTAAGGGCTCCCCAACCTGCGGTGTCTTTCACACGAGTTCGAGCGACCCCGAGAGCTACCCGTACCGGGCGATGCAGGAGTTCTTCTACCTTAGCAAAGAGGAGAGAATAAAGCGCTCGAAGGAGCTCGTCAAGGAGCAGGGCTTCAAGCTCGTGAAGATGCCCGGCATACTGTTTGAAATCCTGACGGCGAGGTTCCCGGAAGCTACCTACATCGAGTTCGACAAGGATAACATTGAAGAGAGCCTAAAAAGGCTCGAAGAACACCTAAATCACTAAGGAGAGGGTTTTCGGGGCTTCTCGGCAATCACCATCAGTTCAATGTCATCCATGTCCACCTTTCGCTTCCCCCACCTTCCGGCGGTTCCACCCCAGATGGCCTTCACTTCAAACCCGACCATCTTGAACATCAGGTAGAGCTCGGTCGGGACGTAGACCCGCTCCCGTATCGCGACTTTCGTGCCGTCCGGGGCCTCAAGCTCCTCGTAGAATGTCATGGTGTTCGGGTCAAAAAGTCCGTGGGCAATGTCCTCGTTCGTGGCCTTCTTGACCCTTGAGAGCGCGCTCAGGGCCGTGAGGATGAACTTGCCCCCAGGCTTCAGCGACCTGTACACGTTCCTCAGGATGGCGAGGTCGTGCTCTATCGGGTCGTCGGACAGGCCAAGCAGCGAGAATGCTCCCTCGCACAGGCATATCGCGGCGTCGAACTCCCCGTCCCTCACGAACTTGGTCGCGTCTGCTTTTATAAATTCAACTTCAACGCCCTCCTTCTGGGCCCGCGCCTCTGCCTTCTCAAGCATTTTCCGGGAAATGTCAATACCCGTAACGCGGTAACCTCTCTTCGCAAGCTCTATGGAGTGCCTCCCAACGCCGCAGCCCATGTCCAGTATTTTTGCGCCCTTCGGGAGCTTGAACTCGTTCAGGAGAAACTCGACCTCCTCCTTGGTGTACCTGGTAAAAGGCTCCTGCAGGTAATAGTCCGCTTCCCTGTCAAAAAATTCTTCCCATTCGTACTTTTTCATAGCAATCACACATAAAGCTCGCCGTGTTTGGTTAAAAAGCTTCCTAAGAGGACAAAACGGTGACACGAAACCCGCAAAAGGTGTCCCCAAGAAAGCATAAGGAAATAAGGAACGGATGGCATAGGCATAGTAGGTGTGAGATATGAAGGCCCTAATCCTTTACGTCTCCGGAACACGGGGAAAAAGTAAACACCCGCGGCGACTTCCTCAGGCTCTTATTACTTCACAGGGAGACCAGCAAAGCCCCCACGACTATCAACAGCGCCCCCAAAACTGTCCTAGGTGTAAGTTCCTCCTTCAAAACTATCCACGAGAGAAATATCGCCAGGGCAACGCTCGTCTTGTCTATTGCTATTACAGCCGGAACGCGGCCGCCTTTGACCGCCATGAAATAGAAGAGCCACGAGAGCGCGCCCGCTATCCCCGAGAGGGCTATGAAGAGCAACGCCCTGCCGTTGATGCTGGAAACGTCGGTTCTGCCCTGCCACACCGCAACAAGGAAAAGGAACGCGAACATTATGAAGGCCCTCACCGTCGTCGCGACGGTTGAATCAACGTCTTTCAGACCGAGTTTTCCAAAGATGGGAACAAGGGGGGCGAAGAAAGCCGAGAGAATGGCATAGAAAATATATGCCCTCATCTCACGCCCTCTCAATCGCCCTCCTCACCAGCTTCTCCGCCTTCTCCATCAGCTCCCTCGCCTTCTCCTCGGTGTGCGCCTCAAGGGTGATGCGCATTATCGGCTCCGTCCCGCTCGGGCGGAAGAGGATCCACCAGTCCGAGTTCTCTATCCTGACGCCGTCTATGTCTATGAGCCTCTCGTAGTCGAAGGCCTCCAGCGCCTCCTGAGCTATCAGCTCCATCGCTCTGGCCTTCTTCTCGTTGGGACAGGGTATCTTAGCCCTCAGCGTCACATAGCGCGGGACTTCCTTAGCCAGCTCGCTCAGCGGGCCGAGCCTGTCAATCATCTCAAGGACGAGCGCCCCTGCGAAGATACCGTCCGGGGTCAGGTTCCACTGGGGGATTATCCAAGTCCCGCTCGGCTCCCCGCCGAAGACCCCGCCGTGCCTGGCCAGCTCGTCCGCGACGGCAACGTCCCCAACGCGCGTCCTTATGACCTCACCGCCGAGGGGCTTAACGTAGTCGTCAAGGGCGAAACCGGCATCGACCGTGGTCACGATTTTGCCCTTCCCGAACTTCCTCAGGGCGTAGCCCGCTATGAGCGAGAGCATGACCTCGTACTCCACGAAGTTGCCTTCATCGTCAACCACGCCAATCCTGTCGGCGTCGCCGTCGTGCGCTATCCCAACGTCGGCCTTCATTGCCCTGACCGTCTTCGCCAGCGCGGAGAGGCTCTTAGCGTTCGGTTCAAGCTCGCGGACGAAGAAGCCCGTCGGGTGGGAGTTAAGGCTTATCACGCGGTTTCCGAGCTCGCGCTGGAGGTACGGAGAAAGAATACTCCCCGCACCGTTTCCGGAATCAACGACGACGGTGTAAGAGCTATCGAGGTGAACCACCTCAAGGGCCTTTTTTATGTACTCATCCTTCGGGTCGGCCCTTCTGATGCTTCCAATCTCGTTCCAGGTGGCCTTCCTGAAGTTGCCGGACTCCAGAATCGCCTCAAGCTCGTTCTCCATCTCGGGGGTGTAGGCCATTCCGTTGGGCTGCCACACCTTTATGCCGTTGTATTCAGGCGGGTTGTGTGAAGCGGTGATCGTAACGCCCGCATCTGCCCCGTAGAGCCTGATCGCAAAGCCGGTAAGAGGAGTTGGCGCGAGGCCGATGTCTATTACGTCAACGCCCGTGCTCAGGAGTCCACTTATTACAGCCCGCTTGAGCATCTCGCCGCTCGTCCTCGTGTCCATGCCGACGACCACAGTGCCCCCGCTGAGGTAAGTCCCCAGCGCCTTTCCGACGTTGAGGGCAAGCTCAGGCGTCAGCGTCTCGTTGACGATTTCTCGAATCCCACTGGTTCCAAAGTACTTTCCCATGGGCACCACCCGAATGAGATTAAGACGTGATGTGGGAAAGTAAAAAGGGAGAAATATAACGCTTTCGTCACTTTCTCTGTTAGACTAAAAATACCCTACCTGGCCTCTCTGAGTTTATTCGCCAGCTCGACCAGCTTCCTTGCCCTTTCCAGGGAGACCTCGTTTTCAACCCTGCCGCCGCGCTTTATCCACGTGCCTACGATGAAACCATCGGCGTGCTCCCAGAGCTCGGGCAGGTTGTCGTAGCCGGTCCCGGAGCCTACAACGACGGGCACCGGAGAGATTTTCTTTGCCAAGGCGAGCTTCTCAACGTCCACCGGACTTCCCGTGGCCCTGCCGCTGACGACAACCGCGTCGGCGAGGCCGCGTTCTACAGTGTCCCTTATCGCATCCTCAAAGTCGAAGAAGTGAACCGCGTGCTTGACGTGCACGTCCGCGAGAACCCGGATTTTGCTCGGGAGGCGTTTTCTCAGCCTGGCCAGCCCGTGGGCGATGCCCTCTATGACGCCCTGGTCTGTGTAGGCGACGCCGCTCAGGACGTTCACCCTTATGAAGTCGGCCCTTACGACGTAGGCTATTGAATAAGCGGCAATTCCATCGTTCCTCAGGACGTTTATCCCAAGGGGAACGCTCACCTCGTCGCGGATTGCCTTGGCGACCGCGGTAAATGCGGCAACGGTCGTCTTGTCCACGTACTTCGGAAACGGCACATCGCCAAAGTTCTCCACCATGATGGCATCGAAGCCCGCCTTCTCCAGCGTTCTGGCATCCCTGATGGCAGACTCGATAACCCCATCAAAGTCCCCGTCATACAGGTATGAACCCGGGAGGGGTTTCAGATGAACCATGCCTATGAGGGGTTTCCTTTCAAAGTCCATATGATACCACCTGCCAGGGGGTCGAGAAGAGGGGGGTATTAAACTTTGCCCGGCCAAGTGATAAGAAGTTAAAAAGTTCACATTCCAGCTATGTCCCTGAAGCTCAAGTAGGCCTTGGAACCCACTATTGAATAGTTCGCCGCCTTGATAACACTGAGCCTGTACTCGCTCCCATCAAAGTCCCACCGGAGCACCGTGCTGGCTGTCTCCTCTAGGAGGCTCAGGAGGTCGGGCGCTCCCTTCTCCATGACATTCAGGTTTATGAAGTAGAGCGCGAAGCGGCTCTTCTTCCCGAGAAATGTGGAGATGTTACGGACAAGCCGTATAGCATCGTGCTCACTAAAAGTAGCGAAGAGCTTGTGGATGCCCAGGACGGGGTTGCAGATAACTCCTTTTAGCAGGGTTCTCCTGTACTTCTCGTGAATTGCCCAATAATATTTGAAGTCCAGGGCGTACTTGTCAACCTCCACCCTGCCGAGAACGTTGCCCAGCTCCCTGCTGCCGCCGATTTTGATAATGGGGACTTTGAGAATGCCTTCAGTATCCAGACCCATGAGGTCGAGTCTCGTTACGTACTCGGAAAAGGTGTCGGAAATGTCATCTATGAGAACCTGGACCCCCCTCTCAGAACACTTACTTATCATGAAGTACAGGAGGAGTTCCGGTGAAGAAACTGAACTGTATTCCACGAGCACGGTCTCCCCCGGCCTGAGGCCAAGGAGTATCGAGTCCACCGCATTAGCGACCATATAACATCACCTGATACATTTTACAACGACAAAGTATAAAAAGGTTACCAAGGCAGCTACAGTTTCACACTATTTTGCCAACCGCGAGCACCCTCGGCGAGATGAAAGACCCCCTGCGAACCGTTTCACGTCCGACCCCAAGGATTGACCTCAGAACCTCAAAGACGTTGCCGACGAGCATGTTGTCCCTGAACGGCCGGAGCTCCCCGTTCTTCACGACGTATCCAAGCCCCACAGTCAAGGAAAAGTCGCCGCTTATCGGGTTCGCGGTGTGCTCTCCAAAGACCTTCTTGATTACGATTCCCTCAAAATCCTCCAGGCTTTCCTTTCCAGGCTCAACCACTACGTTGCTCGTCCCTATGTGGGGAACGGTTCTAAAGTCCCTGACCGCGTTCCCTGTGTTCTCCATACCCAGAAAAGAGGCGTAGGTGTGGTCGAGGAGGAACGACTTCAACACACCGTCCTCAATGAGAACCGTCCTCTTTCCGGGGGTTCCTTCACCGTCGAAGGAGTAGCTCCCTGGCAGGCCCCCGATCAACGGGTCGTCCATGACGGTAAGTCCTTCCGAAGCCACGGGCTCACCGGGCCGCGAGAACCTGCTCCTGCCGAAGTAAACGCTGTCGCCGTAGAGGTTCTCTAGCAGAATGCCCAGGATCGCCCCAAATGCCTCCGGCTCGAGAACCAGCTCGCCGGAGTATCCCCCGAGCTTTCCGGCGGCACCGCTCAGCTTTGCCTCCTCAATGGCGCGGGTTATGGCGCTCTCAAGCTCCTCAAACGGCTGAAGGGAGCGGTACGACTGGTAGTATGAGCCGGTTCCGGTTCTCCCCTCTCCCATAACCGCGTGGGCGGAAACGCTCATCCCCGTCGAGCGCTCCTCCAAGAAAACACCGTTCGAGTTCGCAACACCGGAGGTGCCAACGCCAAGGGCCAGAGAACCTGAGAGGGTAACTCCCTCACCCCTAAGCTCCGCCATCCTGGCGGCAAAGTCTTCGGCGAGTGCGTGGGCATCTTCAAAGGGAATCTCATCTATGGTCTTATCGTAGAGTCCCCTAACCTGCTTCGGCCTCCCACCAGTCGGGAACCCGCGGAAGGGCACCTCGCTTATCTTCGCGAGCTTTATCGTCCTCTTCACGAAGTTTTCAAGGGTCTCGCGGTCGTGGGCCAGTCCGGTGATGTAGGAGAAGCCGAGCTTGCCCCGGCAACCTATGCGGAGGCCTATCCCCGAGTGAAACTTTCTCTGGGAGCGCTCCAGTCTCTCGCGCTCTATCTTGAAGGACCCACCCCTGCCCTTCTCCCAGTAGACCTCCCAATCAACGTTCTGGCGCTCGAGTATGCTTATGAGCTCATCGATCACAGCAATCCCCCCACAAGGGCCCTCGTGAGGACGTGCGGGCCGCCATCGTCAACCGGAACCCACTGGCCCTTACCGCAGTACCCCGGAAAATCAACCTTCAAATCGTCCCCAACGGCACGTATATTCTTCAGAACGTCAAGTATGCTCCCGGACAGGGCCACATCGCGGACCTGCTCCTTTATCTCTCCGTTCTCGATTATGTAGCCCTCTTTGGCCCCAAAGGTGAAAGTCCCGTTGGCCGTATCGACCTCGCCGCCCTTGTCGCCTATCATGTAGAGGCCGCGTTTAACTTCCGCAACCATCTCATCAAAGCTCCAGTCTCCGGGCTCAACGTAGGTGTTGCTCATCCTCACGAGGGGCTGGTAGTTGTAGCCCTGGGCACGGCCGTGGCCGTTGGGTTCAAGGCCAAGGAGCGCGCTAGTCTCCCTGTCGTTTAGGTAGTTCACCAGCACCCCGTCCCGGATTATCTCAACCCTCCGGGCCATTATCCCCTCGTCGTCGTAGACGTAGGAGCCGAACCTGCCGGGCAGCGTCGGGTCGTCAACGACTGTCAGACTTTCCACCGCTATCTTCTCCCCAAGCCTGCCAGCGAGTATGCTGTCGCCGTTCTTGACCGCGTCCGCCTCGACGGCGTGGCCGAGGGCCTCGTGGATGAAGACACCGGTGAGCTCTGGGTCCATTACCACATCGAACTCGCCCGAAGGGGGTGAGCGGGCGTGGAGGAGTGCGACGGCCTTTTCTTTGGCTACCTCTGCCCACCGCGGGAAGTCTATCCCCTCGACCAGCTCCCAGCCGGCCGTTCCGCCAAATATCTTCCAGTACTGCTGCATCTCACCGTTGCCTTTGGCCGTTACCGAAAAGCCCAGCCTTACCCTCGGGACTACCGTCTCTATCTCGCTTCCCAGGGAGTTGAAGTAGAACTGCTCCTTCAGACCGTCCCCGTAGAAAACCTTCCTGTTCGAAATGGAGTCCCCCTTAAGGAGCGAATCAACCTCCTTGACGAGGGAAAGCTTGTCCTCGATGTCAACGTCCAAAAAAGACTTCTCCACCTTTATCTCGGCCCTGTCCTTCACCGGGTCGCCGGTGTATATCCTCGAGTTCCCCTTCGAGAGCTTCGCTATCTTCATGGCCGTTTCTATCGCCTTCTCCGCCCTGCTCATGTCGTTGGCGCTGGAGAACCCCCAGGCCCCGTTGAAAGCCCTTACGCCTATGCCGATTTCGGTGTTGAGGGCAAGCTCCTCAAGGTGGGAGTTCTGCATGGTCAGGTGTGAGGCGGTGACCTTGGTTACCCTTATTTCGTAATATGATATACCGTAACGTCTAGCTAGTTCCTCGGCCTTTCTCACAAGCTCATCCATACACACACCGATGGGCATAAAAGAGGGTTCCTTTATATGGGTTGTCATAGACGGTCGGTATAGACAGATGAACCACAGGGTTTAAGGGTTGGCCATGGAGAGGCGCAACGAGATATTGAAGGCTATCACGGACAGGCCGGGAACAACATTCAGGGAGCTGGCCAGGGAGCTGGGACTGGGGATAGGGGACCTGCAGTATCATCTCAGGAAACTCGAAAAGGAAGGCAAGGTGTTCTCAAGGAAAATCGGTAGGAGGCGCTACCTATTCCCCAAGGGCTTTGAAGAGACGGCCCAAAGGTTGCTCATAGCCATATCAACCGAAACCAGGAGAAGAATACTGTTGCTCCTCATAGAAAGGCCTAAGAACCAGAAGGAGATAGCAAAGAGCCTTGGACTAAGTCAACCGACGGTGAGCTACCACATGGACGAGCTACTAAAACTCGGTGTCGTGACCGCAGAGAAAGAAAGCCGGAGCGTCGTATACACTCTCTCCCATGATCCCGAGTTGATAGCACGGCTGATAAAGGATTACCGGCCAAGCTTGTGGGAGAAGCTGGCCGACAACTTAATAGACCTGCTGACGAGTGTGGGTGATGGAGAATGATGGAGACCCTACTAGCTCTCTTGGCGTTGATCCTTGCACTGGCACTGGCGGGAATCTCGTTCATTGCATACAGGAAGAGCCACCTGCGCCCTGCACTGTACCTGGTGATAGCGTTCCTCCTTCTAGCAATCAAGAAGACAATAGAGACCGCCAAACTGGCGGCGTGGATAGAGCGGGACGTGGAGCTGGCGGTTGATATCTTGGAGGTGATCGTTCTAGCCCTGCTGGTCCTTTCGCTCTGGAGGCGTTAACGAACCACCATGACCGGGGGCTTTATCAGCCCCACAACTTCTTCGAGAAGGCTTCCTATTCTCGTTTTTCCGCTCCTGCCGTAGGCACCCATGACGACAAGGGTATACTGGCCGGAGTTGGCCTCTTCGAGTATCTTCTCCTTAGCGGAACCTTCCACTACCCTGAACGAGCAGTTCACACCTTCCTTTTGACAGAGCTCAAGGAGGGTTGACATTATCCCTTTGATGCTCCCCTTCATCTCCTTCCATATCTCCTTCTCAAACTTCTCAATTTCCGAAAGGTTCTCGCTGAACATTCCAAGGTTGAAGGCGAGGGCCTTGGCCTCCCTCCTGTCGAGAACCGAAAAGAGCACCACCTTGCCCTGCTTTCTCTTTGCCAGGGCTATCGCATGCAGGGCCGCCTTCTGGCTCCACTTTGACCCGTCGATGAGCACAAGTATCCTCATCCCTCACACCCCGATGTACCTTATCCAGAGCAATCCAAGTCCTATACCAACAGTGGTGAGCATTATGATGAGTCCAACCCTGAGGAAGTCCATAAAGGTAATTCTTACCCCCTCGCGGGCGGCTATACCAAGAACCACCACGTTGGCGCTTGCACCTATCGCCGTACCGTTACCGCCGAGGCATGCCCCAAGCGAAAGGGCCCACCAGAGCGGGTAAACGTTCATTGAACTCCCCATCGCCTTTATGAGCGGTATCATGGCCGCGGTAAGGGGGATGTTGTCCACTATCGCGGACGCTATCGCGGAGAACCAGGCTATTATAACGAGTGCCTCTCCCGTGGTGTCGATATAGCCCAAAATCCACCGGGCAGCCACATCAATAACGCCGGTCTCCACGAGGGAGCCAACTATTATGAACAGCCCAATGAAGAAGAATATTGCCGTCCATTCGACCCTTTCGAGTATCCCCTCAGGGTCCTTCCTGCTCCACATGAGGAGGACGGAGGCGCCGGTGAGTGCGACGACCGCGGGCTCTATGCCCAGTCTGTCGTGGATGAAAAAGAGCAGGACGACGCCGATTATAACCGTCACGGACTTTTTGAAGAGGCCGTAATCCCGTATAGCCTCCTCCTCGTTAAGCCCCTCAATCGTCGATAATATTCTGTCCCTCTTCGCCTTATTGACCCTCATGACGTTGCGGTAAAGCAGGTATATTAGACCCAGCGACACCACGAGGTCAACGGCGGCTATGGGCCCCATGTTGAAGATGAAGTCGTTAAAGCTCAACCCCGCGGCGGAGCCTATCATTATGTTCGGGGGGTCTCCGATGAGCGTCGCCGCCCCTCCGATGTTGGAGGAGAAAACCTCAGACAGGAGAAACGGGATGGGGTTTATTTCCATAAGGCGCGTGATGTAAAGGAGCATAGGGGTCAGGAGCAAAACCGTTGTAACGTTATCGAGAACCGAGCTTATTACGGCAGTAACTACTGAGAACAATAACAAAACCTTCATCGGGCTCCCTTTGGCAAATTTGGCGGTCTTTATGGCTATGAACTCAAATAGACCGCTCTCCTTCGCAGTGTTTACTATTATCATCATGCCGATAAGGAGGAATATCGTGTCCAGGTCGAGGTGCTCTGGAACCGCTTCCCATGGGACTATCTTCAGAAAAAGGACCACTGCAGCGCCGAAGAGGGCCGCCACCGTTCTGTGAACTCTCTCACTGATTATAAGCGCGTACGTAAAGAGGAACACTGCAACCGCTATTACCGTCTGCTCCATTGTCACCACCCATTAGTAGATTATAACCGGCCTTTCAAGGTGCTGAACTATCTTCAGAACGACTGGACTAACGGGGGATGTCCTGGTGACCTCCGAACCGTAGCTCCGGGACAGGATGAGGAGGTCAAAGTTCTCGTTCTCCATGAGTTTTATGACATCGTCACTTTTGCTCCCAAGGAAGTGTCTCGTTTCCACTCTGAGACCATATTTCTCCAGACGAGAGGCTATCTCCCGGGAGAGCCTTCCAGCAAAATCCATTTTGGCTCTCCGGAGTTTTTCAGCTTCCTCCTTACCAAGGGTCTGTTCTATAAGCGAGAGCGTCCTCTTCTCCGAAACATAGACAACAGTCACAGAGGCCCCAGAATAGGCACTCAGGGTCTCGTAGAGCTCGGACGGAATCTCGCCGGAGAACCTGTCGATGGGTATAAGAATCGAGTTTATCTCTGGGAGGACTAACTCCTCGGGGAGTAGCAGGAACTCGCGGTAGCGTCTCGCGATTTTCTCGTATCTCTCGCCCGCGATGTTCCTAAACTTCCTCTGAATGAGCCTGCTGAATATGTCCATACCAACCCCCGACCTGAAGGCTCGTTGAGAAATATATAAGGATTTTGTTACACCCTTCTAATTAATTAAACAGATGAACCAAAAACCCTTTATTAAAACTCACGGAGGTGAGTGTGGGGTGAGAGTATGAAGCGAATAGTAACCGCGATTCTCATAGCTCTGCTGATTCTGCCGTTCGCAGGATTTGCAACGGCCCAGTGCCCGCAAGAGGGACACACGGTTGTTCTGAAGGCCCCGGCAGTTTCAAAGACTTCCAGCGGAGAGCTCATTGGAGTGGCCACTGACTTCGTGATCACCGTTGCCCCCGGGACCGGCCATGTATACGTCGAGACGTGGCCGCTGGCCGAGGTGGACATGCAGGCGAGCGCGAGGCTTGCCGCCCAGATGGCAGGCAAGGTTCTCGGTGTGGACATGAATGAGTATGACGTCTTCATCCAGATAAAGGCCGATTCTCCAATCATCGGCGGCCCCTCAGCCGGAGGAACCATGACAGTAGGAATCATAGCCGCCCTGAAGGGGTGGGACGTTAATCCAAAGGTCATGATGACGGGAATGATAAACCCCGACGGCAGCATTGGCCCGGTCGGTGGAATACTGGAGAAGGCATCCGCCGCCCACGAAGTCGGAGCCGAGGTTTTTCTCATCCCACGGGGACAGAGGATTCAGTACGTCCAGGAGACCCAGAAGAAAGAAATCGGCGGCATAGTGGAGATAAGCACCCAGACAAAGAAAGTTGATGTAGTCGAATACGCAAAAGAGCGCTGGGGTCTGACCGTTATTGAGGTAAAGGACATATACGAAGCCGTTTATTACTTCACAGGGCACAGGATACCGAGGCCGGAGCCCCCCTCATACGCCAATGTAGATACCTCATTCCTGAGGGACGACGCTCTGAGCGACTACGAAAACACTTCCGCATACTACGAGCAGACCCTCCAGAAGCTCAAGGAGAGCGATGTGGGCTACATGACGTACACCACGCTACTGGAGGCCCTCAAAGAGGCAGAGGGCATACTGAAGCAGTCCAAGGCCGCCCTCGACAATGGAAGGTACTACACGACCCTGAGCAAGGACTTCCAGGCTAGGATCATAATAAGACACGTTGACTGGTACCTGGACGTTAGATACCGGGAGGATGTTCAGAGGCTCCTCAAGGCCACAGAAAACCAGATAAACGCGTCAGAAAGCGCCATCTCCCGGATGACCATAAAGGGAACCACTATGCTCCAGGCGGTGGCTGCCGCAGAGGAGAGGGTGGAAGAGGCCAAACGAGTTCTTGAGGAGGCGTGGAAGTACTACTACAGCGACGACTACTGGAACGCCGTTGGGGATGCGGCATACGCCTACGAGAGGGTCAAAACCGCAGAGTTCTGGGCGCACCTCGGGGAGAGGTTCGCGGGAACGGATGAGATAAGCAGAGAGGTCATCAAAGCCACGGCAAGGGAATACATAGACGAATCAAATCTGATAATCACGTACATAGAATCCATGTACGGTACCGTTGGAGGGGACCTGAGTCAGAGTATAGTGCAGGCGGAACAGTACTATGAGAACGGGAAATACTCCGCGGCCCTCTTCACGGCCATGGAAGCCCGCGTGCAGGCGCAGGTATTCCTCGATACCCTCGGAATAGACAACCAGACCGTCCTTCTGGACAAGCTAAAGAGCATGAAGGAAGACGCCAGGACTGCCATAGCCCTCGCCCAAAGCCAGAGTATCACTCCCATCCTCGCTATAGCATACTACGAGTTCGCGGAGAGCTATGAGAAGAGCGCCGAGGAAACCGATGACCTGAACGACCTGAGCACGGCCATGTTCTTCTACCAGTACGCAAGGGAAACCGCCGGCCTCTTCCTCAGCACGCCGTCCCCGGGGACCCCTCTGCCCCAGGAGGACTCAACCAGTGTGCCGCAGATAACCATACCCACAGGCACGTCCGCCCCAGAGGAGAACCCCTCCAATGCCCAGCAGGAAGGGACGTCCGAGGAACTCCCAACCCCCGCTTTGATGATAGCAGCCGTGGGGGCGTTCCTGGTCGGTGTCCTGGTTGGAAGAAAGCTCTGAGCCCGTTCAGGGCCCTTCATCCCTCTTTTGTACTTTCAAACCAGAGCCTTCAGGAACTCAACGTAGAACCTCTTCACCCTCCGCAGGGATTCGACGCTCACCCATTCATCGCTCGCATGCCAGTTTCCACCCCTCGGGCCGTAAACCAGCGTCGGTCTGTTGAGGTAAGTACCAAAGTAGTTGAAGTCCCCCACGCTCCTGCCGTAGGTTATTTCCGGGGGCCTTCCGAACGTCTCCGCGTGAACCCTCTTGAAAAGGCGGACAAAACGGCTGTTCTCTTTAACGACGTAGGGGAGCATCTCTGGGGTGGGACGAGCAAACTTTGAGACCCTGACCTCCCCCTTCAGGTTCAGCCTCCCCGCGAGATTGAGGAGCTCGCCCTTGACCCTCTCCCAGTCCTCCCCGACGACCACGTGCCTGTCTATTATCGCCCTGGCGCGGTCGGGGACGCTCAGCCCGTCGGCGGAGCCCTCGACGTGGAGGGTGCAGTATGAGCCCTTCCCCAGTTTAACATGGGAGCGGAGGCGTATCCTGTCCAGGTTTCCGATGAGTTTTCCCAGCTCCTCCACCGCATTTATTCCACGCTCAGGCCGGGCTGCGTGGGCCTTCCTCCCGATGACCTCGACCTCCACCACGAACCTGCCCCTAGCGCCGAGCATGAGCCGCTCGTTCGTCGGCTCGGCGACGAGAACAACGTCGGCCCCGTCCAGTTTTCCGCTTTTTATCAGCTCCCACGTCCCTCTGGAGTAGCCTTCCTCATCGCTGACGGCCGTGAAGATAATCTCCGGTCTCTCGCGTTTGGAAAGTTCGCCCATTTCCACAAAGGCCGCGATCAGCGCCGCGAGGCCCGCCTTCATGTCGGCACTGCCGAGGCCGTAAAACCTGTCGCCGTCGAGCTCGCCCCAGGGATTCCTCGTCCAGCCCTGGGAGAGGTTCACCGTGTCCATGTGGCCGTTCAGAACCACAGTAACTCCCTTTCCGGGAAGCCTCGCTATAACGTCATCCCCAAAGCCCTCCACAGGCAGCAGTTCAACGTCGAAGCCCCTCTCCTCAAGGAAGGAGGCGATAAAGTTCGATATATCTTTCTCACTCCCGAACGGGGAGCGAATGGAAACGAGCCTTTTCAAAAGCTCAAACTCCATGAAACCACCCTATATAGAACGACTCCGAGACTTAAAGCCGTTTCCGTTATCCGCCCGTCCCTCTACCAGTTAGCTCAAGGTGTTTCTGCAAACCCATACAAAAGTGCCGTTAAACCGCAGAAATCAAGACGGCATAAGAGCAGAAATTTCCGCTTAAGAAGTGTTGGTGGACCGGGCGGGATTTGAACCCGCGGCCTCCGCCTTGCGAGGGCGGCGCTCATACCAGGCTGAGCTACCGGCCCACTCCCGGTTATAGTGAACCCCGGGAGGGTTTAAAAGTTTTTGGTCAGGGGGTGGCAGAATCGTCAGGGCGTTTGATGGCCATTCACCTGGCAAATTTGACCGTAAATCAAATAATTTTTAACTTCCAGGCGCCAACAAAATCCGGTGGTTGAATGGACGCCTTGAACTTTCACCGCGGCAACTTTCTGGGCAACGGAAAGGTAGAGATAATACCCAAGGTTCCCCTCACAAGGGAGACCCTCAGTCTGGCATACACCCCCGGCGTGGCGGAGGTTTCAAAGGCGATAGCCAGCGGGGAAGACCCCTGCGAGTACACCAACAGGTGCAACACAGTGGCCGTTGTAAGTGACGGGACACGGGTGCTGGGCCTCGGCGACATAGGCCCCTCGGCGGCGCTTCCGGTCATGGAGGGGAAGGCGCTCCTCTTCAAGGCCTTCGGCGGTGTCGATGCTTTCCCCCTCGTTCTGGCCGAGAAGGACCCAGAAAGGTTCATCCAGGTCGTCAAGGCGGTTTCACCGTCGTTTGGAGGTATAAACCTAGAAGACATAGCCTCGCCGAAGTGCTTCTACATCCTTGAGAGGCTCCGCAACGAGCTGGACATTCCCGTCTTCCACGACGACCAGCAGGGGACCGCTTCGGTCGTTCTGGCAGGCCTGCTCAACGCCCTCAAAGTCGTTGGCAAGAAGTTGGGCGAGGTGAGCATCGCACTCTTCGGCGCCGGAGCGGCCGGTTTTGCGACCCTCAGGCTCCTCACTAAAGCCGGTGTTAAGCCCCAAAACGTCCGCGTTGTTGAGCTCGTTGACGGTAAGCCAAAGATCCTAACCCCAGATTTGCCGCTCGAAGAGCTTTTCCCGTACAGGGGGGAGCTCCTCTCCAAGACGAACGGTGAAGGGATTGAAGGGGGCCCTGAAGAGGCACTCAACGGTGCGGACGTTCTCATCTCGTTCACGAGACCAGGGCCCGGTGTCATAAAGCCGGAGTGGATTGAGAAGATGGCCGACGATGCCATAGTCTTCCCACTTGCAAACCCAACGCCAGAGATACTTCCGGAGGAAGCGAAGAAAGCAGGTGCAAGAATCGTCGCGACGGGGAGGAGCGACTACCCGAACCAGATAAACAACCTGCTCGGCTTCCCAGCCATATTCAGGGGGGCGCTTGACACCAGGGCGAGGACGATAACCGACGGCATGGTCGTGGCGGCATCGAGGGCAATGGCGTCCGTGATAGAACCGAGCGAGGAGGAGATAATTCCCTCGCCCTTCCATCCGGAGGTTCACCCCGCCGTGGCGAGGGCCGTCGCGGAGGAGGTAATGAGGGAAGGGGTCGCAAGGACGAGGGTTGACCCCGAGGAAGTCGCGGAGAGGCTGAGGATGTGGCGGGACTTCTACTCGCGGTTCATAGTTCCGATGAATGAGGAGAGGAAGCGCTACAGGTAGAGCGAGTTCCCATGGGCGTCTATCGCGACCAGCAGCGGGAAGTCCTCAACCTCAAGAACCCACACCGCCTCTGGAATCCCCAGCTCCTCCATCCAGAGGACGTCAACGACCCTCTTTACACTCTTCGCCGCGAGGGAGCCGGCGCCCCCGGTAAAGGCGAAGTAAACGGCCCTTCCCTTGAAAGGTTCACCGCTCATCCCGCCCTTTCCGATTATCCCCCTGACCCCGAGCCCTAAAATCCCGCCGAGGTAGCGGTTCATCCTCGCGCTCGTCGTCGGTCCGGCAGAGACTATCTCATAGCCACTACCCGTTTTCCTCACCACGGGGCCGCAGTGGTACACAACCGCGCCATCAAGCTCAAACGGAAGCTCCCCCCTCCCGGCCAGTCCCAGGATTTTTCTGTGTGCAGAATCCCTTGCAGTGTAGATTGTACCGGAGAGGTAGACTACGTCCCCCGCTTTAAGACCCAGAACATCCGCCTCGCTCAGAGGGGTCTTTAGCCTCACTGCCACACTTCCACCCTCCCGTCGGGCTTTATCTCCACGAAGGCCCTCCTGCTGGCCCAGCACTGAACGACCAGACCGACCGGAAAGCTCGCCGGGTGCCTGTGGGCAACCTCTATCTTAACGTCCAGGGCCGTGGTCCTTCCCCCCATGCCCATCGGGCCTATCCCGAGGGAGTTGACCTCCTCCAGGAGCTCGGGGAACTCTTCAGCGGTTCCCGTCCCATACACGGTAAGGGTGTTCTCCCTAAGGCGGCCCACCATGTCCATGTTCATCATGGCCACGGTGTTTTCAAGAGGGATGAGGGGGTTGTTCACGTAGTATCCGGACCCCCATAGCCCCTTCTCTTCACCGGTGAATGCCAGGAAGATGACGGTACGGTCGAAGTGCGTCCCGGAAGCCACCAGCTTGTGGGCC
>Ga0209834_10000648_pt1 | contig 20840 bp, 19 predicted proteins | sample Mar14236cmmetaG_FD_184134 | JGI IMG/M metagenome (GOLD analysis project Ga0209834, IMG submission 184134) | Marine hydrothermal vent microbial communities from Guaymas Basin, Gulf of California to study Microbial Dark Matter (Phase II) - Marker... ...
AATCTCGGCCGGGCTGATACCGAGCGTCAAGAAGCTGGAGGCGATAGGGGTCGAGATTGACCCCGTGACCGGCGGGCCCGTCGTTAACGACAGGCTGGAGACGAGCGTCCCCGGAATCTTCGTGGCCGGGAACTCGCTTCTCATCAACGACCTCGTTGACTACGTCGCGGAGCAGGGCGAGTTAGCAGCTGAGGGAGCCAAAGAGTTCATCGAAAAAGGCGGAATAGAGAGCAGGAAGTGGATTAAGGTGGAGAAGGGCGAAAACGTCCGCCTGCTTGTGCCCCACTACCTCAGCGGGGACAGAGATGTCTACCTGTACCTCCGCGTTGCTAGGCCGATGGAGGACGTTGAGTTGAGAATCCCTGAGATAGACAAGAAGATGAAGCTCCCAGTAGTCAAGCCGGCAGAGATGCTCAGAGTAAAGCTGAGGGCCGAGGAAATCAAAAACGCTGAGAAGCTCACCGTGGAGGTGGTCAAGGTATGACGACCTACCGCTTTACCTGCATCGTCTGCCCCCTCGGCTGTGCCATTGAAGTCGAGATGGAGAATGGGAAGGTCAAGGAAGTCAAAGGACACACCTGCCCACGCGGCAGGGAGTGGGCAATTCAAGAGGTCACCAACCCACGGAGGGTCGTGATGAGCGTCGTGCCCGTGGAAGGAGGCGCCCTGCCCACGGTGAGCGTCAAGACAGCGGAGCCTGTGCCGAAGGGGAAGATTCCTGAGCTCATGGAGTTCTTAGCAAAGCTGAAGCTCAAGGCGCCGGTGAAGGTCGGAGAAACGGTGGCCGAGTGGGAAGGGGTAAGAATAGTGGCTACGAGGGGGGCTTAGCCCCTCATTGTGACATTCTTTCGGGCTCCCACGGCCCAAGCATCTCAAAGCTCCCGCGGGTTTCCGTGACTTCCTCCCTGTCCCAATCGATGTAGTGAACCTCGCGCCTCCACGTGAAGCGTCCACCCTTAAGCCCGCCGTCACCATCCACCCGGAAAAAGGCAACTATTTCGTAATTCTCCTCCACCCTGCTGCCGTTTTCAATCGTCCCAACGGCGTAGCTCTCGGCCCCCCTGAGGGAGGCATGGATTTCGTATTCGTCCCACCCGACCCTCTCTATTCCCTCAACGGTGCCCTTCCTCAGAACCCACTCGACGAAGTTGAGCGCGTTCCATTCTACACCTTTGCTGTTGAGTGCAACGTCCCAGTTGAGGTCGTAGAACTCCTCACCGGGAAACGCTTTAGTGAGAGATGTTCTGTTACCTGAAGTCCTTTTCCAGAAGGCGCTCGCGTTGTCATAGTTCACACAGGCAAAGATTTCCTCCTCAGTGAAGTTGTCGGCGAGCTCCGCCCTCCAGCAGAATGAGTTTTGGTTCCCAATGGCAGCGAGAACGTCCTCCACCGAAGGCTCTTTCCAAGTCTCATCTACCACGGCCCAGACTGCCAGTACTACAAGAATAACCCCCGCGACCGCAACCCCCGTTTTTCCCATCACGTCCACCGAAAAAGTTTGAAAATGAAAGGCCATAAAGGTTACCATTCAGGAGTAGAATTCACAGCGCCTCGAACTTCTGGAGGAATATTCTGAGGTCCGTCTTAAAGGGCTCCTCTGCCTGCTCCATCTCTTCGTTCAGGAGCTGGAGAAAGTTCTCCTCGTCCGTCGCCTCTTCCCAGAGTTTTTTGACCAGGTTCTCCAGCCTGTCGTAGTACTCAACGTATGGTCTTGCCTCAAAGAGGGCCCCTTTAATCTTCTCAGCGTCCATCACCGACCACCCCTCTTGAACCAGTAATACCACAGCCTGCTCCTGTCCTCTGCCTGTCCCAGGAGGAGGAAGTAGCGGAGCAGGACAAGGTTCAGGATTATCAGGAATATCAACAGGATGTTATAGGCCGGAACGCTGACACTCATGAACGCGTAGTAGTCCCAGATGAAGTGCAGAAACATCGCCAGCAGGAAGTACTGGCCGGTGGAAGCCAATTTGCCCTCCGCCTTCATGCCGTAGGCAACACCGATTATCGCACTCCATGTGGCGTGGGCAAAGGGCGTTAGGAATGCCCTCACGACGGTCACGGAGACTCCCCACCCAAGACCGTAGAGGAAGTTCTCAGTCGCGGCAAAGCCGAGGCCCGCTGCGACACCATAGACGAGGCCGTCCATGATGCCGTCCATCTGGCCGGCCTTATACGGCCATCTAATGGCCATGGCCTTGGCGGGTTCCTCAACTACCCCGGCCACCAGTGCAACGTAGAATGCAGAGACCGGCAGGAGGGGCTGAATGGCCCCGCCGAGGGTCAGAAAACTCTCCAGAATGAACGCTATGCCAACAGAGAGCGTCCCTCCCAGAATGAAGGTGCCCAGGACGTACTTTCTAGGCTCGGGCTCGTATTTGTCGGCGTGGTAGAAGTACCAGAGCACCGCCAGTGCCGGCCCGTAGGCAAAGAACACGAGACTGCTCAACACATCCATTGTATATTCACCAGCAAGAAAATGGGAAATGAGGATTTAAAGGTTTAGCCTCTGGACGGCTCCTGATGGGGCTGAAAAGGCCCGTTGGCCAACGCGGCTCAGGTCAGGCCCCTCTCCTGTTTTACCCGCTCGATCACATCAAACAGGCTCCATAGGTCTTGTATGACATGGAGGTGCGGTATCAATGCCAGCCGCTCGGGGTTCTTCTCCACGAACTTCGCCGTGAACGGGAAGTAGTACCAGACGTACTCGGTGTTCTCGTCGCCGTGGCCTATGAAGCGCCAGGGCTTGTCGTCCACCCAGATGAAGACGTCATCGCCGTACTTCTCGCGAACAAGCCGGAACGCCTCATCTATGGTCATGTCGTGGCCAAAGACGATGACGTCGTCAAAGAGGTCGTAGATGCCCATCCGCTTCAGACGCCTCACCTTCATGCCGTCAATGAAATCCTCCGCCGAGAACGAGATGACAGTATGTCCCTCCTCCCTGAGCTTCCTGAGCAGTTCGATTGAGTCATCGATGGGCTTCGTGAGCTCGGCCCGCTCCTCGAACCAGGTCTCAAAGAACTTCGTTCGAATGAAAAACGGCGGTTTGCTTTTCTTCTTGTGCTTTCCAAAGGTGGGCCTCTCAAACTGGAGCTCGATTTTAGTCAGGAGCTTCGCCCAGAAACTCTTGAACGGGAGCCAGCGGTAGCGCCTCTCAAGCGCGCGCTTAAACGCCTCCTCAATACATGAATACGTGTCCGCCAGCGTTCCATCGAAGTCGAAAGCGATTATCATGACAACCCCCTTAGGGGGGAGGATGATAGGCATTTAAGCGTTTTCCGGTCGGCTTTTCTGTTTCATATATAAGCCGGCGTTACTGTTGGTGGTTCATGTATGAATGTCCATTCCAGTTCCCCCATGCCGGGCATAAAGCATATATTACCTCAGTATAACTTTCAATGAGCATCTTAAAGCTCTGAAGGTGATAAACATGGGAAAGCACTACCTCCCGAACCTGGCGCACCGGGATGAAATGCTGAAGGAGATTGGCTTCAGCTCAATTGAAGACCTTTTCTCCGACGTCCCCAAGGGGATGGTCAAGGAGTTCAACCTGCCCGATGGAAAGAGCGAATACGAGGTCTTCACGGAGCTCAACGAAGTCCTCTCAAAGAACAAAACCGCCCTCGAGATGCCCAGCTTCCTCGGGGCGGGAACGTACTTCCACTACATTCCGGCTCACGTGAAATACATCATTGAAAGGAGCGAGTTTCTGACCGCGTACACACCCTACCAACCGGAGGTAAGCCAGGGCATGCTCCAGGCCCTCTTCGAATACCAGAGCCTCATCGCGGAGCTCGTCGGCCTCCCGATAGTCAATTCGTCGATGTACGACTGGGGCACTGCCATGGCAGAGGCGGCGCTGATGAGCGCCCGCGTCACCAGAAGGAACAAGTTCGTGGTTCCGAAGCACATGAGCCCGGAGAAGAAGGCCGTTCTCGGAACCTACACCTCCGGCCCGGGACTTGAAATCGAGTACGTGGGATGGAACGAGCGCGGCCAGCTCAACATCGAGGAGCTCAAGGAGAAGGTTGAAGGAGCCGCCGGAGTTTACGTCGAGGTTCCGAACTTCTTCGGCATTCTCGAAGAAGAACTCGCCGCCATTGGGGAAATAGCTCATGAGACAGGTGCTCTCTTCGTTGTGGGCGTTGACCCAACGATACTCGGCGTAGTCGAGGCGCCCGGCGAGCTTGGTGCAGACATCGTCGTCGGAGAGGCCGCCTACTTTGGAAACCCCATGAACTTCGGAGGTCCGAGGGCGGGAATCTTCGCGGTCAGGAACGACAAGAAGCTCATCCGCCAGATGCCCGGAAGGGTCATAGGAATGAGCAAGGACGCCGACGGAAAGAGAGCCTTTGTGATGACGCTCCAGACGAGGGAGCAGCACATAAGGCGCGCCAAGGCGACCTCAAACATATGTTCAAACGAAGCTCTGGTCGCCGTTGCCGCGGCGATACACCTCGCGAGCCTCGGACCGAAGGGGCTGAAGGAACTTGGAGAGGTCATCCTCAAGAACACCGCCTACCTCAAGAAGCGCCTCGGAGAGGTGGCAGAAGTCCCGTTCGAGGGCGTGAACTTCAAGGACGTCCTCGTGAGGTTTGGAAAGCCCTACAACGAGATCCACGAGGCCCTTCTTGAGCGGAACATCCACGGTGGCTACTACTTAGGGGAACACTTCCCGGAGCTTGGCGAGAGTGCCCTCTTCGCCGCCACCGAGACGACGAGAAAGGAATGGGTCGATGCCCTAATTGAGGCCCTCAAGGAGGTGGCCTGAATGTTCCGTCAGGCTAAATGGGACGAACCGCTCATTTTCGAGCTCTCAAGGCCCGGAAGGGTCGGCTACACGATGCCGAAGCCGATTGAGGACGTTGAAGTTGAAATCCCCGAGAAGCTCAAGCGCAGGAGCCCGCTCAACCTTCCGGAGGTTAGCGAGCCCGAGGTGGTTAAGCACTATACACGCCTGAGCGAGATGAACTACGGCGTTGATTCAGGCATCTATCCGCTCGGCTCGTGCACCATGAAATACAACCCCAAGATAAACGAGGAGATAGCCGACCATCCAGGAGTCGCCTACGTTCACCCATACCAGGACGAGAGAACCGTTCAGGGCGCCCTGAGGGTGATGTGGGAGCTTGAGCAGTGGCTCAAGGAGATAACCGGCATGGGCCGCTTCACCCTTCAGCCGGCGGCGGGAGCAAACGGCGAGTTCACGGGCGTTTTGATAATCCGCGCCTACCACCTCGACAGGGGCGACACCCAGAGAACGGAGATGCTCGTCCCGGACTCGGCCCACGGAACAAACCCCGCGAGTGCCGCAATGGCCGGCTTCAAGGTCATCGAGATACCCTCCAACGAGAACGGAACCGTTGACCTTGAGGCCCTTGAGAACGCCGTGAGTGAGAGGACGGCCGGGCTGATGCTCACCAACCCCAACACCCTCGGCATCTTCGAGGACGAGATACTCGAGATAGCGAAGATAGTCCACAAGGCCGGAGGTCTGCTCTACTACGACGGAGCTAACCTCAACGCCGTCCTCGGAAAGGTAAGGCCCGGCGACATGGGCTTCGACGTCGTCCACCTCAACCTGCACAAGACCTTCTCGACCCCGCACGGCGGCGGTGGTCCGGGAAGCGGGCCCGTCGGAGTCAAGGACTTCCTCAAGGACTACCTGCCGGTTCCGCTCGTGGGCTACGACGAGGAGAACGACCGCTACTACCTCGACTACAACGTGCCGAAGAGCATAGGCAAAGTCAAGGAGCTCTACGGCAACTTCGCGGTGATGGTCAGGGCCTTGACATACCTCAAGATAATGGGCAGGGACGGCCTGAGGGAGGCCAGCGAGATAGCCGTTCTCAACGCCAACTACCTCACCCAGAAGCTGAAGGGAACGAAGGGTTACGAGCTGCCGCACAAGGAGCTCAGGAAGCACGAGGTCGTGTTTAGCGCCGAGCCCATGAAGAAGGAGACCGGCGTTAAGGCCCTGGACGTTGCCAAGAGGCTCCTCGACTTCGGCCTGCACGCACCGACGATATACTTCCCGCTGATCGTGCATGAGGCCCTCATGATTGAGCCTACCGAGACGGTCAGCAAGGAGGAGCTGGATGCATACGTTGAGGCCCTCAAGAAGATAAGCGAGGAAGCATACAGCAACCCGGAGATTGTGAAGGGCGCACCACACAATACGGCGGTCAAGCGCGTGGACGATGTTCTCGCCGCAAAGAGGCCAATAATAACGTGGCGCATGTACCGCGAGCTTAAAGAGAAGGGGGAAGTTGACTGCTGACTTCCCTTCCATTTTTCTTACTGTCTCTTTCGCGTGGGCGAACAAACTTTGCAGAGCAAAGTTTAATCAGAATGTTCCATTTCTCATTAATGGGCAAAAATCAGTCGTGCACTGGTGGATTTGGCAGTTGTTGGACGAGTTTAACCTCCAAACAAGCACTTTCAAGCAGTTTCAAACTTATTCTGGCGTCCTTCGGACGCCGTTGGGGGTGAAACACTCTTCAAAGAGCAGATTAAACAGAAACTTGCTTAGAAATTGGCAACTTCAAAAAAGCACTCAATTTTTCCGTCAACGCTGAAGCTTTTGGAAAGCTTCACCAAAAGTTGGTAGCTCTTCCTTGGGGGACCATAATACAAGGATTTTCTCCTTCAGGAGGTTCTTGTTCTCAAAGAGAACACGTTTTAGAAATCCTTGTCGGGAGGGTTTACTCCCTTCTTGACGCCCTTCGGGCGTCGGTTTAAACTTAAACCCATACCGGGGGGCGAGTTGAAAAGTTCTCCATTTCAAAAACAAGCTTATTCAAAGAGAAAATCACTAGACCTTTAGCCTTTTAGAAAAGAGCTACGAACCTTGGTCAAACTTCGCGAAGGCGAAGTTTGTTAGAATGGAGCCCCGGGCGGGATTTGAACCCGCGACCGGCGGATTACAAGTCCGCCGCCCCGCCAGGCTAGGCTACCGGGGCACGGTCTAAAGACCGAAGGGATAAATATAAAGTTTTCGCAGTCTGCCCGACACAACCCCGTAAAGCTGATTATGCCCCTCACGGGGGGCACCGTAAGATTTATAAATCCCCCCCATATTCCCTACATTGGGTTGTGCCGCCGTAGCTTAGTCGGTAGAGCGCCGGACTGTTAATCCGGCGGTCCCCGGTTCGAGTCCGGGCGGCGGCGCCATCCCGTGGGCCCGTAGCTCAGCCTGGTCAGAGCGCGCGGCTCATAACCGCGTGGTCGGGGGTTCAAAGCCCCCCGGGCCCACCATCACAACCCTTTCTGACGAAAGTGCTGACGGAAAATTGTATGCGATTCTAATGTGCCTGTTTTTCAATGATTGGCCACTTTTACAGGGTTTCAGTCGCTACGAACTTTTAGTCAGGCCCTTCCAAAAGCTCCAGAGGCGCTCTAACCGCCGTCCAAACATCCCAGTGGACAGCGGAGGGCAGTGTCCATTTCCAAAAACGTGTTCTTAGAGCAGATTAACGCGATTTGAAATTTAAAACATTTTAATTAACCCTGTCGAGTCCTTATGTGCACCATCTCAGCATTTAAACGCCTTAGAGGGCGCTGTTTTTTACAAAATACTGGCGAAATTTTAACCGTGTTTTAGCCGTATACTTACAAAGACTCGCCAAAAATCGATGATTCGTCATCATTACATGCTAAAACATGCCACAAATACAACAAATTTGGAGCCTCTGCCGGGTTTTTAAAAAGTTTGGACATCGAACCGACGGCGAATATTTATAAATCTTACCCTCACCCAATGAATATAGAAGTACACCAGCGTAGCTTTTCGGCATGGAAAACGGTTCTTAAACTTTACGCAACCGATATAAACCCCTACGCGTCAGATACCACTCGAAAAGCTTATATACCGAAACCCGCAGGTGGGAGGTAGTGATAATCGTTCTTAAAAAATGTTAAAGGGGGCAATTCTCGGTGGCGACGAAAAAAGAATTTGATATATTCACACATGAGCTGGTTCCCGAGCACAGAATACTGAGCGAGGAGGAGAAAGAGGCGCTCCTCCAGAAGTACAGGATCAGAATATCCCAGCTTCCGCAGATCAAGGCTTCGGACCCTGCTGTCGTTGCTCTTGGGGCAAAGCCGGGCGATGTCATTGAAATCAAAAGGAAGAGTCCGACGGCAGGATATTATTACTACTACCGCCTTGTGGTGGAGGACTGATTCTGCGAGGTGAGATTATGGCATCGAGAGGACCGACCGTTGTGGATGTTACTCCTGACGACCTTTGGCTTGTTATGGAGTCATACTGGAAAGAGAGGGGACTTGTAAGGCAGCACCTTGATTCTTACAACGCCTTCATCGAAGAGGGCATGCAGCAGGTTATAAACGAGTTCGGCGGGCTGAAGCCGGATATCCCTGACTTTGAGGTTAAGTTTGGCAAGATACGCCTTGGTGAGCCCGAGTTCCAGGAGGCCCAGGGACAGAGAAAGCCGCTCTACCCGATGGACGCCAGGATAAGGAACCTGACCTACTCGGCCCCGCTTTACCTTGAGCTCATCCCGGTCATCAAGGGCATCGAACAGGAGGCCGTCGAGGTCCGCATTGGAGAGCTCCCGATAATGCTCAAGTCCAAGGCCTGCAGGCTTTACGGCCTCAGCGATGAGGAGCTCGTGGAGCTCGGCGAGGACCCGAAGGACCCGGGAGGATACTTCATCATAAACGGTTCTGAGAGGGTTATAGTCTCTATCGAAGACCTCGCCCCGAATAAGACCCTCGTTGAGCGTGACGAGAGGCAGAACAGGATAATCGCGAAGGTGTTCTCATACAGGCACGGTTACAGGGCCCTGATAACCGTCGAGAGGAGGAAGGACGGTATCCTCTACGTCAACATTCCGAACGTCCCGAGGCCCGTCAAGTTCGTTTACGTCATGCGCGCCCTCGGTCTTCTGAGCGATAAGGAGATCGTCGAGGCCGTGAGTGACGACCCGAGAATACAGCAGGTTCTCTTCGACAACCTAGAAGATGCGAGCGACGTGATGACCCAGGAGGAGGCCCTGGACTACATAGGAAAGCTTTCCCTGCCCGGCCAGCCGAAGGAGTACAGGCTCAAGAGGGCCGAGCACATAATAGACAACAACCTCCTCCCGCACATGGGCGTCGAGCCCGAGAGGAGAAAGGCCAAGGCCTACTACCTCGGTATGATGGCCCTCAAGGTCCTGGAGCTTTCCCTCGGCCTCCGTGGTGAGGACGACAAGGATCACTACGCCAACAAGAGGCTCAAGCTCGCTGGAGACCTTCTCAAAGACCTCTTCCGTGTTGCCTTCGGCCAGCTCGTCAAGGACATGCAGTACCAGATGACCAAGACCTACCAGAGGAAGGGCGAGCGCTACACATTTGAGAACATCCAGAGGTTCGTGAGGAACTCCATAAGGCCGGACGTCCTCAGCGAGAGGATCGAGCACGCCCTCGCTACCGGTGCCTGGCCGGGTGGAAGGACCGGTGTGAGCCAGCTCCTCGACAGAACCAACTACATGTCAACCCTTTCTCACCTCAGGCGTGTCACTTCACCGCTCAGCAGGGACCAGCCACACTTCGAGGCGCGTGACCTTCACGGAACCCACTGGGGAAGGATCTGTCCAACAGAGACGCCAGAAGGTCCGAACTGTGGTCTCGTTAAGAACCTCGCACTGATGTCCCAGATAACAACGGGAATCCCTGAGGAGGAAGTTAGGGAGTACCTGAGCAAGCTCGGCGTCGTCCCAATCGAGGAGAGAAGGCCCAACCCACAGCTCTGGCGCCTTTACCTCAACGGAGTTCTCATCGGAACCGTGGAAGACGGAGAGGCCCTCGTTCGCAGGATAAGAGACGACAGGAGGAACGGAAGGATAAGTGACGTCATCAACGTGGCGATGTACCAGGACGAGGAGGTCAGGGAAGTATACGTCAACAGCGACGACGGCCGTGTCAGGAGGCCGCTCATCATCGTTGAGAACGGCAAGCCCAAGCTCACCCGCGAGCACGTTGAGGCCATAAAGAACGGCGCGCTCACCTGGAGTGACCTTGTAAAGATGGGCATCATTGAGTACCTCGACGCCGAGGAAGAGGAGAACGCCTACGTCGCCACCTGGCCCTGGGAAGTCACAGAGGAGCACACCCACCTCGAGCTCATGCCCGCTGCGATACTCGGTATCCCCGCTTCGCTCGTCCCGTATCCTGAGCACAACGCCGCTCCGCGTAACACCTACGGTGCGGGTATGGCCAAGCAGAGCCTTGGCTTTGGTGCGGCCAACTTCAGGATCAGGGTGGACACCCGCGGACACCTCATGCACTACCCACAGGTTCCGCTCGTCAACTCACGCATCATGAAGGCAGTCGGTTTCGAGGAGAGGCCAGCGGGTCAGAACTTCGTGGTCGCGGTCCTCAGCTACGGCGGTTACAACATGGAGGATGCCGTCATCATGAACAAGGCCTCCATCGAGCGCGGTCTGGCGAGGAGCACGTTCTTTAGAACCTACGAGGCCGAGGAAAAGCGCTACCTCGGTGGCCAGACCGACCGCTTTGAGGTTCCGGACCCGACCATACAGGGCTACCTTGGCGAGAAATACTACCGCCACCTCGACGAGGACGGTATAATCTTCCCAGAGTCCAAGGTCTCGGGTAAGGACGTTCTCGTTGGAAGAACCTCCCCGCCGAGGTTCCTTGAGGAGCAGAGCGGCCTTGGAGGGATAATACTCCAGGAGAGGAGGGAAACCAGCGTCACCGTCAGGCCGAGCGAGAGAGGTATAGTTGACAAGGTCATCATCACCGAGACCAGCGACGGAACCAAGCTCGTCAAGGTCACCACCAGAGACCTCCGTATCCCGGAGCTTGGAGACAAGTTCGCGTCTAGGCACGGTCAGAAGGGTGTCATCGGCCTCATCGTCCCGCAGGAGGACATGCCCTGGACAGAGAGCGGTATCGTTCCAGACCTCATAGTCAACCCACACGGTATCCCGAGCCGTATGACCGTTGGACAGCTCATTGAGGCCATAGGCGGAAAGGTCGCTTCCCTCACAGGAAGGAGAGTCGACGGTACTGCGTTCATCGGTGAGCCTGAGGAGAAGCTCAGAAAGGAGCTTGAGGAGCTTGGATTCAAGCACAACGGCAGGGAAGTCATGTACGACGGCATAACCGGAAGGAGACTTGAGGCCGACATATTCGTCGGTGTCATCTACTACCAGAGGCTCCACCACATGGTCGCCGACAAGATGCACGCGAGGAGCAGGGGTCCGGTGCAGGTTCTCACCAAGCAGCCGACCGAGGGAAGAGCGAGGGAAGGTGGTCTCAGGTTCGGTGAGATGGAGCGTGACGTCCTCATCGGACACGGTGCAGCAATGCTGCTCATAGAGCGTCTCCTCGAGGAGAGCGACAAGTCTGAGGTACTGGTCTGTGAGAACTGTGGACACCTGGCACTCGAGGACAAGCGCAGAGGAAAGGTCTACTGCCCGGTCTGTGGAGAGGAGGAGAACATCAGCAAGGTAGAGATGAGCTACGCCTTCAAGCTCTTGCTCGACGAGCTGAAGGCTATGGGAATAAGGCCGTCTCTCAAGATAACAGATAGGGTGTGATAGCATGCAGTCGATGAAAAAGATCATCGGGAGTATTGAATTCGGTATCCTCTCACCCCAGGAAATCAGAAAGATGAGCGCGGCCGAGATAACCGTTCCAGACACCTACGACGACGACGGATATCCCATCGAAGGCGGCCTCATGGACAAGAGGCTGGGTGTCATTGACCCCGGTCTCAGGTGTGAGACCTGTGGTGCAAGGGCCGGGGAGTGCCCCGGCCACTTCGGCCACGTTGAGCTTGCCAGGCCGATAGTTCACGTCGGGTTCGCCAAGACCATCCACCGCATCCTGGAGAGCACCTGCCGCGAGTGCGGAAGGATAAAGCTCACCGACGAGGAGATTGAGGAGTACGCCCACAAGTTCACAGTCATGGGGCACAGGAAGAAGGCCAAGGACAGGCTCATCAAGGAGATCCACAAGAAGGCCAAGGAGAGAATGGTCTGTCCGCACTGTGGTGCGCCCCAGTTCCCGATTAAGTTCGAGAGGCCGACCATCTACTGGGAGCTCAGGAAGGACGAAGAGGGCAACGAGTACAAGCACAGGATGATGCCGAGCGAGGTCAGGGACAGGCTTGAGAAGATACCCGACAAGGACCTGCCGCTCCTCGGCCTCCACCCGGAGAAGGCCAGGCCCGAGTGGATGGTCCTTACCGTCCTTCCTGTCCCGCCGGTCACAATGAGGCCGTCCATCACCCTCGAGAGCGGTATCAGAGCAGAGGACGACCTCACCCACAAGCTCGTCGACATAATCCGTATCAACAACAGGCTTAAGAGCAACATCGAGGCCGGTGCGCCGCAGCTCATCATTGAGGACCTCTGGGACCTCCTCCAGTACCATGTTACCACCTACATCAACAACGAGACCTCCGGAATTCCGCCGGCCAAGCACAAGAGCGGAAGGCCCCTCAAGACCCTCTCCCAGAGGCTCAAGGGTAAGGAGGGCCGCTTCCGTGGAAACCTCAGCGGTAAGCGTGTTAACTTCTCTGCCCGTACCGTCATCAGCCCCGACCCGATGATAAGCATCAACGAGGTCGGCGTTCCGATGGCCGTCGCCATGGAGCTCACCGTCCCGGAGAAGGTCACCGAGTTCAACTTCGAGAAGCTCAAGAAGATGGTTCTCAACGGGCCCGAGAAGTATCCGGGAGCCAACTACGTCATCGACCCAGAGGGAAGAAGGATACGCCTCATGGAGAACAACCTTGAGATCATCGCCGAGAGGCTCGACCTCGGCTGGACTGTTGAGAGGCACCTCCTCGACGGGGACATAGTGCTCTTCAACAGGCAGCCCTCACTCCACAGGATGTCCATCATGGCCCACCGCGTTCGCGTTATGCCGTATAGAACCTTCCGCCTCAACCTCTCGGTCTGCCCGCCGTACAACGCTGACTTCGACGGTGACGAGATGAACCTCCACGTGCCGCAGACGGAGGAGGCGCAGGCCGAAGCGAGGATACTCATGGAAGTCCAGAACCACATCATCTCGCCGCGTTACGGAGGGCCCCTCATAGCGGGAATACAGGACCACATCTCCGGTGGTTACCTGCTCACCCGCGAGGGAGCCTACTTCACCCGCTCAGAGGTCGAGCAGATGCTCATGTTTGCGGGGATTAACGTGGATAAGCTTCCAGAGCCGGACAAGGTTGAAGACGGCGTCGAACTCTGGAGCGGAAAGACCATATTCTCACTCGTCCTGCCGGAGGACCTCACCATCTGGTACCGCAACAAGCTCTGCGACGAGCCGGAGCGCTGTGAGGCTCTGGAGAAGCTCATCGAGGAGAAGCTCGTCCCCGACCCGGAGGAAGTCAGGAAGCTCGCCTACGACGGCTTCGTTTACATACAGAACGGAAAGCTCCTCAGCGGGGCTATAGACAAAAAGGCCTACGGAAGAGAGGACGGAAAGCTCCTCGACATCATAGTGAGGGAGTACGGCGTCGAGAGGGCGAGGCAGTTCCTCGACCAGGTCACCAAGCTGGCAATCTGGGTCATCACCCACAAGGGCTTCACTACGGCTATAGACGACGAAGACCTCCCGCAGGAGGCCCTCGACAGGATTAGAGAAATCATCCGCGAGGCTGAGGAGAGGGTTAACAGGCTCATTGAGGCATACAAGAACGGCGAGCTTGAGCCGCTGCCGGGTAAGACCCTTGAGGAGACCCTTGAGAGCAATATCATGGCCGTCCTCGCTGAGGCGCGTGACAACGCCGGTAAGGTCGCCGAGCGCTACCTCGGTATGGGCAACCACGCGGTCATCATGGCCAAGACCGGAGCAAGGGGTAAGATGCTCAACATCACCCAGATGGCCGCTATGCTCGGTCAGCAGTCCATCCGTGGTAAGCGTCTCTACCGTGGCTACCGCGGAAGGGTTCTCACGCACTTCAAGCCGGGCGACCTTGGAGCGAGGGCCAAGGGATTCGTTATAAACTCCTACAAGAGCGGTCTAACGCCGCAGGAGTACTTCTTCCACGCAATGGGTGGACGTGAGGGTCTCGTCGATACGGCAGTCAGAACCGCCCAGAGCGGTTACATGCAGAGAAGGCTCATCAACGCCCTCCAGGACCTCAAGGTGGACTACGACGGAACCGTCAGAGACCCGACCGGAATCATCGTCCAGTTCAAGTACGGTGAGGACGGCATCGACCCGATGAAGAGCTGGCAGGGCAAGACAGTTGATGTTGACAGGGTCATTCTTAGAACCCTCGTTAAGATGAGGGGAGGTGAGTGAAATGGTGGCAGCGAAGACCATCAAAAGCCTGGTGGACAAGGCGGACCTTCCGGAGAACATCAAGGAAGAGCTCTATAACAAACTGGTCGAGTACAACAAGAAACACAAGCTCAGCAAGGCTGAAGTTGAGGCTATCATCGAGGAAACCGTCCACGAGTACCAGAAAGCCCTTGTAGAGCCGGGAGAGGCCGTGGGAACCGTTACCGCACAGTCCATAGGTGAGCCATCAACGCAGATGACCCTCAACACCTTCCACTACGCGGGTGTCGCAGAAATCAACGTCACCCTCGGTCTTCCGAGAATCATTGAGATTGTCGACGCGAGGAAGAACCCGTCCACGCCGATCATGACCGTTTACCTCGACGAGAAGCACCGCTACGACAGGGAGAAAGCCCTCGAGGTTGCGAGACGCATTGAGGGAACTACCCTCGAAAACCTCGCCCGCGAGATGAGCATCGACATACTCAACTACGAGTTCGTCGTTGATGTAGACCCAGAGAGGCTTGAAAAGGCCGGTCTGGACATGGAAAAGATTCAGAGAAAGCTTAGCGGCTCTTTCAAGACCGCTGACTTCGAGGTTGATGGGTACACGCTCATAATGAGGCCCAAGAAGGCAGGAAAACTCTCCACCCTTAGGAGACTTGCCGAAAAGGTTAAAAAGCACCGCCTTAAGGGTCTCTCGGGCGTCGGAAAGACCATCATAAGGAAGGAAGGCGACGAGTACGTCATCTACACTGAGGGCTCAAACTTCAAGCAGGTGCTCAAGGTCCCGGGTGTTGACCCCACGAGAACCAGGACGAACAACATCTGGGAGATCGCCGACGTGCTCGGCATTGAGGCCGCTAGAAACGCCATCATAGAGGAAATCGTTAACACAATGCGTGAGCAGGGTCTTGAGGTTGACGTCAGGCACATCATGCTCGTCGCCGACATGATGACGCTCGACGGCGTCATACTGCCCATAGGCAGGCACGGTATAGTTGGGGAGAAGGCCAGCGTGCTTGCCAGGGCCGCTTTCGAGATTACCACTCAGCACCTCTTCGAGGCCGCGGAGAGGGGCGAAACCGACCCCCTCACGGGTGTCGTTGAGAACGTGCTGATAGGACAGCCGGTTCCAGTCGGAACCGGAATGGTCAAACTGGCAATGAATCTCCCCCTGAGACCGAAAAGGGAGTAGGGAGGTGTGAAGAATGGTTGATTTCACATTCGAGCTTAGAAAAGCAGAGGACACCGGAAAGGTAGTCATGGGAGCGAAGAAGGCTATCAAGTACGCCAAGATGGGCGGCGCCAAGATGATTATCGTGGCCAGGAACGCGAGGCCGGACATAAAGGAGGACATCCTTTACTACGCAAAGCTCAGCAACATACCGGTTTACGAATTCGAGGGCACCAGCGTCGAGCTCGGAACCCTCCTCGGAAGGCCGCACACCGTTTCGGCCCTCGCGATAATTGACCCCGGTGAGAGCAGGATACTGGCCTTGGCTGGGGGTAAGGAGTAATGCCGCTCAAGCTCAACACCGACCAGATTAAGTTCATAGCGCTCTTCGAGAGCATGACCGGAGCGACTGTCCTTGACTGTCTCATAGACACCAACAGGAACAGGCTCATATACGTCATCAAGAAGGGCGAGATGGGACTGGCCCTCGGAAAGAAGGGAGCCAACGTCAAGCGCGTTCAGAACATGCTCGGGAAGGAGATAGAACTCATCGAGCACTCCGAGAACCCCGAAGAGTTCCTGAGGAACATTTATAAGAGCCTTGGAGTTAAGGTTAAAAAGATTCACGTCACTGAGAAGCGTGATGGTAAGAAGGTCGCCCTCCTTGACATCGGCCCGCGCGACAAGCCGCGCGCCATCGGAAAGGGCGGCCAGAACATCAACCTCGTGAAAGAGTTGATGGAGAGACACCACGGTATCCATGATGTGGTCATAATTTGAGGTGATGCTCATGGCTGGAAAGAAGGCCCCATATGGAGAGTTTGCCGGAAGGAAGCTCAAGCTCAAGAGGAAGAAGTTCCGCTGGAGTGACATCAGGTACAAGAGGAAAGTCCTCAGGCTCAAGGAGAAGAGCGACCCGCTTGAGGGAGCGCCGCAGGCCAAGGGAATCGTCCTTGAGAAGATAGCCGTCGAGGCTAAGCAGCCGAACTCGGCTATGCGTAAGGCCGTCAGGGTTCAGCTCATCAAGAACGGTAAGGTCGTTACCGCCTTCACCCCTGGTGACGGTGCTATAAACCACATCGACGAGCACGACGAGGTCATCATCGAGGGAATCGGTGGTCCAAAGGGTGGTTCAATGGGTGATATCCCAGGAATCAGGTACAAGGTCGTCAAGGTCAACAGGGTCTCCCTCAAGGAGCTCGTCAAGGGAAGGAAGGAGAAGCCGAGGAGGTGAAGTGAATGGCCAAGCCGCTTACAGAGCGCTTTTTCATCCCGAAGGAGCTCAAGGTCATGGGCAGGTGGAGCGTTGAGGACGTCGTCGTGAACGACCCGTCCCTCAGGCCCTACATAAACCTCGACGCAAGGATCCTCCCGCACAGCCACGGAAGGCATGCCAAGAAGTCCTTCGGCAAGGCCAACGTCCACATCGTTGAGAGGCTCATCAACAAGGTCATGCGCAGCGGTGCCAGCGGCCACAAGGTCGGTGGCCACTTCATGAGGAGAGAGCACCGCTCCCTCATGAGCAAGAAGATGAAGGCCTACGAGGTCGTCAAGGAGGCCTTCATGATCATCGAGAAGAGGACGAAGGAGAACCCGATCCAGGTTCTCGTCAGGGCCCTCGAGAACTCTGCCCCGAGGGAGGACACCACCACCATCGCCTTCGGTGGAATCCGCTACCACATGGCCGTTGATGTTTCCCCGCTCAGGAGGCTCGACATAGCCCTCAAGAACCTCGCCCTCGGTGCTTCGGCCAAGTGCTACCGCAACAAGACCAGCTACGCCCAGGCCCTTGCCGAGGAGATAATTGCCGCTGCCAACAGGGACCCGAAGAGCTTCGCCTACAGCAAGAAGGAAGAGATCGAGAGGATTGCCCAGTCCTCACGCTGAGGGCTGGTTTCTTCTACCCTCTTCTCAATTTCATATCCATTTCAGAGTTCTGGGACTAAAAAGCAGTAAGGGATGTGTTCTGTTTCCAGTAGAGAAAATTGGGTTCTGTTTTCACCGTAGCAGGCTCTTCCCCACCATGTTCGCAGGCTTTTCTATGCCGAAGAACTCCAGCACAGTCGGTGCTATGTCCATGAGGCTCGGCTCTTCGAGCTCAACCTTCTCAAATCCCCAGAGGATCAGCGGGACTTTCCTTACTGGTTCGTTCATTGACCCGTGCATTCCCTTGACCCAGTGGCTCACGCCCTTTATGCCCTTGCACATCCTGTGTGAGCAGAACCAGTAGCCGGGTTTGGCGGATACTATCAGCTCACCGCTGTTCGGGCTGTTGAGGTGCTCCAGATCCTCGCGGAAGAAGACAGCCCCAACGCCTGGAGCCTTTCTCAGAACTTCAAAAGCATCCTCCGCCTCGTTCGGGTTTCTTAGATAGACGTGAACGCCCCCTCCAGAGGAAACGCGCAGCGTCTCGATCCCGTGCTTTCTGAGGTAAACCCGCAGGTTGACCCATGTATGAACCTCTTCCTGCCCGTGGTCGGCGAAGATTATGAATGCGTACTCGTCCTTCAGCCTCTCCCACAGGGTCCTGACGGCCGTATCGACGGTTTCCACTGCCTTGAGCGCGCCTTCACTCAGGGGTCCGTGATCATGGCTCATACCGTCAACCGAGGCGAAGTGGACCAGCAGCAAATCCGGCCTGCACTCCTCATAGAGATAGATGGCAGAGTTCAGTACCCAAACGTCCTTCCTCCAGTCGCGGCCGTGTTGCCGATACATCTTGTCGCCCGCGAAGAATGGGGGGAATATCCTCACATCGGTCCCACTGAACGGCGGCATAGTGTAGCCTGAGACGCTGGCGGTTCTGATGCCCCGTCCCCTCAGGATGTCAACAATGGTCGGGGCCTTAATGACCCTGTGGGGATTAAAGGCCACCTCGTAGTCGTAGAAGTTGACCTTCCTGTCGCTAAGCCGGTCGTAGTAGCCGTTCTCGACGACCCCGTGGTCTTTCGGCCACTCCCCTGTCATCACGCTGGTGTGAACTAAGTCCGTGAGCGTTGGAAAGATGGAGTCAACCACCGCGAACTCACCGCTTTCAGCAAGCTCGCTCAGGAAAGGCATGTGCTTCAGGTTGTAGACCCCGTTCCCGTCGAGACTTATGAGGGCGAGCTTCTTTCTCATGGTTCAAACCCCAAAAGTGAACATATCTTTTGATTTATCTCCTTTTTGAGAAGCGGCCCAATTTCTCCAAGCTCGCCGATAAGGATATCCTTCTGAACTGTCGCTATCTTTGTGAGCCGAACAAAAGATGAAACTTTAAGGCCAGTTAAGTGAAACTCGGGATGGGCCTGTTCGATTAGAACGTCAGTTTTGGAGTTATAGTGCTCAACCCTTGAGGAGATAAAGGCGAGTGTAACGTCGGTTCTGTCTTCAAACAGCACAAGGGCGGGACGAAGTTTAGTGCCCTTTAGGCTTGTAAACGGAAACGGCACGAGGACTACCTTTCCCTTCATCTGTATCTCACCTTAAGGTCTTCCTCAGAATAAAGGTCCGGTTCGTCTTCAAGAAAGTCCCTTAGGGATTCCTCCGAGAGCTTCATTATAGCATAGCCCTCCTCCACCTCAAGCAACTCGTTCAGGAGCCGCTCTATATGCTCAAGCTTCTTCTCAATCCTCATGAGTTCCCTAACAACGTCAACCCCTTCCACATTATCACCTCCAGGTGGTGTCAGCCTGACGTGCACTCATCATCTTCAGTGGGATGGAGTGGTCATCATCCACCTGCTTTCTCTCTGTTGAGGCGGTATAAATTCTTTCCGAGCCACTCGTCTAAAGTCTTCTGCCTCGCCAAGCTGCCAAGTATGTAGCTCCCGGCAAGGTACTTCTCAAACGGGTGCTCAAGACGTCTTCTTATGGCATCAAGCGCTTCATTGAGCGTCTCAAACCTGCCAATGAGATTACCCATGGCCTTCTTCACCCCAAGGCGGATCTGCCAGACGCCGACGGGGGCGTAATACTCCGGCGTGACCTCACGGAAGACAACAGCTCTCGCCTGTCTCCTCCTTGCCCTAAGGGCTTCGAGGACACTCAGCCTTGCGGCGTGATAGGCGCCGGCGGTCTCCTTGACGTATTCCTTTCTTCCGCGGAAGTCCTCGTAGTCGTGGAGGACACCGGGCTTCTCGCTGCCGAACAGTGAACCCTTAAGCCAGACCTCAAGGAGCTCAAAGGCGTAGCTCTCCGGCATGAGCAGAACGGTGTAGCGGTTTCCAAGGAACTTGTAGAAGTAGACCTCGTAGTCGTTTATCTCCGGATAGTGGAGAATCTCACGCCGCAGGTTTTTGCCTATGGTATCTTGGACAGCTGTTATGCTCCACCTCGTCGGGACGAGCCGCCTGTCAACGCCGAGAAGTCCCGCCGAGAGGAGCCTTATGATGTAGTACTCGTCGAAGCCCCAGTTGTAGAGGCGCATTATAGCTTGTTCCGCCTTCAGCTCATCGCTCACCACGTAGTCAGTCCTCCGTGGGATGCGAGGGTTCTCGGTGAGCTCAAAGTCGAGTAGCTCTGCTTTAGGCCCTATCGGCGGGGCAAACTCGCTCGGAAGGACCTTTAGGACGGGCTTCTGCTTGAGGAGAATCTCGCTGTCAACGGGTTTTATCGACATCGCGAGCTCCTGAACCTCGCCCAAAATCCTCCCGCTTTTTCTCACGTGGATGTCCGCTTTTGTCTCGCCCATCACCAGCAGGGAGCGGTAGTAGAGGATGTCCTTTATCGTCTTGTTCTCCCACTTCATGGGGCTGTCGAGGTGGCTGGTGTTGCCCTCGATCGGGGGCACGAGCGGACCTATGCGGACCTTCGGGTAGCCGTACTCGCCGACGAAGATGCTCGGCGGTGAAGAGCCGAAGAGGTGGCGCTTGTTGAGTTTCTGCTCTACACTCCTGGCTACCCTGAACCTCTCGAGAATCGGGCAGGTCGGCCTGCCGCAGAGGAGCTTTCTGCCCTTGCAGACTGCACATAGTTTTGAGTTGAAGACCTGAGCACTCATCGAAGATATGTATCGAGGGAGGGTATTTATGATTTTGCCAACCGCCAAAAAACTTAAAAACCCTCCCTGGCTCATATAACTCGGGCATTGAAGTGCCGCGGTAGCCTAGCCTGGTAGGGCGCCGGCCTGCTAAGCCGGTGGGCGCTGCCCACAGGGGTTCAAATCCCCTCCGCGGCGCCAAAATCTTCTTCGGGTCAAATGCCGGGATAGCCTAGAGGTGAGGCGGTGGACTGCAGATCCGCTTTACGGGGGTTCAAATCCCCCTCCCGGCTCCATAACAACCCTTTGCTGGCGCAAAGCGTTGACGGAAAACTTAAGTGCTTTTTTAAAGTTGCAGATTTCTAAGTGAGTTTTTGTTTAACCTGCTCTCTGGAGAGTGTTTCACTGTGAGAAGGCGTCCGAAGGACGCCAA
>Ga0209834_10000649_pt1 | contig 20839 bp, 20 predicted proteins | sample Mar14236cmmetaG_FD_184134 | JGI IMG/M metagenome (GOLD analysis project Ga0209834, IMG submission 184134) | Marine hydrothermal vent microbial communities from Guaymas Basin, Gulf of California to study Microbial Dark Matter (Phase II) - Marker... ...
TTTTTTTCTTCGTTGCCACCAACAAAATCGAATTCGCTGAAAGATGCAGGATTAAGCTGAGAAGAACATCCCAAGATAACAATTTTAGCATTGGGATTCACTTTTCTCACTTTCCTCGCTATTTGACGTGATTTTCTATCACTTTCAGAGGTAACTGTACAAGTATTGACTACAACTACATCCGCATCAACAAAAAAGGGCACAATCTTATGCCCCTTTTCTGCTAATTGTTCTTTCATCCATTCACTTTCATATTGGTTAACCTTGCAGCCTAAAGTAACGATATTGATGTTTGCCATTTTCAAGTTTCTACCTTTCAGATATTTGGAGAGTTGATGATTCCCCACAGCAATCTCATTCTTGTAACAACACCAACTAACTTCTCCTCTTCATCTACAACACTCAACACTCTCCAACCATTTCTTATCAGCAAATCGGCCGCATAAATGGCGCTATCCATTTCTTTCACTACTCTCGGCTTAGTCATGAATTCTGAAACCGGTTTCTCTTTTATTTTATTCAGATTTCTTTTGAATTGGTTCGTATCAGGTATAAATGAAGCAGACTGCAACATGCTGTAATAACTTGGAACAGCACCAGAAATTATATCAGATTCACTTATGAAGCCTATCACCTTCATTTCCTCATCTACAACAGGTAATCCGGTGAACAACTGTTTTGCGCAGATCTTTATGACATCTTTTACTCTTTGTTCAGCAAAAACAGCGGTTATGTCTCTTATCATTAGATCTTTTACCTTCATCAGACTATCCTCTCCACTTTTATATTATCCCTTATAATTTCGATCTCTTTTATGGATGGAAAGATCTTCTTCGAGTACCTCAATTTGGCAACCGCTGCTATATAACCAAATTTAGAAGCTTCAAACAGATCCTTATCACGTCTCAGAAGATAATATAATATTCCAGCGACATACGTGTCACCAGTCCCAAGAACATGTGATATATCGACTTGTTGGGACGTATCAAGCAACCAAATGCCTTCATGTGTTGCTACCACATTTTTTATGATCTCGTAAGACAAAACAACCAAGTCTGCTCCCCTTTCGAGGATGATTTTGCTGACTTTTACGTAATCATCAATGTTCTTTAATTCTATACCCAAACATTTTCTATCGGCTCTTAAATCCGGTTTCACTATCTTAGGACAACCTTCACTTAAAATTGCATTCGTCAAAAGTTGTCCTCTCGCCTCCATTAAAACGATCTTTCCCTTTTTACTTGCCACATTGGATAGAGTTTTATAAAAATCCATTGGAACACCTGGAGGAACTGTTCCGGATATAACAACATGGCTAACTCGTGATAAAGTCATTTCATATCTTTGAAAAAATTGCTCTATTGTTTCCTCATCCAACGTAGGGCCAGGAGCATTTATTTCCGTGATGGTCTGGTTGACTTCATCCATTATGGTAATATTCTCTCTACTTTCGCCATTTGTATGAACAAAATTGGTCGTTATGAGTTCCGAATATTTTCTCAACTCTTCTTCTATAACCCTACCCATATATCCAGCTAACACACCCATTGCCACATTCTTAACTCCAAAATTTGCCAATGCCATGGAGACATTTATTCCCTTACCTCCTGGAGTCATATCCATCTTCGAAGGATCGAAGATCCTGTGAAGCTTATTTATTTCGAATCCATCGAGGAAGATCTCTCTATCAAGTGCCGGATTCATGGTAACGGTCAAGACTTCCAAGAAGGGTCAACTCCTCCATTCCATTATGAATTTCTCAGGTTCACCATCAAAAACTATTTTACCATCTTTTAGATATAAGATTCTATCCGCTATTCCCACCAAGCTATTCAAATTTCTTGTTGATATTATCATTGTGTAGTCACCTTTGATTCTCACCAGGAATTCACAAAGCTCGTCTATGGTTTGGTTATCCAGATGATCCATTATACTATCAAATATTATAACATCAGGTTCGCGTATAAAAGCAAGAAAAAATAAAAAAAGCACCCTATCTTTTGAATTGAAAGCAGATATTGGGGAATCCAAGCCTTTTTCGAGTTTGGAAAGAAGATCAAATTTCTTGAGGAGTGAAGAAGCCTTTCTTCCCATCCCAGAATCCCACGAGGATTTACCGGTAGCTAAATTTATCATTTCCCTAACTGTAAAGGATTCAATTGGCTCAATAAAGCTGGTATCGGAATAGGCTATTTTAGTTCTCAAAAACTTTGCATCTTTGATACTCACTTTTCGACTCTCAAAAAATATCTCGCCACTGTAGAAGATATCATCGAGAAATTCCTCATTCAAAAAAACCAAAGACCTCAAAAAGACCGATTTTCCAGCACCACGCGGACCATAAATCAGTGTCAACTCTTTGTCCCTAAAGGTGGTACTGATAGAATCGATTATTTTGTTACCCTTTGAAACGATTGAGAAATCCTTAATTTCAATGATGTTTTTCTCCATTGCTTTCATTCCTATTGGATTTGGGGAAGGACATCCCATTACTCTTGAGACGTTTTATCAATTCTTTGAGTGCGTCAGAATCACCATTTTTAACCAATTTCAACAATTCATACTGGGAGAGAACTTTAAGGTCAACGATCTTGAAGCCAAAAATCTTATCCATAATCACACCTTCCCTCCAGGACTATTATAATGGATATCTTTTAAACCATCGTTTAGGGTTCTTTACGGTTTTAGTGCATAGTTTTTTCGACAAAGGAATGGGTAATTTGAAAAAAAGCATTATTGAAATGTCTATGAATCATCTATAATTCCCGACATGATCACGAGATCATTATTATAAAACGTTGCGACTTGTCCTGGAGTGACGGCAAATATTGACTCATGTGCTATTACTTCAGCTTCGTTATTCAAAATCGTGACGATACATTCTACCTCCTTTACCCTCTTTCTGACTTTAACAGTCGCCTTGAAAACACTTGGTAGATAATCCACTAAGAAATTCAAATTGGATATTTTAAATCTTCTTCTTAAGACGGAAGATTTTTCGCCTACTATTAAAACATTATTAACCGAATCTTTTGAAATAACATACATCTTTTCCCCAGTTGCTATACCAAGCTTTCTTTGACCAATGGTGTAAAGATTTATTCCTTCGTGTTTACCCAATATTTTACCTTTCTTGTCAACTATAAGACCCGGTTTCAAATTCACACCATTTTCTTGCAGAAAACTCTTTTGATTTGAATCAGGTATGAAACAGAGATCCTGAGATTCACGTTTGTTATGGACATGAATCCCAATTCTCTTGGCAATTTCCCTCACTTCTTCTTTAGTATGGTAACCATTTGGAAAAATCAAGCGCGAAAGTTTTGATCGATCGATTGATGACAAAAAATAAGATTGATCTTTTTGCTTGTCAATGGCTTTGTAGAGTTTACCATCAACTGCTCGGGCATAGTGGCCAGAGGACACCATCTCCATACCATCGTCAAGCATCATATCTAACAGCTTACCGAATTTTATCCAACGATTACAAAAATAACATGGATTTGGAGTTCGCCCTTTTTTGTGTTCAGAGAGAAAATAACTTATGACGGTATTCCTGAAAAAAGATTCCATATGGATTATTTTCAACTCGACTCCAAATTTTTTCGCTATCAATTTGGCATCATACGTATCCGATGGACTACAACATACTTTGTGTTTTATCCGTTTTTCCAAATAAATTTCATCTGGCATGGTTTTTATGTGATACGCTGTGACTTGATGCCCCTCTTTGAGTAAACTGTAAAGCGCAACGGCACTATCCACACCACCGCTCAACGCCAATCCTATTTTCACTACTATTAACTCCTTTCATTTTGTAGATCTGACCAAAAAAGTTGAGGAATTTCAAGACTTCGAAAGAGTTCTTCTTTGTATTGTTTTTGCTTGTGAAAATCAAGTTTGCTTGATTCTTCGACATTTTGAGGGAAGGAGACGATTTTTTCTTGTATATTTGAACAGACACGTCTTATCTTTTCTTTCAGTCTTTCCAGAAGGATTCGTGCACCTTCTTCATTTGTTAACGGTAATAAAAGAACAAATTCGTTGTCTCCTACAGAATAAACTCTATCTATTTCTCGGACATTCTCGCTCAAGATTCTTCTACAATCTTCAAATAAATCATTATCGAAGTTATTACATTTTATTTTTAAGAGTGTGAACGGTAATTTTGATCTCACCGATCGATCTATCTCTAAAGAAACATCGTTGATCAACAAAACTATGTCATTCCTATATTTTCTTTTCAATCTCTCGCTTGGCAAAAGCGATGTTACTTTGCTTAAAAGAGTTTCTTTGGTGAATGGTTTAAGTATGTAATCTCTTGCACCCAATTTTATGGCCTTTATAACCGTTTCCTTTTTATCTTCAACACTCATCATAATCACAGGGATACTCGGATATCTTTCGTGGAGAAAACTCAACAATTCAAATCCGCTACCATCCCTTAAATTGATATCCAATAGAATCAAATCTATATCATTCAAACTCACATTATTGGAGAATACATTGTTCTTAACAGTTGATATATCTTCGGCCTCGAAAACTTTGAACCTTTGGCGTTTGAGAATCGATTTTATCATCAATCTCACTACCTTCGAATCATCAACAACAAGAATATTCGACAGATTTGACCCCCCTATTCTCTATAGCTCATCGCCCTGACATACCTTGCAATCTGTCTTCCAAGAATTCTGCAGACCTCCAACTCAAGATGCCCTGGCTTCCCAACCGCAACAGCACCGTAGTGTCCTGTCACACCAGGTCCACTGTAATCTGGTAAACCGAAAACCAAATAACCATAATTCATGAGCATCGAGAGAATCGATAACAACGTCATTTCATTTCCTCCCCCCAGCCCTCCTGAGGACGAGAACGCTCCTGCGATTTTCCCTTTAACCTTGTTCCATGCGATACGGGCGCTTTCATCAAAGAATCTCTTCAATTTCCAACTCACAGCACCACAATGTGTTGGAGAACCAACCACCAGACCATCAAAATCCAAAAGATCTTGAGGTTTTGCCACGTCCACGTGTTTGATGGATGCCTTTACTCCTTCCACCTCTTCGATGCCCTTTGCAACTTCTTCAGCCATTTTTTTGGTATTCCCTGTGATGGAATCATACAAAACCAATACTCTTTTCGACATCTTCCCACCTCTGTACAATATGAATGACTTCTGGATAATATTTTACCATCTTAATGATAGAATATTTGTAGTTAGAGGTTGAAAGGATGTGAAATTATTGTCGAAGAAAAAATACACACTTGGTGAAGATATCGGTGTGAATAGAATAAAGGATATAATAAAAAGGGAACTCGATGAAGAGCAATACAAAGCGGTTGTTGAATCAGATGGATATTCTTTGATTATTGCAGGACCTGGTTCGGGTAAAACCCGAACAGTTACTTACAAAATAGCGTATTTGATATCGAATGGAATACAACCGAGTGAAATAGCCTTGATGACTTTCACAAGGGCCGCTGCACGTGAGATGATTGAAAGAGCTCAGAATGTTTGTAAAAATAATCTCAGTGGTATGACTGCGGGAACCTTTCATCATGTTTGTAATTTGATATTGAGAAGATATGCAAAAGAGCTGGGCTACGAATCGAATTTCACAATTTTAGATTCACAAGATTCACTTGAATTGATAAGACACGCAAGAAATCTGTTGGGATCACAGATACCGAAGGATGAAAAGGTAAAACTTCCTTCTCCCAATGTACTTCAAAAGATAATATCTTACTCTTGCAATACCTTTTCAGATTTGGAGGAATCGATCGTTAAAATAAATCCTAAATTTTTGAGAGTGAAGGATTTAATAGAAAAGATATGGGAAATCTATAGCAATGAAAAGAGAGAACAACAAGCCATGGATTATGATGATCTCTTGGTCAATACTTACCAGCTTCTTAGGACAAATTCATTTGTGAGAGAACGGGAAGCATCGAGATACAAATGGGTATTAGTGGACGAATTTCAGGATACGAACATTGTGCAATTTGAAATAGTCAAATTATTGTCGAGTATTCATAGAAATCTTTTTGTTGTTGGTGATGATTCACAGAGTATCTACTCCTTCAGAGGTGCGAGGTTCGAGAATGTATTTGATTTTTCGAAAATACCAGACAGTAAGATATTCAAACTTCAGACAAATTACAGAAGCACGAAGGATATAGTAGAATTAGTGAACTCGATAATACCTTCTAAATCCTTTGAAAAAAAGTTAAAAGCTGTCAGGAGAAATGGAAGCAAACCTGTTCTTGTTAAAACCTGGGATAGATTACAGGAGGCTGGATTTGTCTATCAGAGAATAATGGAACTGGTAGAAAAAGGTTATAATTATTCCGATATAGCGATCCTTTATAGATCTCATGCGCATTCTTTGGAACTTCAAATGGAACTGATGAGACACAATGTGGACTTCAAAATATTCTCAGGATTGAAATTCACAGAAACGGCTCATGTTAAAGACATAATTGCCTTTTTGAAGATACTCGTTAATCCAAAGGACAAGATATCATGGCTCAGAATATTGAAATTGTTTCCAACGATTGGAAAAACATATTCGAGTAGGATAGCTGACTTCGTTGTTAACCTCGTCTCCGAAGGTATAGATCCAGTAGAAGCGTTGCGACGTTTTCCTAAGAATTCAAGGGTAGAATTAGATAAAATAATCGATCTTCTCGATATGCTTTACATGATTTCAGACCCGGCAGAGGCTATAAATCATCTAAAGGAAAAATTCTACGATGATTATCTGAGTCTTGAATACCCAGATTACGTTGAAAGACAAATGGATATAGAAAGATTATCTGAAATGGCGGATGTTTATAGATCGATAAGTTCGTTCCTATCTGAACTCTTGTTGAGTGAGAGAGTTGATGTTGATAATAGAGAATCAAAGAGCAACTCGATAACTTTGACAACAGTACATCAAGCTAAAGGCTTAGAATGGCCGGTAGTGTTTTTAATATCAGTCAATCCGGGAGATCTACCGAATTATCTTGCTGTGAACGAAGGAAACATAGATGAAGAGGAGAGAATATTCTATGTTGCTGTAACGAGGGCAAAAGATCATTTGTATATTTGTAAACAGCGACTTGGAACTTCTTTCCCGTTTAGAGGTAATAACATTTACATTGGAAATCAAAGATTTGATTTCACCAACAGGATACCCCCTGAATTGATAGACGAATGGGAAGTTGAGTGATCATGAGAAAGATTGAAACGATCGTAGATGAAAAAAATTACTTTCGACGGCTCGATAAATTCTTACGCAAAAATTATCCCCAAATGAAACTCGCAAGTATCTATAGTTTAATAAGAAAAGGATATGTGAAGGTAAATGGAACGAAAGTAAAAAATGGGGGATTTGAATTAAATATTGGAGATAGAATCGTTATTATTACTCATGAGGGAGTTTTCAAAGAGGAAAGTCGTAGAACACAGCCAATACCGATGAAACTTCATATACTCTATGAAGATGAAAGGATCCTTGCAGTTGATAAACCCCCAGGTATAGCTGTACATTTAGGAAAGAATATTAATAAACCTACAATCATTGAAGGTTTAATGTTTTATGGTAAAAAGAATGGTTTCATACCTTTCATAATTCATAGACTTGACAAACATACATCCGGGATTCTCATAGTTGCTAAGGATAGAGAGAGCGCGAGGATACTTTCGGAAATGTTTAAAACGAGAAAGATTAAAAAAAATTATTTAACACTTGTAAAAGGAATATTGGAAGCCGAGGGAAAAATTGATAAACCGATCGATGGTTCATATTCTTTGACTTTCTACAGAACTTTGAGAACCTATGATGAAACTTCTTTTCTTGAGGTGCACATAAAAACTGGAAGAAAACATCAAATTAGAAAGCACATGGCTTTTATAGGACATCCCGTTGTTGGCGATGATACTTACGGTGATTGGGCTTTCAATAGAGTATTTAAAAAAAAATATGGACTTAGAAGATATTTTTTGCATTCATACAATGTGGTTTTCAAGAATCCTTTCACCGGTGAATTAATCTCGATTGAATCCAAGCTTCCTTATGATTTAAAGGAGGTATTGAAAAGGATTGAGAAAAACTATTGAAATCATTGTAATGATATTATTTTGTTACTCTGTGAGTTTCTCAATCAGGATATTCGTTGAACTTTCCGATGATTTAGTTTCGAGTACCGGCTACGAAAGATCCATCGAAAGATGGACAAAGGAAGATTACCTTAAGCTGAAAAAGATCTGGGGTTTCGATCTGAGTTTTCCAATATATATAACTGTAGAAAAACCTTCAGAAAAATGGGGTGGAGAAAGTTTCTTGAGTTTGAATTCATACAACGTTATTTTAAGCAGTAGTCCTGAAAGAATTAGAAGAACATTAACACACGAGATGATGCATTTGTTCAATTTTGAATGGAATCTACAAAACAATGTAAAAACACCTCTTTGGGTCGTTGAAGGAATAGCGTGCTGGTGGGAAAGTAAAAATCATGGTAAGAGGCGTGAAGTAACGCCACTGATCGCTTTGAATAGAAAAATGCTCGATGTCATCAATGTGAAAAAATATCCTCAAGGTGATAAACTTTTTGTATTTTACAGTGCAGTTGAAGATCTGTTTTTTAGGATAGATAACATCGTTGATCTTAAAAGAAACCTTTTGAATTTGTTCAATGATGCGAAAATATCTGGGTGGCATGAAGCCCTTTCAAGTGCTTTGAAAACTGATTTCTTGGTTTTCTATAAACGTTGGAAACTCGAGATTTTCTTTGTTGCGTTGCTTAAACTTCTTTATTACAACATTCCATGGTTTATCGCTTTGTCATTGATGGCTTTCTTACTCGTTGCACGAAGTAAACTGAGGAAAAATTTCACAGACGATCTTTCAGAACTTGAAAAAATCTATGGAAAGAACTATTGGATGGACAAAAACAATGTAATTAAATAAGGGAGGGATCCAATGCGAGCATCTCCTCGCATAGTGGAGTATGAATTAACCACCTTATGTAACTTCAGATGTATCCATTGTTATTCCAGAGCCGGTAACAAGACTGCCAATGAGTTGAACTTCAACGAGATAAAATCTCTGATGATTGAGCTAAGAGAAATGAATGTTGGAATATTCGATTTAATTGGTGGTGAACCGTTGCTCCATCCAAGAATTTTAGACATACTCTCTTTTGGAAAAGAATTGGGACAAACTTTGATGGTAAACACAAATGGCTCACTTGCCACGGAAGATATGGTAAGAAAGGTGAAAAAAACGAATCCAGATGTTTTGATAGGTGTTTCCTTAGACGGGCCCGATCCAGAAACAAACGATTTTATCAGAGGAAGAGGAAATTTTAAAAGAGCTATTATGGGAATTAAAAATTTCGTGAAATATGGTTTCAATGTGACAATCTTGCATGTTATAAATAAAAAGAATTGGTGGAAATTGGAAGACATGATAAAATTGGCCAAATCGCTGGGGGTTAATGGTATGTACTTGGATCGTTTTGTTCCCGTTGGAAGAGGGAAACTTCACATCGCTGACTTGGACATTGAAGATGGAAAGTGGTCTGAAGTGGTCAAGCAGATACTCGATATTGTGGAAGTCTACAAGAACGAGATAAATTTTTATGTTGAAGAATCGATTTCCGGTGGTCTTTGTCCAGCTGGTATAACTCAAGCTTCCATACGAATGGATGGTATAGTTGTCCCATGTGGGCATTTCAGATACAATGAAGAACTTTATATGGGAAATGTAAGGAAGAAGGGGTTCGAGCAAATATGGAATTCTTACGATCCATCAACGCTTGACCTTTTTCTTCCAAAGGATTACAAAGGTGGGTGTAAGGCATTATACCTGAAAGACCTATGAAAAATGAAACTACTGGAAATTGTGGGTGATGCCGATTATGAGGATAAAGGTCGTGACGGATTCGACATGCAATCTGCCATATCAATTGATTGAGAAACACAATATATCAATTGTGGATCTCAAAATAATAATCGATGGAAAGGTTTTTAAAGATTCTGATATTGGATTGAACGAAGTAGTGGAGGCAATCAAATCGAACAGAGATATCAAAACATCTCAACCCGCTGTAGAAGATTTCATGAACGTTTACAAGAAGGTTCTGGAAGAATACGATCACGTAATCTCGATACACCTTTCATCAAAAACGAGCGGCACCATAAATGCAGCAAGTTTGGCTGCTAAAACCTTGAATGTTGAAGATAGAGTAACGATCTTTGACAGTAAACTCACATCTCTTGCTATGGGCTTTATAGTCTTGAAAGCTTGTGAGTTAATTGATAAAAACTTAGATATCAACGTTATCAAAAAAGAAATTGAAAGATATGCAAATAGTATCGAAGCCTATTTTTTGGTTGGTGATTTGAGTTCATTGGTGAAAGGTGGAAGGGTAAGTAAACTCAAAGGAAATATTGCGAACTTTTTGAAAGTTAAACCGATATTCACAGCAATTGATGGCGAAATAGACATCTTCAAAGTAACACTCGGACAAAAGAGAGGGATCGCCGAGATGATGAAATTGGTTAAAGAGAGAAAAGACAAGCTCAGAGATAGATTACTGGGCATAGTTTATTTGAATACGGAAAGAATTGTTGAAAAATTCATAAAAGAATTTGGAAATGAGTTGAAATATTTTACAGTTCCAACGGTTCCATCTTTGGCTGTACACGCAGGTACTGAACTATTTGTGATTATAATGAGCTTAGAGGGATGAAAATGGTTGATATAAAGGGGAAGAAATACGTTGTTTTATCAGAGATAGTGGATGCAGTATCCGCCGAAAGTGTAGAGGGAAAGAACTTTATAAACAATTTACCAGGTATCTTTCTGCTAACAAATGTGTCTAAAAGAAACAAGAAAAATGGCGGTATATATCTAAGCTGTTTGGTTAGAGATAAGAAAATTTCCATGGATTCCAGGATCTGGGATTGGAAAGGTGACATTCCCGAATCCGGTCAAATTGTTGTTGCTGATTATTCATACGATCAGAATTTTGGTCTTGCCTTGAATCTTGTAAGAGGAAAAATATCCGTGTCTGAAGCGTTGAAGCGTGAAGATTTGATAGATGTTTTGGATGTACTCATTCCAAAGGTTGATGTAGAAAATCTTAAAAAGGAACTCGAAAGACTTGTAGATACAATTTCAAACGACAAGTTGAAGAAATTACTTAGAATTCTATTTTTTGGTGATGAAGAGTTTTCCAAACTGTTCTTCAAATCACCCGCTGCTTCCACTAATCATCACGTAAGAATCGGTGGACTTTTGGAACATTCCGTTCGACTTGCAAAGATGTGTGAAGCCATTGCAGAATTTTTTGAAGGGTTCGTTGATAAAGATTTGTTGATTTCTGGTTCACTGATACATGATATTGGAAAGGTATATTCGTATAATTTCGAGGATCTATCCTTTGAGATGACGAACGAAGGTTTGCTTGAAGATCATATTGTAATTGGGATTAAACTTCTCACCAAGGCAATACAGAAAATCGATGAATTTCCAAAGGAGTTTGAGGAATTACTCACTCACATAGTCGTGAGTCATCATGGTTTAAAAGAATGGGGATCACCCGTTCCACCTAAAACTTTAGAAGCTATAATAATTCACAATCTTGATAGACTCGAAGCACAGGCGGATGCTTATATTGAAACCTTGAAGAATACACCAAACGATCGAAGCTGGTCAAGTTATATTCCAATGCTCGGTAGCAGTGTGTTCATAAGTAGAAAGTTGAACGATGAGAAGATAGATGAGTGAAGAAATAACAACGTTTTCTTTATTTTTGCTGCTTCAACGTACGAGATTTATCACTTATCATTTGCATACAAAATTCTATAAGCGTTCAAAAATAATGTTTGTACAAGGGGTGAAACAAATGAGGCGTCGTCTTAGAGATTGGGGAGTGAAAATAGGTAGGTTCCCAACTGGGCAAAGAAATTTAATTACCGATGTTAAGGGAATAACTGTGGGAAATTTCACTTTAATTAAAGATGAACCTCATATTGCGAGAACTGGATTAACGGTTATAATGCCACATGAAAAGGATATATATGATGAAAATGTTTTTGCATCTACCTTTGTGATAAATGGCTTTGGAAAGTCGATAGGAATTATTCAAATAGAAGAAATGGGATTGTTGGAATCGCCGATAGTAATAACCACGACCTTGAATGTTGGTAAAATAGCTGATTCTTTGGTTTCATACATGATATCGAAACATCGGGATCTGATTACCTTCAACCCTGTGGTCCTCGAGTGCAATGATGGTAAACTGAATGATTCGAGAAGAAGATGGCTTGGTGAAAAAGAATTAATAGGAGCTATAGAAAAACTCAGTGAAGATTTCGAACTAGGAGCTGTGGGTGCTGGTACTGGAATGGTCGCCTTTGGATTCAAAAGTGGTATTGGAAGCTCATCGAGGATTGTGAAAAACGGCAACGAAAAATATACAGTTGGAGTTCTAACGGTACCAAATTTTGGAAGAAGAACTGATCTGATGATAAAAGGTATAGAAATCGGAAAAATGTTTGAAGGGAAGGAAGAAAATGTCTATGGTTCAATAATAATAATCATCGCAACAGATGCTCCCTTGATTCCAAAACAGCTCAAAAGGCTCTGTGTAAGAGCTACTCATGGGCTTGCAAGGACAGGTTCAAGGTCCACAAATCATAGTGGTGATGTTGTTTTAGCCTTTTCAAATGCTGTAAAGCTTCCAAGAAAACCAACGAATACAGTGAGCCTGGATTATATTCCAAACGATCTACCTGTTTTTCAAGATTTGATGGATGCAGTCGTTGAGGCTACAGAAGAAGCCATACTCGATGCTCTCTTTATGGCACAAGACATGATAGGAGTTAACGACACAGAGTATAAAGCTTTACCAGTTGAACAAATATTGAAATTTTTGATTTGATATGACTAACGTTTGGGAATACCGCGAGAGGATGGTATAATTTGAAACAATAATATCTCTTCTCTTTAGGGGGTGCTGTTTTTGAATTATGGTGAGAAATATTCTAAGCTTGGTAACGCTCTTGAACCTTCACTAATAGGTCAAATTCTGAAATATGCCAGTGATCCAGATGCTATATCCTTTGGCGGTGGAGTTCCTGATGCTTCCACTTTCCCAGCAAAAGAACTTGCTGACATTTCAAGAGAATTGATATTGAATAAATCGGGATATGTTTTGCAATATTCGTCAACTGAGGGGGATCTGGGACTCAGAAAAGAAATATTGAACTTGCTCTATCGATTTTATGGAATAAAGGGTTTAACTGAAGAAAATGTGTTGATAACGATTGGTTCTCAACAGGCTTTGGATTTGATAGCCAAGGTTTTTCTTGACGAGAGAAGTTACTATATAATAGATGACCCTGCGTACCTTGGTGCGTTGAGCGCTTTCAATACAAGGTTCTCTGAATTTGTAGCTGTTCCTCTACTCGGCGATGGAATAAACACAGATCTTTTGGAAGAAAAGCTGAAGATACTGGAAAAAAATGGTGAAATAAGGAAAGTAAAATTCATATATGTTATCTCAAATTTTCATAATCCAGCAGGTATAACCTTTTCACCTGATAGACGTGAGAAAATACTAGAAATAGCTGAAAGATATAACTTCTTCATTGTGGAGGATGATCCTTACGGTGCTCTCAGATTCGAAGGGAAAAAGGTAGATCCCATTTTCAAACTTGGAGGACAGAAGAGAGTTGTACTACTCAACACTTTCAGCAAGGTATTGTGTCCTGGCTTAAGAATAGGTGTCGTAATAGGTGATAAGGATTTAATCAAGAAACTTGCATTGGCCAAAGAAGCGGCAGTTTTGTGTTCGCCTGCGTTGAATCAAAGGTTAGCGGCGGAGTATCTAAAGAGGTATGATCTCCTTGAACATCTTAAACCGGTGATAAATCTCTACAAAAGAAAAAAAGATATCATGTTGGAAGCTTTGAAGAAGGAATTTTCGAATGTTGAAGGAGTGAAGTGGACAAAACCTGAAGGTGGTTTATTCATATGGATGACTCTTCCAAACGGATTTGATACAATGGAGATGGCCGAGATTGCAAAAAAGAAAAAGGTGTTTTACGTTCCCGGACAGGCATTCAGACCAAGCGGTGAAAGATCGAACTCTCTGAGACTCTCTTTTTGCCTTCCACCAGAGGAAAAAATAGTAAAAGGTGTTAAGAGATTGAAAGAGGTTGTGGAAATTTACTTTAACCAAAAATCAAACGTTTTAATTTGATGGAGTATTACCTTAAAACATCTATTTCCTCGATTTCTTTGAATATACCTATCACTCTATGAAATGTTACAGCCTTTCTGAGCTCTTCCATGTGCTTATAACTCAGGGAAGCTTCTACTTCGGTAAAGAATATGTAATCTCCAAGTTTGGTTTTTGCAGGTCGTGATTCAAGCTTTCTGAGATTGAACCCGTTTTTATAAAAGATCTCAAGGACATTTTTCAAAGAACCGGGCTTATCTTCAACTCCAAAAAACAATGCAGTTATTTTCCCGTTTCTGAACCCTCTTTCGCTTCTTTTCTTTCTTATAGCATAAAATCTCGTTGTATTGCCCAAGAAATCCTGTATCTTCTTTCGAACAACATGAAGTTTGTAATATTTTGCACCTGTTTCCGACATGATCACAGCACTGTTTTCATCCAATAGATTGACTCCATCCGCAGTTGAAGCTGTGTATTTGATCTCTGCATGCGAGAGATAATTGTTTATGAATCTCATGCACTGCGAAATACCCTGTGGATGAGAATAAACAGTCTTTATGTCCTTCAGATTCATGCTTTTCTTAGTTGCAAGACACTGGTTTATCTCTAAAGTAGCTTCACCGAATACCTCTACATCATAATTTAAAAGTGCATCAAGCACTGGAAATACCGTTCCATTAGTTGAATTTTCTATTGGAACTATTCCATAATCCACTTTTGACCCTTCCACAGCTTCTATAACTTCCGTCGTTGTTTGAAAATACTCTATCGGATCTCGGGAACCGACGAGATTTATTGCCATTTCCTCACTAAAACTACCGATTGGTCCAAGAACAGCGACTTTCTTCTCAAAACCGAGAATCCTTTTTTCTTCTTCTTTCAAAAGTTTTTCTATTTCTTCAAAGATCCTGTGTATCCTCACTGGATTCAAGTTCGTTTCAGAAATCAACGATGCCGCGATTTCATAGTTCATCCCGATCTTTCCATTTTGAATCATTTTCTTTAAAATATCGACTTTTTTCTCTATCAGTCTCAGTATTTCTCTATCGATTGAATTCAAATTCTCCATGCAAATCACCTGACTAAAATGTAGTTTCATATAGTATACACTATGATATTCATCATTCAAAAACTCGGTGAGATCAAGTTTTAATCTAATAATGATATAATATAGTGAAAAAATAAGGGTGGTAGATAACCTTGGCAAAGAGAATTCCAAGCTACAAAACCATAGAGAATCATATTTTGTATTTAATTGAAACTGGGCGTCTTAAACCTAACGAGAGGATACCATCTGAATCGACTTTAATGAAGATCTTCGGGGTGAGTAGAATAACAGTTAGAAGAGCTCTTGATGAGCTCACGATTTGTGGTTACATATATAGACTTCAAGGAATAGGAGCATTTGTGAGTCCAAAGCCTCGAAGAGAAACATTGGCTAACAAGGCTATTGGTTGTTTTTTACCGGGATATTCCGATTATATTTCCATGGGTGTTCTTGAAGGGGTCGAGGAATATTTACTCGACACGGATTATTATCCTGTATTTCAGATAATAACATCAAACGAAGCAGTTAACATGAGGAAATACGAACTTTTTAAGAAGCAGAAGATTAAGGGTCTGATGGTGTTTCCTACTTATGAAAATTTCAATTTCAAAGTTCTTGAAATATTTGGTCAAGATTTTCCAATAATCTTCGTTGACAGAAGGATGAGTGGATATAATATTCCGGCGATAGAATCTGATAATGTAAAAGGAGGATACGATGCTACTGAACATTTGATAAAGCATGGGGCAAACAAAATCGCATTCGTAACGGGTGAAGATATGAATTTCAGCAGTGTTTATAACAGATTTCAAGGGCTAAAAAAAGCAGCAAAAAACTACGGACTTAAGGACGATCAAATTCGGATTTTTTATAATTATGATGATGATTTTATGGATAGAATTTTGGAAGAAAAGATAGATTCTATTTTCGCTTGTAATGATATTACAGCGTTTGAAATAATATCGTTGCTTGAGTCAAAAAATCTGAGTATTCCTGAAAACATGAAAATAATAGGATTCGATGATATAGAGCTTTCAAAATTCATGGTTCCACCTTTAACAACCGTGAAACAATTTCACAAGGAGATAGGGAAAAGGGCAGCGGCAGCACTCATTGCCATGATAAACGGTGAATTTGATGATAGTTATCTCGAACCCGTTAGAACAGAATTGATAATAAGAAAATCCTGTGGATGTTAATTTCTGCCATGAATGATTTTCCTTAGATAATTTTCCTCATCCTTATCGTCTATTACTCCATCTAACTTTGCACAATAGATCTCTTCGAGTATCCCCTTGATTTCTTTACCTGGTTTAAATCCATACCTCTCTATCAACAACTTTCCGTTCACTTTCGTCAATTTGGTTTCTTCAACCTTGGAGATGTATTCTTTCAAAATCTTCTGTTGAGTATCATTTAAATATGCTGAAAGATAGTGGTATCCTTCATAAGTGCGTTTCCCGACAACTTTGTATATATCACAGAATTTCATACCTTCACCAAAGAAGCTCGGTAATACCGGTGCAATTTTCCAAAGTTCTTTCATCTCCTTTATGGATTTTCCCGACAATCCATATTTGTTTCTCAAATCGGCGAGATCTTCATCGGTATAGTACTCGAGAAATATGTACATGACGGCATAGAACCTGTTCATTTTCTTCAGAACCTTTTCATCAAATAAATTAGAAAAATTGAACATCCTTTCCAATTTTTCATCCATCAACGTTGTATAATAAGTCTTGGGGAACAAGTGAATTATCACATTGAATTCTGCCAATCTTCTTATAGCTTTCAAAGGGTTAGGCTCATTGAGTAATTTCTCAAATTCCTCTCTCAATCTTTGTCCGGTAACCTTTTCAAGATAACCATTTTCAACGGCATCCTTTAGGAGTTCCTTCGTTCTGTCCTCTATATTGAAATTGTATCTTTGTTCGAACCTGACGGCCCGCAAAATTCTCGTGGGATCTTCAATGAAACTCAGATTGTAAAGAACTCTTATTACACCTTTTTCAAGGTCCTCTCTACATCCGAAAAAGTCAAACAATTTTCCAAATTCGATTGGATTCAGCTTTATGGCCATCGCATTTATACTAAAATCTCTTCTATAAAGATCCTTCTTTATCGTGCTCAATTCGACCTTTGGGAGTTCAGCTGGGGCTTCATAATATTCTATTCGTGCTGTGGCTATGTCAACTCTGAGATCGTAATCTTTGAAGATCACGATTGCAGTTCCAAATTTTTCATGCTCGATTATTTTCACATTGAAATATTCCTTGAGTTTATGCGCATATTTTATGGCGTTCCCTTCCACTACTATATCTATATCGTAGTTTTCGACACCCAGCAACAAATCCCTGACGAATCCCCCTACAAGATACACAGGCATTTTGAGTTCATCACCAATATTCCCCAAAAGCCTCAGCAGATTCAGTAGACGTTTGGGGAGCTGCTTTTTTATTTTGTTCGTTATATCATAACTTCTCAGCTTTTCTTCAGATGTCATGGATTTAATCTGAAGCTTTTTCACTTCAACATTGTGCAAGCTTCTTATTATATCAGTTTTGGTTATTATTCCCGTTAAGATTCCGCCATCTATAACCGGTATTCTTCCAACACCTTTTTCAACCATCAATCTTCTGATTTCAGAAACGGGGGTTTTTGGTTCAACAACTACCAATTTGGTTGACATTATAGATTTGATGGGTGCATGATTTAAACCATGTTTTAATGCTTTTATTACATCTCTCTTCACCACTATCCCAACCAACTTGTTCCCTTCTATCACAGGGAGCCCATTGTGTCCTGTTATATCCATTATTTTGTTGACTTCCTCGACAGTCATGTCACTCAAGACAGTTCTCACAGGAGATGACATGATATCTCTTGCACGCAATATTGGGGTTAGATTTTTCTTCAAGGAAGATATTAATTTTTTGATAACTTCGTTTATTTCCACATCCTTGAAATTAGCTGATCCTGCCTTTTTGTGGCCACCTCCTCCGATTTCAAACATCGCTCTTCCAATGTCAATTTCATCCGATGAACTACGGCCAACCACGTAAATTCTCCGTCCCATGCGAACTACACTGATCACAACATCGTATCCTGTGATCTCAAGTAACTTCGAGGTGATATAATTCACACCTCCAATGTATTTTTCCCTTTCGGCGATCGCAAGGTAGATGTCTATATCATTCAAACTGAAAGATTTTAGGTTGTTCAATAATTCTGTCAGAAGTTCCTGCTGTTCGTGAGTAAGCTCCAGACTCACAAAATCGTTTATCAACGTTAAATTCGCCCCATTTTCCAGTAACCAGGCAGCAACTTTCAAATCCTCTGGTGTGGTCGAAGAATACACGAAATTTCCAGTGTCCTCATAAATCCCTATTGAAAACAGTGTCGCTTCTATCTGATCGACATTTAAATGTTTCTCCATGATTTGTTTTACAAGTATCGTCGTAGTGGAACCGATCTCTCTAATGAAAGAATTTTCAGAAGAAATCGTATTGAGTTTCATTTCCGGATGATGATCGTAAACAACGATTTTTTCCACATTTTCTATCATTTTTGCGATCTTCCTTCCAAGACGTTCTTTGGATGCCGTGTCGACGATTATGACTTCTTCAATTGTTTCACTCTCATCTATTTGAGATTCCAAAATATATGTGAAGAACTCGGAATGTATCTCTAAAAATTCCTTCAAGTTTTTATTTGGAGTTCCGGAGATCACTATCTCAAAATCTGGGTAAAGTTTTTTGGCAGCAACGGAAGAAGCGAAGGAGTCGAAATCTGGGTCTTTGTGTGAAATTATTATCTTCACTTTTGCACCTCTTGACCATCAATCTTGGAGATAGTTATTTCTTCACCACCAGAAACGTTCAAAACCTTTGACGCATTTCCGCAGTTGATAGCTATTTCCAGGAATTCCGAGCTGTCCACATGCACCAACAACCGACCTTTTTCAACCTCACCGAAGACATCAACTAATTTCGCTTTTGCAAACTTTCCAAACACCTTCAATTGTAATTCTTGAAATTTTTCAAAACCTGCTTTTTCGAGTGAAGATTTATGTATATTGGTTGCTATATTTCCAAAATCATCTACAAAGGCCACCTCTCCATGCAAAGAACCATTCTCATCCACGAAAGATTTCTTTATGTTCAAAAATATCATATGATCGATTTCTTTGCCGAATTCTTCCAATGGAGTTCCTACACTCAAATGTCCCGCTGCGGCAGCGAAAATGTCTCTTCCATGGAAGGTAGTACTTGGAGGATTTCTATAAAATAAGTTAGGATTTTCAATGACTCTTACTTGTTTTATTCCCAGCTCTTTCGCAACGAGTGTGAACAATCCGTTGTCCGGTCCAACGAATTTGCAGTTGTTTCTTGTTTCAAGAATGATCGGTTTCCTTTCCGTACCAACTCCTGCATCCACAACGCACAAAAAAATCGTACCATCCGGGAAATCTTTGGCTGCACGAGATAGAATATAACAAGCTCTTCTCGCATCAAAAGGTCCTGCATGGTGTGTTATATCTATGATATCCGCTTGAGGATTTATCTGCTTGATGACCGATTTCGCCACCCCAATGTAATAACTGTTACCCCAGTCGCTGATGAATGCTATCATCTTCTCTCACCTCTTTGAGCACTTTGAAAATCTTGCTGAAAAACCTTTCATTTTTGATGAAGAAAAGATTTCCTTTGCTCTTAATATCCGAGGCCCCGAATCCTTCCACAACTTCAAGGTCTTTTTCTTCTTCCAAAGAAACTGAAAGTTTTTCCTCAAGTCTTTCAGCACAAGGTATCATAACAATATATTCTATTGTTGAAAACTTCAAAAAGGTATCTATATGCCATCTTCCTTTCTTCTCGCTGGATAAATGATGATTTATTCTACCCGTCAAAGAATTCATGGCAGATCCTATGTATATATAATAACCAGCTTCGAAGCTTTTGGATCTTTTACCGTACTTCAAGTTCACTTCTTCAGGTAGATTCATTATTAGAAGGTAACTTCCTTTGTTCATTTCAGATTCTCTAACAAAAAGTTTCCAGTTGTTTCAAAGAGCTTTTCAAGCATTTCGACACGACCAAAGGTGTGTTCTTCGCCTTCAAATGGTATGAGAATAGCCTTATCTTTCAATACTTCTTTGTATTTCAAAGCGTGCTCGTACGGAACAACTGGATCACCTTTGCAATGACATATTAAAACATTTCCTTCGAATCTCTTGATCTCGTTGAACCCATTCACATTTTCAAGATCTTTGAAAAAGTTCGAACCAAGATAGACACCGCCGTGTGGAATTCTATCCGGAGTTTCAAGAATATCATCTATCCCAAAATCTTCTTTCATTGTTTTACTAACAAGCTCTTTCATATCTCCCACAGCGGACCACAGAGCCACCGCTTTTATCTTTTCTGGATTCCTTCCGCTGGTACAAGCACTCACAAGTCCACCCATCGATAATCCTACCAACGCTATTCTTTTTTCATCGATCTCTTTCATGTTGGTGAAAAACTCAATGGCTTTTTCCGCATCGGAGATCTC
>Ga0209834_10000651_pt1 | contig 20804 bp, 12 predicted proteins | sample Mar14236cmmetaG_FD_184134 | JGI IMG/M metagenome (GOLD analysis project Ga0209834, IMG submission 184134) | Marine hydrothermal vent microbial communities from Guaymas Basin, Gulf of California to study Microbial Dark Matter (Phase II) - Marker... ...
CCCTCACGGCATAAGACGACGGTTTGCTTGAGCGTATCGACCATTATCCGGCAGTTATTGCACTCTTTAAGATGTTCCTCCAGGCGGGCGCAGAGGGCTTCATCCAGTTCGCCATCGATATATTCGGCAATCTGTTGAATATGCTTGCTACAGCCTTTCATTGTTTTTCTCCCGGAAGACATTTGAAAGTTTCTCTCGAAGTGCCAGCCTGGCACGCAAAATTCTGGATTTGGCGGCAGACAGCGAGAGATCCAGTACTCTGGCCACCTCTTTGACAGGCATGTCTTCTATATATCTTAACGTAAACGGCGCGCTGTATTTCAGCGGCAATTCCGCCAGCGCGGTCTCAATCATATCATTTAATCGCTTGCGCTCGAACTGCTGATGCGGATCGCCCCAGTCAAAAAGCTCCTTACTTGTTGACTCGGAATGAGAACCCGGCAGATAATCATCGATCGGTCGCAGGGCTTCCCTCTTCTTGTCACCGGCATGGGCCCTGATATTGTTCAGGGCGATGGTATATAACCATGTCCCGAATGATGATTCCATACGAAATTTGTCAATTGCATCAATTGCCTTCATAAGCGTATCCTGCACAATATCTTCAGCATCATCCCGGTTGCCCGTAAGTTTCATGGCAAGACGGTATATTTTATCCTTGCGGCTCTCTATCAAGCGGCTGAATGCCTTAAAATCGCCGCTTTGAGCCCGTATTATCAGTTCTTTTTCATTCATTAGAGCAAAATTTACCAAAAAGGATTCATAAAAACAATGCCCGAGTCAAAATTTTGCCAAATCTCGCGCCAGAAGAATAATCAAGAAGCACCACACCATACAGGAGTCCATGTTGCGTATTCCGGCTGATAAGATCTAGGTTATGCTTTTTATGATGGACACGGAATGATATAAAAAAATTGTTTTGTTCTCATAATCAACTATGGTATAAGAGGATTAACGATTTTAAGAGTGAATACCGTTTTTATTTTGCCATTTTATAATTGACAAAACTGGAATGAATATAGATATTTAATTGTAAGCAGTTCTCAATTTGTTGATGTTGCGTATATTGGGTAGCATAACATTTTTACCGCCATATTAAAATCTCCGGTTTTTTCAAGTACCATTACGGGCTTAAATTATGATATGATATAATTTATAATTTAAAGCAGGAAATAATCTTGTGTGAAGGGAGGTGGTGACAGGTCGATATAATATTAATACAGGTTTATTCTGCGACTCATATTGGAAAGTTATATACTTTCCGATGTTTTGCATCCTGTGTCCGTCTAAATGGAAGAAAGAGAATCTGAAAGGAGCAAAAGATGTCACGAAAACTATCGGCGTTTGTTATACTCTCCTTATTGTCTGCAGCCGGTCTGGCACTCAGTGTTTCCGCCTCACAATCCGCCGATAACGATGTTTGGAAGTATCGGGAATACATAACCAGGAATTCAAAAACAAAACTTGCCGGAGCCGAGAGAAATATAGATTATCGGCCGTTACAACGCTCGCCCGGTACTGCATTACTCGGATTTACAGGCGTTGAGACTGCTTCGCCGGGTACCCAGATAGGAATTACATCTCACGATTTTCAGAGCAACGGCCGCACCAATCGGCAAATTGATTGGCGCGCCAATCAGATTGTCCATATTATCTGGTTTAAACAAACCGACTATATCCGTGGGGGCGATGGCGGCACCGGATATGAGGCCTTCGATCCGGGTGATGGTGATTTTGTTTTTGCCGGCATCGGCGGCGGCTGTGATATTCATCCGCGTCTGGGCCAGGGAACCAACTTCTCGGGCTATGTTGCCCTTGATGTCGATACCGAGGGCAAGGCCGTCATTGCCAACCATCATGATGAAGGCGCCGGATATGCATCAACAGTCTGGTATGATTTCGATGTAGTCAATTGTTTCTTTTCTCCATACAAAAGAAGAGTCCCTGATTCCCTTATGCAATATGGTGTTCCACCAGACCAGATCACAAGCGGTGAAGATGTTTTTGTATGGCCGGATATGGCCTATCATGTTTGGGACGGCGATACTGTCACTCATGTCTTTGCAATGCAACTCGAGAACGAAATCGACGAATCATTCGTTCACTATTTCAGAAGAGTTGGTTCGGACACGCTTGGTTACTGGGAGTACCCCCCCATGATCGTGGACACCATCCCGTGTATTTCGCAGATGGTTGCCGCATCCCGCATCAGCGGAAAAGTCGCCCTGGTCTGGCTGGCGCCTCCGGGAGCATACCCGGGCGATCCTGAGTCATGGGATCGTGACTGGATCGATGATGGATTGGGTGTTAACCAGCGTACCAACGATGTTTACTATATGATGTCCTCCGACATGGGCGCCAATTGGGGACCCAAAGTCAATGTCAGCGCCTACGATTCGACCCAGGGAGGTTATCTGGCACATTCCGATGCTTCTATCCTGATCGATTCGCAGGACTACCTGCACATCCTCTGGCCGGCCCGCGTTATCAATCCGCCCGATCCGGCCGTCGGCGGACTGGGCGATTACACCTATTTCTGGGGCTCGCGGCTTCTTCACTGGGATGAAGCCAATAACGAAATTCGGACAGTCAAGGACGCCAACTGGAATATAGCCGATGAAGAAATCAATGACAGCACCTGTACGGGTGGCGCCTGGAATGAAATGAGTATCGGCAAACCTCAGCTCTCGGAATGCGATGGAAAATTCTATGCCGTTTTCGTACAATTTTTGGATCTGGACAACGGCATTTACAATGACTGTGCGGCGCTCAGGTGGGAAGGCGCCGGATATTCGGGAACCGCAAACGGCGAAATATATGTTTCGGTATCAGATAACGGCGGCTATAACTGGGATATCGCCCGCAACCTGACCAATACGCCGACCCCGCTATGTGATACTTCGGGAGTGCCTTATGAATGTGATGCCGATCATTACCCGACCGTTTCCAGATTCGGCATGCTGGTCGATCCCTCTTCCGATTTTGAGTTGATCGAGGTCGTCGATCCTTCGGGCAGTTACACCGGCGATTATTATCTCGATGTTCTCTATATCAATGACAAGTTCCCGGGTTCCTGCCTGCAAAACATCGGGATATGGACAACCAATCCTGTTAAGTGGTTCCGCCTGCCATGCGTCGAACCGGTTCCCAATCCTGTTCTGGTTTATACACCGCAGGAAATTACCCAGCCGACATGGACAAAACCGGGTATACAGTTGACCGACACGGTTACCCTGGAGAATGTCGGTAATGCGCCTTTATTCATATCATCGATTTCCGTGGTCGAGGTAAACGGTACACCGGGCTGGCTCGATATCAGCAATTACGGCCCGATTTCGATTTCGCATTTAAGCCCGAATTCCACACAACTCGAGATGTATCTGAATAATGGCGGAGCCATTACGACTACTCCGGAGCTTGTTACTGGTTATATTATAATCGAATCCGATGCAATTGGCGGCAGTACGGACTCGATTTCTATCGAATTGATAGTGGCCGATACCGTCCAGTTCCCCGATGAAGCCGATATTCGAACTGAGTGTACACGGCTTGTGTTCAGCAATGCCGGTAATATTGGAAGCGGCGGCGGATATAACGGTAATGGTGGGTATAACCTGGACTTTTTCAATGACTGCGATACGACCGAAAACGTTTCCGGAGCTGATGATCTGTCATCGGTCTACCTATATTCAGGAAGCCCTTTTATCTGTTATTTGAACGGGTCCGATACGGTTCTGAATTACTACATGTTCGGTGCCAATTGGCTGGACGACAATGGTTTTAGACCGCTTGAAAGTCCTGTGGCTGATTCGACGACATATTCCGATTATCAGTATGGTTACTCGGGGCGGTTTGTCTCGCAGGATTCCAGTATCGCCCTTGAATGCGAATATTTCGCACCGACTGCAATCGATGATTGCGATTTTATCGTCATGAAACAGCGCTACATTAATCAATCCAGTGAAACTTTCAGCCAGGTATTTTTTGGTGATGCCATCGACTGGGATATACCATCGGACTCGGGAAGTGAAAACGGTTCCGATTTCGATGCCGTTCGAATGCTGATGTATTGCTATGGTGCCGAATATGAGGCCGATAGTGTTCCCAATCAGGATTGTATTCTGGCCGACCAGCGTCTGGGCGGGCTGGCCTATTATGGCGGATTCAAGTTGCCATACATTAGTCCTACAAACGACAGGTTCCTCAGTCCGCGATCCATGTGGACGCGAAGGAATGCCGATTATGTGTATCCCACCGGCGGTTTTGTCCCGGGTGAGTTGTACCAACTGATGAATAGTATCACCGGTTATTCGCCCTGGGAAGCCACCAATCCGACACTTGAGGACTCGCTTTATCAGGATCTACATATGATCTCGGTTTTTGCCCAAAGCGATCTGGAACCCGGCGATACGCTGGTTTTCGTCAAAATCCTTTCATCGACCTACGAGGGATTGATGTCATTGCAAATGAACATCGACCGGGCCAGAACATGGATTGCCGGCCATCCGGAAGTTTTCAGCTGGCCGCCGGAACCGGCGTGTTGTTGCATGGATCATCCCGGTGATGCCAACGACACTCAGACGATAAATATCCTCGATGTCACGTTTATCATCAATTACCTTTATAAAGGTGGCCCGGCACCGACATGTCCTGCTAACGCTGATCCAAATGCATCCTGTTCTATTAATATCCTCGACGTCACTGCGATTATCAACTATTTGTATAAAGGCGGCCCGGCACCGGTATGTCCCTCTCCGGATTGCTACCTGTGCACACCTTAGACTGATGATAACATCTGCCTGAATAAAAAGAAGCTGTTTCGAGGACAGCTTCTTTTTTTAGTCTGCGTATAATACTTTGCCTGCAATAAATTTGATTTATACCTTGACATGTAACCACTGGCCGCGGCGGAAATACATATACAGTGCCGCCACAGCTATAATCGTGGAGAAATTCATGGTCCACCAGACAGCATCCTGATTGAAATTCAGGATCTGCGTTAAAATATATATGGCCGGAATCTGCAATAACCAGGCATTACCTGCATTGGTAATCATGGCCGGCACGTTGAGCCCGACCCCGGTATAGATCTGCTCGATCATAATCAGGGCCCCGATAAAGGGAAAACCGATGGCAAAGATCTTTAGAAGGGCACTTCCGTAACCAATCGTATCGGCGGAGTCAAAATACAAGGACATGATGGACCCGCCGAAGAAATAAACCGCCACACCCAGCACCGACATAATCCCGATAGCCAGCAAGATGGCCTGGTTGGCGGTTTTTTTTGCTCGCTCTTTTTTATGACCGCCGAGATTATGTCCGATCAGCGCGGCCAGACCAAGGCCGATACCGACCAGGATTGAAAAGCCGATGGCTGATATCTGCATTCCCACACCGTAAGAGGCCACCACCGAATTTCCGAAAACCGCGATCATCGGCATGACAATAAATCGTGATCCTGAATATGACATGTCGCCTATCCAGGCCGGAATTCCGATTTTGGCTATCTGGTACATGGTTTTTATCGACATCGGGATTTTACCTATCAGATGTAATCTGACGTTTGTAACCCCGGTATATAAAATCACCGTCCCTGTGAGAAAGGTAAGAGTATATGATGTCACGGATGCAACCGCGGCACCGACCACACCCAGTTTGGGAAATCCGAGATAACCGAAAATGAACAGCGGATCGAGAATAAGATTCAGTACGGTCGAACCGAGCATTATACTCATGGCCATATTGGGATTGGCTATCCCCCGCATGGCCGTATAAACAGAATAGGTGGCATAGGAAAAACCCATGCCCAAAAAGATCACCCGCCCATATTCGATCCCCAGCGTCAGTGTCTCCCCCCTTGCACCGCCGATAAAGACCAGCTTTTCGATAAAGAGATAACCTATCAGTCCCAGCATCATCCCGATCAGCCATTTCATCAGAAATGTCTCCTTGATAGCTGTCTCGGCAGCCTCATAATTCTTTTCACCATAGCGCCGGGAAATTATGGCCACCGACCCGGTTCCTATCAGACTGTTGAATGAAAAGAAAACCCAGGAGATATTTGAGTAGATGGTTACTGCCGCCACAGCCATCTCCCCTTCAGGAAGATGCGACAGCCAGTACATATCGACCATATAATAAATATGGCTGGCAAGAAATCCGATCATCGAAGGTACACCCATTTTCAGGATGGATTGAATAATGGAACCCTCGGTATAATCACTTTTTTTCTTTTCGACCACGATACTCATTTTTTCTCTTATGGCAATAAAAAGCTAATATACTTATTTTCCGGAAAAAAGTTGCGATTATTCGGTAAGGTAAGGTATTGTCAGGGGACCGTGAGGCATCACCGCGATTCGGGGACGCGTCCCGAACGAAGCGGCTGTCTTATCTATTTCTGCCTGAATATCATTCACTTTGGTCATTTTGCACCGTTTGATGGCTCCCCGGGAGAGCGATGAAAATACTTTGACGGTTTTATTTCTCAAAATCAACGCCAGTTTCTGCGCCTGCCAGCGATCCATCATTTTGAAATCCGCGTCCGATAATATGCCAAGCAGGGATTCCGGACTATCCGACATTTCCAATATTTTCGCGAAATTGCCGTCGTCCGGAATACCTTTACTGCACTCGGATGTGATTATAATCGTGCCGCCGTTTTCCGTTATCAATGCCGCGGCTGATATACCCTTGACAGTCTGATACAAATTCTGATCAAGCGGATAGCCGGAATTGGAGGTGATGACTACCGGGTACTTTTGCTTTAGTGCCACCATCGCCGCCTCCGCCGCCTGTTTGCATCCGGCCCGGTGAGCCTTGATTAAATCACCCGAAAATAAATGGGTCACCTCATGAGAATTATTCAGGATCACATTGATCAAAAAATCTGGAGGCGCCATGAGAGCCACTTCCCGGGCGGCCGCCTGCTGGGGATTATTTTCAAGTTTGCCGTAATCGGAATCGGCGTGACCTATAATATCATAAGCATGAAATGCATCTATTGTTTCGAGACCGCATATTGCCGGGCATATTCCCTTAGCGCCGCCGGAAAAACCGGCAAAAAAGTGCGGCTCGATAAAACCGATGATGATTTTTTTGGATGCCTTGAGATAATGTTCATTCAAATAAACCGGGATACCGCCCGAAGAAATCCCTATATACCGCAGATCATTCTTATCCGAAGCATCATGACAGATAACACGGCAATTACTCATTAAATCGTGGCCGAGAAGTCCAAGTAATTCTTCCCTGGAATGCGGGCGGTGCGAACCAGTGCCAACCAGAATTGACACATTTTCAGACTTTAATTTGCAGTGGTCTATTATGGCGGGAATGATAAGCCTGTTTGGTACCGGACGGGTACCGTCAGCGGTCACAATAACCACGTCATCTGAGGGCACAACCAGTTCATCGAGCGGCCGGCATCCTACAGGTTTTGTTACAGAAGCCGTAAAGGTCTCTGAAAATGACTTAAGCGCCGGGCTGTATCGCGGCTCGATTATATCCCAATCGGCAATCGATCGGTCGAGAGTGATCTCGATACTATCCCGCCCGTAATCAAGCTGAATATGATCCAATCCCTGATTCATTATATAAATATAGTTAATTATTGAAAATAAGCTACATGGGGCTGATCAGTTGAAGAATGTTATCAACACGGCGATCCATATAATAGCCGTGGCGATTATTCCGGCCGGACGATCCTTGCCGACCAGCAAGGCAAAAGCGGAAAAAATAACAGCTATTCCCAATCGAGCGGTAAGCTTTGTAAAAAATCTGACTTCAAGGGCGTTGCCGATCAAAAGCAGACCTGCCAAAACCAGGGAGATATAAATCAGCCAGAGCAGTTTTTTCACCTTAACCGGTTCATTCACGATCGTACTCCTTTAGAAATTTTTCAATTCCTTTCCGAATCGATCTGGCCACCTTTTTCTGAAATTTCTCGGTTTTCAGCATGGCCTCATGTTCCGGCAATATAATAAAGGCACATTCGACCAGAACCGCCGGATATTGAGTTGGTCTGTTTACCGCCAGATTGCCGTGATATAAACCGTAATCGTTCAAATCAGTCCCCTTGAGTAATTCCGACTGTATCGAGCGGGCCAGTTCGATAGAATGGGGGTGATAATAATATGTCGAAACACCATTGTTTTCAAATGGATTTACACCGTCGGGCAGAGCGTTATTATGAATAGAAATAAAAAGATCGGCATCGGCGGCACGGGCGATTTTGGGCCGGTCGTATAACGGAAGATCCGACATGTCTTCGCGCGTCATGATCACTTCGACACCTTTTTTCTCAAGCTCCTTTCTCAAGGCCAGCGCAATATCCAGATTGGCTTTCGATTCCTTAAGTCCGGTCGGTCCGATGGCGCCCGGATCGGGAGAGTGCCCCGGATCTATTACGATTTTTTTATCTCTCATTTTATCAATATCTTGCGGCGCCTTATTAATCTGCAACTTTAATGTATTCCCGACATAATAAGTATCATAACCCCATATCGGTTTGTTAAAGTATAACTTTAAACAATACACCTCCGGTTCTATTTGTGACCATTGTGCCAGTCTCAAATTATCATCATTGAAATCATATCTGATCCAGTCGGTATCGGAGGTTACTCCATAGATTAGAAGTCGCAAGGTTCGCTGGTCTTCCTCCTCGACACGATAAACATGCCTTGCCGATAAGGGCATTTCAATAAGCAGTCGATCGGATTCCGATTTGCATCGAACAACCTTCAAATATGACCTGGGTGGCGGCCATCCGGCATCAAGAAATTCGATTGAGCTTTCATTGACCCAACCTGACTGGTTTGGGGACAGCCTTAATTTAATCCACGGCCCTTCCCTGCCCACGGCCACCGCCTGAACACCCTCGGGTTGAAATATTGATAAATACCCCTTCATAGGGCCGACACGGACAATCTGCACTGAATCTTTAAAGCGTAATGTCCGGGGGAAATCATCGCTGTTGATCTTTAAATAGACCCGCGACAGGCTTTCATATTTCTGCCCCTTTATATTCAGAAGTTTCAATAGTTCAAAATCGATAAACTCGACCGGTTCTTTCAATATTCGGGAAAGGACCTCGTCTTTATTTGGAGCCTTTAAATTATAAATGACCCGGGTGGAATCCGTGAGTTTCCTGTAATCGATGTTAATGAAACCGCTGTAGAATCCTCGTATTTTCATCGAGTCGGGCACTGCCCCGGTACCGAATACCGCTTCACCCCAATACGGCTGAATCCGGGGCGGCATCTCCGCCATCGGAACCGAATCGGCATATCCGGGGATTGAAAAATACGCTTTGCATCCGGGGGTAGCCTGAATGGTCAATGTCAGCATATCCCCTTCTGTCAGCGAGAGGTTGCCGTAAAAATCGTTTTTGTCAATTATAAACAGGCTGTCATAAGCGAATGATTTCCCTGGAACCGGAACATAAATCGGCCAGTCTAAGAAAATCGTATCAGATGTATGCGAGATGGCCATTATATCAAATTCAAAGGCGCCGGGCTCAATCGGCAAGAATGCAATGAAGCCGCCTTCCTCATGAATAGAAATATTTTGCCCATTTATCTCAAGTCTCGCCACTCTATCCGGTGAAACCGAACCGAATATAAAGGTCGAATCGACCGAGCCGATAGTCGCGAACGGCTTGGGATAAATAATATCGATCGGGAACGGATCAAAAGAATCCGCAACCGCAGTACCGAAACTCAGTATAAGAATCAGGCCTATATTAATAATTCGCAACATCCAGAAATTCCTTTTTTACTCTCGGCCCGCCAATAATATCTTCATCGACAGAAATCTTTTCAAGATTAAAATCTATGCCGTCGGCGATCCTGTCTTTCAGAAGCAAAGGGCCGTCGAAATCGTAATATTTCGCCAGAGAAGCCATATAAACCGCCTGAGAAAGCGCCACCGATGATTCCACCATACATCCCAGCATCACCTTTAACTTATCACGCCGGGCCTGCTCGGCGATTTTTATAGCAGGCAAAATTCCTCCGGTCTTTGCCATCTTTATATTGACGCCGTCGATATAATCACTGTATTGCCGGTAATCATCGATCGTGTGCAATCCCTCGTCGATTATAAAATTGATCTTTGATCTGCCCTTGATATATTTCCATTCATTTATATAATCAAGCCCTGTCGGCTGCTCGACAAGCTCCACATCGAGACGATCGAGATAATGCACCATCTTTTCAGCCGTTTCCGGTGTCCAGCCGCCGTTGGCATCGACACGAAACAATTTGCCGCTTATATTGGTCAATTTCTCCACCAGATGTTCGTCACCATCACCACCCAGTTTTACTTTAATAAGAGGATATGGTGAGGCTTTGATTTGCGCATACATCTCATCGGGATCATCGAGACTGATAGTGAATGAGGTTCGTATTCGGGATGGTTCGTCCAGATGCATAATTTGCCAGGGATAGACTGATTTAATGCGGGATATATAATTTAGAGCGACCCCGGACACTGCAGCCTTCGAGACCCGGTTAATATTGAGCTTTTCGATCTTCTCGAAAATACCGACCGAATTCAAATCGACCCTCTCCAGGAAATAACGCGCCTTTTCCAGATCGGACAGGATCTCATCCTCTCCCGGGCCGTAGAATACCGATCCGGCTGCTTCACCGAACACTACATCATCGATTGAGATAAAAAAGTTCTTTTTAAATTCGGCCGAACCGGCGGACACTCTGAAGGTTTTTTTCAATGGTAACTTAAGTGCAAAAACACCGATTTTTATGGTACCACCCTCCTGGCCGTGATATATGATTCCACCAGATCACGACGGCAATTGACCGCGTCAGGATTAAGCGTGCTTTCGGTTACTCCGCCCTCGCCGAGAGATGAATGAATGATACGATATTTGTCAATGGCAATAGCCACATGTCCCTCAAAAAAGAGTAAATCTCCGCCGCGCACTTCGGCCCTGCCTATCTTCAAACCCGCCCGGCGCTGGTCTCTGCTGTCGCGCGGAAGATTTATACCAAAACGCCTAAAAATCGATTGGACCAAACCGGAACAATCAAATCCGAATGGGGTAATTCCACCCCAGAGGTACGGTATCCCGAGAAATTTACGCGCCTCCCGGACCATGACACCAGCCCCTATCGAAACCATACTGCTTTTGGATAGCCTGGCTATCTGATTGTATGAGACTTTGGCCGGGCGGCCATCCGGCAACATGAAAACAGCATATTGGCCCGATTTCTTTATTACTTCCAGTCGAGTGCCATAAAATATAAACGACGGGCAATTACTCCAATTGCCGTTACCCTCCGGCGTTATACGAGCCGTTTTTTTGCTGACTATATAATTGTCTGCCCTCTTAAGCCGAAGGAAATTTCTTTTGGAAATAACCGACAACGCCCGGGAATCCACCCATCCTGAATACCCATTATGTTGAATGACTCTTGTATAACCATTCCTTACGGCCCCGACAACCACCGTTTCATTAAACAGAAGCTGGCTTTTCCGCTCCGAGCGGAACAATGGCCCGGCGCGCAAATCGCAACAGTTTCTGACTATAATACCATATTTCATATATTGCCAATAAGTACCCCGACCGACATTTAATCAATAAAAAAATGACCGGGCAATCATTAAATGATCACCCGGCCGTCACTAACGCACAAGGAGTTAGAAGTTGATTTTAGCCGTAAAGTACTGATTGGCGTCGAATGTTTCCGTCTCAGTCCAGGAATATTCAAGTGTGACATCGGTTCCGGCAACATTCAGCAACATGCCGGCACCGAAAGAAAATCCATACAGATAGTCATTCTGGTCGGAGTAATTATATCCGCCCCGGAGTGAGTATCTGCCGTCAAATACGTATTCAAGGCCGCCCTGCCAGAGGTCATTCGAATAGTTATTGGACATGAAATTGCCCGACATCATAGCCAGGTTTCTTTCATTCTCAAAGAAGTTATACGAAACTCCAATATTGAACGAACTCGGCAGATCGAATGTGGCCGCAATCGGCTCTGCCGGCCGGTTGTCAAGGCTCTGATAAAAACCATTGCCGCTGAAACTCATCTCAGGGCCATAGTTTTTGATAGCCATACCGACCTTGAGGCCGCGCCAGCCCGGGTCATACATAAAGCCGACATCAAAAGCGACACCGGTCGCCTTGACTTCGAAAATATCCTCATGTATGAACGAACCGGTCAGACCGAAGGAAACCCGATAAGTCAACTCTCTGGCATAGGTCAGAGTCAGGACGGAAAGGGTCGGATTGAAAATACGACCGGTCCCATCCGGGAAGTAATTGGTGGTTTCCTCGATATCACCGATCGAGACGATCTTGGCGCCCACGGCAAGGGTACCGAAATCAGTGATGTTGGTAGCCGCTCCGACAAAATTGACGTTGATATCAGCAATATAAGGCAGATGGCTGAACATCACTTCAGTGCCGGACAGGGATGCCAGACCGGCCGGATTCCAGTAGATGGATTCCAGACCTGAAACATCAGCAATTATAGCACCGCCCATTGCCGTTCCGCGAGACCCAATCGGGATTCGCAACTCCTGAGCGCCTGCGGTGCCTATGCGCGGCGCGTTCTCCGCATAAGCCAAGCTAAGGCTTACTACAAGGAGAACAATCAGCAGAATAAGAACTTTATTTTTCATTTACTTATCCTCCTTGTTTAGTAAATGTCAAGCACTTCGTCTTCGACAAAGACCGCCATTTTGCCGATCTTTGTGCCGAATCCGGGTGCCTCGACAACATAAATGTATATACCGGATGCTACCGGTAAGCCTCGCTCGGTCAGAATATCCCAACAGGCTATTGCCGTTGTGGGATCATCCTTCACAATCGATCTGATCAAGTCACCACCAAGATTATATATATCAATGGTGCATGCCTCAGGCAGATGATGGAAGCAAACCTGATAACTACCTATTGACGGATCGTACGGGCCAAACAGATAGAACGGGTTGGGGACCGCCTTGATCGCATCCAGTTGGGATTCATCATACGTTACGGTCGCCGCCGGTGCATCGAATTCAAATACATCGGCATCGGTAATGACGAAGTTCGGGATCATCGTGAACGTGCATTCCTCGGCAAGCATACCGCCGGATCCACGGTCATCGACCCACATTGTCCAGGCCGCATCCCAAACACCGTCGCCGTCTTCGTAACCCCAGAAATCGATCGTTCCGCCGGTACCGTCACCATACATGGTTCCGGTAGCGTCATAATCGGTATTGAGAATCCAGAGGTAGTTATACCGCTGATCGCCATCGTTGGGCAGAAGCGGATCAGGAGGATCGGCAATATTGTGCAAATCCCACTGGCCGTTCTGGTCACGATCACGGAAGACGACATTCAACTGACGCGGATTGGCCGGATCGGTGACATCCCAGGCTGTCAATGGAACCGGAACAAAGCCCAGATAGGCGCTTCCGGCAAAGGTCGAATACGAAAAAGCATTCTGGGTCTGAGCCGGATCGTCCACTTCATATGGCTCACCGATTGTGTAAACACCGTCGCCGTTGAGATCTGTGTACGATGCCATCGGGCGGAAACGAACCTCGACGATTGGATATTCATCCGGCGCCAGCGAAGTCAGGCCCCAGAAATTGGGTTCCATGAAAACGCCGCCAAAGAATAGTTCACCGCCGTGCTGACCGCCGGTTACCCAGCGTCCGCCTTCATAATCCTGTTCGTCAACAGCCACGGGGCTGAGATTCGGAGGATCGGCACTGGTGTAATCCCAGTCCTTACCTTCCAGAGGCGGACCAGAGACCTTCAACCAGAAACCATCATAAACCTGGTAATTGTCGTCATACGACAGATTGAAGTTACGACTGACATAAGTCGTATCCTTCGTCAGGTTATGGAAATTCCAGAAAGTGCTGATCACGATATCCTGATAATCATGGACTTCGTCTATCGAGGAATCAATCTGGATACAATATGTTACTATAATCGAGTCTCCATCGGGATCCCAGTCGACATCGCAGGTGTCGGTCAGTGTCGTGGTGTCAACAATCCAGAGAGTATCCGAAATGTCCGTGATGACGGTATCATATCCGAAATCAACCCGGTATGAATCTCCTGTCAACGCAAACGGATCGGTTACAATCGGATCGACAATACCGTCGGACACACCGGCAACATGATTGACACTCAGGATCTCGTTGCCGTCCGCCCCGAAATTGAGACCGGCCATTGGCGCTTGCGGCTGAGCCACCACAACGGTTTGGCTCTCTAAGAAACGGTCCTGATTAGGAACCGGCTTGCCGTTAAATTCATATCCAAATGAAAATGCCGTCACACGGAAGAAATACGTGGTGATGTCTTTCAGATCTTCACTCAGAAGAGCATCCTTGTCAATTGTGTATGCATACGTCAAACCTGAATTCGACAAAGAACGCTTGATGTCGGGAATGACCAGACCGGTCTCGAGATCGGTCAAACTATCCACCAGCGCAACATCACGATCATTGATGACGTCAAAGGTTTTCAGAAGGGTCCACGGGCCTGAGGCCGTTTCACCCTGCCAGACAGAATATCCTTCGAATTCGAAGTCGCCCGGATTGATCTCCGAAGTATCATCCCAGGTCAAAATGATTTCATTGTGAAGCTGGGTAAGATTGACATTCGGTTTTGCCGGAGGACTCGGCGGGTTAAATCCATTTTCATACAGTTGCTGAGCGAAATCATCCAGCTGTTTGACAACCGTAACTGAGTTCAGGTTGCTGTTGCCCCGGCCGACAATGATGGCGGCATAGATTTCGGTGCTGTCGCCCGGCCGGAATATGATCGGGCCGGTGCTCTGCATCCAGCGCCGGTCGTCACCGGCGGCATCAAGATCGCCCTCACCGGTAACCGGATCGCCGGAATGCACGAATTTCAACACCTGACCGTCATAAATATAATCTTCACCGGTGCGCGTGAGACCGCGCATATAGTTGTATGTCTGGTCCTTATTATCCGGGTCAGTACCGTTGATATACTTATTGAATGAGGTCATACCCAGATTTTTGGAATAGGGGTATTTCTGACCCCACATCAACGCCGTATCAAGCTTCGTTAAAGTCGGATCGATCAATGTATCAATCATGGGGCCCTGGAAAAAGTCGATGCCAAGAGCCGGCGGAGCTTCTCCATACTGGCTGTCATCGTTGGTCTCATTATACACAAAACCAAGTCCCAGCGTGGTATCGCATCCGACCAGATCATCGCCGGCTGTTCCCAGATCAGGATCCGACCAGATCGAAAAATAGCATTGATTCAGAGTTTTGATGCCCTTATTGTAGATCTGCAAACGGATGATAATAATATTGCCCAGCGCACCCTGGCGATCGAAGGCAAAAGTGGTGTTCTGCACTTCAATACCCATCGGGGCGCTTTCGCCGGAACTGTTATTATGCTGATCCGGATCGGCATCGTTGAACACCGACCAGCACATCTGGTCGCCCATCATGTCGGGAACGATCTCGCCGTTTTCCTCCTTGACCGGAGCGCCCTGATCCACGGCGAACTCGAGATAGTCCAGATAATCCTGGTTAGGATTGCCGGCCAGACTATCCCGGTACAATTTGTAAACCCGGAATTCGGCGCGGTCCTCCATAAAGGTGCGGACTACTATAGTATCCACCTCCAGGGGATCCGTCGACAGGGTATCCAAAACTACTTCAACGGTATCATGCATCGGACCCGGAACGTACTCATCACTGTACTCCGAGATAATGACGAGTTTTTCCCCAGTCGCCGAGTCAAGGGCGCCGGCCCACAGACCGCCGGCATAATATGGTGATTGACGACCGGCATCGCCGATGTTGCCGCTGATATCGGCAGTATCACCGGTATATGGGAACCATGTTCCGTAGTCATAACCAAACAGCTCCGACAAATCCCGGCCGAAGTTGCCGTGGTTAGTGACAAACATCAGGATGCGGTTGGCATCGATAAATGTCGTGTTATCCACCTGCATTGCTGCACTGCCTTTAAATGCCCTGGGCAGCCTGTCGGCCGGAGGCGCCGCTACAGACGACAGAGCAAATAGGAGCACAAAAACACAGACCAAAAGTTTAATTTTCATTTTTTTACTCCTCACTTTGCTCAGAATGACAGCCGCAAGCCAAGATAAATTAGCCTGGGATTAGCATAGTTCTTAGGGTTATTCTGCGCAAACTCATACTTGTAAGCATACTCGGGATCTTCGGCTTTGGACTGACCTTCCGGAGTATCAAGATATCCGGAAATGTCGGCCTTGCCGGTTCCCTCATAAACGGCAAGCTCATTTTCGGTATTCAGCAGATTCTTAACCCAGACATAAGGAACGAGCTGATAATTGCCGAACGTGAAGGTTTTTTCCAGCTTCATATCAACCGAAAAAGTCCAGGGCAGATTGGCCGAATTGATCGCGCCTGTGGGTTCCTGTTGAACAGAGATACCCGGGCTGACAGCGTCATAGACTTCCATCGGTGTGTAAGGCGTTCCGCTGGCCAATTGAATGACTGTATTCAAACCGACATTCTCGAGCGGATAAATATTGCCCAGCATCGGGCCTTCACCCCTGGTCGTCCGGAGATCGAACATACCGATGATGCTGTGCCGCTGATCATAATCAAGCGGGTTGGTCGTCTTCGGTGTGCCCTGCGAATTTTTCCACGCAATATTGAATGTGGAATTGGCGTATGAACCGGTGCCGGTGGCATAACTCAGCGAATACTTGATATTGATGCTGAGATTCCGGCTCCGTCTCATGGTTAGATTGAAATCGACACCCTTGATCGTCCCGTAGTCGGTATTACCATAGTAATCATAGGCGTAAGGTACGGCCGCCTGGTGGAATATCTGTGTCAGACCGAAAACATCCTTATAATATGCGGCGACATTGATCGCCGTCAGGTCGCCCAGCTGACGCGTAATACCGAATTCATACTGGGTGATCTCTTCCGGCTCCAGATTCGGACTGGCAAACGGATAATAAGAACCGGCACTGATACGAGTTTCCAGGAAGTCATATCCGACATACAAACGTCGCAGGTCGGGACGCTGGAAAAACTTGCCGTAGTTCATATACACCTGGGTTTTGTCACTAACCGGGAACGAGATTCCCAGGCGCGGTGACACACGCGTGAATTTCTCGCTATCCTCCAGGTCTTCCTTATCGATGGTACGGTCGGGATCCAATTCGTACGGATCGAACGGATTCTCGATATTAATCAAACGCAGAGCCTTGTAATCGAAATAATCGAAACGAACCCCGGCATTGATGACAAAGTCACGCCATTCGAAACGATCCTGAAGATAAATCCCCAGGTTAATCGGATTCTTGGTATCGTTCGTGAAGTCTTCGTCATCCGACTCTTCACCAAACTCGTCATAGCCATAACGATTGACACGCTCGGTTGAATATCCCTGAGTCGCATTCAGATTTTCGAAATAACGAAGGGTATGACGCTGAAAATCGAATCCGAATTTAAGCGTATGCGAATTTGTAATCTGACTGGTAATATCGCCCTTAAAGCCGATATATGAAGACTTCCTCTTCATGAAATTCGACCAGTAAGATTCATAGAAGGTGACAAATGTATCTTCTTCGGAACCGACTTCAACGAGCGGATCAAAGTCGCTGGCAAACATGCTGTCGCCTTCACGGAAAATATTCTGATCATCCCATTCCGGATTACCAAGTTCTCTTTCAAGAGCTTCATAATTATCGAAAACGACACCGTCGGCACGGAGTCTTTCGGTCAGGAAGTACGAAGCACTCAGATTATAGAAGGTCTCGGGATTGATCGTATGAGTGATCTTGGCATTGAGACCCAGGTTCTTGTCTTCATAAAGAGGCGAGTGCTCGACCTGGTCGATATAATCCGGATTCAGATAATAATGCCGGTATTCCTGCCATTTGTCATACGAGCCGTTACCGTTAAGAGCCAGCTTGATATTTTCTTTCAGCTGGAAGTCCAGCTTGCCCTGATATGACCAGCCTTTCAGGAAGTTATTCGGAAGCCGCTGTGATTCATCGAAGTACTGATCCAGACCGGCCGCTTCATATGATTCCTGGGTTCTGATCGAAGGCGTCCGATCAGCCATCCAGCGACGCTCGCCCGAAAAGAAGAAATACGCTTTCTCCAGGCCGGGGATCGGGCCGCTGAAATCACCGGAATACCAGTTCTGATCGTAGCTGTCATAGCCAAAGGCGCTGGCTGCATTGTCACTGACCATTTCAAAGTTACCATGGTATTCATCGGAACCGGAATTGGTAACAACGTTAACAATACCGGAAGCGACATGACCATATTCGGCCGAAAATGCGCCTGAAGTAACCTTGATTTCCTTAATAGCGTTGTTATTGATATTCGCGGTCGATATACCGGAAAGCGGATCCTGCTGCGAGAATCCATCGACATAATAAGCAACTTCCGACGGACGACCGCCGCGAAGGTTGATTTCCGGCGCCATAGCCAGCGACTCACGGCCGCCGCGCTGACGAATATCAACATTGGAATTCATGCGGACAACGCTGTTTTGCAGACCGACAACCTGGTCATATCCTCTGACCGGCATCGCCTGCAACTCCTCACGTGAAACAATGTTCACTGAGGTCGTCTTGTCCCTGATGACAAGGGGCCGCTCGGCTTTGACCACAATGGTCTTGCCCAATTCAAGCGCTTCCTTGGAAAGCGTAAAATCGGTATACGCCGTCAAATCGGCGGAAACGCCCACATTGGTAAACTCAACCGGGGCAAAACCGATGAGCGAAGCTCTAACTGTGTACGTTCCAACAGGAACGTTCAAGATGTAGTACTCACCGTTTTCATCGGTCAAAGCACCCAGCTTGGTGCCGACAACCGAAACTGCTACACCAGGGAGCGGCTCTCCAGACTCGGTATCGATTACCGTCCCGGAGATCTTGCCGGTAACACTGGCCAGGACCACCTGCGGTAGCAAGAATCCAAGTGTCAGACCAAGCATAATCGCCATAGAAATAAGTTTTTTAACCAATTTCTATAACCTCCTTTGGTTTTAAATTATAAATTTTCTTTGGGATTAAACGACTGGAAACGTTCTAACTCTTCCTCTCACCTCCTTGTGCTGCTAATCCGTGCGCTAATGTTTGTACTTGGTTGTGTGATTGATCTATATGTCTTCTATATTATTTTTCTCCTTTTTTAAACCTCTTTTCTTTATACCTTTTTTCTCGCCTTTCCAAACTCGTAAATATATACGGCGCAATTAAGTTAGAAATCAGCATATTTATTGTCAACAAAAAAACAATCCATTTTTTATGCTTTTTTTTCGCAAAAATATATAAAAAATCCGACTGTATGAAAAAACGCTAATCGTATTTACAGGATTTTTCCGGCCATATCGGCAACCCTTGTAATAGCTTTCTTTATGTTTTCAACTGAATTGGCGTACGAAAAACGGAGATATCCTTCACCGTATTTACCGAAGGATGTTCCCGCCAGCGCGGCGACACCATATTCCTCCAACAGAAGCTCTTCCAACTCCTTAGAGGTCTTTCCAAAGGCCTTGACATTTGGAAAGACATAAAATGCACCAAGAGGTTTTTTGCACGATATCCCCTCGATCTGGTTCAAACCGTCCACAATCACATCGCGACGTTTCTTGAATTCCGCAACCATCTTATCCGAGTCGTCCTGCGGTCCGCTGATAGCGGCCCCCATGGCGATCTGCGAAAAAGCCGATGTGCACGAAGCACAATTGGTTTGAAGCCGGGTCAGGGCTGCCGCCAGAGTTTCGTTCATCACACCGTACCCCAAACGCCAGCCGGTCATGGCATAGGTTTTAGACATACCGTCAAGAATTATAGTGCGTTCCTGGACACCCGGAAACTGGGTCAGCGATTCGAACTTATCCGAATAAATGATCCGCGAATAAATCTCGTCGGCAAGAATCCAGATATCGTTTTCTACGGCAATCCGCGCAATCTCTTTTAGATCATCATGAGTCAGAACACCGCCGGTCGGATTCTGAGGGGAGTTGATGATCATTAACTTCGTTTTCGGCGTTACCAGTGATTTTAACTCCTTGACATCGAGACGAAAATCATTTTCTTCCCGAAGCGGAATAGGAACCGCCCTGGCATTGACGAAATTGATCAGCGATTCGTAGATTGGAAATCCGGGATTGGGATAAATCACCTCATCACCGGCATCGACCAGAGCGAACATTGCGTAAAACATTACCGGCTTTCCGCCTGGTGTTATTACCACCTGCTCCGGCGTTGTCTTGATTCCGCGTGTCTTGCTGATCTCCTCTGAGATTATTTTACGGATTTCAGGATAACCGGCGGCAGGATTATAATGCGTATATCCATCATTAATAGCCTGAATTGCGGCATCACAAATATACCTCGGCGTGTCGAAATCGGGCTCTCCGATTTCAAGATGGACCATATCACGGCCCTCCGCCTCCAGCTGCCGGGCTCTTGCCAGAACCTCGAAAGCCGTTTCGGTTCCGAGCCGCTTCATACGTTCTGCGAACTTCATCCCATGCTCCTAATATTCAGATATGATTATTTTCGATTAACCAAGTTTCAACAGGGTCCTGGCCTTGTCGGCAATATACTCAGCCGAAACTTCAAACTCCTTGATCAGCTGCCACGGTAACCCGGATTCGCCAAAACGGTCTTTTACCCCGATCATACCGAACGGCATCATATTGCCGTTACCGGATAATCCGTTAAGAATAGCCGCCGCCACCTGATTACCCAAGCCGCCGATTTGGTGCTCTTCGGCGGTAATAATCACCTTTGTCTCTTTCGCCGCTCTGATAATAGCCTCTTTAT
>Ga0209834_10000652_pt1 | contig 20792 bp, 25 predicted proteins | sample Mar14236cmmetaG_FD_184134 | JGI IMG/M metagenome (GOLD analysis project Ga0209834, IMG submission 184134) | Marine hydrothermal vent microbial communities from Guaymas Basin, Gulf of California to study Microbial Dark Matter (Phase II) - Marker... ...
TCACAGCCTCTTTCTCACCCTGGAGCTCAGCAGTTGCTTTGTAAACTGGATACATTTCTTCGACTTCAAAAGTCTCCCCATCTATTGCTACCTGAAGGTTGCTAGGAGTGTCCTTAATGTTGCCAAGTGCTTGATAATGATTTTTAGCATGTACAAGCTCAGCAAAAGCTATTGCTCTAAAGAGCTTTGCTATATTAGGGAATCCTTCCCTTTCAGCAACATCTGCAAAAATTAGATATCTCATATGCGCTTGGCTTTCTCCTGCATATGCATCTTCAAGAAACTTCTTCGTCATTTTTCTTTCGACTACCATAGCTACCACCCCAAAACGACATTATTAATTCGATAGAGAAATATAAAAGGTTTTCTATCCGAAATTTATAAAGAGGAGAGAAAATATTAAAGTTCGTCAATGCTAACTCTAGACTTTATTTTCCTTTCAAGTTCTAATGCCCTTTTCACATCTTTAATGATAACTGCCCCAACAACTTTTCCTTCCTTAAGAAATACCTTTGTTTTATTATCTAACCAGTTCCATCCCCCTTTGTTTCCCCTATGATAGCTATGGGGAAGTCACCAAACTTAAAAACGGTAGAACGAAACTCAAAAGCATGCCTATCTTCTTCACCCCGTATGAGATTTGCAAGAACTCTTGCGTGTCCCATTGCACCTTTAGCTGTTCCACAGATTATTCCATTATATTCTACACAGTCCCCAATAGCATAGATTACGAGAAGATCATAAGGAAGTTCCCCTACACTCGTTATCAATTTTTTCCGGGCTCTATCTATAACCTCTGCTTTAGCTCCCAGCCTTGGCTCTATCCCTTTATTTTCATACCACTCAAGCGAATAAGGAAAAGTTTCTCCTTTTTTACAGTCCCTGCTATGTAATGACTCAACAGGGGTTTGGTATAGTAAGGAAGATTCTCCTGCTCTATAATAGTTACCTCGTATTCGTCGGAAAGCTGCTTTGCTAATTCAACTCCCCCAGCGCCATTTCCAACAATCAAAAGCCTCATAAAATTCCCTCATGGTTGAGCTTTAGGTAGAACTGTTTTGCATCCTCCTCAGATGCAATTGCATATCCCCAAATCTCCTTTTCAGGCAGTTTCTCCAATTTTTTAACAATTTCTTCTTCCATTAACATTACCCCAATAATATTTTCCATAATTTCTATTTAAGGGTATTCAGAACGATCCTAATAGTTCTCATTCAAAAACAAATGATATCGAGTTTTGGATGTGACCTACCTCTTCCTGAGAAGCGAGTTTTCAGAAAAATATAACACTTAAAAATTTAAAGAGGAGTCATTTCCTAAACTTCTGGATGAGCTTTCTCACACCTTCCCTTATCCGTACTTCGTCTTCTGGAGTGGTTTGACCTTTCATCTCAATTGTATCCACATGGTCGAACTTTGATCTTTTGATGAGCGTCTCTATTTCTCTTCCTGCAACTCCTGCCCACCCAAAAGTACCGAGTATAAGCACAGGTTTCTCGTAGTTAGCTTTATCAAGTAGCTCGTAAAGGGTGTATCTTATGCGAGGATGGATGTTTGCTTCATAAGTCGAAGCCCCAATTATCAAGGCTTCACTATCAGGAACTTCTCCAAGGATATCACTAACCGCAGGTGCTTCTTTATCCGTAAACTTGTAAACTACTGGATTAAACCCTTGTTTCCTTAACTCATCAATAGCTATTTGGATACTTTTTTCAACAAATCCATACATTGAATCATAGACCACTAGAACTTTTCCTTTCGTTGGAACCCCAGCTCCAACTTTTGCATAGTATTCAAAAATCCTCTGCGGGTTTTTACGCCATATTAAACCATGGCCAGGGAGAATCATTTTAACATCATTCACAATACCAAGATTCTTTATTTTCTCGAGATTTTCTACAATGTACTTGTGATAGTGGCCAATGACAGTTACAATATACTTCGTTACATACGGAAGGTACTTCTCCACAATTTCATCATCACTATCATCTATTGCCTCAGGGATAGAATAACCACCCCCTACATCACAGCCAAAGATTATCTTGTCCTCAACCAAGTACGTTATCATTGTATCGGGCCAGTGCAGCCATGGAACTGTTATGAATTTAAAAGTTCTGTTTCCAACTTTGAGTTCTTCTCCATCTTTAATCACATAGACATTCTCCTTTATTCCAAAAAACGCCTCTAAGAGTCTTTTAGCAAAGACGGTGCCAATTATTTTCGCTTTGTATCCATTCACTTCCAAAACTTTTGGTAATGCTCCACTATGGTCAGGTTCCATATGATGGACTACAACATGGGTTATCTCCTTAGGATCAACAATGCTAGAAAGTGCCTCAAAAAATTCTTCCGTATAATCTTTTTTCCAGGCATCAAAAAGGATAACAGCATCATCAGTTTTCATGAGATAAGCGTTGTAAGTTATTCCCTCTGGGATATCCCAGGTCGCCTCGAAGTACTTTATCTGGTCATCATCAATCCTCAAAAGGTAGAGTTCCGGCCTTTCTAAAAGCTTTTCAATCCAAACCTTTGGCATTTTTCATCATCCCAATTTAGTTCAGAAATAAAAAATATAAAAGGTTTTCACCCTTGCAAAAACTCGAATATCTCATCAAGATTGGGAAGTTCCTTATAGGATACACCTTGAAGAAGACTATCTTCCCTTCTTCATCAACCAAAATGTTTGCCCTCTCTAAAATTCCATCTTTTTCTCTAAAAATACCGTATAGCTTGGCAACTTCCCCATGAGGGCAAAAGTCGCTTAAGATTCTGAGCTTTTTAAGCCCCATGTGCTCTGCCCAGGCCTTCTTAGCGGGCACCGAGTCAACGCTTATGCCTACCGGAACAACGTTTAAACTTTCAAATTTTTCGTAATTTTCTTCAAGCGCTTTCATCTGTTTCTCGCAAACACTTGTCCATGCCAACGGATGGAAAGAAAGAAGAATTTTCTTCCCCCTAAAATCAAAAAGCCTAAACTCTTTCCCATCCTGGTCTTTCAACACAAAGTCCAGAGCTTTTTTATCAACTTCCAATTTTCTCACCTCAAAATTATGAACCTTTCTTGCAAATCAGCGACACCACCCAAAACAATAGAAATATCTTCCTTGAACTCGACCATATTCTATCCCTTCCAATAAAGTTCGATTTTCGTCATAATAAGGTTTGCGAATTAGGTTTATATAATTTTCTTCCAAATACTTAACAATGAAAAAGGTGAAGAAAAGAAATCACTCAAGCTTCTTATAACAGAACCACCAGTCGTAACACTCGATTTCGCCCTTGACCTTCTGCTCCTCGCGCTTCTTGATCTGCTCGGTAGTTCCGGCTGGGGGGAGTATCACTCCGTCACCTATGAGCTCATTGTTGGGCCACTTGTGGGGCAAAGCTACCTTCTTTTCAGTGTTTATTTTAAGAGCCTTTACAAGCCTTAGTATCTCATCCCAGTCCCTGCCAACTTCAGCCGGGTAATAGACAATCGCTCTTATAATGCCTTTGTTGTCAACAACAAAGACGGCCCTCGCGGTTTGGGTTGAGGTACTGGGTATCATACCAAGTTTCTCTGCAAGAGTACCTCTATCATCTGCTATAACTGGGAAAGTTATTTCGACCCCAAGGTTCTCTTTTATCCACTCTATCCACTTGAGGTGGCTGAAGACCTGATCAATGCTAAGTCCAATCGGCTCGGCCCCGAGCTTCCTGAACTCTTCAACACGTTTCTGCATGCCGTAGAACTCGGTGGTACATACTGGGGTAAAGTCTGCAGGATGACTGAAAAGAACAAACCACTTACCTTTTTCTACAAAATAGTCCGGCAGTTTAACTACGCCATCAGTTGTTTTTACCTCAACTTCCGGGAACTTTTCTCCTATCACTACCATTTTCATCACCTATTTATTATTTCTATTCAAAACTTAGAAGTTCGAATATATAAAGTTTTTGGTTTCCCTAACAAAATTCGCATTTAATTAATTCGATCTCCTTTCTATCCACACAATTTGAAGAAGAAACACAAACTTCAAATCGAAGCGAGCCTCAACACAAAATCTGACTTCCCACAATATTTTTTCAACCGATCTATAACCCTATCATCTCCCCCAAGTACTGGCCATAAAATAGAATCAATGTGCAAGGGGGGAATGTTAACCTCTAGAGCTATTTCTCTCCAAAACTTTACTAGGTCCTGTGAGGTGAGTCTTTTTGTATAATTTTCGATTCTAAAGTCTTTGGGAATATCAATCTCCATGGGATAAGGAATGAACTCCCCAAAAGCTATTCTTGATGCGTAACCAAACATTTTAACTGCAAACACTATTGTTTTAGCTTCCCCTTTACTCCTCATTGCCCTCGCAAGATCATTTCTAAACTTCACCATATTGCGATAATAATCCATCAGATCTTTTACCGTCAAGGTGTCTAGAAAAGGCTCCAACTTTTCAAGACGTTTTAGTTTTGGCTGTAGTATCCTCTTATTGGTTTTTGACTTTGGCAGAAATTCAAAGTATGCTCTCAAAATTCCCTCTTTTGGTGGATTTTGGGAAAAATAATGTGAAAATTCCAACCACCACTGCTCCCCCTTACCAGAGAGCTGATAACTAACAATAGAATTCGCTATAACAAGCTTAATAAAGAGTTCATCATCGCCAAGATTCTTATGGAGATTTTTTAATGCTAAAAACTGGAGATCCACTTTTTCTTCGATAATTCTCGCGCATTCGATCCCCAGTTCCATAAGGACATTTTTAAGTACTTCAACTTTCAACGCTTCCACCAAAACAGAAAGGGATAAAGGACTTATAGAGTTTGCGAAAAAGGAAAGGGAAACTAATCAACTTTTTTCTCTTCTGCAGACTCTTTCTTTTCTTTAGATGGTTTTGGCTTTGCTGGTGGTTTAAGACCATAACCGAGTATTTTAAATTCAAAAGTGCTTCCGTCCCTAAGGATATATCTAACTTTCCCATCTTCAAGATATTCGATCTTGGCTAATGGATGCCTGTAGTCCTCGAATTTTCTCACCATGTCTTCTGGTAATGGAATCCAGTCAAAGAGCTCAAGTTCTTCTTCTTTCCACTCTGTAGTTAAGATATAGTGCTCAACATGGCCCAATGCTCCAGTAGGACATACATCAACGCAGAACTGACAGAAGGTACATCTTCCATAGTCTATCTTTGGATGAGCTCTTTTTTCTCCCTCAATCCATGTCATCTCTATAGCCCTTGCGGGACATATCTGACCACACATATTACAACCAATACATGTCTTCCAGTTGAGAGTATGGAATCCACGGTATTTTTCAGCAATTTGCGTAGATTCATAGGGGATTTTTATAGTTACGGGCTTTTTAAAGAGATATTTTAGACTAAGCCAGGGTTTCAAGAAGGAAGGTCTCTTTTTAACCTTTTCCTCAGGTGCAATTTTAAATTTAGCTTCACTCATTTTTCATCACCTGTCTATGTCGGGTGGACAGTTTCCTAAGGTCATCAATATAACTGGCACGTCTGCTATTCTAGCCCCCACCAAAAGCTGCTCTATTACTCTAATTCCATGGGATATGCTTGGACCTCTTATCTGAACTCTGTAAGGCTTGTTTCTTCCATCGCTTACAACATAGGCTCCAAAATCTCCAGTAGTAGCTTCTACATGAGCATAAGCATCTCCTGCAGGAACCTTGAATCTTGGGAGAGCCTTGAATCTTGGATCTTCAACTTTGTATGGGCCATCTGGCGGGCCCATTTCAAGGAGTTGTTCGAGGATGTAAAGATCCTGTTCAATTTCAAATCTCCTCACAAGCACTCTGGCCAAAGAGTCGCCTTCTTTGAGAACAGGTACTTCAAAATCAAGCTCTGGGTAGAGTAAATAGGGATCTAATCTCCTTACATCTGCTTTTACTCCTGCAGCCCTTAAGTTCGGTCCGGTAACGCCTTCTGCTAAAGCAAACTTTTTGTCCATTACTCCAATCCCTTCAAGCCTGTTGTAAGTAATGTAATTTTCAAATAAGATGTTGTCAAAGTCTGGAAGTTTATTCTTAACATATTCCACAGTGTCTTTGAGCTGTCTTAACCACTTGTCTCCGGGTATGTCCCTTCTAACTCCTCCGGGGATTGTATAAATATGGTAAACCCTCGCCCCAGTAAGCTGTTCAAAGAGTGCCATAAACCTCTCTCTATAAGCAGCAGCCCATTGTCCTGCTGTGTAAACACCAAGCTTAAATGATAATCCCATTGTCCAGAATAGGTACGAAGTAACTCTGGCCATCTCAAGAACAACCGTCCTGATCCACTGAGCCCTTTCTGGAACCTCCCATCCCATAAGCTCATCAACAGCCATGGAATAAATAGCCTCTGGAACATCAGGCTCTGGGACACAGATTCTAAGTAGGAGTGCTATATTTGTGTACCATGGTCTGAATTCAGCTAATTTTTCAAAACCTCTGTGAAGGAAGCCTGGATTAGCTATGGCTTTAACAACTCTATGGCCATCCAGTTTTAAGATCAAACTGTAATTCTCAGTGGCCATGTGCTGGGGACCAAAAAACAACTCATAAGTATCCTTTTCAAGAGGTAAAAGCTCCATGCCATTCTCTCTCGCTTCTCTAATGAGTTCCTCTTGTGAAACCATCATCATCACCTCACTCAAATTACATAGTCCTCCTTATCCTCTTCGAACCTATCCAGAATCTTGTATTTCCTTTTCACATAACTAAGCATGTCAAAGTCTTTTCTATGGCAAACTCCTGCTTCTCTATCCTCATCCTCGAGAATCCACGGCATTTCCAGTTTTTCATTACCCTCAAAGTACACCTTGTAAAATTCATGAGCATCTCTCTCGTATGTTTCTGCCACGGGATAGATATCCTTCACTGAAGGTACTTTTGCCTTTTCTACTTCCCTTGGAATTCTTGTCTTTACAAATGCATGAACAGCGTGAGTATAACTCCACATTTGATAAACAAGCTCTATCTCCCCATCTTTAATCCAGTCTACTGCTGTTATTTGCATCATAGTTTCAAAGTTACTCTCCTTAAGCAGCGTGAGAAACTCTCTAATTCTCTCTGCGGGGATATGAAACTCTATTCTCCTAGCTCTTCTAACCTTTCCCTCTGCATATGGTGCCTTCTCAAGAATCTGCCTCACTACATTCTCCTCTTTTTCCAGTGTCATGTTTCACTCCTCCCTAACTTCCTTCTTTTTGTCCATTAACCATGGAATCCATCTTCTCGCAGTCTTTTCTCTCCATCCCTCACCAAAGAGCTCGTCCTGATTTTTCTTGTAGTACTCGTAGTTTTCCTTGTAGCGTTTCCATCCATCGGCCTTTCCAGTTTCAATGAGCTCCATCATCTTTTGTATCCCATCCATAACTGCCTCTGGCCTTGGCATACATCCTGCTATTGCAACATCAATTGGCAGGTACTTATCGAGGTGCTTGATAGCATTGTAGCCATCCCAGTAGACTCCACCGTTTAGCGGACAGGAACCGTGAGCAAGGACGTACTTTGGATCAGGTTGCATTTCATAAGTGATTATTATTCTTTTGAGGGTCTTGGGAGTTACATATCCAGTAATGAGGAAGAGATCTGCCATCCTCGGCGCTGGATTCGGCATTATACCAAACCTCTCAAAGTCGTAACGGGATGTGGCGAGGGGCGGCATTTCTATACCCCCACATCCTGTACAAAATGCCACAATCCACATGCTCCTTTTTCTCGCAAAGTTGATGAGCGGTTCATATAATCTCCAATCAACCATTTTCTTCACCTCACAGAGTCGCTAATATTGCCCCCAGAGCGGCTATTATTGTAGGCCATTTCCAGTAGAACCTAGTAGCTTGATCTATAGTGAACCTTGGGAATATTGCGCCCATGAAAGTTGCTACCAAAAGTACTGCAGTCTGTTTGATGAGGAGAACAACTAAAGTTGCTATTGTATTGAGTATCGAACTCCCAAATATTGTAATCGCTGCCCCCCCAAGGAATATGTTTGAGAAGAACAGTGTCTCTCCAAAGAGGGCTATCGCATGTTGAATTTGAAGTATTCCCATGTGTTTACCGCCAAACTCAACCATTGGACCAAGGGATATCTCACCAGGCGCAATCATGATATCAAAGGGCTCTTTACCAAACATTGCTTGAAGTACAAGGTCGTAAGCAATTGCTGCAAACAAGAGTGGAAGCGCTGTTATACTCCATCCCATGCTCTGCTGGGCCATCACTATTTCGTAGGTGCTGAATGTACCATAGTACTCGGCGAGGGCAACTATGGCGAAACCGAGGGGCACCTGTATGGCAAGCATAGTAAGCAGTGCCCTCTGAGCACCAATGCCAGCATAGGGATTTCCTGAGCTCATTGCGGCAAACATTATCCCAAGCATTGGTATCTCAAGGAGGAAGGTAATTAATACTAGATCACCGTAAGCCCTGAGAACACCGATATTTCCAAGAGGTATGAACATTATAGCCAGTATTGTTGCTCCCAATGCGTAGATCACGCCAAAGTCGTATATTAAACCATGAGTTATGTTGCTTTTCTTTGAAAGGAGCTTAATCGTATCTAAGATGGGCTGATAGATAGGAGGCCCAACTCTTCTATGTATTCTTGCGGTGACTATTCTAATCATTCCCATGAACATGAAACCTATGAATGTCGCATAAATTAAGATGAAGAGAGCTTTTAAAGCAATTTCAATCATTCTTCACACCCCCCAAAGTGCAAGGATTAATAATAGTATCACGAGATACCATGCATAGCTCTGAGTATTTCCATTGTAGATATAAGTCCTCATAACTTCCGCTAGATCTTCAACCCATGTTCCTATGGTGCGATAAAGCCTGTCAAAGCTTATCCTAAGCCAAAATGCCAATGTCTCTTTGAGTGGAAGGAAGAAGTTTCTTCTTATTGTAAGATTATATTCCATCGTTACAGGGTTAGCAGACTGGTAGGTGTCTGTAACAGGGACTTTTCTAACCTTTGCACCGAGGAAATAGATTATCCCCGCTATTATTATGCCAACTACAAGATAAATCGTGACTGCCAGTGCATTGTACTTTCCAAACCCTAGATCTAGTATGAAGAGGTCCCCGCCGATGACTTCTTTTCCAAATATTTTATTAAGCTCCTTTGCAACAAGCCCTGGTGCAATTCCAAGTATTACATTGAAAAGAGCTAAAATTGCCATTGCTATAGCCATTGGTAAGGGCGCGTCTTTGGTTTCATCTAAATCAGTGGGTCTTTGTCCAAACCATACTGCGTATACAAATCTTATGAGGTAAACAAACCCAATTGCACTTCCAAAGAACACCATGCCACCTAGTATCGGCAAGTTCTGGCTTATTACTGCTTCAAAGAGAACCCACTTGCTGGCAAACCCGACTAAAGGCGGAATTCCAGCAAGGCTGAGGATAGCTACAAATGCCATGGCAAAGGTGAGGGGCATCTTTTCTGCTAAACCTCCCATGTCCGCGAAGGTTGTCTTTCCTGTACGATAAACAATTGTAGCCACTATGAGAAAGAATAATCCTTTGAAGAGTGCGTGGCTTAAAGCATGGAACAGAGCTGCTTGTATGCTTAGGGCCGTTCCTACTCCTATACCAACCAGTATATAACCTAGCTGACTTATACTTGAATAAGCGAAGAGCTTTCTTATGTCTTCCTGCAAAGCTGCTAAAAGGCCTCCGACTATTATTGTTAAACCTCCCAAAAATGCAATGACATATCCAAACTTTGTTGCACTCCTAAACGCCCCAAACTCGATTGCCAGGCGCGTTCCCATAAGTACGTAGAGCAAGACAAAGCCATAGACACCTGCCTTGCTTAAAACACCGCTGAAGAGTGCAGTATAACTTTGATTGGTCTCACTGTAAGCATCTGGGGCCCATACATGAAGTGGGAACATTCCTGCTTTGACACCAAAAGCTATGAGGAAGAGTATGTAGATTAAAGCACTTTCACTTTTGCTCATTATAGTCTCTCCTCCAAAGGCAGTCGCGTATGCTTCTTGATACATTGCCTGTTGAATTGCACCAAAGTCAAAAGTGCCCAACTTTGCGTATATTATCCCCAAGGCAATTAACATGGCATATGCTCCAAAGACACTCAATAAGAAGTATTTAAGGGAAGCAGCTCTATTGTAGTGAAGTACCATCATGAAACTAGCGAATGTCATTATTTCCCAGAAGATAAAGAATGTCATCAAGTCGCTTGCAAGGAAAACTCCCAGGACACCGCTTAGACTCATTAAAGCAAATAACCACTCATAACTGTTTTTAGCTGTTGAAACCATTGCCAAGATAGCTGAAAAGCCAACTAAAGTTCCAATCGCAACGAAAAACCAGTTGAGGTGATTTAGACCAAATGTAAGATTGAAACTCCCCACATTAACGGCAAAGTTAAGGCCTTCTGAGGTTTTCTGGTAAAGCAGAGCAGTTAATCCCAAGGGTAATACAGCTCCAATGACACCAATTATCTCCCTAATTCCCTTTACTTCAATAAGCCACGCTAAAGCCCCAGCTAATAAAGGAGCGAAAACGATTATCGCTAACTCGTTCATGGGCTCACCCCCATTAGAGGAACATTCTTAATGTATTGGGCAACGTCGAAAATGTCGCTTCCAGCTTTTTGCATAACATTCCAGAAAGGTTCCGGGTAAATTCCAATGACTATTATAAATGCAACCAGCAGAAGCATTATCAATGCTAGAACACTGTTTTCCTTGACCTTTTCTCCTTCTCCTTTGAACCACATAGTATGAATGAGTCTTATGTAATAGGTAGCTTCAATAAGACTTGCACCCAAGATTAATGCTACCACCCATGTATATTCGGCGTTTAGGGCAGCTAAGATGAGCTGTATCTTGCTCCAGAAGACATTGAAGAGTGGAATCCCTATGATACTTATAGCACCAACTGTTATTGCAAAGGCCGTTATCGGCATCCTCTTTCCAAGGCCTTCAAATTTGCTCATTTCTACCCCACCAAGCTCAATAGCAACGTAACCTACTGCCAAGAACATAAGGGCCTTGACTATCGCATGGTTGAACATATGGAATACGCTTGCACTTACACCGTTAACTGTTCCCAATGCCAAACCTACTGCAACAAGACCAACCTGCGCTATACTTGAGTATGCAAACATTCTCTTAACGTTACTCTGCCTCAAAGCGCTCATTTCACCAATTACAACTGTGAGAGTTCCCAAAACTATGAGTAGTCTTAAAACTGAACTCCACCCTTCGGCAGCACTTAAGATGTAAATTATCCTACCTATAGCATAGAGAGAGGCTTTAACCACAAAAGCTGAAAACATTGCCGTTACCGGGTGTGGAGCTTCCTGATATGCATCAGGGGCCCAAGCATTGAGGGGGAACTGCTCTGCCTCTACAGCCAATCCAAAGATAAGCAATGCTAAACCTATCTTGGCTGCAGTTGGGTTTATCATTGAAGCTAATTGGCCAATGTGGGCCATGTTAAGTGTCCCAAGACTCCCATAGATCAGAGCAATACCAACTAAGAAGAAACTTGAGCCAATCCCTCCAAGGACGACATATTTTAAAGCTGCTTCACTGGATTCCCCTGTTTTATTATATGCCGTTAATGCATAAGCGCTTATTGCAGTTATCTCCATGAAAACAAAGAGGTTAAAGATATCTCCAGTGGCAATCATGCCCGTTGCACCAAGCATGAGGAGTAAGAACAACATTGCGTACTTATCTTTTGGTTCAACATTTACTGCCCTCATGCTAAATGCTGCCATCAAAAAGCTTGCAAGTGCTATTACTAGGATAAACAACGCCGCAAAGTAGCCCATGTAGAGATTAATTCCCACCGGGGGTTTAAATCCTCCAGCCATAACTATTATGGGCTTTCCAGTCGTATACACTTGATTGAAGATCCAGGCCGCTATTCCAGTTTGAACTAACGTGACTACGACCAAGAAAGGCATTATTGCACGTTTACTCACTCTTTTAAGTATTGGGATAAAGAACGCACTAAATAAGGGTAACGCAATTAAAAGGGAAGCATACTGGCTCATCCCCTCAACCTCCTTATCTCCTCTACGTTAAGAGTTTTGTATTTCTCGTAGAGATTTATAACGACGCTCAAAGCCATTGCCGTTGTTGCAACACCAATAACAATTGCTGTAAGGACTAAAGCTTGAGGAATCGGATCCACCGCTTTATCCGGAGTTATTCCCTCGCTCAATATTGGAGCACTCTTACCACTTACATACCCTACACTGATGAGCAGAAGATTGACCCCTGTTTCCATTATGCTCAGCCCAACGAGCATCTTTAGAACATTTCTTTTGACCAGTATTGCGTAGAGTCCGATCAAGATTAGAGCTATTGAAGCAAAGTAATATGGGTTCATTGCCCTCCCTCCTCGGGCTCTTTAACCATGTTGTCAATAATTCCAGTAAGTTCAGTTCCGACTTTAAGGCCAATAAGAATGTAGATTATTGGAATGAAGCCCGCACTGAAAAGTCTTCCGATATTCTCCTTTCCTAACCCCCAGCTCTGCCATATCCAATCAAAGAGGAAGTATCCACCTATTGCCAATCCTATAAGACCAAGTGTAACGTAGCCAACTCCTGCAATGCCTTCAAGAGGTTCAAAGAGTTTATGATCTATTTCGTACACTGTGAAGGCCAAGTAGAGGAACAAAAATGCTGTTGCAATTGTTGCTCCGCCAGGGAACCCTCCACCCGGAGTTAGATGACCGTGAATGAATATGTAAGACCCAAAGAGCATTACAAATGGCAGTAGAAGCTTTGCACCTGTCGTTAGGACAACACTCCCATCCGTTTTGGCTGTTCTTTCTCTTCTCTTTCTCCATAGTAAAGCGGCTACACCTGTAGAAGCTATGAAGAGCACGGTAACTTCTCCAAGCGTATCAAAACCTCTGTAGTTAACAACCACAGCGGTAACAGCATTTACCGCTCCAGTATCTTCTTTAACATGTTCGAGGTAATATTTACCAACAAGCATTCTGTCTTCGCCAAATGAAACTTGGTCAAGTCCCTTTGCCATCCATAGGCCTATTATAAGGATGAAAACTATGGCGAGGATTCGCTTCACCATCTCACCCACCATCCTATGCCTTCTTCCTCACTCTCGTACCTTTCAGTTCTCTTTATTGCGAATATGAAGACTGCAGCGCTCAGTGCAGCACCTATTGATGCTTCTACCATTGCCACATCCGGTGCTTGAAGGAAGAAGAACGCTATTGAGGCAAATAAGCTTACGGCAGCCATTCCAACCACTGCCGCTAAAAGATCCCTCCATTCAACTGCGAATACTGCGGAAATTATCATGAGAAATACGATTATATATTCAACACATTGGATACAGTTCATCTTTCTCCCTCCTCTTGGGCATTACTCTGCAACAGTTCCTTTATCTCTTCAACTCTATCCAAAGACTCTCTAGCATCTTTGTACTTGTCAACGACACTGCCCTCCCAGAGTGGGATTCCCTTATTATATGCTGCCCTGATAAGTGTATGGGCACTTATTGGGTTAGTTAAGAGCAAAAACACTGCAATAACCACTGTTTTAGGAAGCCAACTCATGCTCTCAACTTCTCCAATGGCCCATATCCCAGTTCCAATAATAACACCAAGCGAACCTAGAGTAGCGCTTTTTGTTGCAGTCTGCATTCTGTTGTATACATCGGGCATTCTAATAAGGCCGAGTGACGATAGGACATAGAAGAAAGTTCCGAAGAGCACAAGGGCTTGCCCGATCATTGATGCAACACTCATAAGCCTCCCTCCATGTATCTAGCAAATGCTATAACTCCCACAAAAGCCAGTATCGCATAAACCAAAGCAACATCCAAGAATATTGCTCTTCTGTAATAAAGCGCAAAAAGCACCATTAGGCCAGTTGTTATAGTAGTCATGATATCTACTGCTACCAAACGATCAACTGTAGTTGGACCTCTGAAAACACGGTACATGCTCAGGAGTGTGGCTACCGCTATAAGCAATAGATAAATATTCAGCCCATTCATCCGAAGATCACCTTTAAGAATTTTTCAAAGGGCTTAGTTATGTGCTTAGACGCACCTTCTATACTTTCATCCTTCACATCGATCCAGTGAATAAAATAGCGATCTCCTTTGACATCAAGAGTTATTGTTCCTGGTGTTAGAGTGATAGAATTAGCAAGGGCCAATTTTCCGGCGTTGTTCGTGAGTGTGGTTTTGCACTCCACAATTCCCGGTTTTATTGGTCTTTTTGGATGTAAAACACGATAAGCAACATCCAAGTTGGCCATTATCATTGCCCAAAGGAAGTATGGAATATATGCTATAGTATATGCCACCCTCTTAGGGTTAAGATTTGCCAAGCCCCTCTCTGTAAAAACCTCGTAGGTCAAAGCTCCGACTATCAATGAAAATATTGCTCCAATTGTAAGTTCTTGAGGATCAAAACTGCTTGTTAAAAACATCCAAATAATAAACAGGATTAAAACCGTGTATAGATAGCGGCTTATTTTGCTTGCTTCTCCCATTTAACAACCCTCCGTAAACAAAGGTTGAAAGTTTTTACACCTAATATTTCTAACCTTTTATTGAAATACATACATTTATAAGCTTTCCTACAGATTAAAAGGTTAAAAACTAATGGTTAAAAGATAAAATAAGACCGCCTATTTTAAACTAAGTACTTGTTTTGTGGTATAACAAGCAGAAAACTTAGAAAAATGTACAAAAATCCCAGATGTTTAAAATCCTCATGTTACAAGCCTTACATAGTATACCGTGTTCAAAAATAAATTTAAGAAGAATTGAAAAGAGCATCAGTAAATTGAAATCCTTTTAACCCCTTCAAGTTTGGAGAGTTCATTTATCAATTCTCCAGGAATGGGCCTTTCTGTGATTATTGTAAGTGTGGCCTCAGGATATAGTTCGGGGTCTTCCGCAACCACCTGTATAATGTTTATGCCCCTGTCAGCAATCTTAGATGCAACTTTTGCAAGGATTCCTATGGCCCTTGGTTCGGGTTCGATCTCTATTACTCCATATCCAACGTGTCTCCCAACAAACTTCATGTGAACTGTAGGTTCTAGGTTGGTGTAAATCTCCTTGAGCTCTGGAATTTTAAGGATCATGGTTACTGTTTCCTTAACCACCCTTCTATCCACGTCGAGAGCCTTTGCTATCTTTGTGTAAGGGACCTCTATTTCTCCACATTTGATCTTCATATCATCTGAAACCTTCAGTCCATGCTTTAAGAGGAGTTTCGCTATCTGTTTTCTAACGGGATACTCATCAAAGTAATGTTCAAGTTTTCCCCACATTACCTTCACCTCTGTCCATAATAGTCCATCACTACACCTTTTGTTACAAAAGTATTAAAATGTTTCCATGCGGTACTGTGCTCAGTTATCTATTTTATAAACCTTGCTAAAAATTTTAAAAGGAAGTTCTTTTCAAAGAGGATATGATGAGAATAAAGCTTCCAAATTCATATTTTGAAGAACATGAAAATACCATAAGATTGGTTTGGAGAGAGGCCCTCTATGCCGATTTTGAAAAAAAGCTTCTCGAGAGAGCCATTAAACGGAAGTTTAGGATAAAACCCACTATAAGCACTGAAGAGGGGTGTCTCATTGTAGATGTTGAAAACGAGGAGATTGAAAGGTTGATTACATTTCTAATCCAAAGTCATCTGGGAGAATTTTTAAGAAGTAGATATACAAAAAGAAAGGTGCTCTACATTCATGAAGGGATGAACGTCCCGCTTTTAGGATATAATGCATTTGGATTGATAGATCGAGGAACAAACTTAATTCAGGTTAGAGGCTCCACAGGGTGTAACGTTTCGTGTATTTTCTGTTCTGTAGATGAGGGGCCATATTCAAGAACTAGAATTCTTGACTACGTCGTAGATGTAGATTATTTACTAAAATGGTTCAATGAAATCGCCCAGTTTAAAGGAAAAGGACTTGAGGCCCATTTGGATGGTCAAGGGGAACCTTTACTCTACCCATTCATTGTGGAGCTCGTCCAGGGGCTTAGGGAAAATCCAAATGTTAACATTATCTCAATGCAGAGCAATGGGATTCTGCTCAATGAGAAGTTAATTGAAGAGTTAGCAGAGGCTGGGTTAGACAGGGTAAATCTCTCCATTCACTCTCTCGATCCAGAAAAAGCCAGAATGCTTATGGGGATGAAAAATTATGACCTCAATCATGTCTTGGAAATGGCCGAGGCCTTGATAAATGCTGGGATTGATGTCCTTTTTGCTCCAGTGATTATCTTTGGGATAAATGACATGGAAGCTGAATCTTTTATTGAATTTGCAAGAAAAATTGGAGCAGGGAAGAGATGGCCCGCTTTAGGATTTCAGAACTATGTACCCTACAAATTTGGAAGACATCCATCTGTGAAGTTTTTATCTTTCAAAAAGTTCTACACATGGCTTAGGGAACTTGAAGAAAAAACTGGTATGAGGCCTTTAGTGCTAAAGCCAGAACACTTTGGGATGCATAAAAGAAGGTTCATCCCATTAGAGTTCCACGTTGGAGAGGTTGTTAAGGCTAAAATAGTCCTTCCTGGTAGAATTGAAGGGGAAATGCTAGCTACTGCGAGAAACCGTCTGATAGAGGTCATAAATACTCACGCAAAAGTTGGTGAAAAGATTAAAGTAAAAATAGTAAGGACAAGACATGGAATCTACGTTGGCACTCCAATTAAATAAACCTGGAACTCTTCACCCTGAGTTCTCCTTTTTCGTAAAGACTCAAAAGTATATCTACCATTCTCTCCCCACTTTTGCCATCTCCAAATGGATTTGGGGCATTCACCATCCCGTTGTAGAAATCCTCATCATTTAAAAGCTTATCAACATAGTGGATTACTCTCTCTTTCTCAAGGCCCACTAAAACGTTTCCTCCTGCTTTTATGGTTTCAGGCCTTTCAGTGTTGTAGCGAAGTGTAAGACATGGCACACTAAGTATTATGCTCTCCTCTTGAATTCCCCCTGAATCTGTCAAGACAATTTTTGCGTTCTTTTGAAGTTTTAAAAAGTCAAGATAACCGAGAGGTTTTGTGAGAATCACGTGATCTTTTGCTTTCAGCCTTTCCCATAGGCCTAAACCTTTTAATCTTTTTTCCGTTCTTGGATGTACCGGATAAACCACAGATATTGGCAGAGACTCTATTATCTCCACAAGTTTTTTGAGATTTTCTGCACTATCTGTGTTTTCAGCCCTGTGGGCCGTTAAAACAGCATATTCTTTTGACTTTAATCCAAATTTTTCCAAGATTTTGCTCTTCCTTTCAGCTATCTCTGAGTTCTGGAAAACCGCATCAACTATTGTATTTCCCACAACATAAACCCCTTCAATAATGCCTTCCCTTTCGAGATTTTTCCTAGCCTCTTCTGTAGGGGCAAAAAGAACTTCACTTGCATGATCCGCCAAAATCCTATTTATCTCCTCAGGCATAGTCCTATCAAAACTCCTCAGGCCAGCCTCAACGTGAGCTACTGGAATCTTGAGCTTCACACTCGCCAAAGCCCCGGCCAAAACAGTGTTAGTGTCTCCTTGAACTAGAGTGACATTCGGCTTTTCTTTCATCAGAACCTCCTCTATCTTTATCATTGCTATTCCCGTTTGATATGCCTGGGTCCCCGAGCCAACTTCAAGATGATAATTTATCCTGCGAAGTTCAAGCTCCTCCAAAAAGACTTTGCTCATCTCATAATCATAATGTTGCCCCGTATGAATGAGCAGAGGTTTTACTCCCCTCTTTTCAAATGCTCTGATTACAGGGGCCAATTTTATTATTTCTGGCCTAGTGCCAAAAATAAAGGCTGGCTTCAATACTCGCCCCTCCCAAGGCCCTTAAATACAAATCCCTTTGGTGGAGTTTTTACTACGTATCTACCATCTATTAAGATTCTGTTTCTCATTAAACTTCCAATTTTCTCCCAATCTAGATTCTTGAATTGCGAGTGATCGGTTGCTATTACCACAGCATCTGCCCCTTTTAAAGCCTCTTCGAGAGTCTCATGAGTTCCTTTTACATATGGATCATAACTCCTTACTTCTTTTACATCTTCCTTTATACCCTCAATAAAAGCCAATGCTGGAGAATTCCTTATATCGTCCGAGTCGCCTTTGTATGCCAGGCCAAGAACTACAACAACGGCCTCCTCAGGAGGAATATTAATCATCTTCAAAGCATTCATAAGAAGATCCTTGGCAAAGAGAGGCATGTCTTCATTGATTTCTCTGGCTTTCTGAATTAATCCAAAGTCTTCTTTAGCAGAACTAAGCAACAAATACGGATCCTTTGGTAAACAGTGCCCTCCAACACCTATTCCGGGAGTGTGGATCTTTACCCTTGGATGAGTGTTAGCAAGCTCTATCGCTTCGAAGATATTAACACCATATTGATGGGCCAGGAGAGCAAATTCATTTGCCAACGCTATGTTTACATCTCTAAAAGTATTCTCCATCAATTTTACCATTTCACTAGTGGTGGAATTTGTTCTGAATATTTGGCCTTTTGCAAATGACCTATACAAAATTTCGGCCAATTCTGCACTTTCTTCCGTAATTCCGCCAATTATTCTTGAATTATAAACAAGTTCTTTAAATATCCTTCCGGGCATTACTCTCTCAGGGGCGTGTACCATGTAGAAGTCCACTCCCGCCTTAAAACCCCTTATCTCCTCTATTAGACGGGCCATCTTCAGGGTTGTCATGGGTGGAATCGTGCTCTCAATTATCACAAGAGAGCCCTTCTTCATTGTTTCAGCAACTGTTCTTACGGCCCCTTCTAAATAGGTTAAATCTGGGGTTTTATCATCCCTCAAAGGCGTTTGAACACATACCAAATAGACATCTTTACCTCTTATATCGTCTTTGTTGGAAGTGGCCTTCAATCTACTGCTATCCATGGCCTTATGCAATAGATCGTCTATCTCTGGCTCAATTATATGAGAGTTGCCAGAGTTCAACTTTTCAACAACTTCCTTCCTTATTTCATAACCTATAACATTGAAACCAGCATTTGCGAACATTATTGCCGTCGGAAGGCCTATATACCCTAAACCAATTACTGCAATCTCTGCACTCTTATTGATTATCCGGTCTTTCATCTCTTCCACCCAAGTAAAAGAGATTAAAAACCTAAATTTAAGGTTTTTCCACGAAATAATGTCGATCCAAAAACCAAGAAGATTTCTCAAGAAATTTTAATTTTCCATACATTTACCGAAAAGACTGAAGGGTAATGAACAAATAAACTTCTATAATTCCGTTTTTCATTGACAGAAATTGTAATAAACATTTATAACCAAAAAAACATCTTCAAGATTTAAGTACTTAAAGGCTAAAAAATCGTTTTACGGAAACCCTTTTAATGGACAAAGCTGTTCATAATAGTGGGTGAAATCCATGAAGATTTGGATAGATATCGTCAATGCACCTCACGCTCACTTTTTCAAGGGTATAATCAGGGAACTCGAAAAGAGAGGGCATGAAGTTTTGGTCACTACGAGAGAGTTTGATGGCCTAACTGGAATTTTGGATATGCTAGGAATAGACTATTATATTGTTGGAAAACACGGAGGATCAACCCTCGAGGGCAAACTTGTAGCAAGTGTTGAGAGACAACATAAACTTGCTAAGCTAATAATCGAAGAAAATCCTGATCTAAGCCTCTATAAAAATTCTCCCGAGGCCCCAAGGGTCGCCTTTGGACTAGGAGTCCCAACAATAGGATTTGCAGATAACGATACAGCAACAGCAGTTAACAAACTCATGATGCCATTTACTCGGAGGCTCATTTATCCAAAGGCCATAGATGCCTATGAGCTTATAAAATGTGGGGCAGATGCAAACTCTTTAAGGCCCATGAACGGCATACCCGAGCTAGCACATTTATATGAGTTTATTCCAACCAAAGAACCACTAAAAGAGCTGGGATTAACTGCTCACAGCTACATAGTCATGAGAACCGAACCAATAAAGGCCAATTACTTTAATGGAGACGCCGAAAAGAGCATCCTTGAGAACATAATTCCCCTTTTACCAGACATGCCCATTGTCCTCTTCCCAAGGACTGAAACACAAGCAAAACGCTTTGAACATTTTGAAAACGTCATAATCCCTAAACAGATTACTGATAGCTTATCCCTTCTCTATTATGCAAAACTTATGATAGGTGCGGGGGGAACAATGAACAGAGAGGCTTTGGCTTTGGGAACACCCACAATATCAACGTATCCGGGGAAGCTTTTAGCAATAACCCAGTGGCTAATAAACTTGGGAATCAAATTCCATTCAACCGACCCGATAGAGGTATCTGAGAAGGCCTGGGAACTCATGAGAAAGAACGGAGCCTTTAGAAAGCATATTAGAAATGTCATCATAGGCATGGAAAACCCAATGGATGTATTTCTCAAGGAAATTGAAATCTACGAAGAATACGGAACGTTCCCTGTCCAAGAAGTTGCCTCGGAAAAGCTGACAAACAGGAAATGAGAGTGACCCATCCTGCCCTTCAAGGAAGAGAAGAGGTCAGTCATTTGTATTTCTAATTTATACTTCTTTTTAGGTCTTTTAGACTAAAGAAGCTACTGTGGGAGTGATATATGCTTCAACAAGGGCCGCCAGCAAAAGCATTATGAGGGCCAATACAAGCATTCTCATAGATTTTATAAAACCATTCAAGAATCGCTCTCGTAGAGTTCCTCGTCCTCTAACTATCTCAAAGTACCATTCCACTCCACCAAGGCCAGCCACAGCAAAAGCTGGAATTTCCAAGATTCCATGTGGGATTAT